>WPCJ01277708.1_pt1 | contig 32288 bp, 30 predicted proteins | sample 5399831 | NCBI WGS metagenome assembly WPCJ01 (sample SAMN12869470, study PRJNA574797) | sludge metagenome | isolation source: wastewater treatment of pH10 | place: China:Beijing | collected 2019-05-20 | reverse complement strand
GGCTTCGTCGCCGGCCTCGCGCTTTCGGACGCGCTCGACGCAGCACTTCCCGGCGGGCGCATCAGGATCGCCGCCGACGGCGGCGGCGCGGGCAGGGGCGCGCATGGCGACCGCTTCGAGCTCAAATGGCCCAACGACGTGCTGGCGGACGGCGCGAAGCTTGCCGGAATCCTCTTGGAGTCGTCGCTTCTGCCCGGCAATCGTGCGGCGCTCGCGATCGGCATCGGCGTCAATGTGGTCGCCCATCCCGACGACATTCCCTATCCGGCGACGTCGCTGCGCACCATGGGCTTCACGGAGGATGCGGAGCGGCTGTTCCTCGCCCTGTCGGACGCCTGGACGCAGAACATGGCGCTGTGGAATGGCGGCGCTGGCCTTGCAGCCGTCCGCCAGCGCTGGCTGACGCGCGCGGCCGGCCTCGGCTCTGAAGTCGCCGTGCGGGTGGACGGCAAGATCGTTCGCGGCGTTTTCGAGACGATCGACGACGACTGCCGCTTCGTCATCCGCGCCGGGCGCGAGGTGGTGACGATCGCCGCGGGCGACGTGCATTTCGGGGCGATCGCCTCCGCCGGCGCGGCCTAGTTTTTACGCGGTTCCCGGCGCGCCTTGCCGGAACTGTGCTGAGCGCGTCGCTTTCGACGCCATGGATGGAAGCGACCTGTCTCAAGGTAGGAGAGTGGACGTGGTGAGATATACCGGACCCGAACTCGTCTTCGTGCCGCTCGGCGGCGTCGGCGAGATAGGCATGAATTTCGGCCTTTACGGCTTCGGCCCGGCAAGCGCGCGTGAGTGGATCATTGTCGATTGCGGCGTGACATTCCCCGACGCGTCGCTGCCCGGCGTCGATCTGGTGCTGCCCGACATCCGCTTCATCGAGGAGCAGGTGCAGAACCTGCGCGGCATGATCATCACCCATGCGCATGAGGATCATTACGGCGCGCTGCACGAATTATGGCCGCGCCTGAAGGTGCCGCTGTGGATGTCGCCCTTTGCGGCGGGCCTGCTTGAAGCCAAGCGGCAGGGCGAGGCGAACGCTCCGAAGATTCCGGTCACGATCTATCGCGCCGGCGACACGTTCGAGGTAGGGCCCTTCAAGATAGAGGCGATACCGGTTGCGCATTCCATTCCAGAGCCGCTGTCGCTCGCCATCACCACGCCGCTCGGCACGATCATCCACACCGGAGACTGGAAGATCGATCCGGCGCCCGAGATCGGCCCCCTGACGGACGAGGCGCGCTTTCGCGCGTTCGGGGACGCGGGCGTGCTGGCGCTCGTCTGCGATTCCACAAACGCCATGCGCGACGGGGAATCGCCCTCGGAACAGGATGTCGGCAAGGGTCTGCGCGGCGTCATCGAGGCGGCGCCGGGCCGGGTTGCCGTGACCACCTTCTCCTCCAATGTCGGGCGCGTGCGTTCCATCGCCGAGGCCGCGCGCGATGCAGGCCGGCAGGTGCTGATCCTCGGGCGTTCTCTGAAGCGAATGATCAGCGTGGCCGATGAACTCGGCTACATGGAAGGCATTCCGGATTTCATCGCGGAGGAGGACTACGGTTTCATTCCGCGCGAGAACCTTGTCGTGATCTGCACCGGCAGCCAGGGCGAGGCGCGCGCCGCACTCGCCAAGCTTGCGCGCGACGAGATGAAGACCGTTGCGCTTTCGGCCGGCGACATCGTGATCTTTTCGTCGCGCACCATCCCCGGCAACGAGAAGGCGATCCTCGAGATCAAGAACCAGCTCATCGATCAGGGCATCAAGATCATCGAGGACGGCGACGCGCTGGTCCACGTCTCCGGCCATCCGCGGCGCAGCGAGTTGCGCAAGATGTATGAGTGGACGCGCCCGCGCATAGGCATTCCGGTGCACGGGGAGGCGGCGCATCTTGTGGCGCAGGGCGCGCTGATGGCGCAGTCTGGCATTCCCGAGGTTGCGCAGGTGCGCAATGGCGACATGATCCGCCTCGCGCCGGGTGCCGCCGAGATCGTCGACAAGGTGCCGTTCGGTCGGATCTACAAGGACGGCAGACTGGTCGGAGACGACGAGGCGATGGGTATCCGCGAGCGGCGCAAGCTCTCGTTTGCCGGCCATGTCGCCGTCAACGTCGTGCTGGACGAACGCTATGAGATGGCGGGCGATCCTGACATCGTGGCGATCGGCGTCGCCAAGGTTGACGGGCGGGGCCAGGACATGGAGGAACTGATGCTGGACGCGGCGGTCGGCGCGATCGACAGCATTCCGCGCCAGCGGCGCAAGGACCTCGACCTGGTTCAGGAGGCCGTTCGCCGGTCCGTGCGCGGTGCGGCCAATGAGATCTGGGGCAAGAAGCCGCTGGTTACGGTTTTTGTCACGCGCTAGACAATCTATGGCGAAAGCAGAATCGCCCCCTCCGGATGAGAGAGGTTTGTGCCTGACCGCTTACGGCCCGGCGCTTCGAGAGTTCGTTGAAGCCGCAACGGTTTTACGAGCGCAGGATTGGAAAGCACGATGCTTGGACGCCTGAATCATGTCGCCATTGCGGTGCCGGACCTTGCCGCGGCGAGCGCCGTCTACCGCGAAACGCTTGGCGCCAAGGTGAGCGCGCCGCAGGCGCTGCCGGAGCACGGCGTCACCGTCGTTTTCGTCGATACCGGCAATTCGAAGGTCGAACTTCTTGAGCCGCTGGGCTCGGGATCGCCCATCGCTTCATTTCTGGACAAGAACCCGTCCGGCGGAATGCATCACATCTGCTATGAGGTAGACGACATCCTTGCGGCGCGGGACCGGCTCAAAGCCGCCGGGGCGCGCGTGCTCGGCGACGGGACGCCGAAGACCGGAGCGCATGGAAAACCTGTATTGTTCCTGCATCCGAAGGATTTTGCAGGAACGCTCGTGGAGCTCGAGCAGGCATGACGTGGATTTCTGTCGCGGCGCTTTACTTCATCGTTTGGTGGCTGGTCCTGTTCGCCATGCTGCCTTTCAACCTGAAGACGCAGGACGAGGACGACAACGTGACGCTCGGCACGGTGGCCAGCGCTCCGAAAGGTCCTCATATGCTGCGGGCCTTCGTGCGGACGACGATTGTTTCGGCGGTGCTTCTGGGAGCGTTCTATTTCGTCACCCGGGGCTTGAACCTGACCCTGGAAGACCTGCCGAGGATCCTGCCGGAATAGACGGATCCGGCCGCTCGATTGTCGTAGGCGAGGCCGGGCAGAGTTTGCGGCTGCTCAAAAAAAAAGCAAGGCGCGAAGCCTTGCAATTTGAACGCGTCGACCTGTTTCCATTCCGGCGGCAGCGAATGAACGCGCCTAGATCGCATCCTCCCAAGACTTGACCGCGTATGAAGGCAGATTTTTTCTCTGCCCTCTCGTTATGAAGCAACCCTAGACCAAGCTTGGACAAATTGTCACGCACAATTTTGCTTTGAAACATTACGGATGTGTTGCAATGCACAATCCAACGCCACGATTTGCATAAAAAGCGGACAGGACGCCAATCAGGGCATGACGGTGACTGCGGGTTTCCATTCCGCCACGAAATAGATATGAAGCGCGTGCATGCGTTTTGCATGATTTGCCGATTCCGGCGCAATCATCACGCCTTTCATACGGATAAAAAATGCGGCTTTCGCGCTACTTCCTGCCCATACTGAAAGAGAACCCCCGCGAAGCCGAAATCGTCTCGCATCGCCTCATGCTGCGGGCCGGGATGATCCGCCAGCAGGGGCAGGGGTCGTTCTCCATGCTGCCGCTGGGCAAGCGCTTGCTCGACAAGGTCTGCCAGATCGTGCGGGAGGAGCAGAACCGCGCCGGCGCGCTCGAAATTCTCATGCCGACGTTGCAGTCGGCAGAGCTGTGGCGCGAAAGCGGCCGCTATGACGACTACGGCAAGGAGATGCTGCGCATAAAGGACCGCCAGGAGCGCGACCTGCTTTACGGCCCGACCAACGAGGAGATGGTGACCGACATCTTCCGCAGCTACGTCAAGTCCTACAAGGACCTGCCGCTCAATCTCTACCATATACAGTGGAAGTTCCGCGACGAGGTGCGTCCGCGCTTCGGCGTCATGCGGGGCCGCGAGTTCCTGATGAAGGACGCCTATTCCTTCGACCTCGACTATGAGGGCGCCAAGGCGGCCTACAACCGGATGTTCGTCTCGTATCTGCGCACCTTCTCGCGCATGGGCCTGCAGGCGATCCCCATGCGTGCCGACACCGGCCCGATCGGCGGCGATCTCAGCCACGAATTCATCATTCTGGCGGATACGGGCGAGAGCCAGGTCTTCTGTCACCGCGATTTCCTCGATCTTGCCGTGCCCGGCGAGAAGACGGACTTTACCAACAACGCCGAGATCGGCGAAATTGTGCGGGAATGGACGACGCCATACGCGGCGACCGACGAGATGCATGACGAGGCCGCCTGGAGCACCATTCCGGACGCGCAGCGGCTTTCGGCGAGGGGCATCGAGGTCGGCCACATCTTCCACTTCGGCGAGAAATACTCCCGGCCGATGAACGCCAAGGTGCAGGGCCCGGACGGGAAGGAACATTTCGTCTCGATGGGTTCCTACGGCATCGGCCCGACGCGTCTCATCGCGGCGATCATCGAGGCCAGCCATGACGAGAACGGCATCATCTGGCCGGAATCGGTTGCGCCCTTCGATATCGCCCTCATCAACATGAAGACCGGCGATGCCGATTGCGACCGGATTTGCGATGAGCTCTACGACACGCTGACGGAGGCCGGAAAGGAAGTGCTCTACGACGACACCGACCAGCGTTCCGGCGGGAAGTTCGCGACGGCGGACCTGATCGGCCTGCCTTGGCAGATCATCGTCGGCCCGCGCGGCGCTGCTGCGGGCGAGGTCGAGATCAAGAACCGCAAGACCGGCGAACGCGAGACGCTCGCGGTCGGCGCGGTCGCCAACCGGTTCGGGGCAAGATGAGCACCGCCGCGTCCAGGCCCGCCGGCGCCGGACCGTTCTCGGTCTTCGAGCGCATGGTCGCGTGGCGCTATCTGCGCTCGCGGCGCAAGGAAACCGTGATCTCGGTCATCGCGTCGATTTCCTTCCTCGGCATCATGCTGGGGGTGGCGACGCTGATCGTCGTGATGGCGGTGATGAACGGCTTCCGGGCGGAACTGCTGACGCGCATCCTCGGCATCAACGGCCATCTGGTGGTGCAGCCGATCGATACGCCGCTGGAGGACTATGACGCGGTGGCGCAGCGCATAAACGGCGTTGCCGGCGTGAAATACGCGATTCCCCTCATCGACGGGCAGGTGCTCGCCTCCGGCACGGTCGGGGCGGGCAGCGGCGCGCTCGTTCGCGGCGTGACGGGCGAGAACCTCGGCAAGCTCAGCATCGTCGCCAACAACATAAAGCATGGCTCGCTGGCGGGTTTCGACCAGTCGGAGGGCGTTGCCATCGGCCAGCGCATGGCCAACAATCTCGGCCTCGTGCTCGGCGACACGATAACGCTGGTTTCTCCGGACGGCGACGTGACGCCGTTCGGGACGACGCCGCGCGTGAAAGCCTATCCGGTCGTTGCGATCTTCGAAGTGGGCATGTCCGAGTTCGACGCGTCGGTCATCTTCATGCCTTTCGAGGAGGCGCAGCTCTACTTCAATATGGAAGGCCGGGCGCAGACGATCGAGGTGTTCGTGGACAATCCGGACGACGTGGATTCGCTCAGGCAACTGGTCGAGATCGCGGCGGCGCGGCAGGTCTATATTTCCGACTGGCGGCAGCGCAACGAAACGTTCTTCTCGGCGCTTCAGGTCGAGCGCAACGTCATGTTCATGATCCTGACGCTGATCGTGCTCGTCGCGGCGCTGAACATCATCTCGGGTCTCATCATGCTGGTGAAGGACAAGGGGCGCGATATCGCGATCCTGCGCACCATGGGGGCCACTCGCGGGGCTGTCATGCGCATCTTCCTGATGACCGGCGCCGCAATCGGGGTGACAGGCACGATGGCGGGCGTCATCCTTGGGGTGCTGCTCTGCCTCAACGTCGAGCGCATCCGACAGTTCTTCTCGTGGATTTCGGGCACGGTGCTGTTCAACCCCGAACTCTATTTCCTGAGCCAGTTGCCGGCGAAGATGGAATGGGGCGAAACGATCTCGGTCGTTCTGATGGCTCTTGTTCTTTCCTTCTTCGCTACATTGTTTCCTGCATGGCGGGCGGCGAAGCTCGATCCCGTCGAGGCCCTGAGGTACGAGTGAGCGCGCCCGTCATCGAACTCAAGGGCGTGGAGCGCCACTATGTGCAGGGGCAGCGCAAGCTGACGATCCTGAGCGGTGCCAACTTCGCACTTGTGCCGGGCGAGATGGTTGCGCTGGTGGCGCCGTCGGGCTCGGGGAAGTCGACGCTGCTGCACACCGCCGGCCTTCTCGAGCGACCCGACGCGGGCGACGTCATCCTCGGCGGGAGAGCCTGCGGGCGGCTGTCGGACGACGAGCGCACGGCGATCCGCCGCAACGACATCGGCTTCGTCTATCAGTTCCATCATCTACTGCCGGAGTTCTCCGCGCTGGAGAACATCATGATGCCCCAGATCATAAAGGGGTTGCCGCGGGCGGAGGCCGCCAAGCGCGCCGAGCAGCTGCTGGACTACATGCAGATCGGCAAGCGCGCGCAGCATCGCCCTTCTGAACTGTCGGGCGGCGAACAGCAGCGCGTCGCCATTGCGCGCGCAGTCGCCAACGCGCCGCTCGTCCTGCTTGCCGACGAGCCTACGGGCAATCTCGACCCGCATACGGCTTCCTATGTGTTCGATGCGCTTGCAGCGCTCGTGAAGCAGTCTGGTCTGGCTGCGCTGATCGCGACCCACAACCATGAGCTTGCCCAGCGCATGGATCGTCGCGTGACGCTCTCGGAAGGCAGGGTCGTCCCGCTTTAGGCCGTCTTCATCCGAGAATGCCCAGGATAGCCTCTACCCCAAGGTAACTTCCCTTTAACCTTCGCGTCAGGGTCTGGCAGGAGCCCGGATCTGCACGATTGACAATTCGAACAAAAATAGAACAAAATGAAAACATTAAAGAAACAGGAGGCAGGCATGACCGATTTGTTCCAGGATGTCCTTTCGCTGGTTTGCATGAGCACATTCCTCGTAGCGACGGCGATGTGGATAGGCGCGCTCTGAGATCACGTGTTTGCATGCATGCCTGAACCCGAGGCCGGTAGCTATTCGGGTCGACATGCCCCGATCTCTCGCATGGCTACGGAAATGGATTTCGATTTCCGGGGCCATGCGCTAAGTCCTTCGCACTCTTTTCAGGTTCTTCCGATCCTCAAACAGAATTGCGGAGTCCGTGCATGGAATTGCGTCGTCTTGGCCGTACCGATCTTTCGGTTTCGCGCATCTGTCTTGGAACCATGACATGGGGCCAGCAGAACACGGAGGCCGAGGGCCACGAGCAGATGGACCTGGCTTTCGCGCGCGGGGTGAATTTCCTGGATACGGCGGAGCTCTATTCCATTCCGCCGAAGCCGGAGACGCAAGGCAGCACGGAGCGGATCGTCGGAAGCTGGATGAAGGAGCGCGGCAATCGGGACAGGGTTATCCTCGCCACCAAGGTCGTCGGCCGAACGCAAAACGACTGGTTTCGGGGAGGGCGTCCGTCGAAGCTCGTGCGAGCGGACATCTTCGATGCGATCGACAAGTCGCTGAAGCGGCTGCAGACCGATTATGTCGATCTCTATCAGCTGCACTTTCCAGACAGGCTGGTGACGTGGGGCACCAACCCGACCCGGTTCGGGAAATGGCCGGCTGACCGCGCTGCCGACGAAACTCCGATCGAGGAGACACTGGGTGTTCTCGATGAATTGGTGAAGGCCGGGAAAGTCAGACATTTCGGCGTATCGAACGAGAGCTCCTGGGGCGTGATGCGTTTTGTCGCCGAAGCCGACAAGGGTGTCGGGCCGCGTGTCGCGTCGATCCAGAACGCCTACAACCTCGTCAACCGGACCTTCGAGGTGAACCTGGCCGAGGTCTGCGATCGCGAGGACGTGGCCCTGCTTGCCTACTCGCCGCTGGGGCAGGGGTTCCTGACGGGCAAATACGACAATGGCGCGCAGCCCGAAGGAACCCGCACGACGCTCTTCAATCGGGGCCAGCGCTACCAGACGCCCCATGCGGCGGAGGTGATTGCCGAATACAGTGCGCTGGCCCGTAGCTTCGGCATGGAACCTGCGCTTTTTGCGGCGGCTTTCGTGCTGAACCAGAACTTGGTCACGTCGAGCATCGTCGGCGCGACGAAGCCATGGCATCTGGAGATGGCGCTCGACGCAGCTGAGGTGGAATGGACCGCGGACATGCAGCAGGCAGTCGACGCTGTCCATCAGCGTACCGGCAATCCCTGCCCGTGAGCGGCGCATCTGCGGAACGGATTTGCGCCTTCGCGGAGGATGTTGCAGGGTGACCCGATAGGGGGAACATCATGCTTCGCGTGACCAGGATACCGGTTGAAGGCATCTATGTACCGGCCGCGCGCCGCAAGACGCTTCATCCGCAAACCGTGCGCCTGCTGGCCGAGGATATTCTGGAGAACGGTCTGAAGACGCCTATCCAGGTGCGTCATGACGGCAAGCGGCACATTCTTGTCGAAGGGCTGCATCGCCTGGAAGCTGTGAAATGGCTTGGCGAGAGCGAGATCGACGCATATCTGGTGCAAGCCCGAAAGCACTGAGCGACCAGGCGCATATGCGGCAAGCCGGCCTGACAAGCGCACCGCCGGGCGATTTTGCCTGATCGCCGCTGAAATGGAATGTGCTGAAGCCGGGCCTGCTCAAGCCGGCGATTGTGTTCCGCCCCCTCGCCCAGCTACTTCCTCTCCCTGTGACGAAGATGCATTCGATTTCCGCCGGATTCCGGGCTAGAATAGACAGTATGCTTTGTGTTAGGAGCCGCGGTCCCCATATCGGGAGCGAAAAGGTAGCCGGCGTGTCGCAAGCCGGCCAAGTTTGGAAGCAAGACAATGACGAAGTGGTCGCCGAATTCGTGGAGAGCAATGCCCATCCAGCAGGTGCCGGCGTATCCGGACGCCGCCGTGTTGAAGGATGTCGAGGGCCGTCTCGCTACGTTTCCGCCGCTCGTTTTTGCAGGTGAGGCGCGCAAGCTGAAGAAGCAGCTTGCTCAGGTCTCCGCCGGAAAGGCCTTCCTGCTACAGGGCGGGGACTGCGCCGAGAGCTTCGCCGAGCATGGCGCGGACAATATCCGCGACTTCTTCCGCGTGTTCCTGCAGATGGCCGTCGTGCTGACCTATGCCGGCGCGCAGCCGGTGGTGAAGGTCGGCCGCGTGGCCGGACAGTTCGCCAAGCCGCGCTCGGCCGACATCGAGACCAAGGACGGCGTGTCGCTGCCGTCCTATCGCGGCGACATCATCAACGGCATCGAGTTCGACGAGAAGTCGCGCGTGCCCGATCCCGCGCGGCAGGAGATGGCCTACCGGCAGTCGGCGGCGACGCTTAACCTCCTGCGCGCCTTCGCGCAGGGCGGCTATGCGAGTCTCGAGAACGTGCATCGCTGGATGCTGGGCTTCGTGGCCGACAGCCCCCAAGGCGATCGCTACGAGGCACTGGCCGGCAAGATCTCCGAGACGATGGACTTCATGAAGGCCGTCGGCATTACCTCCGAGACCAATTCGGCGCTTCGCGAGACCGATTTCTACACCAGCCACGAGGCGCTTCTGCTCGGCTACGAGGAAGCGCTGACGCGCGTCGACTCGACCAGCGGAGACTGGTACGCGACTTCCGGCCACATGATCTGGATCGGCGACCGCACGCGCCAGCCCGACCATGCGCATATCGAATACTGCCGGGGCATCAAGAACCCGCTCGGCCTTAAGTGCGGCCCCTCGCTGTCGCCGGACGGGCTGTTGCAACTCATCGATACGCTCAATCCCGAGAACGAGCCGGGACGGCTGACGCTGATCGCACGCTTCGGCTCCGACAAGGTGGCCGAGCATCTGCCCAGGATGGTGCGCGCAGTGCAGAAGGAAGGCCGCGAGGTCGTCTGGTCGTGCGATCCCATGCATGGCAACACGATCACAGCGGCGGGCTATAAGACGCGGCCTTTCGACCGTATCCTCAAGGAGGTGCAGACGTTCTTCGAGGTTCACCGCGCCGAGGGAACGCATCCGGGCGGCATCCATGTGGAGATGACCGGCAAGAACGTGACCGAATGCACGGGCGGCGCGCGCGCCATCCGCGACGACGAACTGCAGGATCGCTACCACACCCATTGCGACCCGCGCCTCAACGCGGACCAGGCGATCGAACTGGCTTTCCTGGTGTCGGAGCTTCTCAAGAAGAGCACCAGAGAAGTGCAGACTGTCGCGGCGGAGTAATTTCTAGCTGCAATCGGACGAGGAAAGGGCGTCGGTCTCCGGCGCCCTTTTTTATTTGGCCGTCCGCTCCCAGTTAAGCTCGGCCAAACGCGGGTCGGCGGCGAAGTCGGTTCGGCTGAAGCCGACGCGCTGGGGCGGGAATTCGCAGAGCGCCTGCACGCCCGAGGCGGAGAGGCGGATGCGCCAGGTCTGGCGGTCGACCGGCCTTGGCCTTGAGAATGTCCGGCAGGTCAGGAGCGCGAGGTTGGCCCGTTTTGTCGGATCGCGCACCGATTGGTAGCGGATCGCGTCGAGGTCCGCTTCCCGCGCGGTGTCGGCGAGCGACTGGCAAGCTTCATAGTCGGAAAAATGCGCCCAGAGCGCCGCGTCCCGCGACAGCGGCGCTCGGGTGAGGTCGATGCCCTTGTCGGTGCGGATCGCAGCCGAGAAGGCGGTGTATTCGGCCGCGTCCCTCGGCCATGGCGTCCCGGGGGACTCGGCGAAGAAGAGCAGGCGCCAGAAGGCCATTTCGGCGATGGCGGTAACGACGGTCTCGGAGGCGTAGAAGACACCAGGCGTACGGCCGGCGCGGCGGAAGCGCGAACCGTGGGGATAGACGGAGCCGTAGCGAAACGGTGTGGCGAGCAGATAGTCGAGATGACGGCATTCGTGTGGAATGGCCGGCTTGGTTTCCTCGATCAGATCCTCGAGCAGGGACTGCTCGTCCAGCGTGTCGACGAGCTTCAGCGTCGAAACTCGGTGCTGCGCCTCGACCAGACGCCATGCCTTGCCGTCGATGCAGACGGCCTCAGACGAGAGCGCGGCGGCTGTCCAGATAGGCGATGGCATCGATCAATCCGGAGATGGTGGCGATCTTTTCGAGCGGGCGGCCGTCGAGCGCTGTGTTGGCATTCCTGATCCAGCTGCGGGCGACAGTCTGGTCGCCGCCGACGATTGCATCGAGCGAGCGGAAGAGACGGACGAAAAGGACGCCGAGTTCGAATGGCTTGGTGCCGCGTTCGAGCAGAAAATCCTTCCGGCGCATTCGCGAGACGGTGGCTTCCGAGACGCCGAGGACGGAAGACAGCGATCTGGCGCTGACGCCGAGCTGGTCGGCGGCGCGTATGACGGCCTCGGTCAAGACCGCGGCTTCCCTTGCAGGGATGTTTTCAGCCTTTGCGCGAAACATCGGATTCTCCATTTCTGGAGAAAATATAGGTCATAAAACTTCATGAGGAAAGAGGGGGTCAGTCTTTCCGGTAGAGCATCCAGCTCTTACCGGCGCGGTCCGCCAGTGTCGAGTAGCGGGTGACTCGGTTGCGACCCGCGGATTTCGAGCGGTAGAGAGCCTGATCGCATTTGGAATAGAGATCTTCCGGGCCATCCGCGTCGGAGGCCATGCACATGCCCATCGAGATGGTTACCGAGCCGGGCTGACCGTTGACGAAGGCCGTTTGTTCGATCAGCACACGAATGCGGTCGGCGATGCCAAACGTCGCTTCTTCGGCGACGCCATCGACGATGAGCGCGAATTCCTCACCGCCGGTGCGGGCAACGAATATGTCGTTGCGCACGGATGTCCGGAAAATGTCGGCGACGTTCTGGAGTATCCGATCGCCGACCGGATGGCCGAAGCGGTCATTGATGTCTTTGAATCGGTCGATGTCGGCGACGATCAGCGCCTTGAACAGGATGCCGCGATTGCTGGTATAGATGTCGGCAAGCTCCCGGTCGAAGGCACGCCGGTTCCAGATGCGGGTAAGCGGGTCGGTGTTGGCGAGGCGCTTGTATTCCTCGAGCTTCGACTTGACGCTTTCCAGCTCGTTCGACTTGTCGCTCAGGGCGGTCGCGACCTCCCTGCCGTGATCGATGGTCGAGAGGGTGGCCACCGACATCACATCCACGATCTTCTGCAGGAATTCCTTGCTGACGAACCTGCCGTTCAGGCCTTCGGCGGTCTGGTCCAGCATCCGGCCGTAGGTCTCGACGTGGTTCCGCTCGCTGCGCAGGATGGAGGCAATCTCCTCAAGCTCATGCGCGATGGTCTTGCGCGCGTTCTCGACGATGCCGGTCGCATGGTTGGGAGCGAAATACTTGCGTCCGATCCTGTCGAGCTCGTCCTGGCTGGGATATTTGCTTAGGGAGACGACTTCGAGGCTGAGTTCCTTGTTGGACCCCGACAGCGCCTCGTAGAAGATCTCGTAGTTGCGCGGCAGGCCGGCGACGCCCAACTGCTTCATGGCCCTCACGACAGTTGTCGCGAGATCGACGGTTCTATCGACCGTGGCAGTTGCAGGCTGCATTGTCATTCCACCCAAGCCCAGCTCATGCATAACCGCAGCCAGACCGACATCCACGGGAGAAAAGCACCCGGCGCCAGGCGGCAGACTATGCAGCGCAGGCTGCACGCCCCCCGGGGCAGTCTGTGCATTTGACAATCATATTGAGTGGCGCGCTAAATTTTCATTAATTTTGAATCATTTGCGACAAGCTTTGTTTTCCTGCGTCGACGCGCAAAGCTGGGGCAAGCGAAGAGCACGGCGCAATTTACACGGCAGGACAGAGACTTTCTGCAGAAGGGTGATGGAGGAGCGAAACATGCCAGAGCTTCATAGCGGATCGTGTCATTGCGGCGCGGTGCGTTTCACTGCATCGGGTGTATTGCGAGGCGTGATTTACTGCCACTGTTCGCAATGCCGCAAGCAGACCGGGCTCTACTACGCTGCAACCAATATTCCGGAAGAAAACCTGTCCGTCGAAGGCGCGGACAAGATCACCTGGTATTGCGCATCGCCGCATGCAAGGCGGGGATTCTGCTCGACTTGTGGCTCAGCCCTGTTCTGGAAGGGCAACGGGAGCGACGAAATATCGATCATGGCGGGTGCGTTCGACCAGCCGAGCGGGCTGAAGCCCGAGGCCCACATCTTTGTTGCCGACAAGGGAGACTTCTACGAAATCGCCGATGGCCAGCCGCAATTCGCGCGTTCGCGGCCCGATATAAAGGTGGCCGGAGACTGAAGACGGCAATGTACCGGCCGAAAAGCGGTTCGCACTTTCCGGCTTCATGATGTAAGGAACCGCCTTTCACCCGTCGGGGACGCTTATGGAACGGCTCGTCAAGGCCTGGCAGAACTCGCTCCGCGCATTCCGGCGCCTGTCGAAATCGGAAGCGGCATTCCGGCAGGAACTGGCGCTGCTGGTGCTGGCCGTGCCGGTGGCCTGGTTCCTGTCGACGTCCTGGCGCGGCTACTGGCTGCTGATAGGCGCGGTGCTGCTTCTCATGATGGTCGAGGTGCTGAACACCGGGATCGAGGCCGCCTGCGATGCTGTCTCGCGCGAATTCAACATCGACATCCAACTGGCCAAGGATTGCGGGTCGCTGGCCGTGCTGATCTCCATCCTGATCGCGCTGATCGTATGGGGACTTGCCGTGGTCGAGACGATCAACGGGACCCCGCTTTAGGCATGCCGGTCAACGAGGCAAGGGCGCCGTAAAGCTCCGGCCGGCGATCACGGAACAGGCCCCATGAGCGGCGCTGGTGGTCGATCTCGTCGAGATCGAAGGTGGCAAGGATCGTGCCCGGCTTCTTCCGGTCCGCCTCGGCGACCTTCAGGCCGGTCTGGTCGGCGATGAAGGACGAACCGTAGAACTCGATGCTGGTGCCGGCGCGGCCGGCTTCGCTGCCAATACGGTTCGAGGCCACGACCGGCATGATGTTGGCGCCTGCATGACCCTGCATCACCCTTTGCCAATGGCCGCTGGAATCGAGGTTCGCATCATGCGGTTCGGAGCCGATGGCGGTCGGGTAGAGCAGGATTTCGGCTCCTTGCAGCGCCATGCTGCGCGCGGCCTCGGGAAACCACTGGTCCCAGCAGATGCCTACGCCGATCCTGCCGACCTTCGTGTTCCAGACGCGAAAGCCGGTATCGCCCGGAGAGAAATAGAATTTCTCCGTATAGCCGGGACCATCGGGAATATGGCTCTTGCGGTAGTTGCCGAGCACCGTTCCGTCCGCGTCAATGACGGCGAGGCTGTTGAAATAGACCTGTCCGGCGCGCTCGAAATAGCTGACGGGCAGGACGACACCCAGTTCACGCGCTAGGCCGGCGAAATGCGCGATCAGCGGGTTGCCATCCAGAGGCCGGGCAAGCGCGAAGAATTCGTGGCGCTGGTCCTGGCAGAAATAGGGGGTCGCGAAAAGCTCCTGCAACAGGACGAGATCGGCGCCGGCGGCCTTCGCCTCCCGGACGAGGCTGTCGGCTTGAGCGATGTTTGCGGCCTCGTCCCAGTCGCAGGCCATCTGGGTTGCAGCGACCGTGAGCTTACGCATGGCCGTTCTCCCTTGCCGACTGTTCGAGCAGGATCGCCTCTATGCGGCCGACCTGGATGGCAAGGCGTGAAACCTCGTCGCGCATCGATATCATCTGGCTATGGCGCATCTCGTCCAGCTTTTCGTGCAGCGCCATGATCTCGATCTCGGCCTTCAGGTTGACCTCGTAGTCATGCGAGGCATCGAGACGGTCGCGTTCGCTCTGGCGGTTCTGCGACATCATGATGATCGGCGCCTGAAGCGCGGCGATCATGGACAGCAAAAGGTTGAGGAAGATGAACGGGTATGGGTCGAACCCCTCCCGCCCGAGCATCCAGACGTTTCCTAAGGTCCACATAGCCAGGAAGAAGATCGCAACGACGATGAAGCTCCACGAACCGCCTACGCGCGCTATGGAATCGGCCAGCCGATCCCCGAAATCCTGACGGTGGGCCACTGTCAGATTGACGTTGCGCGAAATGGGCTTTCGCTCGACCGTACTTTCGAGGACGCGGCTTTCCTGCTCGCTCAGTGCCTCGGGACGTCGACGAAGCCAGCGATCGGCGAGTTCTGCGAAGGTCTTTGTCATGAGGCTCTCCATGAGCGGCTTGGCAGTCTCCATTCCTTATAGGATCATGCCGGGCGGCCAGAAAGAGCGTCAGCAGCGGTGGGGGGCACAATGGCGAGCTTCAGGAAGATCAGGGATCGCGCGGCCAAGCGCAAAGGCGGGGAGGCTGCGCTGGATTCGCTGCTCGGTGCACGGCCAGACAATGCGAGCCTGATGACGGTGCCGGACGACAGGGTACTCGCGGCCATGGCCCAGCGCATCTTCGCCGCCGGGTTCGTCTGGTCTGTCATCGAGAACAAATGGCCGGGCTTCGAGGAAGCCTTCCTTGGCTTCGAGCCGAAGCGGCTGCTGTTCCAGCCGGACGATTTCTGGCACGATCTCGCCGCCGACAAGCGCATCGTGCGCAATCCGCAGAACATCCGTGCCGTGCGCGACAACGCCGCCTTCGTCGCCCGGGTCTCGGATGAGCATGGCGGTTTCGGCCGGTTCCTCGCCGAATGGCCGGCCGACGACCAGATCGGCCTCACCGCCTGGCTGGGCAAGCACGGCAGCCGGCTTGGAGGCAATACCGGGCCGTTCCTGCTGCGCTCGCTCGGCTGGGACGCCTTCATCCTTTGGAGCGACGTAGTCGCGGCCCTGCGCGACGCCGGCCTCGACATCGCGCCGAACCCGACCTCGAAGAAGGATCTTGCCAAGGTTCAGGACCAGATCAGCGCATGGGTGAAGGAAACGGGGCTGCCGCGCGCTCATATATCGCGCATCCTGGCCCTGTCGATCGGCGAGAACAACTCGCCTGACGCACTGCGGGCCTATATGGGCGAATAGCGGTCCGTGGCCGATGCCTGCGGCATTGCGGGCGGTTCAACACCGCGCTACATCGCGACCATGGCAAAGTCTCGTGATGTTCTCCGCATAGCGGTCGCCCAGCTCAATCCCACGGTCGGCGACATCGCCGGTAATCTCGCCAAGGCGCGCGAGGCGAGGAAGGACGCCGCAACCCAAGGCGCGGACCTCGTGCTTTTCACCGAGCTTTTCATCGCCGGCTATCCACCCGAGGACCTGGTGCTCAAGCCGGCCTTTCTTGCGGCCTGCGACCGGGCTATCGGCAGTTTCGTTGCAGATACGGCCGATGGCGGGCCGGGCGTCATCATCGGCACGCCGCTGAAGCGCGCGAGCGGCATACACAATTCCATTATCGTCGCAGACGCCGGCAAGATTATCGCGGAACGCTTCAAGGTCGACCTGCCCAATTACGGTGAGTTCGACGAGAAACGCGTGTTCGAGCCGGGGCCGGAACTGCCGGGACCAGTCAATTTCCGTGGGGTGCGGCTCGGCATTCCGATCTGCGAGGATATATGGGGTGATCTCGCCGTGTGCGAGACGCTGGCCGAGAGCGGCGCGGAAATCCTGCTGGTGCCGAACGGCTCACCCTACTACCGCGGCAAGGTCGACGTGCGCCATCAGGTCGTCATCCGGCAGGTGATAGAAACCGGCCTGCCGATGCTCTATGCCAACCAGCTAGGCGGCCAGGACGAACTTGTGTTCGACGGCGCGTCCTTCGGCATTCAGGCCGACAAGTCGCTTGCCTTCCAGATGAGCCAGTTCGAGGAGACGCTGGCGATCACTGAATGGAAGAGAAACGGTGACGGTTGGGTATGCGTCCAGGGGCCGATGTCGCGCATCCCCGAGAAGGAGGAAGCCGATTATCGCGCCTGCATGCTCGGCCTGCGCGACTATGTGAACAAGAACGGCTTCAAGAACGTGGTGATCGGACTTTCGGGCGGGATCGATTCCGCGATCTGCGCGGCCCTTGCCGTGGACGCGCTGGGCGAGGAGCGTCTGCGCGCCGTGATGATGCCCTACCGCTATACGTCGACGGATTCGCTGAAGGACGCCGAGGACTGCGCGCGCGTGCTTGGCTGCCGCTACGACATCGTGCCGATCTTCGAGCCGGTGGATGGCTTTTCCCACGCGCTGACGCAGCTTTTCGAGGGTGCGAAGGAAGACACCACAGAGGAGAACCTCCAGAGCCGCGCCCGAGGCACGATCCTGATGGCGATCTCCAACAAGTTCGGCTCCATGGTGGTGACGACCGGCAACAAAAGCGAGATGTCCGTCGGCTACGCCACGCTCTACGGCGACATGAACGGCGGCTTCAATCCAATCAAGGACCTCTACAAGATGCAGGTCTATGCACTGTCGGCCTGGCGCAACACGACCGTGCCGCCGGGCGCGCTTGGTCCCTCGGGCGAGGTGATCCCTGGGAACATCATAGACAAGGCGCCTTCGGCGGAGCTGCGCGAAAACCAGACGGACCAGGATTCGCTGCCGCCCTATCCGGTGCTGGACGACATCCTCGAATGCCTCGTCGAGAACGAGATGGGCGTGGACGAGATCGTCGCGCGCGGGCACGACCGCGATACTGTCCACCGTATCGAGCACCTGCTCTACATCGCCGAATACAAGCGCCGGCAGGCCGCGCCCGGTGTGAAGATCACCAAGAAGAATTTCGGGCGGGACCGTCGCTATCCGATCACAAACCGGTTCCGGGACAGGGAATAGCTGTTCCAGCCGGAGCCTGCCGATGCGGGCTTCAAGGCATGTATCCGGAGATGCCGCCGATCGCCTTGCGATCTATGCCAGGCTTTTGCCTTGTCCGCGCCATCAAGGGTCTTCAGAGGGGTAGGGCGCGGGCGGCTTTCCCTTGCGTCGGCCAGCGAAAGCTTCCCAATCCGGCCGTCTTGCTCTATGTGTCCCGCCCGGTGCGGTGGCTTTTTGTGTTGTAAGTTCTCGATCCTTCGGATACGGCCCCGCAAATGCCCGTCACAGTTCGTTTCGCACCGTCACCCACCGGCAATATCCACATCGGCAACGCCCGAACGGCTTTGTTCAACTGGCTTTTCGCCTTCAAGAACAGCGGCACGTTCATACAGCGCTTCGACGATACGGACGTCGCCCGGTCGAAGCAGGAATATGCAGACGCCATCCTCTACGACCTTCACTGGCTCGGCATCTTCCAGGACGCGATGGAGTATCAGTCGCGGCGCTTCGATCGTTACGAGGACGCGGTCGACAGGCTGAAGCGGGCAGGTGTGCTCTATGCCTGCTACGAGACGCCGGAGGAGCTCGATCTTCGGCGCAAGGTGCGCCGCACGCGCGGCCTGCCGCCGGTCTACGGGCGCGAGGCCCTGCAACTCACCCATGCGCAGATTTCCGGGTACGAGGCGGAAGGGCGCAAGCCGCACTGGCGCTTTCTGCTGCCGAATTTCCGCAACGATCCGTTCGAGACGGAACGTACCGAAGTTTCGTGGAACGATATCGTGCGCGGCGAAGAGACAATCGACCTGGCCTCGCTGTCAGATCCGATCCTGGTCCGCGAGGACGGGACGTTCCTCTACACGTTGCCCTCGGTGGCGGATGACATCGACATGTCGATCACCCATGTGATCCGTGGCGACGACCACGTGACGAACACCGGCGTGCAGATTGCTCTGTTTCGGGCTCTGGGGGCGGAACCGCCCGAGTTCGGCCATCACAACCTGCTGACCACATCCACCGGAGAGGCGCTGTCGAAGCGCACCGGCGCGCTGTCGATCGCAAGCCTGCGCGAATCCGGGCTGGAAGCCATGGCCGTCGCATCGCTGGCGGTGCTGACCGGGACCTCGGAAAACGTTGTTGCCGCGCAGTCCATGAGCGAGCTCGCCGGCAGGTTCGACATTTCCGACGCTTCCAAGTCGGCGGCGAAGTTCGATCCGGAGGATCTCAAGACGCTGAACCGCGACCTGCTGCGGCAGATGCCTTTCTCGGAAGCGCGCGATCGCCTTGCGGTGTTCGACATATTCGGCGACGAGGCCGAACCGTTCTGGCTCGCGGTGCGCGGCAATCTGGACACGCTGTCGGACGCGGCCGGCTGGTGGCGGATCGTTCGGCAGGGACCGGATGTCCCGCCGGCTTTCGGCGAGGAAGACAAGGACTATGTCCGCACGGCTTTCGACATGCTGCCGCCCGAGCCCTGGGACCAGAGCACCTTCAAGAGCTGGGTCAACGCGGTAAAGGAAAAGACCGCACGCAAGGGCAAGGCCCTGTACGAGCCGCTGCGGCTTGCGCTTACCGGACTTCCATCCGGGCCGGAGCTTGCTGATCTTCTGCCGCTTCTGGGGCCGGAAGGAATACAGGCCCGACGACCCTGACCTTGCGCTCTTCGCCGGAAGGCCTGGACTTGCTCACCTTCGGCGTCACCGCCATGCGCTTCAGCCCCTCGGCGTCGAGACCGCCATTCAGATTGGCCAAGGTCTCGGGATCCGCGGCGGGGTCGGGACGTGCTGTCGGCTGCGGCAGGACGGGCTCCGGCTCGATGACGGGTGCGGGCTGCGGCGGCGTGCCGGCGATCACGCTGTAATTCGAAGGTTCGCTGGTGCGGCCCGCAATGTTGCCTGGCGCATTGCAGCTGCAGCCGGCAGGGCTCGGCATGCCCGTCTGGCGATAGAGGTTCGCGGTAGGCAGATTCGCATATGGCTGGCCTGAAAGCCCCGAAACCATCGTATCCGGCTCCTGGCCGGGCCTCGTATAGTAGATCTGCACCTCCGCGCCGGGGCAGCTCGACTGGCAATTCGCCTGGTCGCGCTCGAAATCCGATGGGGTCGAGGACGTCGAGATGGGGAAGAAGTAGCCGTCGCAGCTACGCACGCAGAGCGTACGGTAGCGGCCCGGCGGCGCCGAATAGCGGATGCGGCCGCCGTCATTGATCCAGCTTCCGCTCGGCGGAGGAACGCGGCGCACGTTGCGATCCTCGTCGCGAGGTGCACTGGGGATGCCCAGGTCCTCGACGGAGTTGCGATGGCGGATGCCGCCACCGAAAAGCTTTTCCAGTAGGTAGCGTCCGCCTTCAAGCCCCCGCGCCGGGCGCTCGACCGATGCGACGTCTTCGCGGCAGCCATTGGCCCGCAGGTCGGCCATGATCCGCGAGCGCGGACGGCCCGCGCCACCGGTCCCGGCTGCCTTGGCGCGCCTGTGCTCGAGATTTGCGAGGTTCTGCTCCATCCTGTCGATATTGGCGTTTATGCCGCGGCAGGAGTTCCCGCTGCCGCCGAATATCTTGAAACCGCAACCCGAGCCGCGCGCCTTACGTCTGGCGATCTGCAGCTGCGCGTTCTGATCGGCGATCGCGGCTTCAAGCTTGGCAAGCTGCGGGGACGAGCGGCCTCCGGCAGAAGCGAGTTCGGACTCGAGTTGTCGGCAGACTCGCGATGCCGCCTCAGCGGAGCCCGACAGCAGGCACAACGATACGAATACGGTCGCGACCATCGCGACGAACAGAACGCGCCGCGCTGGCGTCGTAGCGCCCGATCTTCGTGGCATCGAGGCCATTCGAAGCTTTCCCGTTGCAGAAACCGCGACAATTCTAGCCGTGGCCAGGTTAACCCATCGTTGGAGCGCTGTCGCCGGCGCGCTCCGCCTTGTGCGCGGCTTCGGCGACGGACAGCGCCGTCATGTTGACGATGCCGCGCGAGGTGACGGATGGCGTGAGTATGTGAGCCGGCTGGGCGGTACCCAGCAGGATCGGACCCACATGCAGCGCGTCGCTCATCTGCTTGACGGCGGTCAGGGTGATGTTTGCCGCGTCCAGGTTCGGGAAGACGAGCAGATTGGCCTCGCCCTGAAGCTTCGAATGCGGGAAGACGCGCTGGCGCAGCGCCTCCGACAACGCGCTGTCGGCGTGCATCTCGCCGTCGAACTCGAGATCGGGCGCGATCCTCCGCAGGATTTCGGCTGCCTCGCGCATCTTCAGCGAGGTAGGTGCATCGCGCGAGCCGAAATCCGACAGGGACAGCAGCGCTGCCTTCGGGGTGATGCCGAAGCGGCGAATCTCTTCGGCGGCGAGCACCGTCATCTCGGCGATCTCGGCGGGTGTCGGATCGATGGTGACATATGTATCGGTGAGGAAGATGACGCCCCTATGCGTGATGAGCATAGAGAGCGTCGACAGGTCGCGATCCTGTATGGAAGGGCGGCGGCCGATGATGAGCGTGACGTGGCGCAAGTGGCGGGCGAAACGGCCCTCCAGCCCGCAGATCATCGCGTCTGCCTCGCCACGCCTGACGGCGAGGGCGGCGATGACGGTGGGCTCTGTGCGAACCATGAGGCGCGCGGCCTCCTGCGTCACGCCGCGCCGCCCGGCAAGCTGTACGAGGAGATCGACATAGGCGCGGTAGCGCGGGTCATCCTCGGGGTTGATGAGTTCGAAGTCGACGCCGGGGCGGATGCGCAGCCCGTAGCGCCGCAGGCGCACGTCGATGACGTTGGGCCGACCGACCAGAATAGGGCGCGCGATGCCTTCCTCCAGAACGACCTGCGCGGCGCGAAGCACTCGCTCGTCCTCGCCGTCGGCATAGACCACGCGTTTTGCTGGCGACGCCTTGGCGATGGAAAAGACCGGCTTCATGACCAGCCCGGAGCGGAAGACGAAGCGGTTCAGCTTGTCGACATAGACCTCCATGTCCTCGATCGGACGGTCGGCCACGCCGCTTTCGCAGGCCGCCTTCGCGACGGCCGGGGCGATGCGCAGGATGAGGCGCGGGTCGAAAGGCGAGGGAATGAGGAAATCCGGTCCGAAAGTCGGCGTTTCCTCGGTATAGGCCTTGGCCGCGACGTCCGATGGCTCTTCGCGGGCCAGTCCGGCGATGGCGTGCACGGCGGCCATCTTCATCTCCTCGTTGATGGCGCGAGCGCCGCAATCGAGTGCACCCCGGAAGATGTAGGGGAAGCAGAGCACGTTGTTGACCTGATTGGGGAAATCAGAGCGTCCTGTGCAGATCATGGCATCCGGGCGAGCCTGCCGGGCGAGGTCCGGCATGATTTCCGGCGTCGGGTTGGCCAGCGCCAGGACGAGCGGGTGGGGCGCCATCTCCTTGAGCAGCTCCGGAGCGAGCACCCCAGCGGCAGAGAGGCCCAGGAAGACGTCCGCGCCGCCGATGACGTCGGCGAGAGTGCGGGCGTCGGTGTCCTTCACATAGGGGTCTTTCCAGCGGTCCATCTCGTCGAGGCGTCCCTTGTATGCGACGCCGAAACGGTCGGTGACCCAGATGTTCTCGACCTTCGCGCCAAGCGACACCAGCAGGTTCAGGCAGGCAAGCGCGGCGGCACCCGCGCCTGACGTGACGATCTTGACCTCGGATATCGTCTTGCCGGCAAGCTCCAGGGCGTTGAGGACGGCGGCGGCAACGATGATGGCCGTGCCGTGCTGGTCGTCGTGAAAGACGGGAATGCCCATCCTCTCTTTTAGGCGCTCCTCGACCTCGAAGCATTCGGGGGCCTTGATGTCCTCCAGGTTGATCCCGCCGAATGTGGGCTCCAGCGCGGAGATCGTGCTGACCATGCGCTCGATGTCGGGCGCGTCGATTTCTATGTCAAAAACGTCGATATTGGCGAATTTCTTGAACAGGACCGCCTTGCCTTCCATGACCGGCTTGGAGGCGAGCGGACCGATGTTGCCGAGACCGAGCACGGCGGTGCCGTTGGAGACGACCCCGACCAGATTGGCGCGGCCGGTATATTCGGCGGCGCGACTAGGATCGTCGCGAATGGCGAGGCAGGGGGCCGCGACGCCAGGCGAATAGGCAAGCGCAAGGTCGCGCTGGTTGCCGAGGGGCTTGGTCGACTGGATCTGCAGCTTTCCCGGAACAGGATATTTGTGGAAGAAAAGGGCAGCTTCGTCGAGATCGAAGCGGGCGTTCTTTTCCTTATCGGTTTCCATCGAGCTTGTGGTCCTCGGCCAATCATGCGTGCGCAGGTTCTAGCATGCGTGGCCGGTTTTGCGAGACCGGCAACGCGCAAAAAAGGAAGCGTCGCTGATGAAGTTAAAAAAATCAATAAATCATAAGCTGTTGCGGCGATGTGCTCATGACGGGAGTCAAGGGGATGGAGGCGTATGCGGGACCGCGCGGTAAAGCATAGGTCGTCACACGCCTGTTGCATGAATCTGGGCATAGGCAGGCCAAACGAAACGGTTGGACGACCATGGCCGGCAACAGCGTCAAACGGTTCCGAACGATCTTCATCTCGGACGTGCACCTCGGCTCAAAGGCGGCGAAAGCCGATTTCCTGATCGATTTCCTGCGCCACCATGAGGCCGATACGATCTTTCTCGTCGGCGACATCGTGGACGGATGGAGGCTGCGCCGCTCCTGGCATTGGCCGCAGGCCCACAACGACGTGGTGCAGAAGCTGCTGCGGCAGGCGCGCAAGGGCGCCAGCATCACCTATATTGCCGGAAACCACGACGAATTCCTGCGTATGTTCCAGGGGACTCATTTCGGTGGCATCGTGGTGGCGGATCGCGCGATCCACACCGGCGCAGACGGCAGGCGCTATCTTGTCATCCATGGCGACCAGTTCGACACCGTGGTGATGAACGTACGCTGGCTGGCCTATATGGGCGACCGGGCCTATGACGCCGCCATGCTCACGAACCGGCTGGTGACCAGGTTCCGCAAGGCCATGGGCCTGCCTTACTGGTCGTTTTCGTCCTGGGCCAAGATCAAGGTGAAGCGAGCGGTCAATTTCATCGGCTCCTTCCAGGATGTGCTGACCGAGGAAGCTCGGCGCGAACGCGTTGACGGCGTCATCTGCGGTCACATCCACCACGCGACGCTGGAGTCGTTCGGTGAGGTCGACTACATCAACACAGGCGACTGGGTTGAAAGCTGCACCGCCGTGGTCGAGCATTTCGACGGGCGGATGGAGATCGTCGTCTGGCCATATGTCAGGGCGACCACCCCTTTGCCGCGGGAAGCGCCTCTGTCTTTGCCACTCGACGTGCCCGGCAAGCGGGCTGCCGAGGCAGCCTGACGAATGGCAATGCAAGAGCGTATCCCTCCAGCGGGTCGCCGTAACGATCCCGACCGGGCAAGCCCCGCCTCCGCAAGGCGGGATGTGGTGCGTCCCGCCGACCGGCATGCCGCCAAAATAGGCGTATTGGGAAATGCCGGCATGCCGCAACCGCTATCCCGAGCCGTTGGACCAGCCGGTTCCGCCGGCAGGGTGCACATGTTAAGGGAGCGCGACTCTCGGCGAACGATCCGAGCAGCGCCAGCCGGGCAATTCTCCCTTCATGTCCTTTCCGCAGCATACGCATGAAAATTTAGTCAAGCCACGCTATTTCAGGCTGCGGATGTCTCTGCTCTTCGGGGCGCTTTTTGTTCCCATGGGCATTCACCTGCCCTATTTCCCCCTTTGGCTGGAGGAGCAGGGCTTCGACGCCGAAAAGATCGGCATGATCCTTGCCGCGCCGATGTTCGTGCGCGTGGTCACAACTCCCCTGATAACCGCCATGGCGGATCGCTCACGGGACCGGGTCAACGTGCTGATCCTGCTGTGCGGCGCCTCGATGCTGGTGTCTCTGGGTTATTTCCTCCAACCGGCCTATGCCGTCGTGCTCGCCGTATCGGTCGTGCTGGCGGTCTTCTGGGCACCGCAAGCTCCGCTCGCCGACTCGCTCGCGCTCTCGGGTGTAAGGCGGTTTGGAGCCAGCTACCCCACCATGCGCATCTGGGGCTCGATCATGTATCTTGTCGCCAACTTCGCGGGCGGTCTCATGCTCGCGGCGGTCGGCACCGGAATCGTGCCGACGATGATCCTGTTCGGATTGCTGATCGCGCTGCTCGCGGCGTTGCCTGCTCCCAGGCTGGGGCCGCCGCGCAGGGCTTCGCCCGTTTCGGCCACCGCCTTGCATGGAGCAGGATCGAAGCTCTTCAACCGCTATTTCCTGCTTTTCCTGGCCGGCGTGGGCGTCATTCACGGAAGCCATGGCTTCATGTTCGCCTTCGCCTCCATCTACTGGAAGGGAATCGGGATCAGCGACGCGATGATCGGGTTGCTGTGGACCTGGGCCGTTGTCGCCGAAGCCGGGACGTTTCTGGTGTTCAACCGGCTGTTCGGGTCAGCTTCCGCGACCACGGTGCTTGGCATAGTCGGCGTGGCGGCGTGCGTGCGCTGGATCGCCTATCCGCTCATAGAGCCGGCGGGACTTGGCATAGCCGGTTTCTTCATGGTGCAAACCCTGCACGCGCTGTCGACCGGGATGCTGCTGATCGGATTGCAGAAGATGATCGGCGAGACCGTGCCGGAGGAGCGAACGGGCGCTGCGCAGGGCGCCGCCTTTTTCTTCATCGGCTTCTCCATGGCCGTGGTGACGCTTGCGTCAGGGCCGCTCTACGAGCGCATTGGCGTCGACGGCTTCTACGTGATGGCGCTGGTAGCGCTGGTAGGGCTGGGGCTGATCGTTGCCGCCGCGCTCACCCCCAGAGCGCCGGGTCGGGCGGAGACACCAGCGAACCACGGTAGGTGAGACCGGGCTCCCGGTCGCGCGCAAGCAGCAGTGGTCCGTCCAGATCGACGAAGTCCGCTCCCTGGGCCAGCAGCACGGCGGGCGCCATGGCGAGCGAGGTGCCCACCATGCATCCGACCATGATACGGAAGCCCATTTCGCGCGCCTGGTCGCGCAGCGCGAGTGCGGCGGTGAGGCCACCCGTCTTGTCCAGCTTGATGTTGACCGCATCATAAAGCCCGACGAGGTCGCGAAGACCATCCGCCGTGTGGACGCTCTCGTCGGCGCAAACCGGCACGGGGCGCGTAATCGCGCCGAGGAAGGTGTCCCTGCCGGCCGGGAGCGGCTGTTCAACAAGAGCGACGCCGAGTTCCGCAGCTATTGCCAGGTTTTCGAGTATGTTCTCCGCCGTCCAGCCCTCGTTCGCGTCGAGAATGAGCCGGCTCCGAGGAGCGGCGGCGCGAACTGCGCGGATGCGCTCCACGTCGCCTTCGCCGCCAATCTTGACCTTGAGCAGCGGCCGGCCGGCATTGTCTCGCGCTTGCGCGGCCATGGCGTCCGGCGTGGCGAGGGAAAGCGTAAAAGCGGTTTCAAGCGCCGTCGGCGCAAGCTCGAGCCCTTGCGCTACCGGAATGCCGGTCAGCTTCGCTTCGAGATCCCACAGCGCGCAGTCCACCGCGTTGCGGGCCGCTCCGGGAGGCATCACGTCCAGCAGCGCCTTGCGGGTGGCCGAAGGGTCCATTCCTGCGGCAACCGCCGGTACGGCGGCTTCGATCTGGGCACGCACGCTTTGCAGCGTTTCGCCGTAGCGACCATATGGAACGCATTCGCCGCGCCCGGCTTTTCCGTCCTGCGAAATGGTGCAGGCGACAACCGCAGCCTCGGTCTTCGAGCCCCGAGAGATGGTGAAGGTACCCGCGATGGGAAAACGTTCCTCGGCAACCGAAAGGACACGGTTCATTTTTATTCTGCTCCGGAGCAGCCCCAGGGCGGGGTGGTCAAATCGACAGCAATGACGCGACGGGTTAAGACGATTCACCATGCTTATCAACGCCAAACGGGAATCGACGGAGAGCGCCGACCAGTCCGCGGCCGCGGAGCCGCGCGTCGAGATGGCCGAGGAGGGTAGCAGCCTCGTCTGTCGCCTGTCGGGCAACTGGACCACGCGACGCGTCGGGACCGTGGATGCGCAGATGCGCGCCATTCCCGGGCGAAAGGGCATGCGGTCGCTGGTGGTGGACATATCGGGCATCGGCCGGATGGATACGGCCGGTGCATGGCTGATCCTGCGCCTGATGACCGCCGCGCGTGACAACGGGGTCGAAACCCGCCTCGACGGGCAGAACGAAGTCACCAGCATATTGCTAGGGGCGGTGGGCGACGTGGCCGAGAGGCGCAGCAGCAGTCCGGCTCCGTCACGGACGAACTTCATCATCGCATTCCTGGCGGCGATCGGCGAGCGCGTCTATGCGATGCGCGACGATTTCCTCGCTGGCATGAACATACTCGGGGCGACGATCCGCGGCGGCCAGATGAAGCTGGGGCGCGGCCATAGCATCAACATGGCGGCGATCTTTTCCCAGATCGACCGGATGGGTGTCGGCGCGATCCCGGTCGTGGTGCTGATGTCGGCCATTGTCGGCGCCATCATCGCCCAGCAGGGCGCCTACCAGCTGTCCTATTTCGGCGCGGACATATTCGTGGTCGACCTCGTCGGCATCCTGGTGCTGCGCGAACTCGGCGTGCTGATGACGGCGATCATGCTCGCCGGCCGTTCGGGAAGTGCGATCACGGCGGAAATCGGCTCCATGAAGATGCGCGAGGAGGTCGATGCCCTGACGGTAATCGGGCTCAATCCCATCGGCGTTCTGGTCTTTCCGAGGCTTGTGGCGCTGGTGATCGCGCTGCCATGCCTGACCATTCTCGCCAATTTCGCGGCGCTAGGCGGCGGCATAGTGGTGACCTGGCTATATTCCGACATCCCGCCGATCCAGTTCATAGACCGCCTGAAAGTGGCCGTGGATGTCTCCACCATTTTCGCCGGGCTCATAAAGGCCCCGTTCATGGCGATGATCATCGGCATCATCGGCGCGGTGGAGGGACTCAAGGTCGGCGGAAGCGCCGAATCGCTCGGCACGCACGTCACCGCATCCGTGGTGAAGGCAATTTTCGTCGTTATCATCCTCGACGGTGCCTTTGCCGTATTCTACGCGGCCATCGATTTCTAGGTGCGGCATGAGCGAAGCGGCTGATATCGAGATTCGCAACGCCCGGCCCGGCACCGACCAGGATATTGTGCTTTCAGTGAGCGACGTGACGGTGGCGTTCGGCGACAATGTCGTATTGGACAAGCTGTCCCTCACCGTCAGGCGAGGAGAAATCCTGGGATTCGTGGGAGCTTCCGGCTCGGGCAAATCGGTCCTGCTGCGCACGGTGCTCGGCCTGACGAAGAAGCGGTCCGGCACGATCAAGCTGTTCGGAGTCGATCTCGACCAGGCCGACGAGGCGGAACGGATGCGACTGGATATGCGCGTCGGCGTGCTGTTCCAGCACGGGGCGCTGTTTTCCGCCTTGACGGTCCTTGAGAACATCCAAGTGCCGATGCGGGAATATCTCGACCTGCCGCAGGCCCTGATGGACGAACTTGCGCTGCTCAAGATTGAACTGGTCGGCCTTCCGCCGGATGCCGCGCGGAAGTTTCCAAGTGAACTTTCGGGTGGCATGATCAAGCGTGCGGCCCTTGCGCGCGCGCTTGCGCTCGATCCCGACATTCTTTTTCTCGACGAGCCGACATCGGGCCTCGATCCGATCGGCGCAGCCGATTTCGATGAACTTGTGGTCAAGTTGCGCGACACGATGGGCCTTACCGTCTACATGGTGACGCACGACCTCGACAGCCTGTTCTCAACCTGCGACCGTGTGGCCGTGCTCGGCAAGAAACGGGTTCTCGTGGAGGGGACGATCGAGGACATGCTTGCCAGCGAGGAGCCCTGGGTTAAGTCATATTTCAGGGGTAAGCGTGCGCGGCAGCTCGACCTGAGCACGCGCGCGTAGACGGGACGGAACGACCAGGGAACGGATGGAAACCAGAGCAAATTACGTCATCGTCGGGATCTTCACGCTGGTCGCGATCGCTGCCGCCTTCGCCTTCGTCTACTGGGCTTCGGCGATAGGCGAGCGGGGGGAGACGACGACATTGCGCATCCGCATTCCGGGCTCCGCCTCGGGGCTGGGACGGGGCAGCGCCGTGCTGTTCAACGGCGTGAAGGTGGGCGATGTCAGGCGCGTCTATATAGACGTTCTCAATCCGACCGTCGCGATCGCCGATGCCGAGATCGACCGGCTGACGCCGATTACCAAGTCAACGCAGGCCGATGTCGGCATCGCTGGCCTGACCGGTCAGGCCAATATCGAGCTGAAAGGCGCCGACCCCAAGGAGGCGAACCTGCTTGACCAGGCCGAGCAGGACGGACGTATCGCCGAGATCACCGCCAATCCGTCCGCCGTGACCAATCTCTTGCAGACGGCGCAGAACATCTTCACGCGCGCCGACAATGTCCTGACGGACCTCGAAACCTTCACGCGCGACGTGCGAGGGCCGCTGACGCAGACTGCGCAGAACGTGGAGAAGTTCTCTCAGGCGCTGGCCAGCAATTCTGACGGCATCGACAAGTTCCTCTCCAGCGTCTCGGCGCTAGCGCAGGAGCTTTCCGGTGTCTCGGGCAAACTGGATGGCACGCTCAAGGCGGCCGAGGAGCTCCTGAATTCGGTCGATCGGCAGAAGATCCAGAACATCGTCGGAAATGTCGAGACTTTCACCGAGAGCCTTAAGGAGCAGAGCGCGCGCTTCGACGGCATCGTCGGAAATGTCGACCGCGCCGTCACCACCATCAATGATTTCGCCAAGCAGGCCGACCAGACCCTCGCCAAGGTGGACGGGATACTCGACGGGGTGAATCCGCAAGACGTGAGGGCCGCCATCGATAACATCGCCAAGGCAAGCGCCAGCGCCGACAAGGCGGCAGCCGATATCGCGGCCTTTACCGGCAAGCTAGGCCCCCGCGCCGAGGATATCGACCAGGTCATCAGCGACGCACGGGAAATCTCGGGGAAGCTGAATGCGGCCTCGACGCGGGTCGACGGTATTCTGGTCAAGGTGGACGAGCTGCTGGGCTCGGACGAAGCCGGCGGCATGATGTCTGAAGCCAGCGCGACGCTGAAGTCCTTCAAGCAGGTGGCGGATACTTTGAATTCAAGGCTCGGCACCATCATGGACGGGCTGGCGCGCTTTTCCGGGCAGGGGCTCAAGGACGTGGATTCGCTTGTCCGCGACAGCCGCCGCTCCATCGATCGCATAGAACGGGCGATCACGGACCTCGAGCGCAACCCGCAACGTATAATAACCGGTGGAGACGGCGCGGTGCGCCAGTATGACGGGCGGATGCGGCGTTGACTTTGTTCAAGTGCATCCGCATGAAAATCGTGGTGAGTTGCCGGATGGGGGATCTGCACGCAATCCCTGACGGAAAACCGCTGCGCGCTGATCGCGGGGACGCAACGTGAGACCATTTGCCCTTCTGCCGGGCGTCATGGCCCTTTCCATCCTGCTTTCAGGCTGTGCCCTGATCGGCGGGGGCTCCAAGCCGCTCGACACGTTCGAGCTGTCCGCGCCGTCCGCGGGCGGGGGGCGCGGGCGCAGCCACAGGCAAATCCTTATCGCGGAGCCTTCCGCGCTCAAGGCGCTCGACGGCCAGAACATCGTGATCGCCCCGGTGCCGGGCAATATCCAGTACCTCAAGGGCGCGCAGTGGGCGGATCGTCTGCCAAAGATCGTGCAGGCCCGCCTCGCGGAAACCTTCCAGCGGTCTGGTCGGTTCAAGGGCGTCGGCAGGCCGGGCGAGGGGCTGGCGATCGACTATCAGGTGATCTTGGATATTCGTTCCTTCGAGATCAGCCTCGGCGGCGGCGACCGGGCGAATGTCGAGCTGTTTGTGCGGCTTCTCAACGATCGCAACGGCACGGTGCGTGCGGAAAAGACATTCTCCGCAACGGCTCCCGTTTCGGGTGCCGGTAATGCTGCCTATGTCGCCGCGCTCGATGCGGCGTTCGGGCAGGCTGCCGTGGAAATCGTCGACTGGGCGGGCAGGATTCTTTAGCGAAGGCGGCCTGAACTCGCGCGGACGGCAGGCCGGCAAGACTGCCGGACCGTAGTGGCTCAGACGGCCGTACTTATCGGCGATTGATGGACGACGATGGGCGCGTGGTAGGGCACGCGGTCATAGAGGTCTATCGCGTCCTGATTGATGAGCCTGACGCAGCCGGCCGAAGCTGCCTTGCCGATTGAACGCCATTCGGGCGAGCCGTGCAGGCGATAGAGCGTGTCCTGCTTGTTCTGGAAAATATAGAGCGCGCGGGCGCCTAGCGGGTTCTTTATGCCCGGCTCCATGCCGCCGTTCTCTACCGAGTATTTTTCCAGTTCAGGCTGACGGGCGATCATGTCAGCGGGCGGCTTCCAGCGCGGCCAGGGCTGGCGCCAGTGGATGATTCCCTCGCCCTGCCAGGCGAATCCGTCACGGCCTATGCCGACCCCGTAGCGCATTGCCGTACCGCCGGGTTCAGTGAGGTAAAGGAAACGCCCCGCCGTGTCGACGACCACCGTGCCGGGTTTCTCGCCCGTGGGATCGACGACGCGCTGCCGGTGGTATTTCGGGTTCATCTCCCGGAACGGAACGGCGGGTATGTGGTGGCCGCCATCGTCCCGCGCCGCATAGCGGGCTTCAAGCTCGGCGTCGGACGCCAGACCGATCGGCCGGTGAGGCGGCTGCGCAGGCTGCGGGACCGATTTTGGCGCGACAGCGGGGGCAGGGTCGCCCGATGTCGCACAGCCGGTCACGAACAAGGTTGCAGAAAGGGATGTGGAAAGAAATGTCCGGCGCGTCAGGCGGCGGTATTGCAGGTCAGGCATTCAGGCACGTCAATCAAGGCTATCATTGAGGCGTGCATGGCGCGTGGAAGACAAATAGTCCAGTCCCGCGCCGGCTTGAGGCCGACGATAACGCGAAGTTGTTCGCGCGTGTGTGGCCATTGGGGCGCACTCGCCGGACCTCAAAAAGAAAGGGCGGGAAGTCCCGCCCTTTTCCTGTCTCTCCGCCGGAAAGACCTACCGAAGCCTGCCGGCCGCGTGAGCCAGCATGGTGTAGACCTTGCCGGTGTCCGAGGTGAGGTAGGTCTGCGTCATGACATTGTCGCGGTCGTTGCGGGCGACGTCCTTGAGCAAGCGCTCGAAATCCTCGCAGTACCGGTCGACGGCTGCGCGGAATTCGCTGTCGGACTGGTACTTGCGACGGATGTCGTCGAAGGTCTGCTGGCCCTTCAGCGTATAGAGGCGGCGCGTGAAGACATCGCGTTCGCCGCGGCGGTAGCGGTCCCAGAGCTCGATGGAGGCGTCATGGTCGATCGCCCGTGCGATGTCGACCGACAGCGAGTTCAAGGATTCGACCACCTGAAGCGGTGAGCGCGGGCTTGGAGCCGCAGCCGGCCGGGCCGGAGCGGGACGGGCCTGTGGGCGAGGCGCTTCAACGACAGCGGTCTGGGCTTCCTCCCGCGAGGCTCCGTGAAGCAGGTCACGCACCCAGCCGCCCTGTGGGGCGGGCTGCTCGGGTTGGCGCTGGGCAGGCCGTTCCGCAGCCAGCGTGCCTGTGCGGGCAGCGGGGTCGGGACGCCTTGCAGGTGCCTGTGGCTGTGGAGCGGGGGCTGCGGGCCTGCGGGGAGGCTCGGCAGCGCG
>WPCJ01096255.1_pt1 | contig 32312 bp, 18 predicted proteins | sample 5399831 | NCBI WGS metagenome assembly WPCJ01 (sample SAMN12869470, study PRJNA574797) | sludge metagenome | isolation source: wastewater treatment of pH10 | place: China:Beijing | collected 2019-05-20 | reverse complement strand
CGCTGAAGGTCACCCCGTCGGCAACATTCACGTCATTGCCGACCTGGATCGACAGCGCATTCGCGCCTGCCGCGGTAACATTGTGATTGATCTGGAGGTTACCGGCAAAACGGAGAGTCACGATGCCGTTGCTGAGCGTTGCGGAGATGCCGTCCACGGCCGGCCCGCCGATGACCAGAAACACATTGGCGATCAGCGAATTATCGACCGTCGCACCGCCGTCGTTCCGGTTGATGTCGATCTGCCCGCCCGAGAGACGGATCGCCTGATCGCCGTTCCCCATATTGTAGACATTGGTATCGATCGTGATGGCGCTCGACACCGTATAGGTCGGCACCGTCGCCGGAGCCACTGTTGGTGCAGCATTCGACAGTTCGGTCACGGCGACGATGTTGTCGACGAGGATCGACGACATCGTCGCCGACGAGATGGTGATATCGCTGAGCGCGTTGAACTTGGCGAGTCCCGGCGTGTTCTGCAGATCGAAGCGCTGGAAGCCGCCGGGCTGGACGCGCAGCGTCACGGTGACCAGGCGATCAGCGGCCGTCATGCCCGTTACGGTATGGCCGGTGAGTACGACATCGATCGCGGTGTTCGACGTGTTGGCAAGATAGAGCGAATACAGGCCGAACGCATCACCGGTGAGTACACCGCTGCCATTGATGGCCCGCAACGTGAACACATCGCCATCGGCACGCGCCTGCGCGGCCGCGCTGATGCTGTCGTTACGAACGAAGCCCGAAGCGTTCGACGAGGCGAGCTGGAAGCCGTTGCCGGTGCTTGCGAACACCGTGTTGAAGGTCTGCTGCGACGACAGCCCCTCGAAGGTCACCGCATTGCCGTGGTTGACATAGGTGTTGGCATATTCGGACGGCGGCGTCTGCGTGGCGACGATCTGGCCGGAGCGCAGTTCGATCGTGTTGTCGCGCAATGTCGCATCGACGCCCGCCGGCGTCTCGGACTGAACCGTCAGCCGGTCCTGCGTCGAGGTGCCGCCGAGAATCCGCGTGAGATTGGCGCCGGCCGTGGACAGTACCAGCATCTGCGCGCCGCCGCCCACCGAGGCCTTCAGATCGGTCTCGCTCAGGGTCCAGGCGACTGCAGTAGGATTCAGCGAATTGTCGACCACCAGCAGTTCGACGGTCTTGTTGATCGAGGTGAACTGGCGGTCCACCGGCGTCGCCGGAATGTTGATCTTCAGCGTGTCGTTGCCGATGCCGCCATTGACGATGGTGGCATTGTTGGTCGACGCGACGCTGTCGGCCTCGATCACATCATCGCCGCCACCGCCATCGACTTCGACCACCGTGCGGCTCAGCGCCGCGTCGCTGGTACGGATCCGGAACTTGTCATTGCCGCTGCCGAGCAGCGCAACCACGCGGTCCATGTTCTGGAAGACGACGTCACCGGCGGTGAGCCCGCTGATCACACCCTCGCCGTCCCGTGCGCCGTCGCGCAACACGCCGGCGGTGAGCGCCGCCGTTTCCGCGGTCCGGTCGACGGTGAGACGATCGCCGTCGCCGAATGTGCCATTGACCTGCAGCGTTCCCGCGCCGGTGCCATGCACCATCACCCGGTCGGCGCCATCGCCGAGGTTAAGCGTCGTGAGATGCGCGATGGCATTCACCGTGATGAGATCGTCGCCGCCACCGGCATTGACCGTCAGAGGCGCAACGGTCGCCGAGATCGTGACGGTGTCCGCAGCGTCGCCGAGATCGAGGATCGTCGCCGCGACACCTTCGAACTCGACGCGGCGCGGCATCTGCGCGGCCGTGATCAGGCCCACGGTCGACGACACCGCACCGAGTTCGAGATTGACCATCGGGCCCGAGCTGACGACGAAGCGGTCGCCGGCATTGCCGCCGCCGCGCACATGAACGGCGCCATTGATCTGCGACAGGCCGACGCCGGTGACATCCGAGCCGAGCGTCACCGTATCGGCGCCGCCGCCGGCATCGATGGTGGTGTCGGTCGAGGTCCCCGCAACACGGACGGAATCGTCGCCCGAACCGAGTTTCACCGCCACTGAAGCAAAATCGCCATAGGAGATGCCGACCGACTGATCGATCACGGTCTGATCGGCCGAGCCCATGCCAAAGCCAAAGATGCGGTTGCCATTGCCGCCGCCGATCAGGCCGGCATTGGCCACGGTGTCGCCGCTGTCATCCACCACGAGCGCATTGACGCCGGTGCCGCCGAGCAGTTCGAGCGTACCGTCGATATTGTTCAGTGTGCCATCGCTGCCCGACACGGTGACGCGATCGTCGCCGCCACCGAGATCGATCGTGGTGACCGTGGTCGCCCAGGTGGAGCGCACGGCCACGTCATCGGCGCCATCGCCAAGCCTGAGCGACAACGTGCGCAGCTTCTCGTAGTTCACCGATCCACCGATGCCGAATCCGGTGAGCGCATCCTTGGTGACAATACCCGTGACGCCCGGTCCCGCGCCGGTGTTGTCCAGATCGAGAATGGCGAGATTGTCGGCGCCGCCCAGAACGGTCAGCGTGCCGGCGATGGTTGACAGGCGGCCCCCGCTATTGGTGGTCGCCGTCGCATTGCTGCCGACGCGGATGATGTCCGCGGCATTCACCGTCGAAATCGTCATGCGCGTGCCCGCAGCCACGCGGCGGATCACGAATGTATCGATATCGCGTCCGCCGGAGATCGCCACCGCGGCTGCATTGATCGTACCCTGCAGATCGATGAGTGCGCCGACGCGATCCTGGTCGGTCGCCTCGTCATCGGCCACCAGCGTGACGTTTCCATCATTGCCATTCGCGCCGTTGCCGGTGATCACACCGCCCTGCGCCAGGATGATGTCGTCACCCGCATTGATCACGACATTGCCGAGCGCCGCCGTCAGCAGCGAGGCCGCGCCGAACACGATATTCTCGCCGGTCGCGACACTGTCGCGCGTGGCGACTGCGATGTCGCCGGTGGCGGATGTCACCGTGCCGATGCCGAGTCCGGCATAGCCGCCGCTCAGATAGACATCGACCACATTGATGCCCGTCTGCGCGGTCGCATTCAGCGATCCCGCCGTGCCGGCGGCGTCGATCCGCAGCGCGCGTCCCACCTCGCCGATCGATCCTGTGCCGGCGCGCAGATTGAGGGTAGCGCCCTTCACATTGATCGCGACACTGCTGTCGGCATCGAGGATCGATCCGGTTGCAGTCAGATTCACGGTACCCGCGGTCGAGCGGACGTAACCAAGCTCCAGATTGCCGGTCTCGCTGATCCAGATATTCCCGGCCGCGAGCGCATCGAGGCGCGTGCTCTGGGTGAGGATCGGGCTGGTCGCGGAGCCGATGCTGCCGCCCGCCGCCGACAGGAACAGCGTGGTCGCCTCGATCCGGCCGCCGGGCGCATTGATGATGTTGCCGGCTGCGGTGGAGATGGTCACCGCGCCATGACCGTTCTGGATGGCATCGGTCAGCGTGACATGGGTCGGCGTGGCCGAGGTGTTCTCGATGGTGATGATCGTGTGGCCGGCATCGCTGGTGACGACCGGCATGAAGCGCGAGCGCTCGGTGACATTGACGACGAGGTTCTGCGCATAATTCGGCGTCGCGGCCACCGGATTGATCAGGCCGACCTCGAGATGGATGTTCGACTTGTTGGTGACGGTCACGCGATCGAACGAGGTCAGGAACGTGATGCTGCTGTTGCCCTCGATCGAATTTTCCGCCGGCGTCGTGCCATAGCCGGCAGGTGTCGGATCGAACCGCGTCGGCGAGATCGTGAAGGTCGCGGTGCCTGCCGCCGTGGACGTGTTGACGATGTCCGGCAGGACGAAAACCGGTCCGGTGGGATCCGGGATGAAATGATCGAAGCCCACCTGTTTGGTAATGTGTCCGTTCTCGTCGATCACCAGTTCCGGCGAAGGCGGACCGGCCAGGAAGACGTCCGAGTTGAAGTTGATCGTGCGTGGATAGTAGATCGTCTCGCTGCTGTTCTCGTCACCGGTATCGATCACGGCGCCATGCGAGCTGGCATCGGTGAAGCCCGATACCGACGGCGTGGCGATCGCATCCACCGCAAGCGCCCGGGTGCGAATGATCGATCCGGCTTCGGTCAGGACGCGCGTTTCGACGGCGAAATCATTCTTCGCATTGGTATTGGTCGAGGCACCGAGACCGTGCGTGGTCGCATCGGCCTTGGCGAGGCTGGTGACGCTGTCGTGATGCGCCTTGACGTTCACCTGGTTGGCGCCGGACAGGATGGCCCCGCCGCGCACCTTGATGTCGGCGAGCGACGTCGAAAACCCGTCAGCCTTGTTGATCACGGCATCCGCATAGGAGCCGGCACCAAGGGCGCTCGATGTGGATTTCGCGTCGGCTGACAGATCCAGCGACGTCACATCTGCCAGAATGTCGAGACGGTTGCCGGCGCGCAGCTCGGCCGATGCGCCGATCTCCGTGGTGGTGGCTGCACCGATATTCAGCGTTGCGGAGGTACGTGTGTCGACGCCGAGGCCGCCTGCATTCGCGGTGACTTTCGAGGTCGCCTTCTGCTTGTTGCGGGCCTCGACCACGAGATCGGTGCCGGCCGTGAGCCGCGCCGAAGCGCCGACCGAGACCGCGGTACGGTCGGTCTGGTTCAGCGTCGCATCGGCGCGGACGATGGCGATCAACGCGCCGCTGCCGGCATCGCCGGTCGCGCTGCCGGTGTTGAAGGAGTTCGCACGCAGCGTCACCGCGTCCTGCGCCACGATCACCACATTGTCGCCGATGGTGACCTTGTTTTCCGTGGACAGCGTCGTGGTCGCGCCGCCGATGATGACGGTGACGCCGCCGTAATTGCCGGCATCGCCATTGGCGCCCGCGGTCATGGTCGAGGTCGAGATCGCCGACACCGATCCGCTTGCGGTGATCTGCGCCCCCTGATCGACGGTCACCGACGTCGTCGGATCGACCTCCATCTTGATGTTGAGACCCTGCCCGCTCAGCACGCCGCCGCCGGCGGCAATGCCGTTAAGCTTGGCATTGATCGTATGGTCGGCCGTGACATTGACATTGCGTCCGCGGATCACCGCCATCTTGCCGACGCTGGCGCTGACCGTCGGATCGATCTTCGCCTGCGCAATCACGAAGCCGACGGCAATGCCGCCGATGGCTTCGCCGATCACATCCAGTCTGTCCGCCGTCACCGTGCCATTGGCGCGCACATTGATGTCGCCCGCGGCGTTGACGAAGCCACCATCGCCGATCCGTGCATCCACGGCACCGCCGATATTGAGAATGGTGGCGCCAGCCGCAACGCCGAGAATGCCGCCGCCGATGGCGATGCCCATGGGCAGGCCGGCATTGAGCGGATTGACGCCGATGGTCCGCGTCGCCTCCGCACTGACACCGCCGCCGATCGCCGCACCGAGCGTTCCGATCTGCGTGTAGCTGCCGATGATCGCCTGGCTCGAGCCGTTGATCGTATCGGCGACCACGGCTGCACCGAGACCGGCGATGCCGGACACCGCCGCCGCACCATTGGCGAGGTAATGATTGATCGTCGCTCCGGACGTGACCTTGACGCCGCGCACACCGGAGATGACCGTCGCGGTCGCCGGCGACGACGCTTCGGTGGTCAGCACATCGCGGGAATCCGGCGTCGGCGTGGCGCCGATCATCGCCCGCGCCGAGCTGCCGTCATTGATGACGGATACCGCGCCGCCGAGCGACACGAAGCCGCTGATCGCGCCGGCGAAGCCGAGGACATGCAGGTTCGAGGTCAGACCGGCGGCGACATTGACGTCACCCGACGTCGTGCTGTTGCCGGTGATCGTCACCTGCGGCGCAATGACGGCGGTGACATCGGCATCGACATTCAGCACCGCAAGGCCGATGCCGATTGCGCCCGCGCCACCGGCGAGACCGCCGGTCCGGCCGTTGAAATCGAGCTTCTGCTGCGCGCCTACGTTGACGCTGTTTGCCTCGATGATGGCGCCTTGAAGGATTGCCGCTGTGGTTCCGCTGCTGATGTTGGTCCTTGCAGAGGTCGCTGCACTTACCCGGCCTGACGGCGAATTGTTGCTCGAGGCCGACTTGCCGAGATTGCCGATCTGGGCGCCGCCCGCGATGAGCTGATGCTGGGTGCCGGTGGTGCCGGTGAGATCGAGATCGATGGCCCTGCCGGCCACCGCATCCTCATAGGTCGCGGCCAGTTTCACGACATTCGGATTACCGGTCTTGATGGCGAAATAGACCTTGCCATCGGTCAGTCCGCGGATCGCATTGCCGCCGCCGGCGCTGTAGACCACCGTATCGCCGGTCTTGAAGCCACGGTTTTCGCCGAGATCGATACTGTCCGCCGCAGCGTTGACCTTGGTGGCGGGGTTGAACGCGGCCCCTGCCGGATCGCTGCTCTGCATCCGGCTGGTCAGCGCGTTCACGGTGCTGTCGACAAAACCCAGCACCGACGAGTTGTTGTCGCCGCTGAGCGCGCCCGAGCTGCCGCCCGAAGTCGAATAACCGTCGGAGAAATTGCCGCCGATCGTATAGACGACGATGCCGCCGCCGAGCCCGACCAGGCCGGCGCCGACACTGATGGCGTTGGAATTCACGTTCCAGCGCGACAGCGCGTAGCTGTCGACCTGGTTGCGCGCCTTGATCGTGGCAGCGCCGATCAGCGCCTGGGTGTCGTTGCGCAGGATGCCGATATCGACGGACGCGCCGATACCGCCACCGAGGCTGGCGCCGATCGCGCCGGCTACCGACAGGATGTCCATCTTGTTGGTCGCCGCGACGACGACGCTCTGATTGGCGTTTGCCGAAGCCGGGGTCGTGTGCTGATTGATCAGCGCACCGCCGCCGATGGTGGCGATGGTGTCGGAGTCGACGGATTCAACCGTCACCGCACCGGCGATTCCGAGATAGTTGCCGACACCGAGGCTGGCGCCGACCGAGAGCAGGTTCTCCGACGACGACGCCTGCACGGCGACGCCCGGCAGCGCCATGGTGTTGAAGCCGCCGTTCGAGAATGTGCCGTTGATCAAACTGTTGAGATTGCCGCGATTGCCGTTGGCATCGACGCTCGCCGTGTCGGCGATCGATGCCAACGTGACCTTCTTGATCGAGATCACATTGACCGCGCCGGCCCCGCCGCCGGTCGAAATGCCGACGCCAGCGGCACCGCCGATGGCGTAGGCGGTCGTATCGTCCAGCGCATTGACCAGCACGCTGCCTTCGGCGCTGACCTGCACGCGGCCGGAGATCGAAGCGATGGTGGTGGTGTCGATGACGATCACCGCCGCCGAGCCGCCGATGCCGACACCGCCGGACAGCGCGACGCCCGCACCGATGCTGAGGATGTCGGTCTGCGCATGCGACTTCACCGCCACATTGCCCTGCGCATTGATAATGGTGTCGTAGCCGGCGCCGCTGACGCTGGTCTTGCCCTGGATGAAGGCCTCGGTCGTGCCCATCAACACCGGCGCGGCAAAGCCCGGCGCGGCCGAGAAGGTGCCCGAACCAGCAAGCCCGACGCCGATGGCAAGGCCGTTATAGGTGCGCCCGGCGGCGATCAGTACGTTCTGGCCGCTGCCTGCACCGGTGTTGACCGCATTGATCTGCGCGCCCTGATCGATATAGGCGCGGGTATTGATCGTATGCACCGCGACGGTGCCCGCAATGGAGCCCGAACCGGTGCCCGCGATGGCCACGCCGACGCCGGCGCTGGTGATGTTGTTGAGGCTGACCGCCACCACGATCAGGCCGCTCTGCGCTGCGGTCTGCGCGCCGCGCTTGCGGTCCAGTGTCAGCGCTCCAGCCACGGACGGATCGAGCGCGTCGAGACTGTCATTGTCGAGCGCGGGCGCACCGGTGTGGCTCAGCGTCTCGATCACATGGCGCGCCGCGCCTTCGAGGCCGTTGTCGGTGAGATCGATCCGGTTGCCGGCCTGCGCATCGGCCAGCGAGGCTGCCAGCGCGAAATGATTGCTGTCGATGCGGATGACGAAGTAACGGTCGCCGGTGCGCAGCCCGCCGAGCGGCAGCGACTCGCCCGTATAGATCACCTCTGTGCCGGTGCTGAAACCATGATCGCCTGCGGCAATGCTGTTAGCCGCATAGTCCACGGCAGAGGTCGCGAAATCATTGGTATTGGCCGCGCTTTGCGTCAGCTGACCGCCCGACGTGGCGCCGAAATCGCCGGTATTGGCGACGATGGACGACTTGCCCGCCTTGGCGAGCGCCGTCACCGACGCGTTCGCCGCGATGAAGGCTTCCGTCGTCTTGTTGATCACGCCGACACCCGCGGCGATGCCCACCGCTCCCGTGCCTGCGCCGGCAATATTGCCCGACACCTGATCGAGATCGGTGGCCTCTTCCGCGGACACCAGCACATTGGCGTCGGCACGCACCACGGCGCCATTGCCGATGAAGGCGCGGGTGGTGAGATCGAGCACCTGAACGCCCACGGTCAGCGCACCGGCACCGGTGGTACCGATGGCGGCAGCGGCCGACACCGAGGTGACGTCGATGTCGCTCTTCGCCATCACGACGACATTGTTGCCCGCGGTCGCCTTCGCGCCCTGATCGATGAAGGCCTCGATGCGGCGGCGGATGATGCCCGCATCCGCGCCGATACCGACGCCGACCTTGCTTCCGGACAGCGCGCCGGCTACGCCGACAAGGGCCAGATGACCGCGCGCGGCGATATTGATGTCGTTGAGCGACGTGATGCCGGCGCCTGCGCCCGGCACCGCGTCGACGCGCTTCTGGCCTGCGCTGGCGCTGACATCGATATAGGTGACGGTGGCCGCGCCGGAGCCCGCGACGCTTGTGGAGACCGCGCCGCCGACACCGATGGTGACGATGGACTCGTCCGAATTGGCCTCGATGGAGACGCCCTTGCGGCTGTTGCCGAGCACGTCAGTGAAGGCATTGATGCCGTCGCCCTGCACCGTTGATGCAGCGTCGATCCAGGCTTCGGTGGTGTCGATCACGGTGACATTGGTCACCGAGAGGCCGACAGCGGTCTTGCCGCCGATGGCGAGACCGCCGGCGATGGTGACGATGCTGGCGCTGTTCTGCGCAATGACGCGGACATTGTCGCGCGCCTTCACATTGGCGGTGGCGCCGGCAATCGCGGCGATCACATCGTTGTCGATCACATTGACCGACACCGAGCCGCCGATGGTGACGTTCTTGCTGCCGCCGGCCGCGCCGATGGTCAACGCATGGATCGCTGCCGCCTCCCTGGCATCGACGATCACGCTGCCGCCGGCATCGATCACGGAACTGTCGATCTTCGCCGTGACGGTGTTGGCGATGTAGTTGGCGCCGATGGCCGCCCCGACCGGCGAGCCCTTGGTGGAAATGGCGACGCCGCCGGTGAGCGCGTTGATGGTGGATTCGTCGCTGGCCTTCACCGACACATTGCCGCTGCCGCCCGCCGTGACGCGTGAGCCGCCGGAGATCGTCGCCTCGACATTGTTGAGGATGCCGTTGACCGCAAGGCTGGCGCCGATATCGACGCCGCTCCCGCCGCCGCCGGCCGCACCGATGGCCGCCGCCGCGATCTTGCCGGAGACCGGGATCAAGCCATCTTCGGTCGAATGCGCGGTCAGGGTGACATCGCCGCTGCGCGCGGTGACGGTGGCATTGTCGATGGTCGCGCGCACCTTGAGCGCGATCTGGTTCCAGCCGAGCCCGATGCCATAGCCCGAGCCCTGCGTGCCGATGCCGAGCGCACCGGCGACGGCAACGATGACGGTGTTGTCCTTCGCTTCCAGCGACACGCGCGAGGCCGCGACATCGGCATTCTGGATGCCCGCGTGGATCGAGGCGGCATTGTCGCGCGTGAACACGCGCTCATCGGTCGAGACGATATTGATGCCGATGGTGAAGGCCGCACCGGTGGCGTTGGCGCCGGTGGCCGCACCGACCGACACGGCAACCGCGGACAGCGACTGGTCGTTCATCGCCGTAATGGCGAGTTCATTACCGGAGGTCGCATTGCTCCCGAGCGTCAGGCTGCCGCGGCGCACGGTGCCGAATACGCCGGCCTGGGTCTGCGCGGCAAGCTGGTTGAAACCGATCGAGGCGCCAATGCCCTTGGCGCCGGCAGTCCCTGCCCCGCCGCCGCCGATGGCGATGACATCGGCTTCGTTGATGGCCTGGATCCGCGCATCGGCGGAATCCCGGATATTGGACACATCGGCGCCGTCGATCAGCGCACGGGTCTTGTCCACCAGGCGATTGATCGAGACCGAGCCGGCAAAGGCATTGGCCTGCCCGGTGTTCATGTTGGCCGAGATGGCCGCGGTCAGCGTCGCGAGCACGCCGCCGCGGGTCGCCTTGATGGAGATCTCGTCCTGGCCGGCCTGATCCGCGCCGCGGCTCGACACCGTGAGGCCATTGCCTGCACCGCTGAGACGATTGGCGATGAAGGCCTGCGTGTTGGTGGTGACCTGATTGACGCCGAAGGCGCCGCCGGCCGTGGTGCCGCCACCATTGACGGTGCCGGCCGAGGTCGCGACCGCGATGCCGCCGACAAAGGCGACGACGATCGGATCATTGACCGCTTCCAGCGCCAGCAGGCCGGTCTGCAGCACGCCGCGCGCATTGATGTAAGCGAGCGTGGTCTGGTCGAACACATTGACGCTGGCGCTGCCGGCGATGCCGTAGCCGCTCTTGCCGGAGGGCGGCGCCGTCGCCGCCTCGCCGAACAGGCCCGGCAGGCTGATGCCGTCGAGCGGATCGTCCGGCTCTTCCGACAGAGGCACCGGCGCGCCCGGCTGCGAGGAGATCACCGTGCCGGTGGCGACGACATTGACCCAGACGCCTCCCGTATGCGCCGAGATCGACGTATTGCCGACATCGAGCGTGACAGCACCGGTGGGCGTCGTATCGGCGCTCGACGGCGCGGAGCCGACGAATGCGGCGACCTTGGAAACGACGTCGTTTGTCAGCACCGACAATCCGATACCGGTCGAGCCCGCGCCGCCGGAGATGATCGAGCCGGCGATGCCGACCTGCGTGCCGCCGGTCTTGGCCTCGATGATCAGTGCCCCACCGCCGGTGACGGTCGGCCCGGCCGTGCTGGTGGCGAGCAGCCCGGCCTGGATGTCGCTGCGCTGGCGCAGGATCAGACCGCTGCCGCCGAAAGCGAGCTTGCCCTTGTCGTCGGTCTTGCCGCCGGATTGCGCGATGGCGACACGCAGAATGTCTTCGGTCGCCTTGACGGTCAGCGATCCCGCCGAACCGATCCCGATCTTCACATCGCCTTCGATGGTGGCACGAACGGTGTTCTCGATATCGTCGAACAGCACCGAGCCGCCCAGCGATTTCGAGCCCGAACGGCCATAGAAATCGACGATGTCGCCGCCGGACAGAAGCTGACCGGCCTTCTTGTTTTCGTAGATGCCCTTGCCGATCGGACTTTCGCTCAGCGACCATTTGCCGATGCCCGCCATTTCGGCGAATTCCATCTTGGTGCTGGCGGTGACCGCGACCGACTGGGAATTGTTGCCGGCTGCCGGCAGCATCTGGTTGATGCGCGCGCCGGACTTGATGGTCGCTTCGCTGGTGTTGAAATAGGTGTTCACCGCGACCGCGCCCGAGACCGCCATCGACTGCGTTTCGGCAGCCTTGGCGCGCGCCATCACGAAGGTATTCATGAACTTCGAGCCGATGCCGAAGGTGCCGTCGAGCAGATCGGTCAGCGCGCTGACGCCGCGATTGGCGATATCCTGGGGAATACCGAGGATGAGATCCGCCGGCAGGATCAGGAACGGATAGGACAGCGCCGCATTCACCGTCACCGTGCCCGCGGCATCGACCTGCGAATTGCCATAGATCGTCGCGGCGACGTCGTTCTTGTAATAGCCGACTGCGAAGGACAGGCTGACGGTGGCGCCCGGCTCCGCCGCCTTGGTCTTCGATTTCGAGACGTCCGACTGCGCGATCAGCTGCGTCTTCTGCGTCGTCTTCGCGATCACATCCACATGGCCGCCGGTCTGCACGACCGTCGGCTTCGCGACGGTCGCGTTCTTGCCGATCGAAGCCTCGACATCGTGGATCACCACATTGACCGCGACCGCGCCGGCCGCGCTCAGGCCGTCATTGGTGATGTCCTTGCCCGCCCCGTTCTTGCCGCTGGTCGCGGAGGCATTGCCGAAGATCGCTGCCAGCGCGATATCCGGCTTCGACAGGATGTCCTTGTATTTGGTCGGATTGAACTTGCCGCCGATTTCCGGCTTCGACTTGGCGCGTGTCTCCGAGGTCAGCGTCGCCTGCACGCCGATGCCGTTGGTGCTCGGGCTGGCCGAAAGCGTATGATCGAGGCCGTTGCCGCCGCCCGTCAGGTCGATCGCCTTGACCGCGCTGACCTGGGTCGGATCCTCGACCAGACGGATATGGCCGTTATCGACCTTGACGACGTAATAGACCTGCCCCGGCGTCAGGCCAGAGATTTCCTGATCGCCCACCGACAGGCTGCCGACATTGCCGCGCGAGGCCTGATAGATCTGCTTCAGCGCGATCACATGGCGCGAAGCGGCCGTCGTCGCCGTCAGGTAGACCACCGCATTGGTGTTGACGTCGCGCAGTTCGAACGCATTGGCATCGATCGCCACCAGCTTGTAGTGACCGGTGGTCTGCAGGCCGTCGCCCGCATTCTGCAGCCCGCCGATGGCATTGATGCCGAGCGCTTCCAGCGAGGAGTAATCGACCAGGATCGGATTGGCGTCGGTGCCCTTGAAGCCGTGATCCTTGAAATAGATGCGATTGGTGGCGGCATCGAGCCGCGCCAGCAGCACCGTCGCCGTGATCTGGCTCGCACTTGAGGTGAAGGTCTGCACGCCGAGCGCATTGCCCTGGTCGATCTGGATCAGATTGCCGTTGGCATCCCGAAGCTGGAACAGGTCATTGCTGACCTTCACCACCGTATAGGTGGCGCCGCTGACGAGCCCGGTGATCGCCGTATTGCCGGCGCCGGCATTGTAGACGACCTGGTCGCCGGTGTTGAATCCATGCCCGACGACGCGGATCGAATCCGCGGCTGCATCGATGGCATTGAGATCGAAAGCCAGCGACATCGTCGTCGACTTGGTAGGATCGACCGCATAGATGACCGCATCGCCGGATTTCAGATCGGTCGCATCGATGGCGATCGTATCCTTGTTGCTGTCGACGGCGGTGCCCGGATTGAAGCTCTTGACCTTGGAAATGTAAGCGAGGCCATGCGCCGCATAGGCGCCGGGATCGCCGAGCGTGACACGCTGTCCGGTGGTCTGGTCGCGCAGTTCGAACGAATTGGCATCGATGGCGACGAGATTGTAGCTGCGGTCATTGACGAGACCGCCGATGGCATTGGCGCCATTCTCGGCGATCGAACCGTAGGTGACCTCTTTCGCCTGACCGACGGTAAAGCCGTGGTCCTTCACATAGATGCGGCCGGTGGCGACATCGATGCGAGCGAGATTGAGGCTGACCTTCGCGTTGTCGGACGTGCGCGTGAAGGATTGCACGCCAAGCGCATTGCCCTGCGCGATCTGGATGACGTTGCCATTGCTGTCCTTCAGCTTGAAGGTCGCGTCATCCACCTTCTCCACCGTATAGGTCGCGGCATCGGTAAGGCCGCTGATGGCGGTATTGCCGGCACCGGCCGAGTAGCGCACCACATCGCCGGTCGAGAAACCGTGACCGGCAAGGCTGATCGTGTCGGCATTTTCGTTGATGGCGTCGATGTCGAACACTTTCGACTTCACGACATTCAGCGTCTGCGTCGAGGAACTGTCGGTGCCGGCATTGTTCAAATCGATCGGCGGCTCTTTCGAGAGCTGGATGTGATCGGCATCGACGACGATGACGTAATAGGTCTTGCCCTTCTCCAGCCCGCCGACGGAATCGCTCTGCTGGCCCGGAATGACGAAGCCGGCGCTGACGCCCGGAATCGACGCATTGGCGAGATACGGCGTGTAGACCACCGGCTGGCCATTGGTGAAGCCGTGGCCGGGCATGTTGAGCGTGTCGTTGTCGACATCCACGTCGCCGCCAAGGATCAGGCGATCGGACGGCGCGGGATTGAAGGTCTTGGTCTCGTCGCCGCCCGCAGTCGCATTGCCGCCCGCGGTGACATGACCGTCAAGCGAGGCGGTGACAGTGCCGAAATCGAAGGCGAGCGCGACGCCGACACCGGCGCGGCCGTCGATCGGGCTGACGGTGCTCGCATCGGGCGTCGTCTTCGACGTCCCCGTCGCCAGCACATTCACATTGCCGGCAGCCGTAATGGTCGCGTCGACACCCACGGTCGCCGTGGCCTTCAGGTCGGTATGCGAGATCGCGATGGCGATCGACGAGCTCTTCGGATCGACGGTGTCGGTGATCAGGTTCGACGACGCGCGCGCCACCGTCTTCGAAGACGTCGCGCCCTTCGCCGAAATCGTGACGCTGCCGCCGGACACGATGGTGGTGGTGCCGGTGACATTGGCCTCGACCTCGCTCGACGCCATGCCGTAGCCGGCCGCGATTTCGAGTCCGGTCAGCGAAGCCAGACCGCCGCCGCCGATCGCCGAGGCGATCGCGGTCACCTGGGTATCGACCTTGGTCTCGGCCTTGATGTCCACGCTGCCGGTGGACACGATGGTCGCGTTCTTCACATTGATCTTGGCGTCGGCGCCGCGCATGATCACCGACAGGTCGATGCCGGTCAGCGCGCTCGCTGCCACGCCGGGAACCGTACCGAGCAGGCTCGCCAGGCTGTTGCTGAAGCCGGCCGCGGCCGCCGGCGCATCGCTGGCGAGATTGGTGTCCTTGGCGATGGCGCTCATCTTGATGGCGCCGCCCTTGATGGTCGCGCCATCCACCGTGATCTCGGCATTTTTCGACGTGAAGTCGAACGGCCAGCTCACCAGCCGCTTGGCGACATCGGACACCGCGAGCGTGATCTTGCCGGCCTTCTTGCCGGCGGCCGTATCGGCCTCGGCAAGCAGTTTCGCATTGGCGCCGAGAATGATGGTGTGCCCGCCGGCCAGCGACGAGGTGCCGTCCGGATTGGTGGTCGGCATGCCGAAGGTGATGTCGCCGGCATTGGCGCCGGCCTTCTGCGTCGAGATGATCGCCGAGGTCGCGCCGGTGCCGACCTTGATGGTGTCGCCGATCAGCGTGATGGCATGGCCGTTGAGATTGATATCGCCGGTGACTTCGATCACGCTCTGGTGCAGGAAGTCGCCGTCGCTCGGCAGCAAGCCGCCTTCGTTGAACGGGTCGTAGCCGTCGTCCAGCGTATTGACGACGAGATTGGCATCGAAATCCGGCGCCAGCGACGAGATCTCGATCTTGTCGGTGCCGGTCCGCGCGAGAATGGTCAGCGTGCTGGTCGACGAGCCACGCGGCGCGTTGAACCACTGGCTCTCGAAGAAGCCGTTGACGCTTTCCAGCACCATCATGCCGGCGGCGGTGTCGTATTTCAGCTTGGCGACATTGTTGCCGATATGCGCGCCGTCGAGCGCCGAGAGGTCGAAGGTCAGATTGACCTGCGTGCCCATGATGGTAACCGGCTCGAGCCCGCGATAGCTCACCGAACGGCCGTCATAGGCAAGCGAGCCGTCATGCGACGATGTCGCGAATGACGTCAGGTTCTGGACCGCGCCGGTGTCGAGCACCAGCGTGTCGAAGCCGCCGCTGCCGCCATCGAGGAAGCCCTTCAGCGAGCCCGAAGCGGTGACGGTGAACACGTCATTGTTGCCCGCGGCGCCGACCAGATTTTCGAAGCCGTTGAACGAATAGACACCGACGGTGCCGGCGCCCGCGCCGTTCACCAGCCAGTTGGTGTCGAGCGTCGAGCCGAAGATCGTATCGTCGTCGGTGCCGCCGTCGAGATTCTCGATGCTGGAAAATGCAATCTCGGCCGCCCCCTGCACGGTGCCGCCGCCCTGCCCGTCGAGCCGCCAGCTGGCCGCCTGGTCGGGCTTGGCGATCACCGACAATGTGTCATTGCCACCGGCACCGATCACCTCGACCTGCGGCTTCGCGGCGCCATCGGGCAGCGATGACACATCGAGCGTGATGCGGTCATTGCCGGCGCCGCCGACGATGCGCACGCTGCTGCCTTCGGCCACGATCTGCGACGACAGCACGGTGTTCGGATTGTTGCGATCGACGGTTTCGATGCGCTGGATATGCTGGGTCTGCTCGTTGGTGGTGACCACCTGATCGAGGAAACGCACCAGCACGTCGTGGTTCTGCTGCGCAGGCTGGATCGCAGAGAGATCGACGACGACGGGATCGGCGCTCATCAAGAGGCGCTGTTCGAGCGGATCGAAGATCAGCTTCGGCGGCGGGCCCGGCGGATGCACCAGCCGCGAAATCGACGATTTCAGCCGCGATGCCCATTTGTGACGGACCCTGAACGGATGCCCGAAAGCCGTCAGGTGTCGATCGTCGTTTCCGCCGCTACGCATGTTTGCCCCCAAGAATGGGTCAACGCAGCCCGCATTAACCCATCCTTAACCAAACACCGTCTGCCTTATGGTTTTATGTCGGTTTTGTAGCGGTTCCGGATTTTAGTTAAATTGCCAACGAGAGATGCGTGCGCGCATCTTCGGTCCGCTGTACTGCCACGAGGCCACACGCGATCGGACACATGGCTTGATACGCAATCGCTTGCGCGGGATCGTGGAGCGGGGCCGCAGTTTTATCGTTGGGAAATGCGAGACACTGACCGCAAGCTCGCGGCAAATCCGACGGACTGCGCTACGATCCATCCTTCATCGCCGCATCCAATGCACGGCGTGCGGCGAGCAGCTCTTCGAGTACGGCTTCCAGCCTTTCGCGATCGAGCGACCGCGTCGGCCGCTGATGCGGCTGCGGCGGATTTGCACGCGGCTGCGGAGCGGGATTGGCACGTTGCTGCGGCATCGGGTTGGCGCGGCTCATCGTTGCAGGATCGGTGCGGCCGATGGCTTGCTGCAGACGTGGCTCGACGCGCGGTGCGGCATGCATGGCCGGATCGCTACGCACCGCCGGCGCACGCCCGGTCGGCGGACGCATGTCGGGCTCGCGGCGGGCTGCAACGGCAGGAGTCTTGATGTCAGGAACCTTGACGTCAGGGACCTTGCGGGCGGCGACCGGTTCAGGTTCGGCCTCCTCCTCTTCTTCCTCTTCGTCGGCGCTGCCCTCTTCGGACTCCTCGTCTTCCGATTCGTCCTCTTCGGAATCTTCTTCCTCGCCGTCTTCTTCGTCCGCTTCCTCTTCCTCGCCTTCTTCCTCGTCGCCTTCTTCGGACTCGTCCTCGTCAGACTCCTCCTCTTCGGCGTCCTCGGACTCCTCGTCGGACGCTTCTGCGTCCTCGCCGTCCTCCTCGAGCTCTTCTTCGAGCTCAGCCTCTTCTTCCGGTTCTTCCTCGACCACGTCAGGCTTCCGCGCCGGCCGCGTCATGATCGGCGCTGCGGAGGACATGCGCGGCTCCGACGCGCGCACGGGCGCGAAGGCCGGCGTGACCTGCTCGTCCACCAGCCCCTGCACCGCCTTGATGCCGTTCTCCTTGAGAATCCGCTGCACGCCGCGGATCGTGTAGCCCTCGCCGTAAAGAAGCCTGCGGATACCACGCAGCAGATCGACGTCGTCCGGGCGATAATATCGCCGGCCGCCGGATCGCTTCATGGGTTTGATCTGAGTGAACCGCGTTTCCCAGAACCGCAACACATGCTGCGGAATATCGAGGTCGTCGGCGACCTCGCTGATGGTCCGAAACGCATCCGGCGCTTTATCCAAGTGCTGGATTCCTGTGGTTCATCCCGTGGTTATCGATAGCGTTTTCGAGCGAAGTGGATACCGGTTCGCGTGAGGAAAACGCGTAAACAACGCTAATCGTCGTGGTCTTTGCCGTTACCGACAGGTGCCGTATTGCCGTTGATCCGCTGCTTGAGGATCGCCGACGGCTTGAACACCATCACCCGCCGCGGCGAGATCGGCACTTCTGTCCCCGTCTTCGGATTACGCCCGATACGCTCGCCCTTGCTGCGCACCATGAAGGAGCCGAACGATGACAGCTTCACCGTCTCGCCCTTTTCCAGACAATCCGTAATCTCTTTCAGAACAAGTTCAACAAACGCAGACGACTCGGTGCGCGACAAGCCTACCTTTTGATAGACCGCCTCACACAGATCGACGCGTGTGACTGTTTTTCCTGTGCCCGTCATCGCCAGCCCCAAAACTCTTCGGCGAACCGAAATTCGTCACGGAAACTAGGAGGTTAACGCCACCGGGTCAACACCGCATACCGCTGCAAGCGCATGGAAAATCATGACAATTCGAGCTGTTGTGGTTTTGCCACCATCACCAGCGGACCAGCGCCGAGCCCCAGGTGAAGCCGCCGCCCATGGCTTCGAGCAGAACCAGGTCGCCTTTCTTGATGCGTCCGTCATTGACCGCAACAGATAGTGCCAGCGGGATCGAGGCCGCCGAGGTGTTGCCATGGCGATCCACGGTGAGCACGACCTTCTGCGGTGCAATATGCAATTTATGCGCGGACGCATCGATAATGCGCTTGTTCGCCTGATGCGGCACGAACCAGTCGATGCTTTCCGCACTTGCACCGGTCGCCGCAAAGGCATCGACGATCACGTCGGTGATCATGCCCACGGCATGTTTGAACACCTCGCGGCCTTCCATGCGCAGATAGCCGACGGTCTGCGTCGAGGACGGACCGCCATCGACGAACAGCTTGTCCTTGTGCCGGCCGTCGGAGCGCAGATGGGTGGTGAGCACGCCGCGGTCAGCGGTCGTTCCCGCGCCTTCCTGCGCTTCGAGCACAACGGCGCCGGCGCCGTCGCCGAACAGCACGCAGGTGCCGCGATCGGTCCAGTCGAGAATACGCGAGAAGGTCTCGGCGCCGATCACCAGCGCGCGCTTGCCGGCGCCGGTGCGCAGCAGGCTGTCGGCAGTGGTCAATGCGAAGATGAAGCCCGAACAGACGGCCTGCAGATCGAACGCCGCGCCATGGGTGATGCCGAGCGCATTCTGAACCGCCACGGCGGTTGCCGGAAAGGTGTTGTCCGGCGTCGAGGTGGCGAGCACGATCAGATCGATCGACTGCGCATCGATGCCGGCATTCTTCAGCGCCGCCTGCGCCGCCTTGACGGCCAGATGCGAGGTGAACTCACCTTCCGCTGCGACATGGCGCTGCTGGATGCCGGTACGCTGGACGATCCACTCGTCCGACGTGTCGACCTTGGTGGCCAGTTCAGCATTGGTGAGAACACGCTCCGGCAGATAGGAGCCGCAGCCGAGCACGACCGAACGTATCACGAGACAGCCTCCTGCGCGGCCGCGGGCGCAGCAGATGCGCCATGATCGCGGTCGAGCGTTTGATTGATTTTGTTGAGAAGGTCGTAGCGGACCATGTCGTAACCGACATCGACAGCATATGCGAAACCGTCGGCATCGGTGCCACCGTGGCTCTTCACCACGATGCCGTTGAGGCCGAGAAACACGCCGCCATTGGACTTCGACGGATCCATCTTGTCGCGCAGCGCCTTGAAGGCGTTCTTCGCGAACAGATAACCGATCTTGGAGCGCCAGGTGCGGCTCATGGCGGCGCGCAGATATTCGGCGAGTTGGCGCGCGGTGCCCTCCGCCGCCTTCAGCGCGATATTGCCGGAAAAGCCTTCGGTGACGATCACGTCGGCATCGCCCTTGCCGATGCCGTCGCCTTCGACGAAGCCGATGAATTTCAGTTGCGGCAGGTCGGCGGTGCGCAGCAGCTCCGCCGCCTCGCGAATTTCCTCGCCGCCCTTCACTTCCTCGACGCCGATATTGAGCAGGCCGACGGTCGGACGTTCGAGATCGAACATCACCCGCGCCATGGCGCTTCCCATGATCGCCAGCGACTTCAAGTGATGCGCATCGCCGCCGATGGTGGCGCCGAGATCGAGCACGATGCTGTCGCCGCGCATGGTGGGCCACACCGCGGCAATCGCCGGGCGATCGATCCCCGGCAGGGTGCGCAGGCAGAACCGCGCCATCGCCATCAACGCGCCGGTATTGCCGGCGGAGACCGCGACATCGGCCTCGCCATGCTTGACCGCATCGATCGCCATCCACATGGACGAGACCTTGCGGCCGCGGCGCAGCGCCTGGCTCGGCTTGTCGTGCATCGACACGGCAACGTCGGAATGGATCACCTTCGACACTTTCTTCAGTGCCGGGTGGTTGGCCAGTTCGGCCTCGATCTTGGCGCTGTCGCCGACCAGCACGAATTCGCTGTCGGGATGCCGGGTCAGCGAAATCGCCGCGCCGGGAATGACCACCGAGGGGCCGAAATCACCGCCCATGGCGTCGAGCGCGATGCGAACCTTTTTAGCCATGTACGTCCTGGAAACCTGTCTTGTGCGGCATCATCCACGTGGCCGCCGACGAACCGCCGCGACCGGCGGCAGCAAAGTGATGGCATGGACCCGTTTTCGGCGCGCGACAATAGCGTTTCCGCCATTTGACACAACACCTTGACCGGGCAGTTTTCCCCTGCAAGCCGCGAGCGAACGAAATCGGAACCGGCCGGGCCGGTTCAGGTCTTCTTCGGCTTCTCCGGCGCCCCCTGCAGCGCTTTCAGCGCCGCAAACGGGTGTTCGTCGGGATTCGGTGCCTCAACCTGGTCCTCGAACACCGCATCCGGCTTGCGCGGATACGGATCGAGACCCAGGAACAGCGCGTCGGTGGCCAGTTTCCCGATATCGATGGCGCCGTCCTCGATGGGCTCCGGCGGGTCCGGACGCTCGTCCTCGCTCTCGCCGTCGTCCTCTTCCATCGATTCGGCGAGTTCGCGAATCTGCGACGGCGGCGCGAACACCACGTCCACATCCTCGTCGATGTCGTTCTCCACCGGCTCGAGCGAGACCACGCAGGTCTGCGTGACCCGGCCCGTGACCCGGCCGGTGACATGGACGGTCCCGCCCCGCACCGGCAGCAGCCTCAGCTCGGCCTTGACCGCGGCGATGGCGGGCAGACCGCCGAGTTCGGCCATCGCCTTGCGCTCGTCGGGCCGCGCCTCGATGGTCTGGGACAGACCGACATCGGGGATTTCAGCCACCGGGACCGGCACGCTCCAGGGCGGCGGCGGGAGTTGCGGCGGCGTAGCGCCGCGATCGGATTTGCTCATGTCGTTACCAGAGTTGCCGCGGGCGACGGAAAGCGCCACGCGCCGGAGGTCAATATGGCCGGATCGAGCCCGGCGAAATGATGGTCGGCCGCTTCGACATAGGCGGCGAGTTGCCGCGCATGGTCGATATCGCGGCCATTGTAGATATTCTTCGACAGGGCCGCTGCCAGCACCTCGTTGCCCTCGGCCATGGCCGCGTCATAGGCCTTGGTGCGGCCGTAGAAGGCGCCGCCGAACTCACGCATTTTCTTCGGCACTTTGAGGTCGCTGGTGCCGAGTTCGCGCAGGTTATCGTCCATATCGTCGCAGAACTTGTCAAAAAGCCCCTGGGCCAACTCGCTCTTGGGCTCCAATCGCCGCAGCACCAGCCAGAGCTGGACCAGCAACATGTCGAAACGCCCCTCGACCGTGTCGGGCACAGCTAAATCACGGTAAAATAACGGTTCTCGGGCCTGCGCCACGATCATGCCATAGATCGCTTCAATGGTGCCGCGCAACCGCGCCGGGGGCTTATTGAATCGACTGAACGGCCAGATCATGACGGGTTCCTTGCGGGCCTGCCTGGCACGCGCATGTTGCATTCGGCAGTTCTGCCCGGTACGTCAACGCCTTCCGGGATGCAAGAGCCCGGAAGCGCCAAGAGGATGGGGATTCCTCCGATATGACCATTTCGAGCCTGAGCACTGCCATCCGCGGATCGCGCCTGAACTGGCGCCGGGTCCGCTCGGCCGTGGCCGTCGCCGCCGTCTGCCTGTCGCTGGGCGCCTGTGCCGAGCAGTTCCAGAAGGGCTACATCCTGCCCACCGGCGCGCTCGAACAGATCCCCATCGGCGCCAGCCAGGATCAGGTGCTGATCGTGATGGGCACCCCCTCCACCGTCGCCACGCTGAACGGCGAAGTGTTCTACTACATCTCGCAGCGCGCCGAACGCGCCGTCGCCTTCATGCCGCAGAGCGTCACTGACCAGCGCGTCATCGCCGTCTATTTCAACAAGGATCGCAAGGTCACACGCCTCGCCAATTACGGTCTGCAGGATGGCAAGATCTTCGACTTCATCAGCCGCACCACGCCGACCTCCGGCTCGGAGATGAGCTATCTCGCGCCGCTGTTCCGTCTGGTGAGCTTCCGGTAGTTGCAGCGATCACGTAGCCCGGATGGAGCGTAGCGAAATCCGGGATTCAGCGTTTCAACAATCTCGACATCCCCGGATTACGCTTCGCTTCATCCGGGCTACGGAATTCAAAAAGCCCCGCAGCAAAAGCTGCGGGGCTTTTTGTTTGTTCGCTACGCCAACGCGTCTTGTCTGCGGTCACGGCTCTGACTACGCTTTTCGCTAACCACCAAAGCAATACTGCCGGAGAGGAAATACTCATGACCAGATTGGTAACCCGCCGCCGCATACTGACCGGCGCTGCCGCGCTTTCGACGGCTACGATCCTGCCGCGTGCGAGCCTTGGCGCCGGCGAATGGAAGCCGACCGAAACCGTCCGCGTCATCGTGCCCGCCGCAGCCGGCGGCTCCACCGACGTGATGGGCCGCATGCTCGCGGCGCATCTGCAGCCGGTATGGGGACAGTCGGTCGTCGTGGAAAACCGTTCCGGCGGCGGCGGCACCATCGGCGTCGCCGAAGTCGCGCGGCTGAAGGGCGACGGCCATACGATCCTGGTCGGCAATCCCGGCCCGAACGCCATCGCCTACAGCATCTTCAAGAATCTGACTTACAAGATCGACCAACTGCAGCCGGTCTCCAACATGATCAAGCTGCCCAACATCATGTGCGCGCATCCGAGCGTGCCGATCAAGACGATCCCGGAGCTGATCGCTTACATCAAGGCCAATCCGGACAAGCTGAATTACGCCTCCTCCGGCGTCGGCCAGAGCCCGCATCTCACCGGCGCGTGGTGGCTGCAGCTCACCGGCCTGAAGATGCAGCATGTGCCGTTCCGCGGCGCCGGCCCTGCCTTGCAGGCAGCGCTGGCCGGCGACGTGCAGATTCTGTGCGACAATCTCTATCCGTCGCTGCCGCAGGTGCTCGATGGCAAGCTCAACGCGCTCGCGGTGACGACGCCGGAACGCAATGCGCAGTGCCCGAATGTGCCGTCGATGCGCGAGACCGGCGTGCCCGAGCTCAAGAATTTCGATGTCTCGACCTGGTTCGGCGCGTTCTACCCCAAGAGCACCCCGACCGAGGCAGTGACGGCACTCAACGAGCAGATCAAGGTTCTGCTCTCCACCGACGCCGCCAAGAAGAGCATCGCCGCCATGGGCGCCGTGCCCGACTACGGCACCCCGGCGCAATATCAGGCCTTCGTCGAGGCCGAGGCCCTGAAGTTCAAGGGCATCATCGACAAGGAAGGCCTGCAGATGGAAGTGAAGTAATTTTCGTCATTGCGAAGAGCAACGCGACGAAGCAATCCAGAAGCCCACGAGCAATGACTGGATTGCTTCGTCGCAAAGGCTCCTCGCAATGACGGCGAGTTTTAAGCTCTATTTCTCTTCCTCCATCGAGAACGCCACGGCGCCATTGGCCGACAGCCGCACCTTGTTGCCCTCGATATCGGCGACCAACCCGCCATCGATGAAATGATGATGGCCCTTGTGGGTGCCCTCGCCGCTGTCCTTCTTGGTCAGCTTGATGCGGTTGCCCTCGACCTTGTCGACGGTGCCCACATGGACACCATCGGCGCCGATGACTTCCATATGTTCCTTGACCTTGCTGAGTGCGCTCATGTCGTGTTCCTTCGCTATGGGGAACACAGAACGTGCGAGGAGCGGATAGGTTCAATTTCGAGCGGTTTCTGCAATTCGATAAGCGACGGTCACGTCATCAACCGTCATTTCGCTTCGAAAAGCTTGATCCGTTGCCGGAAGATCGATTTCGAGCGCCTTTTCCCCGGTCCACCGAATTGCCAGCGTATGCTGTCCCTCGATAGACAAGAACGAAGGATAGCGCCCTGGCGAGAAACGTTGCCCCCCAGGCGCTAGGCTAACCTGCGTATTGAACGGAGCTGTTACACCACATTCACGCTCGAATATTACCGCGTTTTTGGTCGCGTTCGGGGATGCGACCACGCGCTTGATCGTTGTGGCACAAGGTATCCCGGAATATTCGAGAATATCGTCAAGATAGAGCATCCCGCCGATAACCAAAGCAGCGACAATGGTAGCAGATGCAATCCATCTTTTCATCGTGGCTGGCCTGCCCTATCCGCCTTTGTTGATCTTCTTGATCTTGGCCTCCTGCGCCTCGATCGCCAGCGTCAATTCCATGATCGCTTTTGAAAGCAGCTCGGTGGCTTCCTTCTGGTCCTGCGACTTGGCGGCGCGCAGCGCGTGATTCTTGGCGGAAGACAGGGACATGACTCTCTCGCAGTGATGATCGATCGTAGGGCGGATTAGCCGAAGGCGTCATCCGCCGCAATCGGATCGACAACCGCAGCGGCGGATTACGCTTCGCTAATCCGCCCTACGGTACGGCGCGGCTGATGACCGCCCACAATTCTTCGACAGCCACGGGCGATGCGACATTGAACGTCTCGTCCAGCACCTGACGTAACTCTCCCGCGCTCTCGAGAGTCCGCGTCGAGACCTGCTCGCCGTCATGCGCCTCGACGATCAGGTGGCGATTGACCAGCTTGTAACGTCGTCCATCCTTGACGCGCTCCATCACCAGCGTGGTCGGAAACGGTACTGCCGGATTGGTCGATGTGTACCAGTTGCCGAGCTCATAGTCGGACCGCAGCTGCGGCACGAGATCGAACACATACATGGTGCGCCAGCCAGCCGTCCGCTTGGCCGCGAGCCAGAGCAGCCCGTCGGCTTCGGTCAAACGGTACGTTCCCATCGCGGTCGATTGTTCGATGTCAGTGACGAGCCGCAGCGGTGCATCGAGCATGCAGGCGCCAAAGCCGACATCGGCGAGATAAGGCCCGTCCGGCAGGTCGACCCTGAGCAACATATGGGTTTTCGGACCAAGCGGACTATCCGGCGGCGCATTCCAGCGCACGCGTCCGCCCAGACCGGTGACGTTGAAACCGATGGCCTGCAGCGCCGCGCGCAGGATGGCGTTCTGTTCGTAGCAATAGCCACCGCGGCGCTGCTCGACGAGCTTCTGCTGCAACGAGGCGAGATCGAGGACCACGGGATGCCGCAGCAGCGGATTGAGACCTTCGAACGGAATCGCGCCGACATGGGCCGCGTGAAGTGCCGTCAGCGTTTTCAGATCGGGCTGCAGCGGCCCGTCATAGCCGATGCGTGTGAGATAGCGGTCGAGTTTGAAGTCATCCGTCATGCGTCGTCCTGATTGTTCCCTTATGCTCGCTCAAGCCGCGCGGAGAGATAGGTGACCACCGCATCGCGCTCGGCGATGGAAGCGAAGGCACGCGCGGGAATATGCACCGCCTGCAGCACCCCCATCCAGATCATGACCCCACCATGCTCCACGGTGACGTCCCGGATCGCGGACCAGTTGCTGCGAATGGAGATATCATCGCCGGCCGCCATGACACCATCTGCATCGATGGTGACGGAAAACCGCTTCCATTGCTTCGCGCCTCTGGCGCCCAGATGGCGCATCGTCATCGCGTATTCAAGACGCAGAACGCGCATCATCGCGATCAGGCCAAGCGCGAATGCAACGCCGCAGCTCATGCCGATGGCCAGCCTGGTGGCCGGCGTATACAGGCCGAGAAAGGTGGCCACCGGAAACACCGCCAGGATCGCGACGACATAGGGCCAGGTCGTCCGCGTCTCACTCTGCTGGCGCTGCCCTAGCAGCGAGAAATAGTGCTGATAGTCGTCGGGCGTGAGGTCGAGCGCGAAAGAGAAACGATCGCCATCAGCCATCGGTGCCGCTCCCGTCGCGCTTGATCGCGCTAGCTCTTCGTCCCGTATTTGCGCGCGAAATCGCGACCGGCCCGGGCCAGACACACCGCCGCCTGCCCCTGATACATGGTGCCATCCTTCGCAGCGATCTTGCTGCACTTGGCCCGCGCCTTCTCATAGGCGGCTTTAGTCGCCGGCAGCGCCTTGGGCAGGAAACGCGGCTCACATTTGGTCAGCACCATGTCGGACAACGCATTGTCCGCCGTCGAACCGAGCTGGCAGAGATCGAGCACGCGATAAGCGCCTTCGCAACTGAACTCGGTCTTGACGGCCGCCGTCACCGCATTGGCAAGCCCGCCCGCCTTGGCGATGGCTTCATCGGAGATCGGGCATTTTTCGGCAGCGAGCGCAGGCGCCGCCAACGCGCAGGCAACAAGCACGAAAGCAGCATACAGACCGGAAACGAACCCACGCATTGTCATCGTCTTTCAGTGTCGAAGAAAAATCCCGCAGCTTGCGCCGCGGGATTTTTGCATTGTCGGTATCGCTCGTCCAGTGCGCCGCACGCGTAGCCCGGATGAAGCGCAGCGCAATCCGGGGACCGGCGTGTCAACGAACTCGACATCCCCGGGTTACGCTTCGCGGCACCCGGGCTACAGCTCGTCTCAATGCGCCAATATCGCCAGCAGCAACAGCGCCACGATGTTGGTGATCTTGATCATCGGATTCACCGCGGGGCCCGCCGTGTCCTTGTAGGGGTCGCCGACGGTGTCGCCGGTCACGGCTGCCTTGTGCGCATCCGAGCCCTTGCCGCCGAAATGGCCGTCCTCGATATACTTCTTGGCATTGTCCCAGGCGCCGCCGCCCGAGGTCATCGAAATGGCCACGAACAGGCCCGTGACGATGACACCGAGCAGCATCGCGCCGACCGCGGAGAACGCCGCCGACTTGCCGACCGCGCCGCCGCCCGCGATCACATAGATCAGGAAATAGACCACGATCGGCGACAGCACCGGCAGCAGCGACGGGATGATCATCTCCTTGATCGCCGCCTTGGTCAGCAGGTCCACGGCCTTGCCGTAGTCCGGCTTGTCGGTGCCCTGCATGATGCCGGGCTTTTCGCGGAACTGGCGCCGCACTTCCTCGACGATGGCGCCGGCCGCACGGCCCACCGCCGTCATGCCCATCGCGCCGAACAGATAGGGCAACAGGCCGCCGAACAGCAGGCCCACCACCACATAGGGATTGTTCAGCGAGAAGTCCGGCGTGACGCCCTGGAAGTACGGGTTCTTCGCGGAATTGGCGATGAAGAACTTGAGGTCTTCATTGTAGGCCGCGAACAGCACCAGCGCGCCGAGACCGGCCGAGCCGATCGCGTAGCCCTTGGTTACCGCCTTGGTGGTGTTGCCGACGGCGTCGAGCGCGTCGGTGGACTTGCGGACTTCCTTCGGAAGACCGGCCATTTCGGCGATGCCGCCCGCGTTGTCCGTCACCGGGCCGAAGGCGTCGAGCGCGACGATCATGCCGGCCAGCGCCAGCATCGTCGTGGTGGCAATCGCGATGCCGAACAGGCCGGCAAGGCTATAGGTGACGAGGATGCCGGCGATGATGACGATGGCGGGGCCTGCGGTCGCCTCCATCGAGATCGCGAGGCCCTGGATCACATTGGTGCCGTGGCCGGTCACCGACGACTGCGCGATGGACTTCACCGGCCGATAGTCGGTGCCGGTGTAGTATTCGGTGATCCAGATGATCAGGCCGGTGACGACAAGACCGACCACGCCGCATTCGAACAGCGCGAAGCCGGTATACTTCACGCCCTCGAGCGGACCGAAGCCGGTGAGCCAGCCGATGGCGAGCGCAAGGCCCGCGAGCGACAGCACGCCGGTGGCGATCAGGCCCTTGTACAGCGCGCCCATGATCGACTGGCTGGCGCCGAGCTTGACGAAGAAGGTGCCGACGATCGAGGTGATGATGCAGATGCCGCCGATGGCCAGCGGCAGCGTCATCATGTTCACCAGCAGCGGCGACGAGGCGAAGAAGATCGCCGCGAGAACCATGGTGGCGACCGCCGTCACCGCATAGGTCTCGAACAGGTCGGCCGCCATGCCGGCGCAGTCGCCGACATTGTCGCCGACATTGTCCGCGATGGTCGCGGGGTTGCGCGGATCGTCCTCGGGAATGCCGGCTTCCACCTTGCCGACCAGATCGCCGCCGACATCGGCGCCCTTGGTGAAGATGCCGCCGCCGAGACGGGCGAAGATCGAGATCAGCGAGGCGCCGAAGCCGAGCGCCACCAGCGCATCGATCACGGTGCGGCTGTTGGCCGCGAGACCGAGCCCGTGGGTGAGATACATGAAATACAGCGTCACCCCGAGCAGCGCGAGGCCGGCCACCAGAAGCCCGGTGATGGCCCCGGCCTTGAAGGCCAGTTCGAGGCCGCCGGCCAGCGAACTGGTCGCCGCCTGCGCGGTGCGGACATTGGCGCGCACCGAGACATTCATGCCGATGAAGCCGGCAGCGCCGGAGAGGATCGCGCCGATCAGGAATCCGATGGCGACAAGCATGCCCAGAAAATATGCCAGCAGCGCGAAGATCACGACGCCGACGATGCCGATGGTGAGATATTGCCGCCGCAGATAGGCCTGTGCACCTTCGCGCACCGCCGCTGCGATTTCCTGCATTCGCGCATTTCCGGCATCCGCCTTCAACACCGAACCCGTCGCCCAGATCGCGTAAACGATCGACAGTGCCCCGCAGAGCACGATCACCCACAATGCTGTCATGGAATCTGCCTCAGTCCTTCCTGCCCGGCGCCTTGTTATGTTGGCGCGTTTGATCGGAGGCCTGGCCCGGAGAACGCATGGACGGCCTCTCGTATCGCGAGCATGGCAAAATCGGTATCGGCGTGCAACGGCGGCCGATGGACTGTCAGCGGATTTTGGAGGGGATGTAGTTGGCGGCCTGATTTAGCTCAGGCCGTAGGATGGGTTGAGCGCAGGCGCGCAGCGCCGGAGCGATAACCCATCGGCCGAGCCAGCCGCACCGACGTCAGCATGGGTTTTCGCTACGCTCAACCCATCCTACGGCCGCGGCGCCTAGAAGTGACTGTACGAGTGTCGCTTGAGTTCAATCGTCCCGCCCTCGGCATCGACAAAACGCGGCGACGCATCGCCAGCGACAATCTCGCCGATCACCGCAGCGGCAACGCCCGCCTCTTTCGCATGGGCCATGAAGGACGCCACGCGCTCTTCCGGCATGGTGCAGAGAATTTCGTAATCGTCGCCCCCGGCCACCAGAGTTTCGATGCCGATCATGCCGGCGTCCAGCAGAGCGCTAGCCGGCGCCGACAATGGCAGCAGCGCCGCCTCGATCACCGCGGCAACACCCGACACCCCGCACAATTTGGCGAGATCGCCGGCCAGCCCGTCCGACACATCCATCGATGCCGTCGCATGCTCCCGCACTGCACGCGCCAGCGCGCCACGCGGCTGCGGCACGCGATAGCGATCGATCAGCAGTTCCTCATTCGACGACGTGAACCGCCCCTGCAGCACGGCCAGCCCCAGGGCGGCATCGCCGATGGTGCCGGTGACCACGATCAGGTCGCCCACCTGCGCGCCGGCGCGCCGCACGATCCGCCCTTCCGGCACGCGGCCAAAGGCCGTGACCGAGATCATCGCCGGCCCCGGCGTGGACACCGTGTCGCCGCCGAGCAGCGGGCAGCCATAGCTTTCGATGTCCTCGCCGAGCCCGCGGGCGAATTCGGCGAGCCATGCCTCGTCCCGCGATTTCAGCGCCAGCGTCAGCACGAAACCGGCTGGATCGGCCCCCTTGGCGGCGAGATCGGAGAGATTGGTGCGCAGCGCCTTGCGGGCGATGGTGTCCGGGGGATCGTCGGAGAGGAAATGCACGCCCTCGACGATGGCGTCGGTGTTGACGACGAGATCGTCACCGAGGGCTTTGAGGACGGCTGCGTCATCGCGCAGGTTGAAAGCACCGGGATCGGTGGCGAGGGGCGCGAAGTAGCGGGAGATGAGGGTGTCTTCGTTAGATGACATGCTGCACATCTCCCTCTCAGCAAAAAGCGCCTGACGCGTAGGATGGGTAGAGCGCAGCGAAACCCATCACGGCCGGGCGATTGCGGTGATGGGTTTCGCTACGCTCTACCCATCCTACGAGACGGCGTGCGTCAGCGCGTAAACTCGTCCGCCCGGAACTGGCGTCCGATCTGATCCAGCACGGCGTTCACCATGCCGGTCTCGTCGCGCTCCACGAAGGCATGCGCGACATCGACATATTCGGAGACGATCACCCGGCCGGGAATATCCTTGCGATGCTGCAGCTCATAGGCCCCCGCCCGCATCACTGCGCGCAGGATGGCCTCGACGCGGGCCAGCGGCCAGCCGCGCTGCAGCACGTCGACGATCAGGGGATCGAGCTGCTTCTGGTCGCGCAGCACGCCGGAGACGACGTCACGGAAGAAGGCGCCTTCGGCCGGCAGATACTGCTCGCCCTCGACCTCGCTGCCGATCCAGAAGCTCTCGAACTCGGCGAGCACTTCATTGATGCCGGTGCCGCCAACGTCCATCTGGTAGAGCGCCTGCACGGCCGCGAGCCGCGCTGCGCCGCGCCGGTTGGCCTTGCGATCGCCTTTGGGCTCCGGCTTCTTGAACTCCGCCATCGCTTACGCCTTCGCCACGCGGCGCTTGATGCGCAGCATCGCCAGAGCGGCGCGCGCGGCATCGCCGCCCTTGTTCAGCTCGGAGGCCTTCGCGCGGGCCCAGGCCTGCTCCTCGGTATTGACGGTGATGATGCCGTTGCCGAGCGGGAACTGCTGGCGCACGGAATAATCCATCAGCGCGCGCGAAGACTCGATGGAGACGATCTCGAAATGGATGGTATCGCCGCGCACCACGCAGCCGAGTGCCACCGCACAGTCATAAGGCTTGCCGTTCTTTTCGGCAGCGTCCACCGCAATGGCGATGGCGGCGGGGATTTCCAGCGCGCCCGGCACGGTGAGCACGTCATGCGAGACGCCGGCTGCCTTCAGCTCGGCAATGGCCGCCTCCAGCATGGCGTCCTGGATATCGTCGTAGAATCTTGCCTCGACAATCAGCGCACGGGCGCCGGTAATGTCGGTCTGGTCCTTCAGGGGGGCACGTCGCGGGTCGGCCATCGGGTCTCGTTCCAGTCAATATTTACGTCAGTTTGGGCAGCGTTTTAGGCCGCGCCCGCTGGGATTCCAAGCACTTATCAGCCGTAGGGCGGATTAGGCGAAGCCGTAATCCGCCGGCCGAACTGAAAGCTGAAACTCCGCGGCGGATTACGCTACGCTAATCCGCCCTACGGTTACGCCATCTCCGTCAGCCGCGCCGCGTAGCGGGCCATCAGATCGACCTCGATATTGACCTCGCTACCCGTCTGCCAGCTCTCGCCCAGCGTGGTCACGCTCAGCGTATGCGGGATGATCAGCACGGCAAATTCGACGTCCGAGACGGTATTCACCGTCAGCGACACGCCATCCAGGGTGATCGAGCCCTTGGTGGCGATGAATTTTGCCAGTTCACGTGTGGTGCGGAACGTGATCCGCGCCATGTCAGGCAAATTCTCGCGCGACACGATGGTGGCGATGCCGTCGACATGGCCGGCGACGATATGGCCGCCGAGCTCGTCGCCGATCTTCAGCGCGCGTTCGAGATTGAGTTTGGTTCCGACCTGCCAGTGCTTCGCCGTGGTCAGCGCCAGCGTCTCCGCGGCGGCATCGACATCGAACCAGGTTTTGCCATTCGCAACGCCCGAGGACACCACCGTAAGGCAGACGCCATTATTCGCGATCGATGCGCCGTCGGCGATGGTGGTCTGATCGTAGTCACAGAGAATACGCAGGCGATGCAGCTGCCCCTGCGCCACGGGCTTCAGGCTTTCGATCTCGCCGATATCGGTGACAATGCCGGTAAACATGAATGTCTCTCTTCGTAGGATGGGTTGAGTGAAGCGAAAACCCATGCTGTCCGTCGATGCAGCAAACCCCGCCGATGGGTTATCGCTGCGGCGCTGACGCGCCTTCGCTCAACCCATCCTACGCCCTCTCATAAATCGTGAGCTGATCGTCTCCAAAACTCTCGCTAGCACGCGCCTTGAACTCCGGCGACCCGGTGATCGCGCTCAGCGGCAATGCATCCAGCGCGTTGACACCGCCCTCGCCGATCACGTTCGGCCCGCGAAACAGCCAGACTTCATCGACGAGGCCGGCGCGCACGAAAGACGACGCGATCTTCGCACCGCCTTCCACCAGCAGCCGGGTGATGCCCTTCTCCGCCAAGCTATGCAGCACCGCCGATAAATCCAGCCCCGGCAGCGGCGATGTCACCGCCGGCGCGCGCAGCACC
>WPCJ01132267.1_pt1 | contig 32349 bp, 32 predicted proteins | sample 5399831 | NCBI WGS metagenome assembly WPCJ01 (sample SAMN12869470, study PRJNA574797) | sludge metagenome | isolation source: wastewater treatment of pH10 | place: China:Beijing | collected 2019-05-20 | reverse complement strand
AATGAATAATAATTAAAAAAACTTAACCTTTGTTAATTATTCTAACACAAACAACAAAAAATAATAATAAAAACGCAATATGTATTTTTAAGTACATTTAAGTTCGTGTATATATCAATTAGATTTCTACTTTTGTTTAAGAATTATGAAGATTCTAAGAACATAAGTGTAAGAATGAAGTCATGAAGCCGTCCGCCTTATGGCTTTTTTTGTATCACCTGATTAAGTAATCCGGAATTAGGATTATAATTATCCCAGATTTTCCAGGTATTATCTATTTTTTTGATAAAATAGATTTGTGTATCCAATTCGTTAACAATATATTCTTCATCAGAATTTTCCACTACAAAAACCAGATTCCAGAATTCCTGCGTTTTTACAACTACCATTTCTTTTTCTTCAGAAATAACATCAATATCAAAAATCTCGAAATTCGAACGGTTGTTATTAGTGAAAAGCTTCAGTTTTTTTTCACAAAGCTGTGAGCTGTAGTTTTTTATTCTTTCTATAAAAGGGGACTCCTTAAAAACATGATCATCAAAAATATCTATACTTAGTTTTGGAAAAATTTTAAAAAACTCAAAATTCGCTTGACAATATTTGTAAACGATATCCTTGGTAAACTCTGTTCCAACCCCGGATTCGATATAGCTGTTAACCCCTTTTACACTTTTCACAAAAGAATTAAGATCTTTGAAACCCAGAAAAATACAGATCTTGTCAAGCGTTTTGAGAAAGCGTAAATCATTATGTGTTTTATAATCATAATCACTTTCAAAAAAACGCTGTAGAGTAATATGAGAAATACTTGTTCCTAATTCAAATTTCCTCTCGTTCTGAAGTTCTTCTTTTTTAGAAAGCTCATCCTTAATAATCTCGGACAAAATAATAAAATGGCTTCTTTTCCAAGGGTTCGAATTTCCCAATATAGAATTCTGGACAATCGGATGCTGACGGATCTTTTCTTTAATTAAATTGTAAATTGACTTCAAATCATCATTTTTTCAAGCTCAATCAAATATACAATAAATGGACAAAACCGGTTTCAAAAATCGTCAAAAAGTGTTTAAAACCTCAATATTAATAAGTTAGTTTGAAATTTATCATTTGAAACGATCATATGCAGCTTTATCTAGCATCTCCCTATCGTCCGGATGAGAAATCTCAATCAGAGCCTTTGCCCTTTGACGCAGGTTTTTACCATACAAATAAGCTGTACCGAATTCTGTTACCACATAATGAATATGGCCTCTGGTTGTAACAACACCTGCGCCTTGTTTAAGAAAAGGAACAATTCTCGGAACGCCTTTTTTGGTTCTGGAAGAGATTGCCATAATTGGTTTTCCACCTTCGCTCAAGGCAGCACCACGCATAAAATCCATTTGTCCACCGATACCGCTGAACTGATAAGTTCCGATAGAATCTGCACAAACCTGGCCAGTCAAATCAATTTCAATAGCTGAATTAATGGCATGCATTTTTTTATTTTTCATAATATTAATAGGAAAATTAACGTGCTGAACATCCATAAAAGCAATCGATGGATTATCATCTACAAAGTCGTATAATTTTCGTGTTCCGAAGCAGAAACTGGTGATCGTTCTGTTGGTATGTGTTCCTTTGTATTTATTATTAACAATATCATTTTTAATCAAATCAATAACACCGTCACTTAGCATTTCCGTATGAACACCAAGATTTTTGTGATTTCCCAAGCATTTCAAAACCGCATCAGGAATGGTTCCGATTCCCATCTGCAACGTCGCTTTGTCATCTATTAATTCCGCAACGTTTTTTCCGATCAGCATTTCCTCAGCACCTACTTTTGCACCATAATCAATGGTTAAAAGATCTTCTTCGCTCCAAACCATTTTCTCGATTCTATTGATATGAATCATTCCATCGCCATGTGTTCTCGGCATTTTTGGATTAACGATAGCAATAATGGATTTGGCCGTATCAATAGCACTTCTTGCTACATCCACAGACGTTCCCAATGTACAATAGCCGTGATTATCCGGTGGAGAAACCGTTATCAAAGCCACATCAATCGGCAGAATTCCGTTTTTGAAAAGAATCGGAATTTCGCTAAGGAAAATCGGCACAAAATCACCGTGATCAGAGTTTACCGCTTCTCGCACAGGCGTTGATGTAAATAAGGAATTGATATAAAAACTATCCTTATAATCATGTTTAGCGATCTCTACATTCCCTTGTTGTGTGATGGAAACCATTTCTACATTTTTCAACCGGGAAGACTGTTTAGCTAATTCATCATACAAAAGATTAGGTGTACAAGCACTACCATGTCCGAATATCCTGTCACCACTTTTAATAATTGAAACCGCTTCTTCTGCACTAACGTAATTGATCATAACGAGTTAATTTTTTACAAATTTATTTTCTAAAGATAAGCAAAAAAATGAGCGTTGTCAGTTTGGTAAAAAGTCATATAAATTAGAGTGTGGAAACCAATCGATCTATAAACCAATCGTTTACTAATAAGTCAATAGCCTTTTTTGAAAAATAATTGAAAATAAATTTTCAAAATTCAAATAAAATTTATTTACTTTGTAATTCAAAGTTCTTTACAATTGTTTAATTTAATATTTTGAGCTATGATTACAAAAAGTCAAAGAAACACTATTCTATTTTTGATTCCGGTTGCGTTGTTAAGCATTCCATTGGTTGCGATGCAGTTTACTAAAGAAGTCAATTGGTCGTTTTCCGATTTTGCTATTGGAGGTTTTATACTTTTCGGAACAGCATTCATCATTAAGTTAATTTTGGAGAAATTCAAAACAACCAAAAGCCGATTGATATTGATTATGATAACATTAGCAGTTCTTTTTTTGGTTTGGATAGAATTGGCAGTCGGCATTTTCGAAAGTCCGTTTGCCGGAAGCTAAAAAGGAATACAATTAAAAAAGCTAACATCTCTGTTAGCTTTTATTTTTTTATTCCAACCAACTTGTTTTGTAAGTCGGATCTTCTACTTTTATGGCTTCCTCTGTCAGTTTCAAAGGTCTGAACGGGTCCACCATCACCGCATATTCATCCGTGAATTTTTTACCGATGCTTCTTTCCATCGCACCGGGATGCGGGCCGTGAACAATTCCGCCCGGATGCAGCGAAAAATCCATCAGATCCACGTGATTCCGGCTCATAAAATCGCCTTCCGTATAAAACAAAACCTCATCGGAATCAATATTGGAATGATTGTAAGGCGCAGGAATAGCCTGTGGGTGATAATCATACATCCGCGCACAGAACGAGCAAACCACAAAGTTGTGCGCTTCAAAGTTCTGATGAACCGGAGGCGGCTGATGAATTCTACCCGTGATTGGCTCGAAGTTTTTGATATTAAATTTGTAAGGATAAAAATAACCGTCCCAGCCAACAACATCAAACGGATGTGTTGCATAGACGAAATCGGTAATTTGATTTTCTTTTTTGACTTTGATGAGAAAATCGCCTTTCTCATTTTTTGGTTCCGCAAAAGTCGGCGGAATAATATCTCTCTCGCAAAACGGCGAATGTTCCAGCAATTGCCCAAACTCGTTCCGGTAACGTTTTGGCGTATAAATAGGTGAATGCGCTTCTATAAAAAAGAAAACATTGTTTTCGGATACCAATTCCAGCTGATAAATAGTTCCTCTCGGAATGATGAGATAATCGCCCACCGAAAACTCAATATTACCGAGCATTGTTTTCAAAACACCTTTTCCTTCGTGGACAAAAAGCAGTTCGTCGCATTCAGCATTTTTATAGAAATAATCAGTCGATTTTCTCGGTTTTGCCAATCCCATTTTGAGATCGTTGTTTAACATCAGGACTTTCCGGCTTTCCAAAAAATCATCCTCAGCGGTCACTTTTGCCCCTTTTATCATTCTTGGTGTTACGTTTTTTTCCACCGCAATTTTTGGTGTAACATCTTTTACATTGCCAATCGATTTGATTTGAGTGGGCCTATGTGTATGATAAAGCAACGATGCAATCCCGTGAAAACCTTCTGTTCCAAAGAGTTGCTCATAATAGAACTGGTCATCTTCGGATTTGAAAATCGTGTGTCTTTTTTGAGGAACTTTCCCCAGCTGAACGTATCTCATTTTATTAGATTTGGCTTTTCTCAAATGTAATATTTTTTTGAGAATTGATAAGGTTAATATTTTGAACGCAAATGATACAAATTTATAATTATTGAAAAGATTTTAAAGGCTGGCAAAGACGCTTCACTCAGCAAAAATGAATGGTAAAACATAATGCTGTTCTGTCTGGATGTTAAAAACTCTAGCCCTGATGGTAGCGGCATCCTTTTTTGTCATTGCGATTGTACAATGTTGAACAGATTGCTCACTATGTTCGCAATGACAAAAAAGATATAGCGGACAGCAGGTTCCCGGCTTCTGAAAATTCCGGCTTTAAAAAGAATTATGAAAATGTTAAGATAGCTTTATCAATATAAAATATTATCTTTGAGAATAACTAATTTTACAACAAATGAATGATTCTTTAATGGTTTCTCAGTTGTCAGAAATCGAAAAAGCAGAATTTTACAGGAAAACCTATATGCACGTTGCGGTGGCAATCTTAGCCTTCGGCGCAGTAGAATATCTATTATTGAAAACCGTACCGCTGGAAACTATCTTAACTATGATTTCCGGAAAGTACATCTGGCTTTTGGTCATCGGTGTATTTTGGTTAGCGTCAATGCTGGCAACTAAATTATCGTTTTCAGTTTCAAGAAATACACAGTATATGGGATTGGGATTATATGTTCTGATAGAAGCCGTGATCTTTCTGCCGATGTTGGGAATCGCAAGTTTGTATGCACCACAAGTCATCACTCAGGCCGCACTGGTAACGCTTTTTATGTTTGCAGGGTTGACTGCAACCGTTTTTTTCACCAACAAAGATTTTTCTTTTCTTAGAAACATCATTGTTATCGGCGGATTTGTAGCTTTGGGTGTCATTGTCGCAGGTGCAGTTTTTGGTTTTAATCTGGGACTTTGGTTTTCTTTGGCGATGGTGGGATTGGCAAGTGCAAGCATTCTTTACGAAACATATAACATCAAAAATATCTACAATAAGGAGCAATATGTCGGCGCAGCTTTGCAGATGTTTGCTTCGATTATGCTTTTGTTCTGGTACATCCTGAGAATCTTTCTGAGCAGAAGAGATTAGTATAGTAATCTTCGAGAGCATCAGACTGCATTTTATAAATTCAGACAGATATAAATAATTAACTCACCAAAATTTGGTGAGTTTTTTTACGTTGAAATTTAACTTTAAAACAAAATTTTAATTTTAAAATAAATTTGTTAGCTTTGTCTAACATTTTTGTTTTAATGAGATTAATCCTGTTTTCTTTTGTCGTTTTATCAAATTTCATTTTTGCTCAGACAGATTCTATCAAAATTGATTCTGTGAAAGTTAATGTTGTTGATTCTATTAAAAGATCTAATGAAATTGATGAAGTCACAATCACCCAATTTTCTGTAAAGAAATTGAACAGTCCGATCTCGACAGATGTTTATTCGCAACAATTTTTCAGGAAAAATCCAACGCCAAGTATTTTTGAATCTATAGCAATGGTAAACGGCGTGAAGCCTCAGCTGAACTGTTCGGTTTGTAACACCGGCGATATTCATATCAATGGTTTGGAAGGGGCTTATACAATGATTTTAATTGATGGAATGCCGATTGTAAGTTCATTGTCCACAGTTTATGGATTGAGCGGAATCCCGAATAGTCTGATCGACAGAATCGAAATTACAAAAGGCCCTGCTTCATCAATTTATGGCTCGGAAGCGATGGGCGGCATCATTAATATCATTACAAAAAATGCCTTGCAAGCACCGAATTTTTCAGCGGATATGATGACCGGAAATCAAGGAGAAATCAATTTAGACATTGCGAAAAAAGTGATTGACAACAAAAATTTTTCGAGTTTATTGAGCTTAAATTATTTTTATTTTGGGAACAGGATTGACCAGAATAAAGACAATTTTACCGACACCGCTTTGCAACACAGAATCTCCTTCTTCAACAAATGGAATTTCAAAAGAAAAGACAATCGATTGGCGAGTTTTGCTTTGAGATATTTTAATGAGGACAGATTTGGCGGAGAAATGCAGTGGAAAAAGAAAAACCGAGGTACGGACAATGTTTACGGTGAAAGCATTTATACTAATCGGTTTGAACTGTTTGGGATTTATCAACTCCCGATGAAAGAAAAATTCCTGCTTCAATATTCCTATAATTATCACGATCAAAATTCTTTCTACGGTAACACGCCGTATATGGCGACTCAAAAAGTGTTGTTTCTGCAACTGAATTGGGAAAAGCAATTGGGAAAACATAACCTGAAATCAGGAATCAGTTATAAATCAAATTTCTACGATGACAATACACCTGGAACAGCCAATTTATCAGGAGAAAATCAACCAATGAAATCACCGATTGCTGGAATTTATGTAGAAGATGAGTGGGAAATCAATGACAAAAACACTTTATTGATCGGTTATCGTTATGATTATCATAAGATTCACAAATCTGTGCATTCGCCACGATTGGCTTGGAAATTTGAGCCCAATCCATACAATACTTTGAGATTGAGTTTCGGGACTGGTTTTCGTGTTGTGAATCTTTTTACAGAAGACCACGCAGCGCTCACTGGTTCAAGGGAAGTTGTCATCAAAGAAGATTTGAAACCGGAGAAATCTCTGAACACGAATCTTAGTTATTTGATGAAAATTCCGGTAAACAATTATTTTATCAATGTTGATTTGAATGGATTTTATTCTTATTTCAATAATAAGATCATTGGTGATTTTGATTCGGAGCCGGACAAAATCATTTACAACAATTTATCTGGTCACGCCATTTCCAGAGGAATCTCGGCTGATGTGAGCACTAATTGGACTTTACCATTCCAAATGATGCTTGGTGTAACTTATATGGATGTCTATTCTGTGAACGACAAAGAAAAAACACAACAATTGCACGCTCCGAAATGGAGCGGAACTTATAATTTGACTTATCAATTTGAGAATCAATTTTCGCTGGATTTAACCGGGCAATTGTACGGACCAATGCGCTTACCGACGGTTCCCAATGATTTCCGGCCGGAATATTCACCTTGGTTTACGCTGATGAATATCCAGCTGAGTCAGAAATTTGAAAATGGTTTTGAAATCTATGGTGGAATCAGAAACCTGTTGAATTTCGTTCCAAAAAATCCGATTTTGAGACCGTTTGATCCGTTTGATAAAAATGTAGATGATGTAATAAATAATCCTTATGGTTACACTTTTGATACGACATACGGCTATGCGCCAATGCAGGGAATCCGAAGTTTTATTGGTATTCGGTATCAAATCAGATAGTTAATAAACCACAAAGACACAAAGGAATCACAAAGTTTTGTGTTCGTTGTGATTCCTTTGTGACTTAGTGTTAAGAAAATAAAAGATGAAACTATTAACTTCTCTACTATTAATGACTTTTGGAATTCTTCATTCTCAGGAATTGAAAACTTATTCATTCCAAAATTTACCTGAGAAATTAGAGAAGCCGACTTTGATTTATATGAAAACAAGTTGGTGTTCGATTTGTAAAATCCAGATGCACCAGATTGAAAAAGATCCCGAATTGAAAAATCAAATGAATGAAAAAATTTATTTTGTCATCTTCGACACAGAAAAATCGAAAGAGAAAATTGAATTCTTTGGCAAAACTTACCAGTATATCTCGAATGGAAATGCAGGTATCCACGAATTAGCATTAGAATTGGCAAGAAACAAAAAACCGGTTTATCCAACCTGGATTTTCATTAATTCTGCAGGAAAAGTGTTGTTTTATCAGGAAGGATTGATTGATAATAAGTCGCTGAAAACTATGATAAGAAAAGCCTTTTGATTGATACAAAAGGCTTTGAGTATTTTTAAAGATTAACGCCACCGGAAACTTCAATCCTTTGTGCGTTAATCCATTTAGCATCATCGGTACAAAGAAAAGCGACAACACCGCCAATATCAGACGGGAGCCCAACTCTGCCAAGCGCTGTTGTTCCGGCAATATGCTGATTGATCTGGACATTATCTCTTACAACGCCACCTCCGAAATCGGTTTCAATAGCGCCCGGAGCAACAACATTGACGTTGATTCCGCGCTTTCCAAATTCCTGAGCTTCATATCTTGTCAAAACTTCGACAGCGCCTTTCAACGCACCATAAACGCCGTAACCTAACATTGAAAACCTTGCTAATCCGGAAGAAATATTGACAATTCCACCACCGTCATTCATTAGTTCCAGAGATTTTTGAGTCAGGAAAAAAGGGGCTTTGAACTGGATATTAACCAAAGTATCAAAATCAGTTTCATTCATTTCCGCAATTGGTGCATTGATCCCGATTCCTGCATTGTTTACTAGATAATCAAATCTCTCAACACCGAATTTTTCTTTTAAAGCTGTTTTGAGTTGAGAGAAAAAAGAATCAAAATTTTTGGAATCAGAGACATCCAGCTGGAGCGCTAACGCTTTTTGACCAGATTTTTCGATTTCATAAACTACAGCTTCCGCTGCTTCTTTTTTGCTGTTATAAGTGATAACAACATCCAAGCCTTTTTCTGCAATCCGGAAAGCCATTTCCTTTCCAAGTCCACGACTTCCGCCAGTAATCAGTGCAATTTTGTTTTGTGACATAATGTAAATTTTATACCACAAAGTTAGAATTAAACCGTTAAAAAAAATGGTGACTGTTTCAGTTTAAATGGTGACAATTTCAGATTTTTCCAGATGCGTTTCACGGTATTGTTTCGGCGTCATTCCGGCAAATCGCTTGAAAAACTTAGTAAAGTTGGAAGGATCGTAAGTGAGCATTTTGGCAATTTCTGCGATGCTGATTTTGTTGTCTTCGAGATGTTGCTTGGCGATATCAAGAATTTTATCTTCAACAAAAGAACACGGCGAATTACCCGTGACTAATTTTATGGTATTACTAAGATGTCGCGGATGGATATGCATCAACTCTGCAACATCTCGTATTTCATAGATATTTTCGGAATTTCCGGATAAAACATCAGCCAGATTCTGGTCAACAATTTTCAGAAAATCATTGGTGATTTCTTTTTGTCTGGCTAATATTTTTTTAGGAAGTGTTGTCATTATTATTTTGTCAAATCCAAGCCACCGAAATTACCCGAACTCATCATCAGAAAAGCGCCTTTTGATTTATCCAACGTTTCCCAATATTTATGCAAATCTTCTGCATTGGTAAAGACTTTCAGGTTTTCATTTTTAAATTTTTCTTTGATCAGTTCAGGAGAAATCGGATCCATTCTTTTGATTTTTAACGCATCTTCCGAATAGAAAACGACTGCATTATCCAATCCATCCAAAGCGTGATCATATTGTTCCAGAAAAACCGGGTTAAGACTTGAGTAAGTGTGCAATTCTAAAAAACCGAATGTTTCAGTTTTTGAAAACTGTTCTGCAAAAGCAGCAACTGTCGCCTTCACTTTACTTGGTGCATGGGCAAAATCTTTATAAAGCAAACCGCCATCTTGTCTCTCTACTTTTTCCAATCTTTTGGAAGCGCCTTTGAAGCTAATAATAGCTTCATAAAATTCTTCTTCCATTATGCCCAACTGAGAACAGATAAATCTTGCGCCTTCCATATTCAGCAGATTGTGCTTACCGAAAACGGATAACGGAATGTCACCCATATCTGTTTTAAGGTTTACAATGCCGTTGACGATTTCATAATCAGGTGTTTTGTAAGGGATTTTCCGGAAGTAATTTTCGGCAGATTCAACAACTTTTACAACTTCAGCATCTTCTTCGTTATAAACGAGAACGCCGCCTGGTGTGATACTCGCCACAAACTTTCTAAATTGTTCCACATAGTCATCAAATGTTTTAAACACATTGATGTGGTCCCAGGCAATTCCTGAAATCAAAGCAATATTGGGCTGGTATAATAAAAATTTGGAACGCAGATCGATTGGGGAAGACAGATACTCGTCGCCTTCCAGGATCATAAAATCATTATCCTCTGTAATTTTAACCATACAATCGAAGCCTTCCAATTGCGCACCAACCATATAATCGATGTCTTTCTGATGAAAATTCAGAACATGAAGAATCATTGATGTAATGGTTGTTTTGCCGTGCGAACCACCAATCACAACTCTGGTCTTTTCTTTGGATTGTTCGTAAAGAAACTCCGGATAAGAATAGATTTTCAGTCCCAATTCTTTTGCTTTTGCCAATTCCGGATTATCAGCGTGGGCGTGCATCCCGAGAATCACGGCGTCAATATCCGAAGTCAATTTTTCAGGAAACCAGCCCATTTCTTCGGGAAGAATTCCTTTCTTTTCCAGTCGGGATCTAGAAGGTTCAAAAATAGCATCATCGGAACCAGTGACCTGATATCCTTTATCTTTGAGTGCAATAGCGAGATTATGCATAGCAGAACCGCCAATCGCAATAAAATGGGTTTTCAATTCTAAACAATTTTACACAAAAGTAAGGAGTTTTCTTTGAAAGATGTTAGAAATTAGAAATGAGAAGTGAGATTTCCTTCATTATTAATAAAATAAAAAAACCTGACTTATAAAAATCAGGTTTCAAGAATATTTATGATAAAGTGGTTTGGATCTTGGGAGATTTATGCTCTATTTTGAGCTCTTCACCAGTTAATGTAAAATAGATATTCTGAAGCTGATGAAGATAATTACACTTGATATAATTGCCGAAGAATAAAAATCCTTCTAAAATTTTGTTTGAATCCAAATCAAAATCATAACGGCAACAATTTGGCAAATCGAATCTGATTCTGCTATTGGAGCGATAAGCTTCTTTGAATCCCAATTTTGAAAACCAATCAACCGTGAGTGCAATCGGTTTTAACTTTCTATAATCAATCGCAGTATCTTCATCAATTTTGACCAAGACACTCTCATTATTATTTTCGACACCCATAATCGGGACAATCGAATCCCCGTACATCAGCAAATTATTAAGTCTAAGTTCTGTGGCTTCCATTTCAAAAAAGTATTAGTGATTATAAATTCAGTGTCCCTAGCTATAAACAAAAGCTTTGCCAAGATGATAGAAACTTGATAATTAATTTCAATTATTATTGAAGAGTTGATTTTTTGAAATCGCACTCACCGCTCTAAGGTGTCTTCGTACGTTCTGCATCCATTCTGCGTCAGTATGTTATTATCAATTACTTAAGTTTTTAATTTTATTTTAACAACAATGAAAAAAGAAGAACTCTGGTGGTATGCTCTTTGAAGTTGACCTAACCACAAAATCAATTCTTATGAAAAATACAGAACAACCAGTGTCCATTAGTCAGAAAACGGTTGTCATTACCGGCGCTTCCAGTGGCGTAGGATTGGCGGCTGCGGAAGCTTTTGCAAAAGAAGGCTGCAATCTTGTACTGGCCGCCAGAGGAAAAGAAGCCCTGGACGAAACTGTAGCAATCTGTGAGGCGCTTGGTGCATCTGCCATCGCAGTTCCAACCAACGTTTCGGAGTTCAAAGAAGTTGAACATCTGGCAGAGAAAGCGTTGGAGATTAATGGGAGTATTGACTTCTGGATCAATAATGCGGGAGTAATGGCAACCGGAAAATTCGAAGAAACACCGATTGAAGTCATTGATCAGGTTATCAAAACCAATCTTTTGGGATATATGCATGGCGCAAGAACCGTTCTTCCTATATTTAAAAAACAAAAACATGGTGTTCTCATTAATAATATCTCGATTGGCGGCTGGATGCCGGCTCCTTATGGAACAGCTTACTCCGCTTCAAAATATGGTATCCGTGGCATGGTAGAATGTCTGCAGGGCGAAGTTTCTGATGAGCCGGATATCCACATTGTAGGGTTGTATCCAAGTATCCAGCGTTCTACAGGTAATATGCACTCCGCAAAATATTCTGGTCTAGACTTTAAAATTCCGCCCACTGCATCGGATCCTAAAAAATTAGCCGCAGCAATGGTTGAAATGGCAAAAAATCCCCGAAAAAGCAAGTTTACAGACTGGTCGTCTCTCCTTATGAGAACTGCTTATGGGCTTTTCCCAAAAACCGTTATCAATTCTACTTCCGCTGCTTTGAGATTGCTGATGAAAGAAGATAACAATACAGATACGGACGGTAATGTTCTGACACAATCCAAGAACCCGATGCGGATCTACGGCGAAACAATTCTGCCGGTCCCATCCAAAAAAACAAAGAAAATAATGTTGGCAGGATTGCTTGGAGCCGCAGCTCTGGTCATCATTTCAAAGTCAGGAAAGAAAAAGTAAACCTACATTAGATTCTTATATCGAAGGTGAAAGCATTAGCATTCACCTTTTTAATTGGTCATTGATTATTTATTTTGAATTCATTCAAAATTTCTTCTAAATTCGAATGATAAATTAGCCGGATGTTATTTCAGACTATGAATAAAAATAATGACTGATGAAAATCCTGATTATTGAAGACGAAACCGAATTGGCGAAAAGTGTTGCAGAATACCTTTCGGAGGAGAACTATTTGTGCGAATTTGCTTTTACATTTTATGAAGCTATGTACAAGATAGAAACCTTTCAGTATGATTGCATTATTCTCGACATCATGCTTCCTGACGGTAATGGCCTGAAGATCCTGGAAGAGCTGAAAAAGCAAAACAAGCAAGACGGCGTTATCATTGTTTCAGCAAAAAACGCTCTGGAAGATAAGATAAAAGGCCTACAATTGGGTGCAGATGATTACCTTACTAAGCCATTTCATTTGTCTGAACTGATGGCGCGTATCTACTCTATCATCCGCAGAAAACAATTTAATAATTCTAATATCATCAGTCAGAATGAATTACAAATAGATCTTTTAGCTAAAACAGTTTCAGTTAATAATGAAATAATTGCGCTGACAAAAAAAGAGTTCGACCTGCTGATCTACTTTATCGGGAACAAGAACAAAGTCATTTCAAAAAGCACATTAGCAGAACATCTTTCCGGTGATTTCGCAGATATGCTGGATAACCACGACTTTGTTTATGCACACGTGAAGAATTTAAAGAAAAAACTGAATGATGCCGGCTGTGACAGGTATTTAAAAACTGTTTATGGAACGGGGTATAAATGGGAGAATTCATAACTTATAATTAGTGAAACCGCTTTTAAATAAAACAACCAAACCATTCATTATTTATGTCCTGATCATTCTGGTCATAAGTGTTCCCATCTATTATCTTGTTGTTGATGCCATTTGGAAACACGAATTAGATGAGCATAACGAAATTGTCGCTAAAAAAACGGCTTTTCAAATCAATAGTCTGAAATTATCCGATCAAAAATTACTAGAAACCATAAAGCTTTGGAACGAAGTCCAACCCACCACAAACATCCAAAATGTAGAAAAAAATGATAATTTCAAAGACAGCATTTTCATTATAGAGAAACCTCACGACTTTCTTCATTTTGAAGAAATTGACAGATTCCGATGTTTGTCAAAGATTATATATCTCAACAAAAAACCATATCGTTTCAATATCGAGACCAATATCGAAGAGTCGCAGGAAACCATATTTTTCATATCGCTGACGACAGTTATTCTTTTCATTCTGATTGTCGGCGGATTATTAATTCTCAACAGCAGGCTTTCAACATCGGTTTGGAAACCTTTTCGTGAGACTTTGGATAAATTAAAAACTTTCAGCCTGAACAATGAGACAAAAATTGAATTTTCTCCGACCGATGTTGCTGAGTTTGATGAGCTGAACCAGTCGCTAGGTAAGCTAATAGAACATAATATTTCGGTCTATAAGACCCAGAAAGAGTTTACAGAGAATGCTTCGCACGAACTGCAAACACCTTTAGCAATTTTAAAAAATAAACTTGATATTCTTTTGCAAAACGAGGATTTGACAGAAAAGCAATATCATATTGCGGAAGAGATGAATCGCGCATTATCCAGAAGTTCAAGAATCAACAAAAACCTTTTATTGTTAGCAAAAATTGAAAACAATCAGTTTGATAATTCTGAAATAAATTTTGATGAATTACTTAATCAAAGTATGGAAATCCTGCAGGAACATTTTGAGCAGAAAAACATTTCTGTCCATAGCGAAATTTCGTCACCGGTAAAAGTCAGCGGAAACATTGGATTAACCGAAGTACTGATTAACAATTTGATTTTAAACGCCATCCGGCATACTCCGGCCAATGGTTCAATTGGGATCAAACTGAGTCAATCTATTTTTGAGATATCAAATTCCGGAACAGAAAAACTGAATCCGGATCTGCTATTCAAAAGATTTTCGAGATTCTCAAAAGATAACAACGGAAGCGGCCTTGGACTTGCTATTGTAAAAGAAATTTGTAAATCTCAGAACTGGACAATTGATTATCAATTCGGGAATAATTATCATATATTTTCAGTAAAAATTTAAAATTCTAAATTTCTTCCAAATTGATTTATTATTTTACCGTTTCAAAAAACGCGTAGCTAATGAATCAAAAAAGTGAGAATTCAAAGCCATTTAGCAAAATTTTCAACAGCAGATTTTCTGTTCTAATTTCTATTTTAAGCTTATACATCCTATTTTCTGCGGTAATTAGAATTGTATTTCTGTTTTGGTCATCAAAGGATTTAGACTTTAATATTCTCTATATTCTAAGAGCATTTTTCACAGGATTCTGTTATGATTTTGCTGTCGGAACGTTATTCTTATTATTGTATTCTGTCTATCTTTTATTATTTCCGAAAAGGTGGATTGGTTCCGGATTCGATAAGATTTTCACGTATGTTTATCTGGCGATTGTCCTTTTAATCATCTATTTCAGTCTTTTGGCAGAAATCCCTTTTTGGGATGAATTTGGCGTGAGATTCAATTTTATCGCTGTTGATTATTTGATTTACACTTACGAAGTTGTCTCAAACATCAACGAATCCTACCCTTTGCCACTCATCATTTTCGTATTGGTTGCACTGATTGTTCTGACATTTGTTTTCCTGCATAAAAGAAAAATATTCCAAAGAACATTTTCAGACAAAAGACCAATTTCAAAACGTCTGGTTTTTTTCTCAATATTAGTTTTTCCGGCTTTGGTATTAAGCTTAATTATGAAAAACAAGCAGGCGGATTTCACGAACAATTTAGTCCTGAATGAATTAGGTAAGAACGGAACATTCTCTTTCTTCGCAGCTTTCAAATCCAACCAATTAGATTACGAAACTTTTTATCCGAAAATTGATGACAAAGAAGCCTACTCGGTTCTGAAGAAAAATCTTTTGCAGGACAATCAAACTTACGCCTCCAACCAATGGGACAATATCTCCAGAGTTACAAAATCTGAAAATGAACAACGCCCGAATGTCATTCTGATTGCCATAGAAAGCTTCAGTGGCGATTTTTTAAAAGCATTTGGTAACAAAGACAATCTCACTCCTAATTACGATAAACTGGCTAACGAAAGTATTTTCTTTACCAACCTTTACGCAACTGGAACACGAACTGTGCGAGGAATGGAAGCTTTAACATTGTCTGTTCCGCCAACGCCTGGAAACAGCATTGTGAGAAGACCGGACAATCAGAACCTTTTCTCTGTAGCTACGATTTTTGAAAAGAAAAATTATCAGCCTTACTTCATTTACGGTGGTGATGGTTATTTTGATAATATGAATAATTTTTTCGGAGGGCAAGGCTTTGATATTGTAGACAGAAACCGTGGAAATCCTTTGTCAGACGAAATCAAAACACAACGATTCAATATTCCGGACAACGAAGTGAGTTTTGAAAATGCCTGGGGAATCTGTGATGAGGATCTTTACAAACAATCCATTAAATATGCAGATAAAAGCACTAAGCAGAACAAACCGTTTTTCCAGTTTGTAATGACAACTTCCAATCATAAACCCTACACTTTTCCAGCAGGAAAAATCGACCTTCCGCAAGGAGATAGAAATGCGGCTGTGAAATATACCGATTATGCTTTAGGAAAATTCTTATCTGATGCGAAAACAAAATCCTGGTTCAAAAATACAGTATTTGTCATCGTTGCAGACCATTGTGCAAGCAGTGCCGGAAAATGGGAAATCAATATCGATAAGCATCATATCCCTGCGATTATTTATAACCTTCCTCAAAAAGCGGAGAAAATCAATCGTTTAACTTCACAGATTGATCTGATGCCGACATTGTTTGGTTATTTGGGATGGAATTATACAACCAGTTTGTACGGGAAAGATATCAATCAAACCAAAATTGGGGACGAACGTGCTTTCATAGGCAACTATAGAACTTTGGGAATGCTAAAAGGCAATACTTTCACACAAATCGATGACAGAAAAAGGGTAAAACAGTTTACTGTAAAAGATTCGGACAAATCTTTGAATGAAATTAAATCCAAAAATCAGCAGTTGGTTTCCGAAACGATTTCTTATTATCAGACTGCTAGTGAGAGATTCAAAAATGGGAAAATGAAAGTGAAATAAGGTCTTCTAAATATCTTCTAAATCAGGTTGCACCTTTGTCAAGTGAAATTGATGGTGTAACCTTTTTTATTGATAAAAATGATTATTGAAGTTGTTTTGTTATTCTTCGGGACCATTTTTGCATTCTGGCTGAGTGCCATTTGCGGAGGCGGCGCAAGTCTCATCCTGATTCCGATTCTGAATCTCATGTTGCCGGCTTCTGTTGTTCCATTTTCCCTGACCGTTGGAACATTTACGAGTTCTGTATCAAGAATTGCCGTTTTTAAAAAGCATGTCAACTGGAGGATTTTCTTTTGGTTTGTCCCTTTTTCGATTCCTGCGGTTTTGATTGGCGCTTACCTCATCAAATATATCAATCCGAATTATCTGCAATTGATCGTCGCTTTTTTCCTCATTGCCAACATTCCACAGCTTTTCAAAAAGATAAAAGCCAACGAAACCAATGAAAAAGCTTCGCCAAAATATGTTCTTGCGATTATTGGGTTCCTGGCAGGATTTGTTTCCGGAATTACCGGCGCAGTTGGATTGTTGTTTAATCGTTTTTATTTGAAATTCGGACTCAAAAAAGAAGAAATTGTGGCAACCCGCGCAGCAAATGAAGTCTTTCTTCATCTTATCAAATTGGTGATTTATATTTCGCTCGGCCTTTATTCCAATCTCGCCTTGTGGTTGGGATTGGCGATTGCTGTTGCAACAATTATCTCGTCTTATACTGTCAGATATATCCTTCCTTACCTGAGTGAAAACCTCTTCAGAAAAATTGGATACAGCGCAATGGTTATTGCCGGAATTGCTTTATTAATCGGGACTTCTGATAAAATTATCCAGAAAGATAAACTGGGAGTTATGATCGCAAAAAGTGAATCCATAATCTCGTGGCGGTCAACAGATTTTGTAATTGAGTTTGCCTTCGATGACGGATTGGAAATTGAAAGACCGATTCATCGGGAAGAATTACCCAATTATCTAAAAACTAAATATGATTCTTTGAAAAATCATTACGATGTAATTCGTCTCGAAAAAGTTTTCACTTTCCGTAACAAACCTTACTATGAGTTCTATTGCTACAAAGACAATCAGCTTACCAAATTTGAAAGTTAATTTTTATTCAGAATTTTCTCCGATGAAATACTTATTCTCAACCATATTGATTATTTTATTAAGCTCCAAAAACCTTTTGGCTCAGGACAGCATAGCCGTAAAAAATAATTCTACAGACAATATTTATGTACCAGAATTACACTCAGATGATACGCATCAATTCAGTTATAAAAAACTGATCATTCCTGCAGCTTTTATAAGCTATGGAGTTGCAACTTTGAAAATTGACCAATTAAAACAACTCAATTTCTCAACAAGAACCGAAATCAATGAACACAAACCCGACCACATCCGGCTGGATAATTACACGCAGTTTGCGCCGGCAGCCTTGGTCTATGGACTGAATGCTTTCGGAGTTGAGGGAAAACATAATTTTCGGGACCGAAGCATCATTTACGGTACATCATTATTGCTTGCCTCAGCTGTTGTATTGCCTACAAAACATTTGGCAAAAGAAGAAAGACCCGACCAATCGAATAACTTATCATTCCCATCTGGACATACGGCATTCGCCTTTGCATCTGCCCAATTCATGTATAGAGAATATAAAGACACTAATTTTTGGTTGGGAGTTTCAGGCTATTCTTTAGCAGTCTTTACCGGTGTTTACAGAATGTTGAATGACAAACATTGGTTCAGTGACGTGGTTGCCGGTGCAGGAATCGGGATTTTGTCAACAGAAGCCGTTTATTGGTTATATCCTAAAATTAACAACTTGTTATCCGGAAAAAATAAAAATTCTTCAACGATGATTATGCCTTTCTACCAAAACAAAACAGCAGGAATAGGACTGGTAAAAAATTTCTAAACCCATATTGGCAAAATACTTGCTTATAAAACTGTAAGTAGGGGGATGCTTCGTTGGTCTTCCTACTTTTTTTGTGGATATATGAAAACAAAAAACCCTAAAACATTGTAAACAAATGAATTAGGGTTTTATTGTGAGGTGCCTAGCGGATTCGAACCGCTGTAGATGGTGTTGCAGACCACTGCCTAGCCACTCGGCCAAAGCACCGTTTTATTGGTTTGCAAATTTAGTATTTTTTTTCAAATTTCAAATTTTATCTTCAACTTTCTTGGAAAAATTTGGAGTTACTGATTTTACTTACTTAATAACCATCGAATTGCACCATAGCCCTGATGGTAACGGTTACCCCGCAGTTGGATTTGAAAAGCGGAAGGATAAGGCTGGTGGGAAGCGCCGGCACGAGGAGTATGAGTGGACAGCAGGTTCCCGGCTCCTGAAAATACATTTTTCGCATATTTTTAATTGATTATTACAATGTTTATTTAGGTTCTAAATAAGTATCTTTGCAGAAATTTTTTGAAATAATGGATAAATTCCAACTTAATACGATAGAAGAAGCGCTGGAAGATCTGAAAAACGGAAAAATGGTCATCGTTGTAGATGATGAAGACCGTGAAAACGAAGGCGACCTTCTGGCTGCTGCCGAACTGACAACTACTGAGATTGTTAATTTTATGGCAACTTATGCGAGAGGTTTGATTTGTATGCCGTTAACCGAAAAACGTTGTGATGAACTGGAGCTTCACTCGATGGTGGCCAACTCTACCGATCCAAAGGAAACAGCTTTTACCATTTCCGTAGACCTTCTTGGAAAAGGTGCAACAACGGGAATCTCGGCAAGTGACCGCGCGAAAACGATCCAAGCCATTATGGACCCCGATACAAAACCCGGTGACCTGATGAGACCGGGACACATCTTCCCACTCCGTGCCAGAGAAGGCGGTGTTCTGAAAAGAGCCGGCCACACGGAAGCTGCTATTGACCTGACAAGGCTGGCCGGGCTGAAGGAGGGCGGAGTCATCTGCGAAATCCTGAACGAAGACGGAACCATGTCCAGATTGCCACAGCTTCTGGAGTTTGGTAAAAAACATAATCTGAAAGTGGTTTCTATTGAAGATCTGATCCATTACCGATTGAGACAAGGTGACCTTGTTGAGAGAATCGAAGAGCGTGATATCAAAACCCATTTTGGCGATTTTAAATTTTATGTTTTTGAAGAGAAACCAACGGAACAGATACATTATGCCTTAACGAAAGGAACCTGGTCTGCAGATGAAGCGGTTCTTGTGAGGGTGCAGTCTTCGGGAACTTACTTCGATGTGTTCAGCAGATTGTCTAATGGTGAACATCCATTGATGCAGAAGGTAACAGACCTCATCAACGCGGAAGGAAAAGGTGCTGTCGTTTTTATCAACAATGTTTCTAACAAAGAAAATACATTAAGCAGAATCAAACATTTTCTTAATTTCCAGGATGGAACCAGCGAACAGCCTACGATTGCGCCAAATTTCCGGGATTATGGCATCGGAACTCAGATTTTGAAAGACCTTGGAATCAATAAATTTAAAGTAATCACCCAGAATCCTAATATTAAACCGATCCTTTCCGGTTACGATGTGGAAGTCACTGAGATGGTTGCATTGTAGACCTGAAATAATAGACGATGGAAAATCCGTCGCATCAATAAAATAAAAAATGCGTTCCAATTGGAACGCGTTTTTTGTCTATATTCTACTGTCTATCTAAATTTTAATTCGCCGGCCAAAAATTATTTTTAGGATTGATATCCGGAACGATAGACTGCGGGTCAAGCTTTACATTTGTTACTTCTTTGTTAGAATCGATTTGGAACGTCCATTCCGTATTACGTTTCCAAACCTCAACCGGTAATTTAACAGTTTGTGTAGTTCCATCTTTGAAAGTCATAAGAACTGTTGTCGGCATTGGCAATTGTCCAATATTTTCAACGGTGATCTGTGCGCCGTTTTTGAAATCGCCATTGACAGGTTTCACATTTTTCACCGCCTGATCTACTTTCCACTTGTTCATAAACCAGCCTCGCCAGAACCAGTTCAGCTCCTCGCCAGAAACATTTTCCATCGTGTGGAAGAAATCCCAAGGTGTAGGATGTTTGAACGCCCATCTATGAACATATGTTTTGAATGCTTTATCAAACTTCTCAGGACCCAAAATAGTTTCTCTCAAGATTCCCAATCCAACGCCGGGTTTGAAATACGCCAAAACACCAATGCTTCTTTCCTTCATATTATCCGGACCAACCATAATCTGTTCAAAGTTATCGCTCTGAACAAAAGGTCCGATTTTGCTGATATCTTGCTTATGGTAATATTCGCCTTTGTTGAAAGCTTCCGTCGAAAGTTCATTGATAAATGTATTGAATCCTTCATCCATCCAGGCAAACACTCTTTCATTGGAGCCGACAATCATAGGAAACCAGGTGTGTCCAAATTCGTGGTCTGTGACACCCCAAAGGTCAGCACCTTTTGATGCTCTGTGACAGAAAACGATTCCCGGATATTCCATTCCGCCTTCATTTCCGGCCACGTTGGTTGCGGCTGGATAAGGATATTCAAACCATTTTCCGGAGTAATGTTCAATGGCGGCTTTTGTATATTCGGTTGAGCGCCCCCAAGCTTTGTCGCCTGCGCTTTCTACAGGATAAGCCGAGATGGCCAACGATTTTTTTCCACTTGGAAGATTGATTCTCGCCGCATCGATAATGAATGCCGATGATGAAGCCCACGCGAAATCCCTCGCTTTTTCTATTTTGAATTTCCAGGTTTTTGTTCCTGAATTACTTCCTTTTCCTAATTCTGATTCCGGGTGAATCATCACTGTTTTGTCGCTCTTTCTTGCGTCGTTCCAACGGTTGACTTCTTCTTTAGAATAGACTTCTTTTTCGTTCAATAATTCTCCTGAAGCTACAACGTAATGATTAGCCGGAACAGTGATATTAGCCGACAAAGTTCCGTATTCCAAATAGAATTCTGAAGCACCTAGATATGGCAAAGTGTTCCAACCCATCACATCATCGTACACGCACATTCTCGGATACCATTGGGCCAATGTGAAGATCTTCCCATTCTTGGTATCTTCCACACCCATTCTGTCAGATCCGTACTTTGGAGAAATAAAAGAATATTCGATTTTTAATTTTGCAACACCGCCATTCGCTTTCAGTTCGTTGGGCAGGTCAATCTGCATTCTGGTGTCGGTGATGGTATATTTAACATCTTTCCCATCGTATTTTACCGACTTAATTTTGTAACCACCGTCAAATGCTTCGCCGTGTGCGCCATTTCTACTTCCAGACAAAGGCACTACAGCATTCCCTCTGGAATCTTTAGCGAAAAGATTTTGATCAAGTTGCAGCCAAAGGAAACCCAATTGGTCAGGGCTATTATTGGTATAAGTGATTTCAGCCGAGCCTGTTAATTCATTGTTAGCTTCGTTAAGGCTGACATTCAGTTGATAATCGGCCGAATTCTGCCAATATTTGTGTCCCGGTTGTCCACTTGCAGAACGGGTTTCGGTTCCGGTCTGAGGATAGAAAAACGGTTTAAAAGCTTCTGTATAGTCATACTTTGGAGATTCCTGAGCGTAAGAATTGCCGACAAAAGCAAATATTGCAATAGCAGAAATCAAATTAGGGAGTTTGAATTGCATTAATGGAAAGATTTATTATTAAATAAGATTAGTCAAAAAAATCAAAAGGTTGTTACATTTTAACTTTAAGTATAGCATGACCAAAAATAAAATGATTTTCTAATCATTAATTAATGAGGTAATTTATCTCTAAAGTATCCATATACCCATGTTCCGAAAATCGCACTTAATAAAGTGATGATTACAGCAAAAGCACCTGTCCCGATCTGAGCAAAAAGAGGTCCCGGACAAGCTCCCGTAATTGCCCAGCCAAAGCCGAAGATCAATCCTCCGTAAATTTGTCCTTTGTTAAACTTTTTAGGTGCTATTGTAATCGGCTCTCCATCAAGGGTTTTTATCTTAAACTTTTTAATCAGCCATACGGAAATCATTCCTGTAAGCACGGCACTTCCTATCACTCCGTACATATGAAATGACTGTAAGCGGAACATTTCCTGGATTCTGAACCAACTGATGATTTCAGCTTTTACAAAGACAATCCCAAATAAAATTCCTACCAAGAGGTATTTTAGATTATGATACCATTTATTTTGAACAGTAATTTCATTATTGCAAACTACATTATTATTTTTCATTGTTTATTTTTTATAGTGAAAGAATAATCGGCAGCACGACATTGGCCACAAAAAAGCCACCGATCATAAAACAAATTGTTGCCACTAAAGACGGCCACTGCAGATTGGAAAGTCCCATAATCGCATGACCACTTGTGCATCCTCCTGCATAGCGGGTTCCAAAGCCTACTAAAAATCCGCCGACAACCATTGTTAGAAAGCCTTTTAAAGTCAATAAGCTTTTAAAATTCATTAACTGGGTGGGAACAAGATTGCTGTAATCTGTAATTCCGTAACCGGCTAATTCTGCTTTAAGCTTTGGATTCACGATAATTTCTCCGGGATTCACCAGAAAATAGGCAGAAATCATTCCGCCAAAGAAAATTCCTAACACAAAGAATAAATTCCAGCTTTCTCTTTTCCAATCGTATTTAAAAAAATTGATATTTCCCGGTATGCAGGCTGCACAAATATGTCGCAATGACGAACTGATCCCGAAAGATTTGTTTCCTAAAATCAGTAATATCGGAACGGTAAGTCCTATCAACGGACCTGCAACGTACCAAGGCCAAGGTTCTTTTATAATATCCAGCATAAGTTATTTAAATTTATTTCTTTTTGAACTGACAGAAAATAAAATTCTGAACAGTATTAAACGGTGTAATATGATCTTCTGTAAAAGATTTTACCAGCTCGAAGCTTTCCGAAAATATAGCTTTCAAGCGGTCTTCGTCATATTGTACAATTGGCAAGCCGCTGCATTTTTGCGGACCATTTACAGAGAATGTACCGATAATCAGTGTATCAGAAACCACATTTTTTACAATCTCTACGTATTTCTGAATTTCTTCTTCTGTTGTCAGAAAATGAAAAGCCGCTCTGTCATGCCAAATATCATACGTTATTTGAGGTTCAAATTCTGTAATATTTGTAGCAATCCATTCTACATTTTCAGCCTGGTTTCCTAATCTTTCTTTTGCTTTTTCCAGTGCTTTTGAAGAGATATCCAGAACGGAAATATTTTCAAATTCTTTTTCCAATAAAAAATCGACCAAGTTACTGTCTCCACCGCCAATATCTATAATTTTTGAAGATTTGCCTTTCGCAGCTTCTTCTATAAGATCCAAAGAAGTTTTCGGAATTTTTTGTGTCCAGCTTACTTCATCCGGATTCTTGGTTTCATATACATTTTCCCAATGGTTTTTATAATCTTGCTGTTCAAAATTTATCATTATTTCGTTCTATTTTTATGAATAATATAATTTATAAGTCACGTAGATTTTAACTAATATAAGGAAAAACCTTAGTCTGACATACAAAATCACTTTTAGGAATATCGGTTTGCACAATTGCATTAAATCCTCCTTCAATTTCGGTAAAATTCCGATAACCTCTTGCCTGAAGAATGCTTGCAGCCATCATACTTCTGTATCCACCCGCACAGTGCAGATAAAAATGTTCTTCTGAATCAATCTGACTGATCCATTCATTGATATACGCTAAGGGTTTATTATAAGCTTCATCGATGTGCTCTGCATTGTATTCGCTTTCTTTTCTTACATCGATAACTTTTACTGCTTTGTCCTTAATTTCATCTTCAAACTGTTTTGCTGAAATCCTGTGAATTGAATCCACCTCTTTTCCGCTATCTTTCCAGGATTCAAAACCACCTTGTAAGAAACCTAAAACATGATCAAATCCTACTCTGCTCAGTCTGGTAATTGTTTCTTCTTCCTCATTTTCATTGGTCACCAATACAATCGGCTGTTGTACATCTGCAATTAAAGCTCCTATCCAGGGCGCAAAATCTCCATTCAATCCTATATTAACGGATTGCGGAATAAAACCTTTTGCAAATTCATGATTATCTCTTACATCAAGAATCAAAGCTCCGGAAAATTCTACCGTTTCTTCAAATTCATCAGGAGACAATGCTTTCGAGCCATGAGATAAAACCTCATCAAAACTTTCATATCCTTTTTTATTCATCGCTACATTCATCCCAAAATAAGCGGGAGGTGGCAAAAGTCCGTCAGTTACAGCCTTTATAAAGCTTTCTTTATCTTTTTGATTTAAGGCATAGTTGGTTCTTTTCTGATTTCCCAACGTGTCTACCGTTTCTTTCTGCATATTTTTACCACAAGCCGAACCTGCGCCATGAGCCGGATAAACGACAATATCATCATTTAAAGGCATAATCTTCTGATATAAGCTGTCATAAAGCAATCCTGCCAATTGTTCCTGAGTCATATCCGCAGCTTTCTGAGCCAAATCAGGACGACCGACATCTCCCAAAAACAAAGTATCTCCGCTGAATAATGCTGTCTCTTTTCCATGTTCATCCATTAACAAAAAAGAAGAACTCTCCAGCGTATGTCCCGGAGTATGCAACACTTTAATTTTAATTTTTCCAATCTCAAAAACCTGATTGTCTTCTGCAATAATCGCATCAAATTCCGGTGTTGCAGTGGGTCCATAGACAATAGGGGCTCCCGTTTTTTGGCTTAAATCTAAATGACCACTCACAAAGTCTGCATGAAAATGGGTTTCAAAGATATATTTAAGCGTTACTTTATCTTTTTCCAAACGGTCCAAGTAAGGTTTTGTTTCTCTTAAAGGATCAATAATAATCGCTTCCCCATCGGAAATAATATAATAAGCTCCCTGAGCCAAACATCCTGTATAAATCTGTTCTATTTTCATTTTTAATAAATTTTGTTTTGTTGAGTACAAATTTCTTGTTTTAGTATTTCCTGCACAGCTACTTTTGTTACATAAGGATTTTTAGAGAAAAATTTCTTTAATGATGATATAAATCCCCATAACCAAAATAAACCATCCGAATGCAGGCTTCAGCTTTTTCCCATCAATCTTTTTCGATAAATATGATCCTATTATGATTCCTACAACAGCGATTGCTGATACGGATAATAGAAATCTCCAATTAATAAGTGTTCCCTGAATGGAGGAAAAAAATCCGATCAGAGAATTTAAAGAAATGATGACAAGAGAAGTTCCGATCGCCACTTTCATGGGAGTTTTCAGAAGATTAACCAATGCCGGAATAATCATAAATCCTCCTCCCGCTCCGACTAATCCTGTTAAAACTCCGACAACAGAGCCTTCTCCTGCTGCTAAAAGGGTATTATTTTTATTTTCTTGCTTTTCGTCCTGCTGTTGTACGTCTTTCCGGATCATTTTGTAGGAAGCTACCATCATTAATCCTGCAAAAATCAGCAGCAGAAAAATATCTTTGGTAACCATCAAATTGTTGATTCTTAAAACTTCCTCCGGAATGAGAGGCAAAAGATAGTTGCGGGTAAGAAAAATGGAAATTACAGACGGAATTCCAAAAACTACGGCGATTTTAAGATTCACCAATCTTTTTTTGAAATACGCCATGGAACCGGCCACACTGCTTATTCCTACTATAAAAAGCGAATATTCTGTAGCCAATAATGCATCTATCCCGAAAAGATAGACGAGAACGGGAACGGTAAGAATACTTCCACCGCCGCCAATTAATCCTAAAGAAACACCAATTAAAACTGATGCGATATAACCAAAAATTTCCATTTTTACTTCCTTCAATTTGAAAGCAAAAATGGAAATTCCATTATTTCTGTACAGTTACTTTTGTTACATAACTTAAAATAAAAGCTGAATTTTATTTCTACCGAGTTTCAGCTTTCCTTCTTCTTCCAGCTGTTTCAGTAACCTGGAAACAACAACTCTGGCTGTTCCCAATTCGTTCGCTAACTGTTCGTGAGTGATGATAATTGTATTAGAATTTGATAGTTCTGATTTTTTTTGAAGCAGATTCAGCAATCTTTCGTCAACTTTCTTAAAGGCGATTGCATTAATAATATCCAACAGTTCTTCGAAACGTTTATGGTAAAGACGGAAAATATAATCTAACCATTCCGGATATTCTTTGATGAAAAGTGAAACTTTATCTATGGGTAAAAACAGAATCTCGGTATCTTCTTCCACTTCCGCTTTTACAATGCTTTTTTCATTGTGCATTCCGCCCAAGAACGACATAATGCAGCTTTCTCCGGCTTTGATATAGTATAATAAAATTTCACGCCCGTCTTCCTCGGTACGAATCACTTTCATCATGCCTTTCATCACGATAGGAATCGAACGGATAGAAGAATTTTCATCTAATATAATATCTCCTTCATGATAGGTTTTGGTGATTCCATACTGATAAAGCTTTTCAACCAATTCAGGAGAGGAGTTAAATTCTGTATTAAGAACCGAGTCTGACATTATTAACTATCAATTTGATTTTTTCGCTTTTATCATCGCTTCCAAAGCATCCCACATTTCCTGAGGAATATCCTCCAACATATTGAATTCTCCTGCACCTTGTAGCCATTCTCCACCATCGATTGTGACCACTTCACCATTCATATAAGCAGAATAATCGGAAACGAGATAAGCGGCCAGATTCGCCAATTCCTGATGCTCTCCTACTCTTCTGAGCGGCACTTTTTTGCGCATATCAAATTTTTCCTGCAAATCTCCAGGTAATAATCTGTCCCAGGCACCTTTCGTTGGAAATGGTCCCGGCGCAATGGCATTAAAACGGATCCCATATTTCGCCCACTCCACCGCCAGACTTCTGGTCATTGCTAGAACGCCCGCCTTTGCACAAGCCGACGGAACAACATAAGCCGAGCCAGTCCAGGCATAAGTTGTCACAATGTTAAGAACTGTTCCAGGAATTTTGTTATCAATCCAATATTTTCCGACAGACAATGTACAGTTCTTGGTTCCTTTCAAAACTATATCTAAAATTGAATCAAAAGCCGAATGTGTTAATCTTTCGGTTGGCGATATGAAATTCCCGGCAGCGTTGTTTAAAAGAATATCGATTCTCCCGAATTCTTTTAAAGCCGCTTCTTTCATCGCTTCCACTTCTTCCCAATTTCTGACATCGCAAGCCACACAAAGCACTTTTCCACCAGTTTGTTCTTCCAGTTCTTTTGCTGTCCCCTGCAGTTTTTCCAAGTTTCTTGAAGTGATAACGACTTTCGCTCCGAGTTCCAGAAAATATTTGGTCATTGCTTTTCCAAGACCGCTTCCGCCACCAGTCACAATAGCGACTTTATCTTTGAGTGCGTCTTCGCGCAACATTGGTTGTGTATATAGATTCATTTAGTAAGTGATTTTTGATATTAATAAACGATGATTGCGTCTGTGGTAAATTTAGATTTTTATTTTGTTTTGAGAATTAACAAAAGTTATGCGCAAAATATGAACGTCATACAATTGCGCCCCGGCTTGAACGGAGCTCTTTTTGCGGAACGAAGTGGAGCAAAAAGCGGGAGTGGAAGACGGATAAAGGCGCCCAAAAATCCTTCATCGTAGTTTTGGCTACAACAATCTTTGATTTGGTCACACCGTTCCGTTCATCATTTTTCAACTTTGTACTGTAAATAATTAACCCCTTAAAAACAATCAAAATGAGTACAAAAAAAGTGTGGTTCGTGACAGGCGCATCAAAAGGTTTAGGTTTGACATTAGTAAAAAAATTATTAGCTGAAGGTTATTCCGTAGCGGCAACTTCAAGAAATGTTTCTGAATTACAGAAAGTCATCAGCGCAGAAAACTCTGATTTCCTTCCATTGGAAGTGGATTTGGTAAATGAAAATTCGGTCTCGGAAGCGATTTCTAAAACAGTTGAGAAATTCGGAAAATTGGATGTTATCGTGAATAATGCGGGTTACGGACAATTGGGAACTCTAGAAGAATTAACCGATAAAGAAAGCCGTCAGAATTTTGACACCAATGTTTTCGGCTCTCTTAATGTCATCAGAAAATCAATGCCATACCTCAGAGCACAGAAAAATGGTCTCGTTATCAACATTGCATCAATTGGCGGACTTTCAGGAGATTTTCCAGGTTGGGGAATCTATTGCGCTACCAAGTTTGCCGTTGTCGGTTTCACGGAAGCTTTGGCTGCGGAAGCGAAAGAATTTGGAGTGAATGCAACCGTTGTTTATCCCGGTTATTTCAGAACTGACTTTTTAACCGGCAGTTCTCTTCGCACACCTGAAAATGAAATTGATGCTTATGCAACGGCCAGAAAAATTCAAAAAACGCACGAGCAGGACATCAACGGCAATCAGCCTGGTGACCCGGAAAAAGCAGCTGTGGCATTGATAGAATTGGCAGCAATGGAAAATCCACCTGTTCATTTGGTTTTAGGTTCCGACGCTTTTCAAATGGCAACCAATAAGTTAAGTACACTTCAAAATGAAATTTCCGATTTCAAAACATTAAGTATTTCAACAGATTACTAACTTTGTAAGGCAACAGTTTTCGGATTGTTGCCTTTAATTCTTCAGGTTATGACTAACAGAAAATTATATACGATTGACTCCGTTGCGGAATTTCACAGGATTTGCGGATTGTCTCAACCTCAGCATCCGATGATTAGTCTGGTGGATTACAGCCAGGTGGAATATCAAATCGAGGAATCGGAAATCAGCTGGGTTCAGGAATTGTATTTTATGGGTTTCAAGCGTGATATCCAGGGAAAACTGCATTACGGACAAAGCCAGTATGATTTTGACGGTGGTCTGATGTGCTTCATTGCGCCGAGACAACTGGTGAGGATGATTATTGACAAATACGATACGAAACCGTCCGGCTTTCTTTTGGCTTTTCATCCCGATTTTATCTGGAATACCCCTTTGGCAAAGACCATTCACAATTATAAATTCTTCGGTTATGATGTCAATGAAGCGTTGTTTCTTTCTGAAAAAGAAGAAGAAACGTTGATTGGACTTTTCAAAGGCATCGAACGCGAATATCAGTCAGGAATTGATGAATTCACACAGAATATCATTATTTCTCAAATTGAAGTGATTCTGAATTACTGCGAACGATTTTACCAAAGACAATTCATCACCAGAAAAAAGAGCAATCATCAGATTTTGGATAAATTGGAACATATTCTGGAAGATTATTTCAAAAGTGAAGTCATCAATAGAGGTTTGCCAACGGCGAATTATATTGCCGAGTCTCTGAATATTTCTACTAATTATTTAGGAAGCCTTTTGAAATCTTTGACCGGACAAACAACCCAACAACACATCCACGAAAAACTCATCGAAAAAGCTAAGGAAAAACTTTCTACAACTGAGCTTTCCGTAAGTGAGATTGCTTATGAATTGGGCTTTGAACATTCACAATCTTTCAGCAAATTGTTTAAAGCTAAGACTGATATTTCTCCTTTGGAGTTCCGGAAGTCGTTTAATTAAGTATAAAAAATTCTCTCGCAGATTGAGCTGATTACGCAGATTTTTTTCCGACTGATTTGCTTAATCTGCGTGAGTTTAAATTTTGGCTAAAGCCCACTCTTATTGATAATTATTTTTCAAAAACATCTTCCCTAATGTTTTTTTTATGATTTTTACCCCAATCGGAAAGTGACATAATCACATTTTTCAGCGTTCTGCTATAATCTGTGGAAATATATTCTACCACAACCGGCGTCATTTCTGCGTGCACTACTCTTTTCACGAACCCATTCAGTTCCAAATCTTTCAGTTCATTAGACAAAACTCTTGCGGAAATTCCGGGAATTAATCTCTGTAATTCGTTGAAACGGATATTTCCCATTTCCTGCAGAACGATAATGATTTTCAGTTTCCACTTCCCCGAAATCACGTATAATGCGTCTTCAACAGCCGCGAGATTTTCGCCACAAGTGATTTTACAACCAGCTTTATAAACCTCTACTTCGTTTTCCATAAGATTAAAATTAAAACTGCTAATAAAAAGGTTACTACTAACCTTTTGTTCACTACTTACTTTTGATAAGCAAATGTACATAATTTTGCTGAAGAAATTTTAATTAATAAACAATGAAAAAAATACTTCATATTATTTCAAGTTCAAGAACGAAAGATTCGGCAAGCAGAACTTTAGGAAATGCCATCGAAGAAAAATTACAGGAAGCTTATCCGGAACATTCGATCACAACTTTGGATTTATTGAAAACGCCTTTTCCGCATTTAGGAGAAGAGCAGGTCGATTCCTGGTTTATTCCGGCAGAGAACAGAACTCCTGAACAAAATGAAGCCGTCAAACGTTCGGACGATGCGATTGCACAATTGCAGGCTTCGGATATTATTGTGATTTCGGTTCCGATTTACAATTTCGGGATTCCTTCTGGTTTAAAAGCGTATATCGACCATATTGCCCGTGGCGGAATGACTTTCCGGTATTCTGAAAATGGTTTTGAAGGTCTGGTAAAAAACAAAAAAGCTTATATCGCAGTGGCAAGTGGCTCTATTTTCTCTGAGGGCGATTATCAGTCTTATGACTTTGTGGTTCCTTATTTGAGAAGTGTTCTTGGTTTTATCGGAATTACAGACGTAAGCGTTTTCCGGGCTGAAGGTTTGAATCTTCCGCATCTGCAGGAAACAGCTTTAGAAAAAGGAATTGAGAGTATTGTGATTGTTTAATTTTAATTAATTGTTAGAAATAAAAATCCTCATCAAGCTAAATTTGATGAGGATTTTGTTTAATAAATTCTTATTGTAATATGAAAGATATTTGTCATTCTGACAAAGCGAGAATCTCAACAACTTAAGATTCTTCACTACATTTTATTTTGTTCAGAATGACATATTCAAAATTTTAATCATTTAATTTATTCTTCCACTTCAAAAAGCAATCGCTCTCCGAATTTTTCTTCATTGATCTTTCCATTTTCATAAACCAGATTTCCGTTGACGAAAGTATGGGTAACTTTAGAATGAAACTCAGTTCCTTCCAGTGGGCTCCAACCACATTTATAATGGATATTTTCTTTCTCAACCGTCCAGTTTTCATTTAAATCAACCAAAACCAAGTCTGCTTTGTAACCTTCTCTGATGAAACCTCTTTTTTCGATTCTGAACAAAATCGCAGGATTGTGAGCCATTTTTTCAACGATTCTTTCCAAAGAAATCTTTCCGTTTTTGTAATTTTCCAACATCACCACCAAAGAATGTTGAACCAGAGGCGCCCCGGAAGGACATTTGGTGTAAACATTCTGTTTTTCTTCCCAAGTGTGCGGAGCATGATCGGTTGCAATCACATCGATTCTGTCATCCAACAACGCTTCCCAAAGTCCGTCCTTGTCTTTCTGAGTTTTCACGGCAGGATTCCATTTGATTAATCCGCCTTTGGTTTCGTAATCTTCGTTGGTGAAAGTCAGATGATGAACACAAACTTCCGCCGTTATTTTTTTATCTTTTAAAGGAATATCGTTTCTGAAAAGCTCTGTTTCAATCGCTGTTGACAAATGGAAAACGTGAAGTCTTGCGCCGGTTTTTTTTGCCAGTTCAATTGCTTTCGAGGAAGATTTATAACAGGCCTCCTCACTTCTTATTAAATGATGAAATTTCACCGGAATATCTTCGCCAAATTCGTCCAAATATTTTTGAGTATTTTCTCTAATGGTTGCTTCATCTTCACAATGAACGGCAATCAACATTTTGGTATTGCTGAAAATATTTTCCAGAGTTTCCGGATTATCGACCAACATATTTCCTGTTGACGAACCCAAAAATAATTTGATACCCGGAACATTTCTAGGATTCGTTTTTAAAACTTCTTCGAGGTTATCATTCGTGCCACCCATCATAAAACCGTAATTGGCAAAAGATTTTTGAGAAGCGATTTCATATTTATCTG
>WPCJ01182595.1_pt1 | contig 32354 bp, 27 predicted proteins | sample 5399831 | NCBI WGS metagenome assembly WPCJ01 (sample SAMN12869470, study PRJNA574797) | sludge metagenome | isolation source: wastewater treatment of pH10 | place: China:Beijing | collected 2019-05-20 | reverse complement strand
GACACTCGCAGCCTGCCATACGATCAGGATTGCAAGTGGAACGATCCACTGCGCGAGGCCGTCGATACGCGGCAGACGAAGGGCGCGCGCGCGGGGAAGAATTTCAACGATGCTCATGACGGGATTGCCTGCGGAAGTTACGATGCGCTTTGCGCACGATGTTCATTGGCGACGATCTCACCGACCGGGCCGGTGCGCGCGCGAAGCGGTGTGACATTATCGTGCTGCTGCAGCGACAACAGCGGGAACACGAGTTCGGCGAAGCGATAGGCTTCCTCCAGATGCGGGTAGCCGGACATGATGAAGGTATCGACGCCGACATCCTGATACTCGCGAATACGGGCTGCGACGGTCTCGGCATCGCCGACCAGCGCCGTGCCGGCACCGCCACGTACGAGGCCGACGCCGGCCCAGAGATTCGGGCTGATCTCGAGCTTGTCGCGACGCCCACCATGCAACTGCATCATGCGTTGCTGACCGACGGAATCCTGCCGCGCGAGCGTCTTTTGCGCATTGGCGATGACGTCGTCGGTGACATATTTGATTAGATCGTCCGCAGCCGTCCATGCCGCTTCATTGGTCTCGCGCACGATCACATGCAGACGGATGCCGAAAGAAAGCTTACGGCCCCGCTTCTCGGCGACCGCCTTCACCCGCGCGATCTTCTCGGCCACGTCAGCCGGCGGCTCGCCCCAGGTCAGATATTTGTCCACAGTATCGACCGCAACATCGATGCCAGCATCTGACGAGCCACCGAAATAGAGCGGCGGGCGTGGCGCCTGCACGGGCGGGAAGATCAGGCGACCGTCCTCGATGCGGATGTGCTTGCCTTCGACATTCACAGTCTTGCCGGCGAGCAAATCGCTATAGACATTGAGGAACTCACGCGTGACGGCATAACGCTCGTCATGCGGCAGAAAGATGCCATCGCCCTTGTTCTCGACGGGATCGCCGCCAGTGACGACATTGATGAGCAGCCGGCCATTGGTCACGCGGTCCAACGTCGCCGTCATGCGCGCGGCAACGCTCGGGGACTGCAGGCCGGGGCGAACGGCAACGAGATAACGCAGACGTTCGGTCCAGGGTGCGACCGCAGAGGCAACGACCCACGAGTCCTCGCAGCTGCGACCGGTCGGCAGCAACACGCCGTAATAGCCGAGCTGATCGGCGGCCTGCGCGATTTGCCGGAGATAGTTGAAATCGACATCACGCGCGCCATGGGACGAGGCCAGATAGCGGCCATCACCATGGGTCGGCAAAAACCAGAGCACTTTGGCTTGCGACGGATTGCTCATAAAAAACGGTCCCGGCATGCGATTGCGGATGCAGGGGATGATGGGGACGCATTTCCGGCGTGTCGAGACGCTGGAAAAAATAGCGACATGCGCACTGTGACATCGGTCAATCGCGCGGCGTTCGTTTCGTTTTCGAAGCGCGAGGAAGGGCATTTTTCTCCGCACAGAACGTCCGCTTTCACGATAACGGAATCGTAAGCAGCGGTGACGCTGCGCGCGCCATCAGAAGAAAGAATGATGTTCTCCGGGTACAGGCCGCCGCACAAAAATCACCCTCGCGCCAGCGCCGGAAAGGAATGGATTTTCAGCGCGCGTATTGACGGTCTGTTAATGACGTCGGTACCCCGATCCGCTGAATTGCGCCAACATTTACACAACTGCCGTCTTTCGGAGATCGGTTTAACCAAACATACAAGTCATTTTGCGAGGTTCCACAACCATGCAGAATGCATCCGCCCCAACCTTGTCGCTTCCTCCGGAAGAAACCGACGTCCACTCCGCTTCGCCTTCGATCAACGTGGGCGGATCGACGCACGACATTTCAGACGCCGAACTTTCGATGCTGCGCGAGATCGTTCGCATGTTGCCGTCGGCGGTGACGGTGCAGGACGAGCATGGCGAATTCCTGCTGGTGAACGACGCAGCCGCCGCGCAGTTCAATACGCCGCCCGAGAGCTTTCGGGCCGGCAATGAGGCTTCCGATTTCCTCAATCAGGCGCTGTCTCATCGACGCCTCACCGCACTTAACCTGATGCAATCCGGTCGAACGGCCGTGTTTGAAGAGCGCATCAATTCCGAGCTCGACAAGCGTGTATTCCTGACCACGCACCGACCGGTGACGATCGGAGAACGCACATTCCTGCTCTCCAGCGCCAGCGACGTCAGCCGGCAGAAGCAGATCGAGGAAGAACTCTTCCGCCGTGCCTATTATGACGAACTGACCGATCTGCCGACCCGGCGCGTGATCGAGAAACATGTCGGCGACCTGATCGCCGAGGACGCTGGCTGCCCGGAAGGCGGCTACGGCCATTTCGCGCTGGCGTTCCTCGACATCGACAATTTCAAGCACATCAACGACTATTACGGCCACAGCACAGGTGATGGATTGCTGGTGCAGTTCGCCAAGCGTATCGGCCTCGAACTACGCCCGACCGACATGCTGTCGCGCATTTCCGGTGACGAATTCCTGCTACTGCTGAACCCGATCCAAAGTCAGCAGGAGGTCGCAGACTATCTGGAGCGTCTGGTGCAGCGCCTGCGCGCGCCGTTCTTCATCGAGGACTCGGAGGTCTTTGCAACGGCATCGATTGGCGTCAGCCTCTATCCGGAGCACGGCCGCAGCTACGACATTCTGCATCAGAATGCCGATATCGCCATGTATCAGGTGAAGAACGACACCAAGGGCGCCGCGGTATTCTTCAATGCCGGCATGGAAAGCGAGGCGCTGGCACGAATGGCGACGGAGCAGGCGCTTCGCCTGGCCATTCTCGACAAGCGGTTCTGCTGCGCGTTCCAGCCCAAGGTCGATATCCGCACCAAGGAAATTCAGGGCATCGAAGCACTTGTCCGCCTGCGCGACGATAACGGCGTGATCCAGGCGCCAGGTGCCTTCATCAATCTCGCCGTCGAACTCGGCTTGATCGACGAACTCACCCACCTCGTCCTAGCCGAGATCATGAAGTCGATCGACCTGATCGACGAGGCCTTTGGCCCCGGCGCGACCATCAGCATCAATGTCGCAGCCAAACAGGCCGGCAATGCCGAATTCATGCGCTCATTCGCACGCGCACTGGAAGAGACGGGCTGCCCGACCCGCTTCATGGTGGAAGTGACCGAAGACGCTTTCGTCGCCAAGACGCATTTTCAGGACGACATCCTGCCGATACTGCGCGCCATCGGCGTCGGCGTCTCCATCGACGACTTCGGCGTCGGTTATTCCTCGTTATCGGCGCTCGCGGACATCACCGCCGACGAGATCAAGATCGATCGATCCTTCATCACGGACATTCACAAGCGCCCGCGCAGTCAGGGCATCCTGCGCGCGATCGAATCGCTGAGCGAAGCGCTTGGCATGAAGGTGATCGCCGAGGGCGTCGAGACATACGAGGAGCTGGCCTATCTGCAGGCGGCGACCAAGATCCGCTACGCGCAGGGATATTACTTCTCCAAGCCGATCTTCCTGGAAGAGCTACAGCCGCAGCCGCAATCCAACAGCGACGTCCGCATGGCATTGGACACAAGGCCATCCGACAATGCGCGGCCGGCTTATTCGCGGGCAGGTGGACGGGGCTACTGACCCCTCCCCCATTAAGACGACGACGTATTGTCATCCCGCAGGCGCATCCCATCTGTTAAGGGATCGGTAACCGTCGTCCATCCCCGAGAGCCCCATGCCCATCCTGCCCCTGCTTCTCAATATCCTCTGGATCGTGTTCGGCGGCCTGTGGATGGCCGCGGGCTGGGTGCTGGCCGCGGTGATCATGGCAATCACCATCATCGGCCTCCCCTGGGCCCGAGCCGCCTTCAACATTGCCGCCTATACGCTGCTGCCCTTCGGCCAACGCGCCGTGCGCCGCGAGCTCGTCACCGGCCGCGAGGATATCGGCACAGGCCTGCTCGGCTTTCTCGGAAATCTGATCTGGCTGGTGCTGGCCGGCTGGTGGCTCGCGCTTGCCCATCTGATTACGGCAATCGGCCTTGCCATCACCATTATCGGCATTCCCTTCGCCTGGGCGCACCTGAAGCTCGCCGGCATCGCACTCTGGCCGATCGGACGCGCCATCGTACCTGCGTAACACGCACTCTGTTGATTTGTGACGAATTTTCCCGCCGAGAAAGCGCGCTGCATACGCTCGGTTAACTATTCCGCTCAATGGTGATGCGAGGTGGGCCTCGGGCGCCGGAGTGGATATGCGTAAACTTCCTTTTTTGATTGTTGCAGGTTCTGTTTCGGCGGTTGTCGCCGTAGGTGCAGGCGCGTGGCATTTTCTGGGCCCGGCCGATGTCAAATCCGCAGCCAAGAATGACAAGGGCGAACTCACCACCGCCTCGATCGACACGCGTTGGCCGAAGCCAGCTTCGACGGCGCCGGCCGAACCAGCCCCGAAAGTACAGGCCGTTGCTGCCGCCCCGAGTGCAGCGCCGATGCCGGCACAGCCTGCGGCTGAGAAGCGTCCAGCCTATACAAAGCCCGTCTGCAACAATCCGAATGCTCTCGGTGTCTCGCGAACGGTACAGATCGACACCACCGGCGGCCCCGGCCTCGGCATGTCGCAATATCGCGACTACGACTTCCTGCAGCTCGGCGAGGTAGTGCTCACATTCGACGACGGGCCGTGGCCGGTAACGACGCCCGCCGTGCTGAATGCGCTCGCCGCACAATGCGTGCAGGCGATCTTTTTCCCGATCGGCAAGCACGCCACCTGGCATCCTGCTGTGCTGAAGCAGGTGATTGCCGCCGGTCACAGTGTCGGCACGCATACCTGGTCGCACCAGAATCTCGCCAGCAAGACGCCACAGGAAGCCAAGGACGAAATAGAGCGCGGCATCAGCGCCATCACGCTGATGGCCGGGCAGCCGCTGTCGCCATTCTTCCGCTTCCCGCAATTGCGGCAGAATGCAGAGCTCAAGGCCTATCTTGCCGAGCGCAACATTGCCGCCTTCTCCATCGACATCGATTCCGAAGACTTCCGCATTCACAATGCCGGCAAGCTCGTCGCGTCGGTAATGGAGAAGCTGAAGAAGAAGGGTAAAGGCATCATCCTGATGCACGACCTGCATAAGTGGTCGGCGGCTGCTGTGCCGGATCTGCTCGCCCAGCTGAAGGCCGGCGGTTACAAGGTCGTGCATATTCGCGCCAAGGGCACGCTGCCGACGCTGCCGGATTACGATGCCGCGATCCAGGCGGAGCTGCAGCCGGTGAAGACGAGCAATGCCCGGCCGATCTCGAGCGTGATCCAGACGGTGGACTGAGCGCCCGCCTTCCAAAGCATCGATCGGAGACCGCCAATGGCGCCCGCGGGCGCCATTTTCGTTCGCCTTTTGGGCGCCGGGCCGTTGCCGCAGCGCAGCCAATCGGCTAAATCATGGGCCAATGCACCCGTAGCTCAGCTGGATAGAGCGTTGCCCTCCGAAGGCAAATGCAAGCTCTTTCTGATGGTCGAGGGTGTCGTAAAAAACGAGTGAAACCAAGCGATTGGCGAAACTCGAAGGAAGCACGAAAATCGCATTCGAGGTCGCGGAAGCACCACGGAAGCAAACCGAAAGGAGGTTGTGGAGTACGAATGGCGATGATCGGCGAGGCTTTAGCCCGCGTCGTTTGAGCCATGTCGATTCTAGAATTCGCGATTGACCGTGGTCGATCTCGGACACTATCTGAATATCGATGCGCCCGTAGCTCAGCTGGATAGAGCGCCACCCTCCGAAGGTGGAGGCCACACGTTCGAATCGTGTCGGGCGCGCCATTTGCGTACAAAACCACGAACATTTCCGTTCTCGGTCTGTTTGCCCGCGATGGCCGCCTGGAGGATATCCTTGCTGCCGATGATCCGGATCGTTTGGTCGTCGACCTCGACCGCATCGATGATCGAATGGATATAGCCTTTGCGGGTGTTGGTGTCGCCCGCATCGAGCTTCGCGTTCATCAACCGGGCGAATGCGTCGATCTTCTCAGCATTGACGGCGGCTGCCATGCCGCATTGGGCGCGGGCATGATCGAGCGCCGCCTTGGCCCGGTCCCGTTGAGCTTTCAAAGCGGCGGTGCGCTCTCGCAAAATATCATCGAGCTCAACGATGCCGTCTTCAATCGAGCGGTAAAGCCGCTTCATGCGATCTTCGCAGTCGGTCAATTCCTTCTGCAAACCCAGCAGGCGGCCGTCCGCGGACTCGCTCTTTGCCGCCTGACGCTCGATCAGTGATTTCAGGAGGTCGGCGATACGGTCGGGTGCCAGGACGCACTGCTTGAGGTTGGTTAAGACGATTTCGTCCAGGGTCGCCGCCGGAATGTGCCGACCCTTGCAAACCGACTTGCCCTTCTGCTGGCAACCTGCACATGAATAATACGAGTACGACCGTCCCTGTCGATTGGTCGTCCCGGTCCGGGTCATTCCGGAACCACAGGAGGCGCAGACCGCGATACCCGTCAGCAGTGAAGGGCCGTTCACGACCCGCGGCGGCGTCGTCTTGGGATTGCTGCGAGCGAGCTTCGCCTGCACGCGATCGAAATCGCCTTGCTCGATCAGCACGGGCACGGGAATTTGGATCACCGTCGAAGGGTCATACTTCCTGCCATCGCGCGAGCTGCGCACGCCATACGGCCATTGTCCGGTCGCGTAGCAGCTGTTGGTCAGGATCTTGTGGACCGGCCCGACACCAAATGTGGCGCCCCGGCGGGTGCGGTAGCCATGGCTGTTCAGCCATTTCGTCGTCTCCTTGACGCCAAGCGGGCCGGTCTTGCCGTCGCCCTCAAGATAAAGCTTGAACATCAGCCGAACCGTTTCGGCTTCGACGGCATCAATATCGAGCTTCTTCTTGATCTTCTGGCCGCGGCGTTCCGCCTCGACGATCTTGTAGCCCAGCGGCGGCGTGGCACCATTCCAGAACCCCTGTTTCGCCGACTCGCGCATAGCGCGTGTTGTATTCTTTGATATCTCTCTAGATGTATGCTCGTCGAAGGCTCCGATGATCTGCCGCACCAAAATTTGGCTCGGATCGTCGCCGGTTGGCTGAGTGACCGAGACCACGTCGACGCCGTGCTTCCGCAATTTGCGGATGGTCAGCTCCATCTCGGCGACGTTGCGGAAGAAACGGTTGAATGCATAAAAGAGGATCGCGTCGTAGGGATGATCGGGCGCACAGGCGCGCTCGATCATGTCCTGCAACACGGGCCGGCGATCATCGGTCGCGGTCTTTGCTTCCACAAACTCCTCGATGATGACGTATCCGTTTTGATCGGCGAAGCTTGCCGTAATTTTCCGCTGGCTCGGAATCGACGCTTCGTTGGCGTACTGGCGCCCAGTGCTGACCCTGTAATAGGTCGCAACGCGCTTGGTCGCGTCAGGCTGCTTGGAAACCGAATTGTGAAAGACGTGCTTGTTCATGACAGAACTCTACTGAGACTTGATGTTGACGGCGTTCTCAACGCTCGATTCGTGAATCTCACCAGAGGGGTTGTCAACGGCTATTTTCCCAGAGAATCTTCAACAATAGCGAGCAAATCCTGGAGCTCTCGGCCAAGCAAGATCTCAATCGCGCGCAACTCGCGGTCCTGGATCGGCGGCGAGAGCGGCAGATCAAGCGTCACGTGAAAGTCCTCGGCTTGCGGCTGTTGGCGCCCTCTCTTCTTCGGCACAACATCAGGAGTAGCCGCGCGAGCATGAACGTATGCGCCCACCGTTCTCGTCCGCAGCTTGACGTGCGACCGCGCCGCCATCGGCTTAGAGCTCATAGCTGAGCTCCCGCCGATGATGCCGATCCTTCTCCGTCAGCGGTTGCGAGCCCTCAATGATATCGAGCGTGGAAATCTTGGGCGAGGCACGCGACAGTCGTTCGGCGAGCCAGTTCTGGCGCTGGCTCGCCGAAAAGACCACATCATCACGCTGCTGATCGAAGGGCAGCTCGGAGGCGAGGCGCCGGTCAATGCTCTTGGCATCGACCACGAGCGTCGTCCGCTCCCGCGCGCGGCTTGCCGCCACGTAGATGTCATGACGATTATAGCTGTGATCCAGGTGCACGACGGCATGATCGACCGTGAGGCCCTGGCAGCCGTAGACAGTCGAGGCATAAGCCCAACCAAGGCGGGGGCGTCCTTGCGCGTCGGCAAGCTGCATCGGATCGAAGGCAATTCGCCGACCCTCGATTTCGGCCTCGATGATGATGCGACTTGCATCTCCAAGGGGCACAGCGGCTTCACTGACCTTGACGATGGTCGCGGTCGAACCATTGACTACCGCAAGTTCGTCATCGCGGACGAGGAACCTGATCTTGTCCCCGGCCGCCAACGCGATCTGCGTTGAGTGGCCGGACGGCGTGGCCGCGGCGAAGCTAACCTCGGGGCCCTGGATGATGCCGCTGTGCTTGAGGCGCTCGCGAGCGACCTGAGAGATCGCGGCCACTGCGGCGTTGGACTTGGCGAGGATCAGGATCGAGGCCGCGGCGTCACGTGCATGAACTTGCTCTGCCGAATCCAGCACCTCGGTGATCGCTGCTTTGGCGCCGTCCGCTTCGATCAATAGACCGCGTTCTGCGAACGCATCAAGCGCGGGCTCCGCCCGGCCGGCGCCGAAGGCCGTGATGGCTTCCCGCGCCCATGCCTCGCGCTGACGAACAATGTTGTTGACGCGCGCAGCTTCAACGGCGCGCGCCACCAGATCTAGGCCAGGACCGGCGCCGATCGCCTGGAGCTGCTGCCGATCCCCCACGAGGATGATCTTGGCGTCAGCTTCGGTGACGGCGCCAAGCAGCGCGTGCATGTCCCGCGAGGAGAGCAGGCCGGCCTCATCGACAATCAGGACGGTCTGCTTGTCGAGCACCTTCTCGCCGGCTTTGAGCCGCGCGATCCAGGAGGCCGTTGCCCGGGCTTCGATGCCGAGGTCATCCCGGAGCATGTTGGCGATTCGCCATGCGGAAGCGGCACCGATCACCCGACATCCGGCTTTCGCGTATCCTTGCAAGACTGGCGCGAGCAGTGTGGACTTGCCGACCCCAGGGGCGCCTTCGACGATAACGACCGCCGAGCTTGTCGTTGCGGCGAGCGCCGCTTCCGACTGCTCGGCGGTGAGCCCCAAGGCTCCGCAACGGTCCCTCAGCGATTTCTGATCGACGAAGTGCCAGGACTGGTTCGCGAGACGTTGCGCCTGTTCGACGACCTCCCGCTCGATCGCGAGCATCTCCGGCGTCGAATAGCAGGGCAGGCCAAGGGCATCATGCCCAATTTCCAGAAAGGCTCCCTGGCTCAGCAGGCGCTTGAGTTCAGTTTCGGCGCGCTCGGCTGGCAAGCCGGTGCCGACCAGGGCGGCAGCGACGGAACGCAGGAGCTCGCGCCGCTCAATCACGCTCTCACGTTCGGTGAGGATCGCCGGCAGGGCGGCCAACCGGTCGGAGAGCAGCCCTTCGTCGGCTTCCTGATTACGCGCCTTCGAGGGGGCCCTCAAGCTTTCGGAAAATGATCCGGTGTCGAGGCCCAGCGATTGCGCGGCGTCGCGCCAGACATCCTCGCGCCCGAAACTTACACTCTCCCGCTTGCTGCTTCTCGTCGCCTTGGCGATGGCGGCGGCCAGTGCGGTGGCCTCGCCGCTGGTGACGCCATGTTCAGCGAGTTCCTCCTCGATCTCCTGACGACGCGCGCTGAAATACGTAATCGTGGCACCATCCACGCCGGCGATTTCGAAGATGCCGTTCTTGCCGACACGATCGATATCAAAGCCGAGCGTCGTCAGCTCATGTGCGAGGGCGGCGTGATAGGTCGCGCCGGCCGCCATCTTCCAGTCGCGGATCACCTTGGAGTGAAGAGCTCCAATTGTGCCGTCGCTCTGGCGGGTCGAGATGTTCATGCATACGCAATGCGTATGCAAATTTGCATCTGCGAATATGCGCCCGTCGGCGTGTTTTGAAGGTCGGCTTTCGCCATGCTGAAACGTGGCGGCCGTGAGTGCGACCTTCTCGAGCGACATGCCATTGCGGCCCCGGCGTGCCCAGGTCGCCTCGCGCTCCAGCATGCTCAGCGTCGCCCTGACGGCTCGCTGCTGCGCAGCCTCGATGAGACGCTTCGTCTCGGGCGTTGCCAGCCCCCAGACCAGGGATACCGAGCGCGGCGCGCTGAGTGTCACGTCGAACGCGCTTGTCCGCTCCTTATGGCGGCGGATGTTATCCAGCAGGGGCTGCCCATCCGCGTCGACGGCATTGTACAATTGCTCGAAGGTCTCGCGCTCGACTTGCGCGCCGTCTACAACGCCAAAATCACCCGCCGGCGCGTACCAGAGGCCCGCAGGTTCGGCGTCGCCGAGGTAATACTCGGTCTGGCGCGTGTAGTAGCTGGCGCTTGCTGCCGGATTCCAGGTTGCAACCACGAAGAAGACCTCCGAATGGGAGGCCTTCCAATTAAAGCTCGTGGTAATGGGGGTCTCGGAAATGAATGAGCTTTTTGCTCATCAGCTGATTTCGACCTTCGATCGGCTGTTATGCCCGTTTTCCTCCTTGCCGCCGCATCATCCAGCGTCGGCAATCCAGGGTGCCGGGATGTGCGCTTCGCGCCGATCAGCCCAGGTCGTCAGCGGGACGTCGACGACAGCGAGCGTCGGAAAGCCCGTCACCAGGACGCGGATCGTTTTCCCGGCTGACATCTCGAACACGCCGAGCGCATCCGAGAGGAAGTCGGTCGTGATCGTATCGTCCCAAACGGTCTCCATCGGCTTGGTGATCCCTCGGGCCAACTCCTCCACGGTTGCATCGCGGCGCCTGCGGACCTGACGGCGTCCGACCCAGACTTCGCAGATCCGTTGTGCGGTTTCGCCCGGCTCCAGACGAAGAACCAATCGAATGCCAAAGCGCGCTTCGACAACTGAGCCTTGCTCTTGACCGAACATAGCGGTGATCTGACCGAGGTCCTGCACGGTGGCGATCGTGTTCACATGCAGTTCGCGCCCAAGCGCGAGCAGTCGCGGCAGACGCTCGATTGGCACCTCCGGGAATTCATCGAGCAGCATGGTCAGGTGCTCCGTGCCGGCGCGACGGCGAGTGGAGACGAGCGCCCCGGCGGCCACCCGCTCCGCCAAGAAGCTGCCGACCGTGGAAGAAAGCTCGGCATACTCGCCCGACTTCTGCAGAAGCAGCGTGCGCGGGAGCTGGGAGCCTGGCGCCAGCCAGTCGCGCACGGTGAACCGCCGCGATGAGTCGACCTCCGACCAGGCGCGCGCGAGCGGCTCTATCACGCTCAAAACCGTCACCCAGAGCGTGATCAGGATTGACATGACGGTGCGGTTTTCTTCAGGATCGTCGCCGAAATTCAATAGTGCAGCGCTCTTCCCGCCGCTCTCGAGCAGCATCCGGCGAATATCTGCCAGCGAGGAAAGTCCTGCCTCGGCAAGGTTGCTCCAGCCCCAGGCATCACCCGAGCGCGCGCGTAGCGCCATGATGATATCGGCAAGGAGGCTCCGCGTCGCATGGCCCCACATCGGATCCTGCTCGGAGACCGGGACGCATTTCGCCGCGAATTCCCGTGCGACGAGAGGATTGGTAATCTCGCGGCCGATGTCGATCGCCCACCCGCGCGCATCCTGCGGAGCCACCAGGATCATCGAATCCACGGGCAAGCCGGCCAGCATGTCCCCCTTCGCGTCGAACACGAATGTCCGGCCGCTCAGATCATTGAGGTACTGTTCGGCAAATGCCCGCAACAAGCCGGTCTTGCCCGACCCTTGCGTGCCGACCAACAAGAGGTTGCGCGCTGCGGAAGCCGCATTCAATTGCACCTGCGGGAGGAGCCACAGATCATGCGCCTGCGGCGGGCCGTGACGATGAACCGCATGGCGCAGCGCGCGGAACGCATAAGGTCCGGTCTCGATGCGCCGGCCGCGCGTGACTGTGAGGTTCTCGATCGGCGGAGTATCAGCATAAGCGAAGCAAAAGGCAAAGCCGCTTGCCGCCAGAACCGCAAGAGCGATAGTGGCAAGCCGCCTGGCTCCGATCGGTGACTCCAGCAACTGCGCTGTGATCGCCTGGATCCAGTCAAGCCGGCACACGATCGGCCAGCTCGAATGGCCGCACCTCTCGCCCCGAAGGTTCTGAAGGATTTCGTGAAAGGCGACGTCGCTGGCGAGGCTGACGTTGCCGTGGAACAGCACGTCGACGGTTGGCGGCGCGATGAGAAAGAGCGAGATCGCGCCCGCGACGAGCGTGATCAGGGCAGCGCCGAGCGCCACGAGCAGGGCGGGCTGAAACAGCCGGATGGGATTGTTCATGATGGATTTTCTCGCTGTCAGATGGTCAGTGCTATTGCCAAACCGAACACGATTCCGATTCCCGCCAAGGCGCCGAACAGCAGGGCGGAGATCTCGAACGGGAGCGGCACGGTCTGCTTGTCGCGCCAGCCGAGATCGGCCGACGTCTGCTCGGTGAGTTCGACCTCGACCTCGGGCTGGATCGTCGTGTCGATGCCGCGCGTCGGTACGCTCACGGTCGTGACGAAGGACAGCAGGCCCTCCTTGCCGAGTGGGATGAGCTTGCGCGGATCGAAGCTTTCCGGATCCTCTCGGAACTCGGCTGCGTAGTTGCAGCCGAGTTCCTTGCGGCTGGCGAAAGCATCCGCCGTGGCCGTGGCGACCACTTCCTCGAAGGCTTCGCTAGCCATTGTTGCCGCCCTCGAACGCGATCAGCTTGTCGAACTCGGCAAACATTTCCGAGCACCAGGCCGCGACATCGCCGCGGATCATTTTGGCCTCGGGCCGCGGCAGTCCCGTCACCCTCATGATCTCGTCGATCGGCATCGTCACCGCATCAACGAGGCGCGCGCCGCGCGCCTCAAAGGGACGCCAACTGCCGGCCTCGATCATCGGCATGCGCAGGGTGATCGCGTTTTTGGCGAGGGGCATGATCGAGGTGCGGTATGCCTCCGCGGCATCGCTCGCCGGATGCAGATCGCTCACGGCGCCATCGCGCTGGTTCTCGATCAAAACCAGACGAGCGTTGGGGAGTACTTCGAGAAAGCTCGAAGCTGACTTCGCACCCCGACGCATCGACTCAGCCTGGGCGGTGAACGGCGTGATCACGAAGACCTCGACGCCGAGCGCCGAGAGATCCTCCTGTAGGTCCACCATCCCCGCCCACAATGCGCCGCGCGCAGCTTCGTTGGCGCCGAACTCGACGACGCCGAGGCCGCCCGCCATGGCCATCATCTCGAGGACGTCGTACAGCGGCGTCAGAGCGCGCAGTGCGGCGCTGGGATCGCGGCGCGCCAGCTTGACGTCGGTCGCGATCGACACGACCTGTGACCCCAGGATCGAAAGCGACTTTCCCTGGGTGTCGACCTCAACGATCCCGGTGGGGATGCCGGCAATCCGCGCGCGCTCCGACAGCGCGTGGCCGACCAGGCTCTTTCCATCCCCACCTTTGTCCTGCGTGATGATCGTGGCTGCGGGCAACTTCAGCGGCAGCGCCGCGCTCTCACCGGAATTACGCATCTTCTTCGACATGATTTCCTCTCGGCTGGGATCTTCAGCGATCCATAGTCAGAGGAGCCCGCGCGCCCGGTACCCGTCTCGGAAATGAATGACCGAATTGTGCGGGAGGTCAGGAATTCGACCTTCCGCTGTCGCAACCTCAGAGCCGGACCTAGTCCAGAGGCGTAAAATTCTGTCCGTGAGCGATCGCTTTGCTCAGCCGATCCTTCCCCTCAGGCAGTACCAGGATGTCGAGGACGCACTTGGCCAAATACCGGTGAACATCGCGGTACATCGCGCCCTCGGCACGGCCCTTCTCGCCCAAGATCAGCTCGTCCAGGTCCTTGACCTCTTCGGGGTCGAAGACGGCTTGATGCCCGCGGCCGATTTGGCCCAGCTTGCGAGCAAGCCGAAATTCCGGGGTCGCGAGCATGTGGTTGACAGCGACGAGATTGGGATCGACATCGGCGGCCACCGCAATGAACGCCAGCTCGACCGCCGAAAACTCGTTTCTGATGAACAGTTCATGCTGCTGGAGCGTCATCGGCTCTCGGTGGAAGGGATCATTGCCCTTCGGCGTCCGCTTCAACGCTTCAACGTCCTTCGCGCGCTTGGCGAGCTGGTGCTTTTCTTCTGCGACCTCTTTGGTATGAAAGCACGCCTTCGCCAGCGTGTGGACCCAGTTCGCCGCAGCCTTGATCGCATCCTCGAACTCCGCTCGCGACCAGCGGGCGCCGTCAACACAATCGCGAATCTGCCCGATGACGGCTGCTTCTGCCTGGGCTGGGTCGGTCAGGCCCGGGAGCCAGCGGACCGCGAGCTTTTCGCCTTCCGACCTCAGCGTCTCGAACAGCGCAAGACGGCGATCTTCCTCGCTGAGGCCGTCGTCTGCCGCCTTTCCTTTGGTCGGGATCCCGGGCACCCAGGCAAGCTCTGCAAGCGTATTCAAGCCGGCGCCCTTGACCACCGACACCTCAGCGCCATCGAACTGCGCGTGCATGCAGGACAGCAGGGCACCGATTTCCGGATCTCGCCGAAAGACCTCGAATTCCAACGCCTCGCGAACGGTGAGCTCGACCTCACGCTTGAGCCGGCCGCCGCGTTGTCGAGCGAGTCGCAAGTCCACCAGCGACAACATCCGAAGTAGCGGCCCAGTGCGGAACTGTTGCATTTCCGCGTGCGACAACGCGAACGGCGTCCTCTGCAACTCCGCTTCCGAAATGATCAGGCGCTCCGGCTCTTGTTTTAGACGATGAATCCGCTCCCAGACCTCTGGACGAACGCTTTGCCACCATTCCGCGGCATGGTCGGGGTGCACGAAAAAGAACGGCAACACCCATTGCATGGGCAAAGCGTCGATCGGACGATCAGAGGCCTCGACCTCTGCGCGGCACGCGGCGGCCAACCTCTCGATCTTTTGGAGGATCCTCGGGAGATTGTTCACGCGATGCTGCTCCTCAAAGGTACTTGCTTGTGTATCGATTGTTCTCAGTTCGTCCGTCCGCAGACTGCCTACTTGCGGCCGGCGCGCGACTGAATCGCTTCCAGGGTGGGAGCGGCGACATCGATGCCGAAATCAGTGAGGAAGGATGCGGCAACCTCCGCCTCAGCAATCCGGTCGCGCAGGAACCGCTCACTGCATCCGAGCTGGCCGAGGACCGTCTTGCAATTGGCCAGCGCAATCATGTTCCGCGCGATTTCGCGACGCGCGGAAAATTTGATCCTCCGCAGAATGAGGTTCGCCCCGGCAAGGGCGACGACTTCCTCACCATAGGAAGCAATCGCTTCGTCGGGCTCCGGCGTACGCGGCAGACGACCGAGATGCCGGATCGTGGAATGAACAGCTTCGTGGACAACGGTGTCGACGAGACCGGCGACGTTGTCGTGCTTGAGCAGATTGAGCCAGATCAGCGGCTCGTGTCCCGGAACGACCAGCGTCAACCCAAATCTTTCCTGACGGCGCGCCAGGTGCCTGGGGAGAACGGCGTCGGCGCCGATAACCACACTGAGATCGGCGAGTTGCGCCAGCAGGTCCTGGAATCCTGCGTTCTCGATCCCGTCAAGCTTTTCCAGCGCTTGCGTCACGTTCATATGGCTGCGGATGTGACGGTACCGCGACGCGAGCTCGCTCTCGCGGGCCATTGAGCGATCGAGCTGCCTGCGATCGGCCGTCGGTTCACGCCACTCCGGGCTGCTCTTTGCCATGTTGCCTACTCCTACTTTGTGTCTGTGCTCGGCAGCCGCAGCGTCGGCGGGTTTGGGGCTAGTCGTAGTCACTCAGGACACCGAGGCTCGGTGCAGCATCGCCAGACCGCGTGCCAGGTGGACGTGCCCAACCCTGTGGACTTCCAGGCTGAACTCCTCCAGCGCGGACCTGGATGCCGTCACCGAGGCCACGGTCACGCCTTCGATGGTGTCGAGCGTGATGAAGAAAGCGTCCCCGTCGACACAAACGATCTGCTGGAACGGCTCGCCCGGGAGGACCGGCCAGCCCTTCACGGCCTCCTCGATGCTCGCCACGAGAGACTCGATCGCGATCTCGATCCATTCGGCGCGCACCCCCGCATAGTCGGAGCTGTGCTTGGGCACGCCGATGCTCGCCGTCACCGGGTTGAGGCCGTTTGCCAGCAGCTCATACAATTCATCGATGACGAGGTTGGGATTGCGCTCCCTCGCACGATTGACGTGCGTGATCGGGAACGCCAACACCTGCGGCTTGTCGACGGAGGCTTCGTTTCCGTTGCGCTCGACGCCATACCACCAGCGATCGTACGGCTGCATCACCGGATCATCGAATTCGTTGTCAACGGGATCGGCGCCACGGCCGTCCGGCTGCTCGGCGAGGCTCTGCAGAGTTTTCTTGACCTCGCCGCACGCAGTGAGGATTCCACGATCAGCGATCGCGGCGCAGCGCAGATCAACCAGGGCCTTGCGCAGAGCGCCGCCGACGCCCATTCCGTTGCGAAAGAGATCCATATTTGCGATCTCAGGAACGGCGATCCGGATTAACTCGGGCGTCACCAACACCCAATCCTCCATCTGGGCGTAGGTCAGCCTGAGGTGTCCCGATCCGTACAACAGGTCCAGGCAGGGCGGGAGAGCTGCGCGCCCCTTCGCCTGAATCGGCCAGAAGTCCAACAGCCGAGCCTGGACGATAGTCTGATCGGGGATCAAATCGCTCATTGTGAGTGTCCTGTTGTTGTCGAGCCTGCTCAGCTGCGCTCGCTGTTTGCGCTTGTCCTAATGAGCCTTGCGCCGCGGCGGCGTCGGCAAGAATGCAAGATGGAGCCTATCCTCGAGGAAGGCGCACGTCTGTTCGATCGTCGTGCGATCGGGCTTCTCTTCGAAGGCGTTCCATGCGAGCCGGAAGCGGATGATGTCGCGCTCGCCGATGGTTTCGATCTTGTAGCAAGTCCGTGCAATGGACAGGACTTCCGTGGCGATCGGGTCTTCTGCCTTCTGGTCAGCAGCGGCCATGTTGGCGATCAGCCGCTTGACCGCCCGGGAGAAGATCGGATCAAGCACTTTCTCGAAATCGGGGTGATGGATGGCATAGCCGCAGCCGATTTCGTCAGTCTTCTTCACGGAGGATGCCGCTACTGCAGCATACGTGATATCCGGATGAGCGGTCACGCCACAGGCGGCGTCGCGATCAGATCTCCGCGTGTAGGCCTCGGTGGTGTAGTGGTCGACCGCCATCGCCAGGCGTGCGCCGGGCGTGTCCGGCGTAAACCCGACCGGGAGACGGAAAAGATCGCGCAGTTCCTGGGATTCACGAAGCTCCGGTTCAGCGTAGTACAGCTTGCTCATCGTCATAGCTCCTTATGTGGTCTAAAGCTTCAGCAGCGCGCGGACCTGGTCGGCCGCATTGCCACGGAGCCGCCTCACCTTGCGACCGATCTTCACGAGATCGCGGTCGGCCAGAATGGCAGCGATGTCGCGGCGAACCACCTTTGAACTGATAGCCTTCGCGACCTGCATGATGAGGACGCGGGCGTCGTTATCTTCCGGGGCGACGACATTGATTTGCTTCAGGCCGTCGGCCAGCTGACGCTGGCGCTGATCGGCCTTTCGCTCGGCGTCAGTCCGAGTCTCACGCTTCTCGTTCGTCGAGCCAGTCAACGACTCGATCGGCTCGATGAACGCGCGCACCTCCCGCCAGCCGTCCCGCTTCAGGCGGGCCTTCGAGATGCGCGGCTCCGGCTCGTCCGATCGCTTGCCATGCTCGGGATCGGAGTCGAAGTTCATGTCCATGTGACTAGTCCTGTGTCTAGGCCGCCGACGCGGCGTCAATCGGTACTCGCGGAGACGACGGCCGCACACCGTCACCGGCGGCAAGCGTAGTTCATCGTCGTGCGCAAACTTCCGGGGGGGGCCCGGGAAGTTTCCGCCGCGTTTGCGTGTACGAGTCGCCCTGAAGCTGCGCCGAACAGCCGCAGCAGCAGTGAAAGCGAGACCAATGTCGAAAGCCGTCTCGATGAATAAGCGCAAACAGGAGAGCGCAACGCCCACATCTCCAAAGAATGCACCCGTTCGGCTGCCCGACCTGATTATCGATCGGGCGGATCTGCCGGCCGCCGCCGCACGGTTGGCTGACCGGCTGTCGGCGGCCGACACCTTCTTTCAGAGGGCCGAGGCGTTGGTGAAGGTGGTGGAGTCAGAGCGCGGACCAACCGCCCGGCCGATCACTGTTCATGACGTGGTAAATCATGGCCACCGCGTCTGCCGGCCGGTCCTTCAAAAGATCATTCAGGGTGAGATTGTGCTTGAGCCGGTGACGCTGCCGGACCGCGTTGCACGCCTGTACCTCAATCTCCACGACAAATGGACAGTCGGCCAATTGAACGGCATCTGCCGCGCTCCGATCCTCTCGGACGATGGCAATATCCGAGTCGCTCAGGGTTATGACCCTGAGACCGGCCACTGGTGCGCAGGTATCGATGCGCCCGGCATCCCAGAGCGTCCGTCGAGACTGCAGGCAGAGAGGGCGCTCCGCATCTTGCGCAGCGCCTTCGCGACATTCCCCTTCGCCGATGCATGCATGGTGAGTCGCTCGGCGAGCACGAGTGCCATCGATCTGTCGAAGCCGCCGGGCATCGACGAGACAAGTCACCTTTGCGCCGTGCTTACGGCCGTCTGCCGACCCAGTCTGCCGTTGGCCCCTGGCTTTGTTTTCCGCTCGCCGCAGCTCTCCGGCGCCGGCACCGGGAAGGGCAAGCTCGTCCGATCCATCGCGCGCATCGCCTACAACACGGTGCCGAGGCCGTTCACGAGTCCGGGCGCGCAAAGTGAGCTGGAGAAGCGCCTGACCGCTTCGCTCGTCGAGGCCGATCCCGTTATCTTCCTGGACAACGTCAACTCGGAGACTCTGAAATCGAACCTTTTGGCTCAGATCGCCACGGAAAATCCCTGCTCCATCCGCCCGTTCGGTATCAATACCAAGATGGTCACGGTGACGACGAACGTCTTTCTGGCGATCACGGGCAACGCCGTCCGGGTCGCCGAAGACCTGGCGCGCCGATTTCTGTTCGTCAATCTGGACGCCGGATGCGAGGATCCCGAGCGTCGAGCCTTCGATGGAAATTTTTCCGCGATGGTAGACCGGCAGCGCGGCGAACTGCTCGCTGCCGCACTGACGATCTGGCGGTGGGGCCGTCAGAACCGCCCCAAGCCGGGTCTCGAGCTCGGAAGCTTCGAACAGTGGGCCGAGTGGTGCCGCGATCCGCTGCTTGCACTGGGTTGTCCTGATCCGGTCGGCCGGATTGCGGATGCCAAGCGTGACGACCCGGATCGCCTCCAGCTCCTTGAATTCTTCCAGGAATGGCACCGGCTCTATGGCGACCGCGCTGTTCGCGTGAGCGAGCTTGATCTGAAGTTGCGCCAGCTTGCAGAAGGCCACGGCACAACCCGCCAGAAATTCGCGACGTTCGTCGCCAATCTGACGGGAACGCGCGCTGCAGGTTTCGTCTTGATCCGCAATTTGCCGATCGGAAAATGGAGCGCGGCCACGTACGCGCTCAAGAGCACGGGTAACTAGACCCGCGCCCCGGGCTCCCACGCACCAGCCCTTGGGACTTCCAGATCATCGGGACCATAGGGGGCACCGGACGCGGGCCGGTGCCCCCTTGCAGGTTAGACAATTCAGTTTGCCGGGAATCCACAATTTATCGCCTGGCCACTGCTGTTTGGAGTGGCAACACAGCCATGTGAGAATACCTGCTTCTTAGTCGTCTTCGAGCTTGACCTGGGCGCCGGTTGTTCCCATCTCGCAACCCTCAAAGATCGAAGTAGTGGCGGGCTCTATCGCCAAGTAATTAACCAATGCATCGCTTCAGCAGATGCATTCAACGAAATCGTTACCTTTGACCGATGCTAATGCCTTCTCTGGGCTGGTGCTCCGCGGCGGCGCCGGCGCAAACGTCATCAATCAGAGATGAGGCAGTTGTGGGAATTGCTGTACCCTTTATCGGCTACGTAAAGGCAAGGGGAAGAGAGTCCGTACGCCACAAGCGGGATGCCGAGGACAACGGCAGGCACATCGGGGCGATTGAAGCATTTTTCAGCGTTGTTGAGACGGCAGACCCAAAATGGTTTTCGCCGTTCTTGCGTCAGCCTCGAGGGGCTCAGTGGTCACCTTGCGTCTCAAGAGTCTTATTGGAGACCGACGATGTCCGACGTCCGCAACTAACGAAATTCTTGAAGAGGGCCGGCGACAGTACGCTTGTGATCTCGGCATGGGAGGATCTCTTTGAAGTGAGAAACGATATCGTCGACGAGCTGGTGGAACGATGCCTGAGCAGGTGGAGTCCGATCCTACGCATCGATCAGCCGCACGCCGCGCTAACGCCGGCGCTCGCTCGGCAATCTGGTTCGAACTTGCCTCACTTGATCATGCGCAATCAAGCCAAGGTTCAAGATGCTATCGAAGCGAGAGTTCGTCCTCTTTTGCCGATCACTTAACAAGGCGGGCTATGATCCGTTTCACTATGTACCTCGGGCATCGGGGTCATAGGGTCCATCGCTATGGAGGCATTCGGAGCGCCAGCGACCCTGGTCCGCCTGCTTCCGTAGGAGAATGCACTCATTCGAGCCAAAGTTCGATCGCGCATATCCTATCAAAATTCAGTCATTTCAGAGTCAGAGTATGGCCGGAATTTCTGTGACGGGTTGACAGCCGAGAGAGTCTCGCGGCGCCCGTCGTGGAGATATCCCATGACGCAACTGAATGTCCTGCACGCCGCTCGCGATGAGCATGGCGGTTATAAGGTGGATGTGAGCCGCGGTGAGCGCGTCGGTCGCGTCTCCTCGGAATGGTTCTCCCGGCCGGCGGACGAGCGGTACTTGTCGCTCACCGAGCTTCACGCCGCCGTTCAGGGCCGCGCCGAGCGAAGCCGGACCCGGACAGTCGAAAGCGAGGCGATCCGGGTGGAAGCCAATCGCGATAACGCGGAGCGGCTGACGCTCATGTTGCCGGGCGAGAGCGCACCTTTGTCGCCAACCCATTGGAGCTTCGGTCAGCTCGCAACGATGGTGGGCGCGCCATCCGCGTATTTGCGGCAGCTTCCGGCGCCACTCGCGGCCATCAACTTGCAATACGGACTGACCTCGAATCGAGCAGAGCTGATCAAGACGCTCGAAGTCGAGGAGGGCCGCGTTGAACTACGGGCGGTCACAAGCCCAGATTACGGCCGCATCTTTGACCAAGAGCTTGTGGCCGCCGTGCAGCGAATTGCCGGGAACGGCACCGGCGACACGCGTTGGAAGGTCCCCGGCGTGCTCGACTGGTCGACCGGCATCTACAATCCGCGAGTTGACATCACGAAAGCGACCACCACCCTCTACGCCTCCGACCGGGACGTGTTCCTGTTCCTGGTCGACGACTTCAACCCCATCGAGGCGGGCAAGCTGCCTGACGGCTCGCCCGACCTCTACTTCCGCGGCTTCTATTGCTGGAATTCTGAGGTCGGTGCCAAGACGCTTGGGATCGCAAGCTTCTACCTTCGCGCCGTGTGCCAGAATCGCAATCTTTGGGGTGTGGAAGATTTCGAGGAGATCACCATCCGTCACTCCAAATTCGCGGCTACCCGCTTCGCCCACGAGGCTGCGCCGGCGCTCGCTCGCTTCGCCAACTCCTCGCCGACACCCTTCGTCAATGGCATCAGGGCGGCGCGAGAGCGGATTGTTGCGCGCACGGATGAGGAGCGCACCGAGTTTCTTCGTAAGCGGGGGTTTGGCAAGTCGGAGACGGCGAAGATCATTGAGACGGTGCTTGCCGAGGAAGGCCGCAAACCCGAGAGTGTCTTCGACTTCGTGCAAGGCATCACCGCGGTGGCACGCGACAAGCCGCACCAGGACGGCCGGTTGGACCTCGAGGCGAAGGCCAAGAAGTTGCTCGATCGTGCTAACTAAGACCGATCGCGCCGCCCCAGTGGTGCGCGTGTGATGAGCCTCGGCTCTCGGTTTCTCCGGCTGGCGCCGCCCTTCAGAGTTAGAGGGCGGCGCTTCGCTTCGTGACGGGCAGAAGGTCGAGAGAGGTTCTTGACCGCCCGTCGAGGAGAAACGTCAATGGCAAAATCCGTTCGCAAGATCACCCTCAGTCAGTCCAGGGATATCCCCTTCAACCGGCTGGTGCTGAGCCAGTCCAATGTCCGACGTATCAAAGCGGGCGTCTCGATCGAGGAGCTTGCGCAAGACATCGCTCGGCGCACGCTGCTCCAGAGCCTCACCGTCCGGCCGGTTCTCGACGATGGCGGCGCCGAAACCGGCATGTTCGAAATCCCGGCCGGTGGGCGGCGCTATCGCGCGCTCGAACTGCTGGTCAAGCAGAAGCTGCTCTCGCGCAACGCGCCGGTTCCCTGCGTCATCCGGACCGATGGCCTCGCCGAGGAGGATTCGCTCGCCGAGAACATCCAGCGGGTCCCACTTGAGCCCCTCGATCAGTTCCGCGCCTTCCGCGATCTCGTCGAGAAGGGGAGGACCGAGGAGGAGGTTGCAGCCGCTTTCTTCGTAAGCGTGTCGGTGGTCAAGCAACGGCTCCGGCTCGCCGCCGTCTCGCCAGCGCTGCTCGACGTCTATGCCGAAGACGGCATGAGCCTCGACCAATTGATGGCGTTTGCGGTCAATCCGGACCACGAGCGCCAGCAGCAGGTATGGCAGGCGGTGCAGCGTTCGCACAACAAGGAGCCGTATTACATCCGGCGTCTGCTGACCGAAGGCGCCGTGCGCGCCTCCGACCAGCGCGCCCAGTTCGTCGGAATCGAGGCCTATGAGGCCGCAGGCGGCGACATCATCCGCGATCTTTTTCAGCAGGATGACGGCGGTTGGCTGCAAGAGCCGATGCTGCTCGACAGGCTCGTCGATGAGAAGCTGGAGCGTGAGGCGGGCAACATCCGCTCCGAAGGCTGGAAATGGGTCGAGGTTGCCGTCGATTTTCCTTACGGCCACATCTATGGTCTACGCCGCATCGCCGGCGAGGCCGTTGCGATGACCGACGAGGAGGTTGCGGCGGCTGAAGCGCTGCACGCCGAGTATGAGCGTCTCGAGCAGGACCATTCCGAGATCGACGTCCTTCCTGAAGGGGGCGATCAGCGCCTTGGCGAGATCGAGACGGCCCTTGACGAACTCGATGAGCGGCCCGTCCAGTACGATCCTGACGAAATCGCGCGCGCGGGTGCCTTCGTCAGCATCGACGCGTCTGGCGCGCTTCGGGTCGAGCGCGGCTATGTCCGTCCCGAGGATGAGCCGGCAATTCCGCAGGCGGAGGGAGAAGCTGAGGCCGAGCAGAGTGCCACCCCAGCGGCAACCTCTGCCTCCGGAGATACGACCGAAGGGCAGACATGCACCTCGGCAAATACCGAGGCGCCCGATCAGGAGGAAGGCATCAAGCCGATCCCTGACCGGTTGATGACCGAACTCACAGCGTACCGCACTCTGGCCTTGCGCGACGCGCTCGCAGGGGACCCGGACGTTGCGTTCCTGGCGGCACTGCACGCGCTTTGCCTGAAGCTCTTCTACCGCTACACGCCCGAGTCCTGCCTCGACGTGGATGCGAAGAGCGTCGTCTTCGGCAGCCAGGCGCCAGGCCTCGGCGATGCCACGATCGCCAAAGCCGTCGACCAGAGGCACCGGCAGTGGTCGGCGCAGTTGCCGCGTGAATCGGCCGAGCTCTGGGACGCGCTCACGAGCTTCGATCGGGACAGCCGCGATGCCCTGTTCGCACATTGCATCGCGCTGAGCGTCAATGCGGTGTACGAGCCCTCGAATCGGCGCCCGCGTGCGCTGGACCACGCCGACCGCCTCGCTGAGGCCATCGGGCTCGATATTGCCGCCGCCGGCTGGTCGCCGACCGTCGACAACTATTTCGGGCGGGTCACCAAGGCGCGCATCTTGCAAGCCGTCCGAGAAGTCAAGGGAGAGACCGCGGCTCAACTCATTGAGCACCTGAAGAAGGGCGAGATGGCGGAGAGGGCGGAAGAACTCCTTACTGGCTCGGGTTGGCTTCCGGAGCCGCTGCGCACGCCTGGTCGCCCCTCCAGCGCGACATCATCTTCGCCTGAATCTGGCCCGATTTCCCCGCCGCTTCGGGGGAGGACGCGCCAGTGAGCAAATGCGAAGCGGCCATGCCAGATGCAGAGCATCCGCGCGAAGATGTAACTCTCCCCGACGAGCCGCTGGTCGCGGCCGAATAAGTCAGCACAAGCACCGATTTCGAAGGCCTGCCGTCAGCGGCGGGCCATCTTTTTGGTGGGGATCAGTTATGTCAACCCAAGCATCCGATCTCGCCCGCCGGCTGGCCGAGCGGGCCGAACTCGTCTGCCGGCGCTATCTTTCCAATGGCCGGCGCGTTGGCCGCTATTGGGTTGTCGGTGATGTTCACAACACGCGCGGCCGGTCCATGTTCGTTCGGCTGTGCTCACGTCATGGGGGCAAGGGAGCGGCCGGCAAGTGGACGGATGCCGCGACCGCTGAACACGGCGATCTGCTCGATATCATCAGGGAAAGCTGCGGCTTTGTTGAATTCCGCGATGTTCTTGCCGAGGCGCGGCGTTTTCTCAGCCTGCCGCAGATTGAGACGGGATCCACATCGTCGATCCGACGCGTTCCCATGGGCTCGCCTGAATCGGCTCGGCGCCTGTTTGCCATGTCCATGCCCATTTCTGGCACGCTTGCAGAAACATACCTTCGGACGCGGGGCATTTTGGGCTTGCATGAGACCGCGAGCCTTCGCTTCCACCCGCGCTGCTTCTATAGGCCGAATCAACACCTGCCGATGGAGACATGGCCGGCCCTGATTGCCGCTGTCACCACGCTTGACGGCACCGTCACTGGTATTCACCGCACTTGGCTCGATCGCTCGGGTCGGAGCAAGGCGCCGATCGACACGCCACGCCGCGCGATGGGCCTCTTGCTTGGCAACGCTGTTCGATTCGGCATCACCCATGACGTGCTCGCTGCAGGCGAAGGCATCGAGACTATGCTCTCCCTGCGCTTTGCGCTCCCGAGCTTGCCCATGGCATCAGCGCTATCGGCCAACCATCTCGCCGCCATGCAACTGTCTCCGAGCCTAAGCCGGCTCTATATCGCCCGTGATGCCGATGCGGCCGGAGAGGCGGTCACATCCGCACTGGCACAGCGTGCCAGAGCAGCCGGTATCGAGGCGATCCCACTATCGCCCAGGCTCGACGACTTCAACGAGGATCTGCGCACCTTCGGCGTCAATGAGCTCCGGGCAGCTCTTCGCATTCAGCTTGCGCCTGCGGATGTCGTCCGATTCTCGCCGTCGGCGTTCGCGATCACGGCATGAGTGCCTGCGCCTCGCCATCAGCGTCGACAACCGATCTAGGTGAGGCCACGTCGTGAGAGGGCCGCGCCCGGCCTTCTAGAGGGCGATCGGACGGCAGGCGGGCCGGACCGGCAATGGCAGGGCGCGACTATTTTCCGCCGGCGGCCGTCTCCGCCTAAATCCATCGATCAGTCCATCCCGCCTTTGCATCGCGAAGCAAAATAGCCGCGCCCAGCCATCCTCCGCTGTCGCTTCGGCCCTCCGCGTTGCTCCGGGTTCTGGTCCGGCCCGCCCGCCGCCTGAGTGATCGCCACGAAGGCCGCGATGGTCGCGGCCGATCCACGGAGGGCATCGTCCCATGACCGATCGTGACGACACCGAATTTGAATCGCAGCATGGTTCATCCCAGCTTCACCACGTTCTGACCGAACTGCAACTCTACGGTTACCGACCATTCACCGACGAACCCGATCCGAGGCCCCTTCCCGAAGCCAAGTCGATCGCCGGCGCTGTCGCCGACATCTTCGATGCCTTCGTGGCCACCCTGAGTGACAGCCGCATGGAGCCGGACTTGGAAGACCTGCTCTGGTCGACGGTCAATCTGTTCCATCGAGCCGTCAACCGGATCGAGCGCCAGCTCGACAGCAATGAGCAGGTACAGCGCGCAAGTCAACACGAGCAGGATGGCTCCGAAGTGCGGTCGGTCGAACTCGAGCGGCTCATCACGGAAGGGCTTTCCCTGATCGAACGCCGCAATTGCATGGAGCTGTTCCGCGAACAGGCCATCGCACAATTCGAAATCCACACTGGTTCGCTGTGGCGCCCGCGATCCGGGTCACTCATTGACCATCGCTCGGTCACCTCCGCGGTGATCGACTCCAGAGACTTTCTCGCCGCAAAGCGTCGCGCCGAGACTGAGGTGCTTGTTCCGGTCGGACCCAAGGTCGCACTGACCGGAGGCCTCGACTTCGATGACCATCATCTGATCTGGGATCGCCTCGACAAGGTTCACGCCAAGCACAGCGACATGGTTCTGTTGCATGGAGGCTCACCGAAGGGCGCCGAGCTGATTGCAGCCAAGTGGGCGACGAACCGCAAGGTTCCGCAAGTCGCATTCAAGCCGGATTGGTCGAAGCACGCCAAGTCGGCACCATTCAAGCGCAACGATCTCATGCTGACGATGATGCCAATCGGCGTCATCGTGTTCCCGGGAACGGGAATTCAGGAAAATCTCGCCGACAAGGCGAGGCGGATGGGAATCCCGGTCTGGAAATTTGGCGACAGCGGCGCATAGCGCCGCGATCGCGTCTAGCGCCTCATGACGTGCTCGCTACTGCGAGCACGCTTCAAAAGATCAGGCGCTTTTTTAACCCTTCCGACTATCGCCGTCATACGCGACCTCCGTCTGTATCCGTACGGCCTGCATTGAAGCCTCTGTGCGATTGCCAAGTGCTGTCTCCATTGAAAGGCGCCTGTCGAGACCCGATCGGGCTTGAACGCGTCTTCGATTGCGCTCGCGGCCACGACCAGAGCAGCCTGCAACCTTCGCCTCCGTATCGATTGCTTCGAACGTTACGCGCGGTGACATCAGGTCGATCCGATAGTTGGGCCTTCCTCGCAGCACTTCGTAACCATGACTATCGCTTCTGCGCGCTTTGTGCTGGATCGGAGCCAGCTCGCAGGCGCTCATGTTCAGCGAGTGATCCGCCCACTTTACTGCATGTTCTCTCTCTTCCCCCTGAAAACAAGCCACCTCTCGTATCGTACGACCGATGCCAGTCACGTCTCCTCTCAATGTTGTTCAGCACGCGAACACCTCGCCTCTTTGATGGCTTGATCTGGCCGAAGACCGGCTGCGCCTCGACCGTCTGAGACGCAACGCCAGTCTTGCGACTTTCTTCCCCTGGGCTAAAGCCCATTCCTCGCGAGACATATGTGGACGCCCCCTCCGGGGGAAGAAGAAAAAGGAAGCATAAGTGCAGTTTCGATCAGGTGCTACCATATGTCCGGCCTCTCAAAGACGGCGCATACGGCCGCGGGCCCTGAATGAGTCCGCGTATCAGGTCCCTTTCAAGAAAGCGCGCCATGATGCGCAATCTCGCGAACGGTCTGTCCTGATACGTGGGTCAGATCGACTGCATCACTTCCCTTGCACCTCTCCCGAAGCCGTTAATTGCTTCCCTTACCGGTTAGCCAGCCGCGACAAGACTCGGCCTAAACTGCTGACCACGTGTCAAGACCGCCCAAGCCACCCGCGCCATCTTGTTGGCCAAAGCCACGGTCACAAGACGTGCGGGCTTCTTCTCGAGCAGCGATCGCGCCCACTCCGAGAGCCAACTTCCATCCTTGATGCGGGCGGACCTGACGACTGCGGTGGCGCCGACGACCAGCAGTGTGCGTATATATTGGCTGCCCATCTTGGTGATCCGGCCGAGCCGATCCTTGCCGCCAGAGGAATTTGCTCTGGGCGTAAGTCCGAGCCAGGCGGCGAAGGCTCGCCCCGATTCGAAGTAAGCCGGATCGGGCACGGTCGCAGCGATCGCGGTCGCCGTCACGATGCCGACGCCAGGAATGCTCGCCAACAGCTTGCTTGCGGCGTTGCTGCGATGCCAAGCGAGGAGTTCGACATCGAGCCGGCGGATCTGCTTGTCGAGCAGGCCGACCTGTTGCGTCAGACAGCGGACGACCGTTCGCGCGACCTCTGGGATCGGACATTCATCCTCGCCGGCCTTGAGCACTTCTGCCACCAGGGCTGCTGTCTTGGCCAGACCAAGTCCTGTCACGAGGCCGAATTCGGCGAGATGCGAGCGGATGGCGTTGACCAACATGGTACGCTGGCGCACGAGCATCGATCGCGCGCGATGAACCATTTGGATGGCTTGCTGTTCTGTCGTCTTGATCGGCACAAACCGCATAGTTGGTCGTTCTACCGCCTCGCAAATTGCTTCGGCGTCCGCCGCGTCGGTCTTGCTGCGCTTGACGTATGGCTTCACGTAGTGGGGTGCCATGAGTTTGACCTCATGGCCAAGCTCGCTGAGTGCTCGCCCCCAATAATGCGCCGTACCGCAGGCTTCAATTCCGATCACGCCCGGTTCGAGCTTCGCAAAGAAAGCCAGCACTTCGGACCGCCGCAATTTGCGACGGACGACAGGCTCACCAGAATCGTTGACTGCGTGAACTTGAAAGATGTGTTTCGCGATATCCAGTCCGATTGTCAGCGACATATGCGGTCCCTTTCGAGTGAGCCTGTCTTCAATATCTATGCTCGGCCTGAATTGGGCCGAGGGAAGGGCGTCCACATATTCAAGAAAGTCGCAAGCCATGGCGTCCTCCGCGGTGCTTCGGCCCTTGCGGGTGCGTCGCCGCTCGTCATTCGGCCTGGTCATCGCCATCGAGGCCGCGGTGGTCGCGGTCCGAAACAACGCAAGGAGACTTGATATGGCTACCATCGGTTCGTTCAAGAAGGTCGGTAACGATTTTCAGGGAGAGATCGTCACGCTGAGCCTGCAGGCCAAGGGCGTCCGCATCGTCGCCGAGCCCAATCGCTCCAACGACAACGCTCCGAGCCACCGCGTCTATGTGCGCCGGGCCGAGATCGGGGCAGCATGGTCGAAGCGCTCTGAGGAGGGTCGCGACTATCTCTCACTCAAGCTCGACGATCCCTCCTTCAACTCGCCGATCTACGCCAACCTGTTCGATGACGAAGGCGGCGAAGGCTACACGCTTCTCTGGTCGCGGCCGCGCAAGAGCGCCGACTGAGACCGCTTCGAGAAGCCCCGCCCGGCACTCGCCGGACGGGGCCTGTCTTCCACTGCTAAAAGCAAGAATTGCCAAGCCGCTGTCTAGAGTTGTTCTCGGATGCATCTGCTGGCATTTCCGCGCGGTCCGCCCGCTAATCCCTCCATTCGTTTTCGCGAAGGAGTTTGGGTCTCGACGTACAACAATCGCCGATCCAATTTCTAGGCATGCACCTACCAGGCTTTTCCTGGCACTGCTCGTAGCTGATACGATCATCGCGCATCTGCGGATAAGCTCGCAGCCGCGTACGGCGTTCATCGAACCGGATAGTGCAATCAGACATGCAACAAGCTGCCGAAACCATTCATGATCCATAGTCCATTGGCCGAAGTAAAAGGATTGATTAACCTTACGCGTCAAAAAGAGTCGTCCTTACGGCAAAGTAAAAGCGCTTGTTGGCAGGTTAACCGCATTCATTGCCCCATTGTGGAGTGGGGTCTATGGCTAAAAGTTCGGTACGTGTTGCGGCTACCTCGCCAAATAAATTATTCTTCGGGGACAATCTCGAAATACTTCGCCGGCAGATCAAGGACGAAAGCGTTGACTTTGTTTATTTGGATCCGCCGTTCAACAGCCAAGCTCGGTATAACGTCCTATTCAAGAGCCCGGTTGAAGAGGTCACCTCCGCGCAGGTTGGCGCTTTCTTAGACTTTTGGTCATGGCACACGGGAGAAGCTGAGGCTGCCTACCACGAAATCATGACTCACGTCGGCGGGCCAACCGCAACGTTTGTATCTGCTTTGAGGTCCGCTCTCGGCGAGAGCGATATGATGGCCTACTTGGTGATGATGGCCCAGCGACTCGTAGAGTTGCGCCGCGTTCTCAAGCGGACCGGCTCCCTCTACTTGCATTGCGATCCGACCGCCAGCCACTACCTGAAAATCTTGCTCGATGGAATCTTTGGGCCAGACAAGTTCCGAAGCGAGATTATTTGGAAGCGAACGAGCGCCCACAATTCGGCGAAGCGGTGGGGGCCGATTCACGATGTCATCCTCTTTTATAGTGCTTCCGACGAATTCACGTGGGAGGATGTTCATCAGTCATACGATCAGGAATACATCAATTCATTCTTCGTGCATGAAGACCCAGATGGCAGGAAGTGGCGACGAGCCGACCTGACAGGCGCCGGGACGCGCAACGGCGAGAGTGGAAAGCCATGGCGGGGCATCAACGTTAGCGCCAAGGGCCGCCACTGGGCGGTGCCGCATGGCGAGCTTGATCGGCTCGATGCGGCCGGAAGGATCCACTGGCCGCTGAAGCAGGGAGGCGTGCCTCAGCGCAAGCGTTACGTTGACGAGTTGCCTGGAATGCCCCTCCAAGACCTCGTGCTGGACATCAAACCGGTTCACAATGTCGGGCAAGAGCGTCTCGGTTAACGGTCGACGGCCGCGTCGCGCAACGTTGGGTTCTCGAAAATGGCGGCGTGGCGGTGTTCGATCGAAGCTTTCGCGTTCAGCCGTACGGGTCCCTTTCGGACGACTGGTTACAGCTTCAGGCCGACGTGGCACGGCGGCGGAGGGAGCCGCGTTCTCCTCTGGCTCTCAAATACTTTCCGATGCCCGCTCAGGTTAAGTCCTCGACCGTTGAAAATTGGATGCTGCGGTTACCTCAGTCGGCTCAGCTCGTGGGCTTCGTTCAGGTCGATGCCCGTAATAGTCAAGCATCGGGCCGGGGGCGCACCGGCCTTGTAGCGTCGGCGGATAGAGAGGGCTTCGTTGAGAACGAGGCATTCAACGAGCTGCGCTCGATGGTGCGCGGTGCCGTAGAGGCTATGGCCTACAGCGATAGGCGCACCCAGCAAGAGCAGGAAAAAGCCAAACATCGGGAAATGTTAGCGTCCATTCGTCGGGAGACGCGCTCTGCAATCGCGGAGATCGAGGCTAACCCGCTTATAACCACTGCGCAAAAGTCCCGAATCGTTACGGCGCTTGCGGAAACGCAATCGCTCGCAACTCAACATCAGGAAGCGACTTACGAACGCGAGCAGCAACTTGAAGTTATGAGTTTGCTTGGCGTGGTCGCTGGATTCATGACCCACGAATTCGGCTCGGCGCTGCACGAGCTGGAAACGACGCAAAAGGAGCTACTTGTCATCGCTAAGCAGCATCCGAAACTATCGGGTGCAGCTGAAAGCTTTGCGACGCACATCAAGAACCTTCGAGAGTTTGTAACCTATTCCTCTGGATACATTCAGGGCGCCAAGGCGCGATCCGTCTCGCTCGCAAGCTCAACTCCACCGACGTCATCGACGCTCTGTCAGACCTGTTCATCCTGCGCGGTGTGCCGGGCCATGTTCGTTCCGACAACGGCCCGGAGTTCATCGCCAAGGTCGTGCGGGAGTGGAGGCAGAGCAAATGATGAGGCGCTGACCGCTGACATCATTCGTCTTGCCTCACGCTACGGCCGCTATGGCTATCGCCGGATCACGGCGATGCTGCGGTCCGAAGGCTGGATGGTGAATGCCAAGCGTGTCGAGCGGATCTGGCGGAGGGAGGGGCTGAAGGTCCCCCAAAAGCAGCCGAAGAAAGGCCGGCTCTGGCTGAATGACGGATCGTGCGTCCGGCTGCGGCCGGAGCATCCCAACCATGTCTGGTCCTACGACTTCGTCGAGGACCGGACCCACAATGGCAGGAAGTTCCGCATGCTCAACATCATCGACGAGTTCACCCGGGAATGTCTGGCAATCCGCATCGATCGCAAGCTCAACTCGACCGACGTCATCGACGCCCTGTCAGACCTGTTCATCCTGCGCGGCGTGCCTGGTCATGTTCGTTCCGACAACGGCCCGGAGTTCATCGCTCAGGCCGTGCGGGACTGGATCGCCGCTGTCGGTGCGAAGACCGCGTTCATCGAACCTGGCAGTCCATGGGAGAACGGTTATTGCGAGAGCTTCAACTCGAAGCTACGCGACGAACTGCTCAACGGTGAAATCTTCTACAGCCTTGCCGAGGCAAAGATCATTATTGAGGCTTGGCGACGCTACTACAACACCGAGCGGCCACACTCATCGCTCGGCTACAAACCACCGGCGCCGGAGGCCATGGTCTGGCCTGCACCGCCGCGCGGATCGGCTCCACCATCAGTTCAGGCGATAGCCGAAAAGCCGATCATGCATTAAGACTGAAACCGGACCACCTTATGGGGGCAGACCAATCCGACACACCTATGCAAATCGCTTGTTCTTCATCGTGAGTGTTCGTCGTCAGATAATTTGAGACCGCTCAGGCATTTCGAGAAGGGAGGATCTGGCTCATCTAGGGTTAAAGTTTAAGCGGCTTGCAATCGATGCTGCAAGCGGCGGTTTGCAATGGTTTCACGTTTGATGCG
>WPCJ01270150.1_pt1 | contig 32450 bp, 22 predicted proteins | sample 5399831 | NCBI WGS metagenome assembly WPCJ01 (sample SAMN12869470, study PRJNA574797) | sludge metagenome | isolation source: wastewater treatment of pH10 | place: China:Beijing | collected 2019-05-20 | reverse complement strand
GAAACGCGGCGGCGCGCCGCGCTTGAGGCCCATGCGGTCGGAGACCTCGGTTCCGGCGAGCGCGGCCTTCGCAGCTTCGGCGATGCGCGCCTTGCTGGCCGGCAGCGGCGCGGTGCCCCACAATGTGACGCGAACATTGTCGCGCTCGGCGACCCAGACGAACGGTTTGGCTTCGGCCACGAGGCGCGTGGCGTCATTGACCAGCCGCACGCCCGGCGCGGCCTCGACCGACGACACTGCGCTGCGGCGACCTTCCTCGGAAAAGGCTTCGGCGGCGAAGGTCACATCGCGGCCGGCAACGGTGATCTGCGTTTTATCAAGAACGGTGCTTTTCAGCGCAGCTGTGCTGCTCGCCGTCAGGTCCGCCTCCAGGGGAGACGTGCTAAACCAGGCGGCGACCACCCAGAGGATGGCGAGTGGAATGAGCCCAGGCCACCATTTGGCGCTCCACCTGTAAAAACCGTGCATTCGATGTCCCGCGGAATGGAAGCAGAGAGAAAACAAACCCTTGCGGGACTGTCAAACTGAAATCAAGGCCGCCCACTGGCGCAGCCTCGGGTATTGGAATAACGCTTTGTTCAACCGTTTCTGATCATGTCCGTGGATCGCGCCCCTTTGCTAGGTCACAAGATGAAGCAGATTCGCAACACGATCATTCGTGCCGGGCTGGATGCTCTGTATTTCAGCGGCGCGCATCGGATGTTGCGGCCATTCTTCGGCGGCGTCGGCACCATTTTCATGCTGCACAACGTCCGGCCGGCCCATGCCGGCGCGTTCCAGCCCAATCGCCATCTCGAGATCACGCCCGATTTCCTCCGCGCGACGCTGGCCTATCTGCGCGCCACCGATGTCGATATCGTGACGCCGGACGAGATGCGGCGCCGCCTGCTCGAACAGGACTTTTCGCGCCGTTTCGCCTGTTTCACCTGCGACGACGGCTACCGGGATAACCGCGACCACATGCTGCCGGCGATGCGGGATTTCGACGCGCCGTTCTCCGTCTTCGTCACCAGCGATTTTGCATCGGGTACCGGACGGCTGTGGTGGATTGCGCTGGAGCGCGTGGTCGCCACGGCCGAGCGGCTGGAAGCGCCGATCGACGGCAACATGGTTCGCCTCGCCACGGCGACGCTACCGGAAAAGGAAATGGGTTTCGACCGCCTGCACGGCTGGCTGCGCAGCCTCGGCGAGCCCGATCTGCGCCGCGAAATGACGGCGCTCTGCAAGCAGGCCGACATCGATGAGGAAGCGATCAGCCGTGACCTCTGCCTCTCCTGGGACGAGCTGAAACCATTCGCCGCCGATCCGCTGCTGACCATCGGCGCGCATACGCTGACCCATTGCAATCTCGCCAAGCAGACCGAGGCTGTGGCCGCGCACGAACTGGCCGCGAGCCGCGCCAATATCGAGAACGCGCTGCAGAAGCCCGCTGTGCATCTCGCTTATCCCTATGGCGACCGTGCAGCCGCTGGCGCCCGCGAATTCGCGCTGGCACAGGCGGCCGGTTTCCAGACCGCCGTGACGACGCGGCCGGGCGTGATCGCCGCTGAAAACTCGGCGCAACTGACCGCGCTCCCACGCGTGTCGCTGAACGGAAACTATCAGGACGCGCGCTATCTTCCGGTGCTGACATCGGGCGCGGCCACAGCGATGTGGAATGGTTTCCAGCGGGTCGGACAGGGATAGTTCGCGATCGTGGGATGGGTTGAGCGGAGGCGCGCAAGCGCCGGAGCGACAACCCATCGGCCGAGCCTGCCGCGAGGACGGACAGCATGGGTTTTCGCTGCGCTCAACCCATCCTACGCGCTCTCTCTCACACGCCCGTCAGTCCGCCGCGTGCATCGTCCGGCGAGAAATACGTCCCCGACATCGGGTCGACCCAGCACAGATGCTCGCGCACGGATGTGACGCCCGCGACATTCTCCGCCGCCACCACGATGGCCTGCCGCACCTTCTCGTCGGTGATGAAACCGATGATATCGACCACGCCATCCTTCACCCGCACATCCAGCCCGGCCGGCACCCATTCATGGGCGCGGAGCACCGCAAGCACGCGGCGGCGGACGAGCGCATCGCTCGATCCGACCTCGGCCGTGTTGCGCGTGACATCGGCGATCGCGACGACGAAATTGTGCCGGCTGACAATGCCGACCAGACGATCGCCCTCCACCACCGGCACGCGCTTGATGCGATGCCGCTCCATGATCTCGACGATATCGGCGAGTTCGGCATCCGGAACCACGGACAGCACGTCCGGCGTCATGATCTCATGCACCTTGCGGCCCGCCTCGCGCACGAAATCGACGGCCTGACGGCCCGGGCCGCGCAGAAATTCCAGCCAGCGCGGGCGCTTGACCTCGGTGCCGATCTCCTGCCGGCGCAGGAAGTCGCGCTCGGTGACGATGCCGATCAACTTGCCGTCCGCATTCACCACCGGCAACCCGCTGACATGATGATCGATCATCAGCTTCGCGGCGTCGTGGATCGACGCATCGGGCGCGATGGTGACGACATTGCGGGTCATGATCTCATGGGCCTTCATGGCTGCCTCCTTCGGGCGAACGGGCCGCCGGATCGATCCGGCAGACGAAGCCTACGCCGATGGGGAATGGCGGCTTTGATTTAGAGCAAGTGGTAGCGCCGCCACCTGACACTTCCCTCATCCTGAGGAGCGGCCGCAGGCCGCGTCTCGAAGGATGGCCGCAAGCTCTGTGTCAAGCCAACTCATGGTTCGAGACGCGCGCAAGAGCGCACTCCTCACCATGAGGGACAGCGTGTTGCGCTTCGCTTCATCCGGGCTACGATCACCGCAAACACACAACAAAACGGGAGGCGTCATGTTCACGGATCTGTTTTCGCTCAAGGGCCGCGTTGCGCTGGTCACCGGCGGTTCACGCGGCATCGGCAGGATGATCGCGGCCGGCTTTCTCAGCCAGGGCGCCGCAAGGGTCTACATCACCGCGCGAAAAGCGGCCGCCTGCGAGGCGACAGCGAAGGAATTGAGCGAAACATATTCCGGCGAATGCATCGCCCTGCCGATCGACATTTCCACCATGACCGGCATCGAGATGCTGGCCGGCGAGATCAAGAAGCGCGAGCCGAAGCTCGACATTCTCGTCAACAATGCGGGCGCGGCCTGGGGTGCGGATTTCGACGAATTTCCCGAAAGCGGCTGGGACAAGGTGATGACGCTGAACGTCAAGGCGCCGTTCTTCCTCACCAAGGCGCTGGCCGCGCCGCTGCGTGCGGCGGGTTCGGCAAAGCAGCCGGCCAAGGTGATCAACATCGCCTCGATCGACGGCATCTTCGTCAATCCGCTAGAGACCTATTCCTATGCCACCAGCAAATCCGGCCTGATCCACCTGACGCGCCGCATGGCGGCCAAGCTGATCAAGGATCATGTGGTTGTCACCGCCATCGCCCCGGGCCCGTTCCAGTCCGACATGAACAAGGCCGCGCGCGACCATGCGGACGAGGTGGCGACAAAGGTGCCGGCCGGGCGCATCGGCACCGACGAGGACATGGCGGGAGCCGCGATCTATCTCGCCTCGCGCGCCGGCGACTATGTGGTCGGCACGACGCTCGCTGTGGATGGCGGCATCGTCTACGCGAATCCGGGGATCGCAGGGACGGGATGGGATTGAGCCTGTAGCCTGGATGGAGCGCAACGTAATCCAGGGACAGCAGAGATAATTGAAACGCCGGTCCCCGGATTGCGCTGCGCTCCATCCGGGCTACGGGGACTGCGTTTTAGGCAAGACGGCGCAGACCATTTTTTGGGCAAACGATCCGTCACGCCTAACCCTCTGGAATCTATAGTCCTGTATTTGCGGCCTAAAATAATCCGCGCATTGTACACAATGGCACACGCCTTGCTTGATCTCCCTGCGCTGTACGCGCTCGGGGAGACCACGCAATGGCGGATGCAACGGGGACAACTGTAGTCGCGGCGGAACCAGGCCCGATCGATGTGGACCTGGCGACCACGGCCCTGCTTATCATCGACATGCAGCGCGACTTCATGGAGCCGGGCGGCTTCGGCGAGACGCTGGGCAATGACGTCTCGCAGCTTGCCAGCGCCGTCGCGCCCATCGCTGCGCTACTGACTGCAGCGCGCGGCAACGGGATGACAGTGATCCATACCCGCGAGGGACATCTGCCCGACCTGTCCGATGCCCCACCCGCCAAGATAGAGCGCGGCGCACCGTCGCTGCGCATCGGCGATCCCGGCCCGATGGGTCGTATCCTCATTCGCGGCGAGGCCGGCCACGACATCATCCCCGAACTCTATCCCGTCGAAGGCGAGATCGTCATCGACAAGCCGGGCAAGGGTGCGTTCTACGCGACGACGTTAGGGGCCGACCTGAAGGCGCGCGAGATCGACACGCTGCTGGTCTGCGGTGTCACCACCGAGGTCTGCGTCAACACCACCGTGCGCGAGGCCAACGATCGCGGCTATCGCTGCATCGTCATCGCCGACGGCTGCGCCTCCTACTTTCCCGAATTCCACGAGATGGGCCTGAAGATGATCAAGGCCCAGGGCGGCATCTTTGGTTGGGTGGCCGACTCAACCGCCGTGATCGACGCCATCAACGAGTCAGAAAGCGCATTGGGGACTTCAAACAAGCGAGCGGCGGGAGCATCGCGATGACAACGAGCGTGGGAACTGCGACGACAACAGGTTTCAAGCCGGCGCTATGGACACCCGGCGACTGGAATGCGCTGTTCGGCTTCGGCACCAATATCCTGGTCAACATGCTGGTGCTGACCGGCCTGCTGCGCTTCGTGCTGAAGATGCCGGACAGCCTCGTGTTCGGCCGCATCCTGCCGGCGCTCGGCCTGATGATGTGCCTTTCGACACTGTATTACGCCTATCTCGCCTATCGCCTCGCACAGAAGACCGGACGCAGCGATGTCTGCGCGCTGCCTTCGGGCGTCAGCGTGCCGCACATGTTCATCGTCACTTTCGTGATCATGCTGCCGATCACCATCAAGACCGGTGATCCCTTGAAGGGCTGGTCGGCCGGTCTCGTCTGGGTGTTCTTCCAGAGCTTCATCCTGATGATCGGCGGCTTCATCGCGCCTTACATCCGCAAGATCACGCCACGGGCCGCACTATTGGGCACGCTGGCCGGCGTCTCCGTCACCTTCATCTCGATGCGACCGGCGCTGGAAATGTACATGACGCCGCAGATCGGTCTGATCTGTTTCGCCATCATCATGCTGAGCTGGTTCGGCGGCGTGACCTATTTCCGCAATCTTCCGGCCGGCCTGATCGCCATCGCGGTCGGCATGATCATCGCCTGGGGCTCGAACCTGTTCGGCATCGGCATCGGCGGGCTGAGCGTGAAGGGCGTCGGCGATGCCTTCGCCAATTTCGGCTTCTCGGTGCCGATCCCGGCGTTCAACTATGTGTTCTCCGGCTTCGAGTTCCTCGGCATCATCCTCGTCACGGCGATCCCGTTCGGCATCTACGATCTCGTCGAGGCGATGGACAATGTGGAGTCCGCGGAGGCGGCGGGCGACGACTATCCGACCACGCGCGTGCTCACTGCCGATGGCGTGGTGTCGCTGATCGGCTGCCTGATGGGCAACCCGTTCATCAACGCCGTCTATATCGGCCATCCCGGCTGGAAGGCGATGGGCGGCCGCATCGGCTATTCCGCCGCCACCGGCCTGATGGTTGTCGCACTGTCGTGGTTCGGCCTCATCGCGGTGCTGCTGGCGCTGGTGCCCGTGGTCGCGATCTCGCCGATCCTGCTCTATATCGGCATGTTGATCGGCGCGCAGGCATTCCAGACCACGCCGCTGAAACATGCGCCGGCCATCGTGCTCGCCTTCACGCCGCATCTCGCCGCCTGGGGCAAGCTGCAGATCGACACCATGCTGAGCGCCACCGTGACTGCAGCGCAGGCGGCGGGGCTTGCGGCGGAGAAGGTCGGCGAAGTGAAAGCCGCAGCGATTGCGTCATTGCCGCAGCAGGGCGTGCTGTATCACGGGCTCGAAGTGATGGGCGGCGGCTCGATCCTCGGCGGCCTCGTGCTCGGGGCCATCGGCGTATTCATCATCGACCGCGAGTTCTCGAAGGCCGCGGGTTTCGCGCTGGCCGGCGCTGTCATGACCTGGTTCGGCTTCATGCATGGCGAAGCCGTCGGCTTCGGCGTCACACCGGGCGTCGCACTGGCCTATGTATTGGTGGCAGCGGGGCTGTTCGCGGCGGAGAGATTTGGAGCGGTGCAGATGGCGGCGGAGCCGGTGGCCGTGCCAGCGGAGTGAGGATGCCGTAGCCCGGATGGAGCGTAGCGTAATCCGGGAACCAGACGACGTGACACATGCAGGCGGAGTTTCGATGACTCCGCCTGTCCCCGGATTTCGCTGCGCTCCATCCGGGCTACAAGAAACTACGCCGCCCGGATGTTTTCCATGAAGCGGTCGAGTTCGGCGCGCAGGCGGGTGCTTTCCGCCGACAGCGTCTGCGCCGAATTCAGCACCTGACCCGAAGCAGCGCCGGTCTCCGATGCACCGCGATTGACTTCGGTGATGTTGCCGGCGACCTGCTGCGTGCCATGCGCGACGCGCTGGACGTTCTGCGCGATCTCGCGCGTGGCTGCGCCCTGCTGCTCCACCGCACTGGCGATCTCCGAGGCGATGCCCGAGATTTCGCCGATGGTGTTGCCGATCTGCTTGATCGCCGCGACAGACTCCTGCGTCGCATTCTGCATGCCGGCGATCTGCGTCGAGATTTCCTCGGTCGCCTTGGCGGTCTGGCTGGCCAGCGACTTCACTTCGGATGCTACGACCGCGAAGCCACGGCCGGCATCACCCGCACGCGCCGCTTCGATGGTGGCGTTGAGCGCGAGAAGATTGGTCTGCTCGGCAATCGCGGTGATGAGATCGACGACATCGCCGATGCGCTGGGCGGCGCGGGAGAGCTCGCCGATGCGGGAGTCGGTCAGGCGGGCCTGCTCCACCGCACTGTCGGCGATGCGGCTGGAATTCTGCACCTGCCGGCCGATCTCGTTGACCGAGAGCGACAGTTCTTCGGTCGCGGTCGCGACCGACTGCATGTTGGACGAGGCTTCATCCGAGGTCGCGGCAGCCTGGCCGGACAATTGCTCGGTGGTCTCGGCGGTGCGCGTCAGCGTATTGGCAGCGCTTTCGAGCTGGCCGGACGACACCGACACGCTCGACACGATGGAGCCGACGGCGGATTCGAACTGGTCGGCAAACTTGATCAGCTCGCTGCGGCGCATCTGATCGGCGGCACGGTTCTGTTCTTCCTGCGCGGCGGCATCGCGTTCGGCCTTGGCCACCGCCTGCACCTTGAATTCTTCCACGGCGCCCGCCATGTCGCCGAGCTCGTCGCGGCGGCCGAGACCCGGCAGCACCACGTCGAAATCGCCAGCGGCGAGCTTGCGCATCGCGGCGCACATTTCGGTCATCGGCTTGGCAATGCCGCGGCCGAGCAGCATGGCGAGCACGGCGCCGATCACGAAGCCGCCGATGCCGAGAATGATCACGAGCTGCTTGGTATCGGTGACGGTCTTGTCCGACTCGGTTTCCATCCGGTGCTGTTCGGACAGCATGTCGGACTTCATCTCGCTGGACAGTTTGGTGATCGCAGCGGCGCTCTCCGACATCTCCTTGGCGAGACCGTCGACCTTCTTGGTGTTCTCGACGAACTTGGTGAAGGCGTCGGCATAGAGCTTGGTGTCGGCGACGATCTCCTTCACCTTGCCGGTGATCTTGTCGTCATTGGCGTAGACGGTGGCGAACTGGTTCTGCAGGAACTTGATGCGCGCCGATGCCGCATTCGAGGTCTTGTCCTCGGCCTTGCCGATATAGGTGTTCACCAGCGAGGTCGCCGTGATGAACTGCGTGGTGATTTCCTTCACCTGATCCTGCACCGTGGCCATGCCGGCCATGATGGCGGTGTCGCCGAGATCGTCGATCTTGTTGCGCAGCATCAGGCTGGTGCGCGAGAGCTGGTTCGCCGCGATCTGGTCGTTCTCGCCCTTCACCTTGAGGATATCCGCGAAGATCTTGGTGAAGGTGGTGAACTCGCGCGACAGGCGCGTGATCTTGTCGAGGCGCGCCGAATCCGTCGCAGCCTTCATCGACTGGTCAATGGCATCCTTGAGCGCCGCTTCGGCCGCCTTCGCCGCCTTGGCATCGGCTTCGGAGCTGGTCAGCACGTAATAGCGCGCCAGTGCCTGATAGGAGGTGAGTTCGCGGTCGATGTTCCGGGCAAGGCCGGATTCCGCGACGGTGGTCCGGTAGGAGACGACGCCCTCGGCAATGCGCTCGAAGCCGAGATAGGCCATGCCCATGCTGATCGCCGAGATCAGCAGCACGGCGGCGAAGCCGAGCGTCACCTTGGCGCGGAACCTGAGAGTAGGAAACTTCAGAGATCCAGACTTCTTCTGGACAAGCGTCGTCGTTGCCACCTTTGGCCCCCCGTTTCTCACTCCCAACACCTCGTATCCCGGCGCAGCCCGCGCCCGGATCGAGTGCCCAAAGCTACGGCAGATAAGCTAAGGGCGAGTAAACGGTTACCGGAGACTCTGGAGGTTGTAGGGTTAGCAGGCAGGCCTGAGGCAGTATGTCGCCGCCAAGCTCGGCCGGTCGGCCCGGTGTGTAGGGTGGGCTAAGCGCCCGTGCCCACCCTACAGTCTCGACCTTACGCCGCGATCGCCGGCGGGTTCAGCGCCTGCCAGTCATTGGCGAGCTGCAGCTTCGGCTCGGTAAGCTCCTGCAGCTTCTCCAGGGTCATGCCCTCGACCATCTCGCGCACGAACAGGCCCTGTTCGGTGACGTCGATCACGGCCAGATTGGTGTAGATGCGCTTGACGCAGCCCGGCGCCGTCAGCGGCAGGCGGCACTTGTTGAGGATGCGCGGCTTACCACCCTTGTCGGTGTGATCCATGATCACCCTGATTTCCTTGGCGCCGACCGCCAGATCCATCGCGCCGCCGACGCCGGGCGGGAAGGACGGGTCTTCCGTGGTCCAGTTGGCGAGATCGCCCTGCTCCGAGACTTCGAACGCGCCGAGCAGGCTGACATCGAGATGCTTGCCGCGGATCATCAGGAACGCGTCGGCATGATGCATGAACACGCCGCCCTTGATCAGGGTCGTGTAGTTCTTGCCGGCATCGATCAGGTTCTCGTCTTCGGTGCCCGGCTCCGGCTTCGGGCCGAGGCCCAGAATGCCGTTCTCGCTGTGGAAGATCACCTCGCGGCCGTCGGGCACATAACTCGCCGCCCGGGTGGGCATGCCGATGCCGAGATTGACGTAAGCGCCTTCCTGCAGATCCTGCGCGGCGCGCCAGGCCATCTGATCGCGGTTCAGCGGCTTGTAAGTCGACGTCATGCCTTTGCTCCCAAATCCTTGGCTCCTACGACCACGATACGATCAATGAAAATGCTCGGGGTCACCACCGCTTCCGGGTCCATGCTGCCGAGTTCGACCATCTCGTCCACCTGCACGATGCTGAGATCGGCGGCCATGGCCATGATCGGATTAAAATTGCGGGCCGACTGGTTGTAGACGAGATTGCCCCAGCGATCCGCCTTCTTCGCCCGCAACAGCGCAACATCGCCCTTCAGCGGCTGTTCGAGCACATGCAGCACGCCGTTGATCTCGCGGGTCTCCTTGCCCTCGGCAAGCTTGGTATGCGCGGTCACCGGCGAGAAGAAGCCGCCGAGCCCGGCGGCGTGGCAATGCATTCGCTCGCTGATGATGCCCTGCGGCACCAGTTCGAGTTCCAGCGTCTTGTTGCGATAGGCATTGAGAAACGCGCTGTAGTCGCCCGAACGCGGATAGGAGCAGATCACCTTGCTGACGCGGCCGGAATTGATCAGCCGGGCGAGGCCGACATCGCCATTGCCGGCATTGTTATGAACGATGGTGAGATTGGTCGCACCCTGCTCGTGCAGCGCCTCCAGGAGATCGTCTGCAATCCCGACGGTACCGAAGCCGGCCACCAGAACGGTCGCCCCGTCTTTCACGCCAGCCACGGCTTCGGCCATGCTGGCTACGCGCTTATCGATCACTCCCGAAAACTCCTTCGTGCGGAATTGTTATGGCCGCCAACCACTTGCGGCACGATGCGGGCGGAATAGAGCATCGCGGTGGAAGAAGTTGAAGGCACAAATTTGCAGGTGGGGGTCCCCTCTCCCGCTTGCGGGAGAGGGTGCCTGAGCGCAGCGAAAGGCGGGAGAGGGGCCGTCTGCTACACCACGCTCACAGGCCCTCTCCCGTCTCGATGACCTCCGGTCATCGATCCACCCTCTCCCGCAAGCGGGAGAGGGGAAGAACCACTCCACCAAATTCTCAGTTGCAAACTCTGCAACCCGCGCTTCTAATTAGACCAATTAAAAATCATCGGGAGGTCTGCACGTGTCCACAGTGAAACTGACGGTCAACGGCAAAGCCGTTTCCGTCCAGGTCGAAGACCGGACGTTGCTCGTCCATCTGCTTCGCGAAAACCTCAATCTCACCGGCACCCATGTCGGCTGCGATACCTCGCAGTGCGGCGCCTGCATCGTCCATATCGACGGCAAGGCCGTAAAGTCCTGCACCACGCTGGCCGGCCAGGCCGATGGCTGCAACGTCACCACTATCGAAGGCATTTCGAAGGGCGATCAGTTGCATCCCATGCAGGCCGCCTTCCGCGACAATCACGGCCTTCAATGCGGCTATTGCACGCCGGGCATGATCATGTCGGCCATCGATATTGTGCACCGCCATAACGGCGATCTCGATGAGCAGACGGTTCGCCACGAGCTCGAAGGCAATATCTGCCGCTGCACGGGCTATCACAACATCGTCAAGTCGGTGCTCGACGCCGCCGGACGCATGAAGGTTGCGCAAGCGGCTGAATGAGCCAAGGGCTCGTCATTGCGAGTCACCTCTTGGTGACGAAGCAATCCAGAGCCCCGCGAAGAAAGAACTGGATTGCTTCGTCACTACGCTCCTCGCAATGACGACGCAAATAATAAGCCGACCGCGCGTTTTGGTGAAAACCGCGGAGTTTCATATCTCCGGCAGGGAGGGCCCCACAGATGGGCGTTGAAGGCATCGGCGCACGCGTTGCGCGCAAGGAAGACAAGCGATTCATCACCGGCCGCGGCCGCTATGTCGATGACATCAAACTCGTAGGCCTGACCTACGCCCATTTCATCCGCAGTCCCCACGCCCACGCCAAGGTGAAGAGCATCGACGCGTCCGCGGCGAAGGACATGCCGGGCGTCGTTGATGTCCTGACCGGGCAACAGCTGGTGGACGACAAGATCGGCAATCTCATCTGCGGCTGGGCCATCACCTCGAAAGACGGCTCGCCCATGAAGATGGGTGCATGGCCGGCGATGGCGCCGGACACCGTGCGCTTCGTCGGGCAGGCTGTTGCGGTCGTGATCGCCGAGACGAAGAACCAGGCGAAGGACGCGGCCGAGGCCGTGGTCGTCGACTATGAAGAACTCCCCGCCGTCAGCAGCATCAGCGCTGCGCTCGCCGCGGGCGCGCCGCAGCTGCATCCGGAAGCGCCGGGCAATATGGTCTATGACTGGTCGATCGGCGACGAGAAGGCGACCAACGACGCCTTTGCCAAGGCAGCGAATGTCGTCTCGCTGGAGCTGACCAACAACCGACTCGTCCCCAATGCGATGGAACCGCGCGCGGCGATCGCGGAATACGATCCGGCCGAGGAGCATTTCACGCTCCACACCACATCGCAGAATCCGCATGTGGCGCGTCTCGTCCTCTCCGCCTTCTACAATGTGGCGCAGGAGCACAAGCTGCGCGTCATCGCTCCGGATGTCGGCGGCGGTTTCGGCTCGAAAATCTTTATCTATCCCGAAGAGATGGTCGCGCTGTGGGCCTCGAAGAAGGTCGAACGCCCGGTCAAATGGACGGGCGACCGCTCCGAAGCCTTCCTGACCGACGCCCACGGCCGCGATCATACCTCGCGCGCCGAAATGGCCTTTGACGCCAACAACAAGATCCTGGGGCTGCGGGTGAAGACCCACGCCAATTTCGGCGCCTATATGTCGCTGTTCTCGTCCTCGGTGCCGACCTATCTCTACGCAACGCTGCTGTCGGGTCAGTACAACATTCCGCAGATCTATGCGGAGGTAATGGGCGTCTATACCAACACCACGCCGGTGGATGCCTATCGCGGTGCCGGACGTCCGGAAGCGAGCTATCTGCTCGAGCGGCTGATGGAGACATCGGCGCGGCAGCTCAAAGTCGATCCGGCGGAGCTGCGGCGCACCAACTTCATCACCCAGTTCCCGCATCAGACGCCGGTCATCATGGCCTATGACATCGGCGATTTCGGCGCAGCACTCGACAAGGCGCTGGAAGCGATCGACTACAAGGACTTCCCCGCGCGCAAGGCGCAGTCGAAGGCCAATGGCAAACTGCGCGGTCTCGGCTTCTCCTGCTACATCGAAGCCTGCGGCATCGCACCGTCGAAGGCCGTGGGTTCGCTCGGCGCCGGCGTCGGCCTGTGGGAATCCGCGGAGGTGCGGGTCAATCCCGTCGGCACCATCGAGATCCTCACCGGTTCGCACAGCCACGGTCAGGGCCACGAGACGACCTTCGCACAGCTTGTCGCCGACCGACTCGGCATTTCCATCGAGCAGGTCTCCATCATCCATGGCGACACCGACAAGGTGCAGTTCGGCATGGGCACCTATGGCTCGCGCTCCGGCGCCGTCGGCATGAGCGCCATTGTCAAGGCGATGGAGAAGGTAGAAGCCAAGGCGAAGAAGATCGCCGCGCATCAGCTTGAGGCATCGGAAGGCGACATCGTCATCGAGAATGGCGAGTTCAAGGTGGCCGGCACCGACAAGTCGATCGCACTGCCGATGGTCGCGCTCGCTGCCTACACCGCGCATAACCTGCCGGACGGCATGGAGCCCGGCTTGAAGGAAAGCGCCTTCTACGACCCGACCAACTTCACCTTCCCGGCTGGCACTTACATCTGCGAGGTCGAGGTCGATCCCGGCACCGGCAAGACCGACATCATCGACTTCGTCGCCGTCGATGACTTCGGCCGCCTCATCAATCCGATGATTGTCGAAGGCCAGGTACATGGCGGCCTCGCGCAAGGCATCGGTCAGGCGATGCTGGAAAGCGCCGTCTATGACGACAACGGCCAGCCGGTGACGGCCTCCTTCATGGACTACGCGATGCCGCGCGCCGATGATGTGCCGTCGTTCAAGATCTCGCATTCGATCACGCTCTGCCCGGGCAATCCGCTGGGGATCAAGGGCTGCGGTGAAGCTGGCGCCATTGGCTCCTCGCCCGCGGTGATCAACGCGATCACCGACGCGCTCGGGCACAACAAACTGGAAATGCCGGCAACGCCGGGACGTGTCTGGGAAGCGCTGCAGTTGCAGCAGGCCGCCGAGTAAGGAGACGCATCATGTATGAGACGACTTACCACCGCGCCGCCAGTGTTGATGAAGCCGCTGCGCTGCTGTCGAAGCACCCCGAGGCCAAATTCCTCGCCGGTGGCCATACGCTGCTGCCGGTGATGAAACAGCGCCTCGCCGGGCCGAGCGATGTGATCGACATCGCCCGCATCAAGGACCTCATCGGCGTCGAAGCGACACCCGATGCACTGATCATCAAGGCCGCGACGACCTATTACGACATCACCCAGAGCGCCGCCGCGAAGAAGGCGATTCCGGCCATCGTGCATCTGACCGAAGTGCTCGGCGACCCCGCCGTGCGCTATCGCGGCACCATTGGCGGCTCGCTCGCCAATAACGACCCTGCCGCCGATTATCCCGCTGCCGTGCTCGCCCTGAATGCGACGGTGAAAACCAACAAGCGCAGCATCGCAGCCGCGGATTTCTTCAAGGGACTGTTCTCGACGGCTCTTGAGGATGACGAGATCATCACCGCGGTCTCATTCCCGATCCCCGCCAAGGCCGGCTATGCCAAGATGCGGCATCCCGCTTCGCGCTTCGCGATGACGGGTGTGTTCGTCGCGCAGATGAAGGACGGCGAAATCCGCGTCGCCGCCACCGGCGCGGCGCAGGATGGTGTAATGCGCGTATCCGCCATCGAGGCTGCGTTGAAATCGAACTGGTCGGCCGGCGCGATCGACGGCGTGTCGATCTCCGCCGACGGCCTGATGGGCGACATCCACGGCTCCGCCGCCTACCGCGCCAATCTCATCAAGGTGATGGCGCAAAGGGCGGTGGAAGCGGCGGGATAGTATTGTGATCGTCCCCGCCTCGGCGGGGACGGCCAGTCAGCTATATCGCGCAATCGCCAGCGCACTCACATCCAGCTCCGGCGCCTTGCCGGCAATCTGGTCCGACAGCACGCGGGCAGTGCCGCAGGCCATGGTCCAGCCGAGGGTGCCGTGACCGGTGTTGAGATGCAGGTTGCCGAACTTCGTCGGCCCGACGATGGGCGGACCATCCGGCGTCATCGGGCGGAGGCCGCTCCAGAACGTCGACTGCGCGAGATCGCCGGCCTTCGGGAACAGATCGGTCAGCGACTTGTCGAGCGGCAACCGGCGCGGCGCGGTCGGCTGCGGCGTATAGTTGCCGACTTCCGCCGTCCCACCGACGCGGATGCGATCACCAAGGCGGGTGATTGCCACCTTGTAGGTCTCGTCCATGACCGTCGATTCCGGCGCGACGCTCCCGTCGGTGATCGGCACCGTGAGCGAATAGCCCTTCACCGGATAGACCGGCGCATCGATGCCGAGCGGACGCAGCAGCAGCGGCGAGAAGCTGCCGAGCGCCATCACATATTGATCGGCCGTGAACACGCCCTTGTCGGTGGTCACCTGCGCAACACGGCCGCCGGTGACATCCACAGACTTGATCGTGGTCTCATAGATGAACTTCACGCCGAGACCGGCCGCGATCTTCTCCAGCGCCTGCGTGAACAGATGGCAGTCGCCCGTCTCATCCTCGGGCAGACGAAGCCCGCCGATGAACAGATGCTGCACACCGGCAAGGCCCGGCTCGTATTTCACGCAACCGGCGCGGTCGAGCACCTGATAGGGAACGCCATACTGCTTGAGGACGTCGATATCGCCCGCGGTGCCATCGAGCTGCGACTGCTTTCGGAACAGCTGCAGAGTGCCCTGGCTGCGCTCGTCATAGGCGATGCCGGTGTCGGCACGCAGCGCACGGAGCTGATCGCGGCTGTATTCGGCGATGCCGACCATGCGCGACTTGTTGAGGGCATAGCGCTCGTTGGTGCAGTTGCGCAGCATCTGCAGCATCCAGCGCCACTGATACGGATCGGCCTGCGGGCGCACCACCAGCGGGCCGTATTTGTCCATCATCCAGCCGATCGCCTTTTTCGGCACGCCGGGTCCCGCCCATGGCGAGGAATAGCCCGGCGAGACTTCGCCGGCATTGCCGAAGCTCGTCTCCAGCGCAGGGCCGGGCTGACGATCGATCACCGTCACCTCGAAGCCCGCCTTGGCGAGATAGTAGGACGTGGTGACGCCTATGACGCCGGCACCGAGAACAAGAACCTTCATATCGCAATCATCCCAGCACGACCGCGCCAGCGCGTGTCGATTTCCTCAGCATAGATTCGTTCGTAGCGGCGCCCCAGCGATGTCAGCATCTCATAGCCGATGGTGCCGGCCGCAGCGGCGAGATCGTCGACGGTCTGATGGCCACCGATGATTTCCACTTGCGAACCGCGTGCCAACGCCCCCTCAGGCAATTCGCTGCAGTCGACAATCAGCGAGTCCATCGAGACGCGCCCGGCCACCGGCAGCCGCTTGCCGCGGAAATAAACCGCGCCGTTCTCGCCGAAGGCGCGCTGCAGCCCGTCGGCATAGCCGATCGCCAGCGTCGCCAGCCGCGTCGGCTGCACGGCGCGAAACGCCCAGCCATAGCCCGCATGGGCGCCGGCCTCGACCTCGCGTGTCTGGATCACCTGCGCGGTGAGACGGATCACGGGGAGCATCGGATTGACCTGGCCAGGCACGGGATTGATGCCGTACAGCGCCGCGCCGGGACGGACGAGATCGTTGTGGAACGCCCCGCCGAGGAAAATGCCGGACGAATTGGCGAGCGACTTGCGGACGCCCGGGAAGTGCTTTGCCAGCGCCGCGAAGGCTTCGCGCTGATGCGCATTAGCCGGATGAGCCGGCTCGTCGGCACAAGCGAGATGGCTCATGACGAAGGACAGATCGAGTCCGGCGGGCGGCGCCTCGACAAAACGGGCGACATCGCGCGGCGACAGGCCGAAACGCGACATGCCGCTATCGACCTGGATCGCGCAGGGCAGTTTGCGGCCGAGCAGGCCGGCCTGCTCCGACCAGGCCTCGGCCTGTTCGAGCGAATTGAGCACCGGCACGATGCCGAATTCGGCGCAGTCGCCCTCGCCGCCTTCAGGCAGACCGTTGAGGACATGAATGGTGACATCGCGCGGCAGATGGCGGCGCAGGTCCAGTGCCTCGTCGAGATGGGCGACGAAGAAGGTCCGGCAGCCAGCCTGATAAAGCGCCGGCGCCACGCGGCTGGCGCCGAGCCCGTAGGCATCGGCCTTCAGCACCCCGGCGCAGGTGACATTCGGGCCGACCTTATTGGCCAGCAACCGGTAATTCCGGCCGATCCCGGCGAGATCGATGGTCAGCACAGCACCGGCATGTTGAATGCCGTCCTTCACTTCCACACGTGCCAGCATGCCTAACGCCTCCGATCGAGGATCAAGGCTGCACTATCTCACCACATTCATGGTGCTTTACGGCGATTTGGGCCGTTGCTACGGTGATGGACGCCGGATTTCAGCGTCATTCGGCAACGTCCCGGTGAATTCCTGCGTCTGGACCCCCGATATGCCCCCTGAGCTCGACTCAATCGACCGAAAGATCCTGCGCGAGATCGTACAGGATGCCCGCATCAGCCAGATGGCGCTGGCCGAAAAGGTCGGCCTGTCGCCCACTGCCTGCACCCGGCGGCTGGCGGCGCTGGAGAAGAAGGGCATCGTTCGCGGCTATGCCGCCGAGATCGACGCGTCCGAGCTCGGCTATATGATGACGGTGCATGTGCACATCACGCTGGACAAGCAGAGCGAGGACGCGCTGTCCGCCTTCGAGCGCGCCATCGCGCAGTGTCCCGATGTGGTGTCCTGCTATCTGATGTCGGGCAACGACGACTATCTCGTCCATGTGCAGGCGCGCGACATGCAGGACTATGAGCGCATCCACAAACAGCATCTGTCGCGCATGCCGGGCGTCTCCCGCCTGCATTCGAGCTTTGCGATGCGAACGGTGGTGAAGCGCGGTGTGTCGCTGTCGGCGCTGAAGGGGTGATGCTCCGTCGCGCGCCGCACACTCCGCCCTCATCCTGAGGAGCGCGCAACGCGCGCGTCTCGAAGGATGGTTGCGGGCGCCATCAGCTCATGGTTCGAGACGGCGCTACGCGCCTCCTCACCATGAGGGGGCGGAGTTAGCTAGCTATGCAGCCCCGGCGCTTCCTGGCCGGTGCGCTCGACATATTCGGTATAGCCGCCGCCATATTGATGGATGCCGTCCGGTGTCAGCTCCAGCACGCGGTTCGACAGCGCCGCCAGGAAGTGTCGATCATGCGACACGAACAGCATGGTGCCCTCGAAATCCGCCAGTGCCTTGATCAGCATTTCCTTGGTGGCCATGTCCAAGTGGTTGGTCGGCTCGTCGAGCACCAGGAAGTTCGGCGGATCGAACAGCATCTTGGCCATCACCAGACGCGCCTTCTCGCCGCCTGAGAGAACGCGACAGCGCTTCTCGACATCGTCGCCGGAGAAGCCGAAGCAGCCGGCGAGCGCACGCAGCGTGCCCTGCCCCGCCTGCGGAAAAGTGTCTTCGAGATTCTGGAAGATGGTGCGCTCGCCATCGAGCAGGTCCATCGCGTGCTGGGCGAAATAGCCCATCTTCACGCTGCCGCCGATGGTGACGCTTCCAGTGTCGGGCTCTGATGCACCAGCCACCAGCTTCAGCAACGTCGACTTGCCGGCGCCGTTGATGCCCATGATGGCCCAGCGCTCCTTGCGGCGGACCATGAAGTCCAGCCCGTCATAGATCACCTTGCTGCCATAGGCCTTGTTCACGCCCTTCAGCGCCACGACGTCTTCGCCCGAACGCGGTGCCGGCAGGAAGTCGAAGGCCACTGTCTCACGGCGCTTCGGCGGTTCGACGCGCTCGATCTTGTCGAGTTTCTTCACCCGGCTCTGCACCTGCGCCGCATGCGAGGCGCGCGCCTTGAAGCGCTCGATGAACTTGATTTCCTTGGCGAGCATGGCCTGCTGGCGCTCGAACTGCGCCTGCTGCTGCTTCTCGTTCATGGCGCGCTGCGCCTCATAGAACTCGTAGTCGCCGGAATAGGAATTCAGCGTGCCGCCATCGATCTCCATGATCTTGGTCACGATGCGGTTCATGAATTCGCGGTCATGCGAGGTCATGAGCAGCGCGCCTTCATAACCCTTCAAGAATCCTTCGAGCCAGATCAGGCTTTCGAGATCGAGATGGTTCGACGGTTCGTCGAGCAGCATCACATCCGGGCGCATCAACAGAATGCGGGCCAGCGCCACGCGCATCTTCCAGCCGCCCGAGAGCTTGCCGACATCGCCGTCCATCATCTCCTGCGAGAACGACAGGCCATCCAGCACTTCGCGCGCACGGCCTTCCAGCGCATAGCCGTCGAGCTCCTCGAAGCGCGCCTGCACCTCACCGTAGCGGGTGATGATCTCGTCCATCCTGTCGGCCTGGTCCGGATCGGCCATGGCCGCTTCCAGTTCCTTCAGCTCCGTAGCGACGACGCTGACCGGACCGGCGCCCTCCATCACCTCGGCCACCGCGCTGTGGCCGGACATCTCGCCGACATCCTGGCTGAAATAGCCGATGGTGACGCCGCGCTCGACCACGACCTGCCCCTCATCCGGCAGCTCGCGGCCGGTCACCAGCCGGAACAGCGTGGTCTTGCCGGAGCCGTTGGGGCCGACGAGGCCGATCTTCTCGCCCTTCAACAGCGCGCCGGCGGCTTCGATGAAGACGATCTGATGACCGTTCTGCTTGCTGATATTGTCGAGGCGGATCATGGGCAGGCGAACTCGCGGGACGAAAGGGAAGGCCTCGCAATAAGGCATCGGGCCAGCCCGCGAAAGGATATTTTGCGCTGCAAACGCCCGTCCGCCTCCGCCCACAGGGCTTCGGCGCGACATCCTCCACTCGCCTCGCTTTCGTCCAGTCTATTACGGCTTGCCGAGCCGAAGCTCGCGAAGCGAGCGGAGGATGGTATGCTGTGCCGGCAAATCGGGAATACGGGGCCTCCAATGACGAAGACGATCCAACCCACGCCGCAAACCGTCCATTGGGGCTATTTCGACGCCAAACAGCCCGCCATCACCACCATCGAGCCCGGCGACACCATCACCATGACCAGCGTCAGCGGCACCCGCGATCATCTGCCGACCGACGCCAGCATGACGCCGCGCCCAGAACTGCTTGCGATCATCGACGCGGTGAAACCCGATCTCGGGCCACATATCCTCACCGGCCCAGTCGCCGTGCGCGGCGCCGAGCCGGGCGATGCGCTGCGCGTCGAGATTCAGGATGTCCAGCTCGCCGACGACTGGGGCTATATGCTGTTTCGCCCCGGCATGGGCACCCTCCCCGACGATTTCGACTATTTCCGCCGTGTCCATATCGGGCTCGATCGCGCCAGTAACATCGTCAGGACGCCATGGGGCATCACGCTTGAGGCAAAACCCTTCTTCGGCGTGATGGGCACTGCGCCGAGGCCGGAAGTCGGCCGCGCCTCGTCGACCATGCCGTCGCATTTCGGCGGCAATATCGACAACAAGGAACTCGGCGCGGGTAGTGTGCTCTATCTGCCGGTCTGGGCGGCCGGCGGTCTGTTCTCCTGCGGCGACGGCCATGCGGTGCAGGGCGACGGTGAAGTCTGTGTTACCGCTGTTGAAACCGGCCTCACCGGCACCTTCAAGATCGATCTGGTCAAGAACGCCAACCTCGAAGCGCCCTATGCGGAGACGAAGGACCACCTCATCACCATGGCCTTCGATCCCGATCTGGACGAAGCGGCGCGGATCGCCCTGCGCCGGATGATCGCGATGGTGGCGGCTCGCACCACGCTGTCGAAAGAGGACGCCTACATGCTCTGCAGCCTCACCGCCGATGTGCGGGTGACGCAGCTCGTCAATCTGGAAAAGGGCATCCATGTGATGATGCGGCATGATGTGATTGCGCAGGCGAAGCGCTGACTCCATCGTCATTGCGAGCCCTGACGAATTGCGCAGCAATTCGTTTGGGCGAAGCAATCCAGCTCTTTCTTCGTGCGGCTTCTGGATTGCTTCGTCGCTACGCTCCTCGCAATGACAAGCGGGGGCTATCGCTCCCGCCGCTGCCCCGCAAGCCAGGCGTTATTCTCCGCCAGCGTCTTCAGCGCCAGCGCAACCTGCCGCAGTTCGTTACGCTCCGGTCCCAGCGGCAACGCGCGAGCCTTGCGCAATGCGATGCGCGCCAGATCTTTCAGTTCTTCTGCGATGCGGTGTGTCATGGCGGAACAACGCCGCAAAACGGAACTCGGTTTTGCGCGCTGATCAGCTATTCAGGCGGAACCGTGCCGGGAACTTGAGGGAACTCCCACGCGTCACGCTCGCGTGAGCGCTGGAACCGCCGCGCTCATTTGCGGATCGGCACGCCCTTGGTGGTGAATTTCTGCATCTTGCCGCCACCCGGCCTGATCGGACGCTTCGTGCCCGCAGCCTTGCCCGTTCCGGGCGGCTGATGTGCCGGCACCAGTTGCTCAGGACGCGGGCCGATCAGGTCGGCACGGCCCATCGCCTTCAGCGCCTCGCGGATCACCGGCCAATTGTCGGGATCATGATAGCGCAGGAACGCCTTGTGCAGCCGGCGCTGCCGCAGGCCCTTGATCGCCTCGACCTTCTCGCTGGCGCCATGGCGCACGCCGCGCAGCGGATTTACGCCGGTGTGATACATCGCCGTTGCCGTCGCCATCGGTGACGGCAGGAAGGTTTGCACCTGATCGGCGCGGTAGCGATTCTTCTTGAGCCACAGCGCGAGGTTCATCATGTCCTCATCCGTCGTGCCCGGATGCGCCGCGATAAAATACGGGATGAGGAAGTACTTCTTCCCCGCCTTCTGCACGGCGGCGTCGAACATCTTCTTGAAGCGGTTATAGGTGCCGATGCCCGGCTTCATCATCTTGTCGAGCGGCCCGCGCTCGGTGTGCTCCGGCGCGATCTTCAGATAGCCGCCAACATGATGGGTGACGAGCTCCTCGACATATTTCGGGCTCTGCACCGCCAGATCGTAGCGCACGCCCGAAGCGACCATCACCTTCTTGATACCCTTGGTCTCGCGCACCTTGCGATACAGGCTGATCAGCTCGTCATGCGAGGTGTTGAGATTCGGGCAGATGTCCGGAAACACGCAGGACGGCAGCCGGCAGTTCTTCTCGACATTCGGATCCTTGCAGGCCATGCGATACATGTTCGCGGTCGGGCCCCCGATGTCGGAAATGACGCCCGTAAAGCCCGGCGTCTTGTCGCGGATCTTTTCGATCTCCTGCAGGATCGATTTTTCCGATCGGTTCTGGATGATGCGGCCTTCATGCTCGGTGATCGAGCAGAAGGTGCAGCCGCCGAAACAGCCGCGCATGATCGTCACCGAGAACTTGATCATGTCCCAGGCGGGAATTTTCTGATCGCCATAGGACGGATGCGGCGCGCGCGCATAAGGCAGGTCATAGACCGCATCCATCTCGTCCGATGTCAGCGGGATCGGCGGCGGATTGAGCCAGAGATCGCGGTCGCCATGCTTCTGCACAAGGGCCCGCGCATTGCCGGGATTGGCCTCACGATGCAGCACGCGCGAGGCGCGAGCATAGGCTTCCTTGTCCTGCTCGACCTGCTCGCAGGACGGCAGCCGCACCACCGTGTCGCCGCTGCGGCGCGTGGCGCCTTCATCGGCGGAATCGAGATCGTCCGCCGGCAGTTCGGTGTAGTTCTCCGGCACGCGGCGGAACAGCGCGACACCGCGGATATCGTCGAGATCGCGCGGCGATTCACCATCGGCCAGGCGATGCGCGACTTCGACCACGGCACGCTCGGCATTGCCGTAGAGCAGGAGATCCGCCTTCGCATCGGCGAGGATCGAACGGCGCACCTTCTCCGACCAGTAATCGTAATGCGCGATGCGGCGGAGCGAGGCTTCGATGCCGCCGAGAATGATCGGCACATCCTTGAACGCCTCGCGGCAACGCTGCGCATAGACTACGGTGCAGCGATCCGGCCGCTTGCCGCCCTCGCCGCCCGGCGTATAGGCGTCGTCACTGCGGATGCGGCGATCTGCGGTGTAGCGGTTCACCATGGAATCCATATTGCCGCCGGTGACGCCGAAGAACACGAGCGGCCTGCCGAGCGCCTTGAACGGCTCTGCCGAATGCCAGTCGGGCTGCGAGATGATGCCGACGCGGAACCCCTGCGCTTCCAGCAGGCGGCCGATGATGGCCATGCCGAAGGAGGGGTGGTCGACATAAGCGTCGCCGGTGACCAGCACGATGTCGCAGGCATCCCAGCCGAGCTGGTCCATCTCGGCACGGCTCATGGGCAGGAACGGCGCCGGCTTGCGCAGCACGGTCGGGCCCGCCCAGGCCATCAGGGGTTTTTCAGCGACTGCGAGATTGGTCATGCGCCGTGGAATAAGGCTCCTAAGCCGTAATTTCAATGTCGGCGCAAACTTTCAGGCAAAAGGAACCCGTACAGGCGGTACCCGGCACCGTCAGACCAGCTTCAGCGCGATGGCGCTGAGGCCGCCGAGCGCGATCAGCGACAGTGTGCCGGCCGCCAGCACGCGGCCTCCGGCGGTCATCACCGATCGCAGATCCACTGACAGGCCGAGCGCCGCCATCGACAGGATGGTCAGGATCGTCGAGGCGGTGTGCAGCGGTTCGAGCGCAGCGGTGGGAATGAGCTGGAACGAGCCCAGACACATCATCAGCAGGAACCCGATGATGAACCACGGCAACATGTCGCGCAGCGCCGGCCGCTTGCCGTTGCTCCGTCCGTTCCACAAACCGAGCAGGATCACCACGGGACCGAGCATCAGGACGCGCATCAGCTTGACCACGGTGCCGATCTGCACGCTCGCCGCGCCGATCGCATGCGTCGCCGCCAGAACCTGCGGCACCGCGTAGACAGTCAGCCCCGCAGCAACGCCGTATTGCCACTGGTTCAGGCCGAGCACCGTGACGCAGAGTGGCAACAGCAGCACCACGAGAATGCCGAGCGCCGCCGTGAAGGAGATCGATGACGCCACATCCTCCGGCCGTGCATCGATCACCGGCGCTGCAGCCACGATCGCCGAATTGCCGCAGATGGAATTGCCGCAGGCGACCAGTGTCGCCAGCTTGTCCGGCAGGCCGAGCAGGCGCGAGAGCGTGTAGCTGATGACCAGTGACAGCAGCACCACCAGCGCGACCGCCAGTACCAGCCGCAGGCCTGCCTGTTGGATGGTGCCAAAGCTGATGGAGGCGCCGAGCAGCACGATGGCCAGCTCGAGCAGGCTCTTGGAGGCGAAATGCACGCCGGCGCGCGCCCGGGCATGCAGACCGAAGCCCGTATGCAGCGCGGTGCCGAGCAGGATCGCGAAGACCAGCGCATCGACCAAGGGATTGCCGAGCAGGTGGATTTCGAGGCGCTCGATGCCCAGCGCCAGCATTGTGACGAGAGTTGCGAGGGCCAGGCCGGGGCCGAGATCGATGATGCGCTTTATGGAGGACATGTTTCCCTCAACGTGCTTGAGAGAAAAATATTCTTCCTTTAAATCCCATTCTATCGCATAATTATAATCGTTCCGTTCGATTTATCCGGACATTATGACCCTGGATCAGCTCGCAGCCTTTGTCGCCGTGGCGGAGCGTCAGCACCTGACGCAGGCGGCGGCTGCGCTGAACCTGTCGTCCTCTGCGGTCAGCTCGGCCATCAAGGCGCTGGAAACGACGCATGGCGTGGCGCTGTTTCACCGTGTCGGCCGCGGCATCGAGATGACTCCGGCAGGACGCCGCTTCCTGCCGGAAGCGCGCGACATGCTGGCGCGCGCCAGGGGCACCGCGCGCCTGCTCGATGAGCTGGCCGGCACCGCGCACGGCGTCATCGAATTGCAGGCGAGCCAGACCATCGCGAATTACTGGCTGCCGCCGCGCCTGATGCGCTTTCACGCCGAACATCCCGGCATCGAGATCAAGCTGCAGCTCGGCAACACCACCACGGTGACCGAAGCCGTGATCACGGGCACCGCCGAACTCGGCTTCATCGAAGGCACCATCGACGAGCCGGCGCTGGCCTCGCAGCGCGTGGCCTCCGACCGGCTCATGATCGTGGTGTCGACGCGTCAGCCCACCGATGACGACATTCCGTTCACCGGTACCGACGACCTGCTGTCGCTGTCCTGGGTGATGCGCGAGCCCGGCTCCGGCACGCGCTCGGTCTTCGAAGCGGCGCTGCGCGCGCACAAGATCGATCCCGCACGCCTCGATATCGTGATGACGCTGCCATCGAACGAAGCGGTGCTCACGGCCGTGCGCAACAGCGCTGCTGCAACGGCCTTGTCTGAAGCGGTGGTGACGCCCTTCCTGCACAATGGTGAGCTGCGCGCGCTGCCCTTCGCGCTCGACCTCCGCGAATTCACGTTGCTGCGCCACAAGGAGAGGCCGCTTTCCGCCGTCGCGCAGGCTTTCGCGAAATATTGCCGATCTTACGCCAAATAGCGCAGCTTTGTGCAAGCTCGTATCTCAGCCGTGGAACATCTCGACGCCGACGTCGTTCTCCACGGTTGAGAGTGTGTAAGATTGCAGTGTGATGGCCTGGTCCGATCGTTTCACCGACCCTATCCAGATTCCGAATGGCGACAGAATCGAGACGCTCCGCGATGCGGGCGCTTACATCGCCCGGCTTCCCAATTGCGAATACAAGACCGATGCATGGCGCACCGCCACGCATCTGTTGATCGAGGCGGCCGAAGGCGCAGTGTCGATCGAACTTGCGCGTTTCGCGATCCTTCAGGCCTTCGCCGTCGAATGGGAAAAAGAGGAGCTGGCGCTATGATCACATCGCGGCTGGCTCTGCTGCGATGCGCTATTTCGTCAGCTCGACCACCCGGTTCAACGCCGTCAGAAACCCCTTCAGTGAAACCTTCAGGGCGACGGGTTGTGCGGAATTGATGGCGGTGGCGCCGATATTGAGCGCCGTGCCGGTTTTCATCTTCGCCACTTGCGCCGCATCCAGCCCCATCGGCACCAGGCATCCCTGCGGCACACAGGTGGAGAATGCCAGCGCCCCGACCGGAGCCTCGTCGAGCTTGAGCGAGACGCCTTTGGCCAGCGCGAGGCCGAACGGCATCAGCAACGCACCTTCCAGCTTGCCGCCGGCGACATTGCGCAGCTCAACCGTAAGAACGCTCTGATTGTTTTGCGTGTTGGTCTGCACCTGCCGCATCACGCAGGCCGTGGTGTTGTCCTGCGACTGACAAGCGACGACCCAGTCCTGGAAGGTCTCGACCAGTGAACCCGCTCCGCCCGGAAGCGGCGCCGCGACGGTAATGCCCACGAAAGCGAGCGTGACAGCGAGGGCAGCGGAGCCTGCGTGATACTTCGAGAACATCATCTTCAATTCGCTTCTTCTTCCTGCGTGCCGCGATTGGCCGGCGCATTGCCGGTGTCGTTGCGATTACCCGGGCCGCCGAGATCGATCAGTTGCGGCTGCGCGAAGGCATCTGCGGTGGTGATCACGAAGGACTGCCGCACCGTACTGCCGATGCTGTTGATGGCGCTGGTGCCGGTATCGATCGTGTTCGGCGGCGGCAGCACCGGCGCGACGGATGCATTGATGTCGGCCGTCGTCGTCGCCGTGGTGGAGGCCAGCGTGTAGTTGCGGGCATCCAAGCCGCCGAGCGAAAGGCCCGTGATGTTCACCAGCTTGCCGTTGCCCGAATTGGGATCCGCAAAGGTGCCGGTGCCGGACGCGATACTCAACAGGTCACCAGCCACCATGCCGTTGAAAACAGCGCCGGAAGTGACCAGCGCGGCCGTCGTGTTGCCGTCATAGGGCTTACTCAGCGCTGATATGCCGGTGATCGACGTGATCACGGCCCGGTTGATATCCGCCGTCGTCGTGGCGGTGCCGGAGGCCAGCGTGTAGTTGCCGGCATCGGCGCCAGCCAGCACGCCGTTCAGCGTCACCGTCTTGCCGGTGCCAGCATTCTTGTCGGCGAAAGTAGCCGATGTCGCGGCGAAGGAGACGCCGTCGCCGCCGATCGCACCGAGCAATGTGCCGAGGCTCAGGATCGAGGCCGCCGTGCTGCCGTCATAGACCTTGTTGCCCGCGGTGAAGCCGGACAGCGTCAGCACGGCCTTGGCGATATCGACCGTGGTCGCACCACCCGTCAATGTGTAGTTCGACGCCGTGCCCGACCCATTGCCGAGCGCCAGCGTGCCGAGCGCGAAGCTGCGGCCGGAGCCCGCATCCTTGCTGCCCAGCTGCCCCGCCCCGGTCAACACCAGCGTCTCGCCGCTGACCAGATTGCCGAGGGTCAACACGCTTGCAGCGACATCGGTGGTGCCGTCATAGACGCGCCCGCCGGACAGCGACAGCACGCGTTGCACGATATTGGCCGTCGTCGATGCCGTGGTCGTGGACAGCGTGTAGTTGCCCGCATCCGTGCCGCCCAGCGTCAGCCCGCTGATGCCCACGGTCAGGCCGTTGCCGACATCCTTGCTGGAGAACGCGCCGGTGCCCGCGGCCACCGTGAGCACATCGCCGGACAGCTTGCCATTGAACACAGCGCCGGACGTCACCAGCGACGCATCGGTGGTGCCGTCATAGGTCTTGTTGCCGGCGGTGATGCCGGCGATGGAGGTGATGATCGCCTTGGCGATATCCACCGACGTCGTCGCCGTGGTGGTGGACAGCGTGTAGTTGCCCGCATCCGTGCCGCCAAGCGTGAGGCCGGTGATATCGACCGTCTTGCCAGTGCCGGCATTCTTGTCACGGAGTGCGCCCGACGCCGTCGCCACTGTCAGCACATCGCCGCTGATCTTGCCGGAGAAACCCGCACCGGCCGTCACCAACGCGACGTCCGTGGTGCCGTCATAGGTCCTGTTGGTCGCTGTGATGCCGGTGATGGAGGTGATGACGGCCTTGGCGATATCCGCCGTCGTCGAGGCCGTGGTCGTCGATAGCGTATAATTTCCCGCATCCGTGCCGCCGAGCGTGAGCCCGGTGATGTTGACCGTCTTTCCGGCGCCGGCATTCTTGTCGGAGAACGCGCCCGCCCCTGTCGCCACGGTCAGCACGTCGCCGCTGATCTTGCCATTGAACACGGCGCCCGACGTCACCAGCGTCGCCGCGTCGGTACCGTCATAGGTCCTGTTGCTCGCGGCAATGCCGGCGATCGAGGTGATGATCGCCTTGGCGATATCCGCCGTCGTCGCGGCCGTGGTCGAGGACAGCGTATAGTTGCCCGCATCGGTGCCGCCGAGCGAGAGGCCGCTGATATTCACCGTCTTGCCGGTGCCGGCATTCTTGTTGTCGAACGCCCCCGATGAGGTCGCCACCGTCAGCACGTCACCGGCAACCTTGCCGTTAAACGTGGAGCCGGTCAGCACCAGCGTCGCCGCGTCGGTGCCGTCATAGGTCTTGTTGCCGGCGGTGATGCCGGAGATCGAGGTGATGATGGCCTTGGCGATGTCAGCCGTCGTCGAGGCCGTGGTCGTGGACAGCGTGTAATTGCCGGCATCGGTGCCGCCGAGCGAAAGCCCGGTGATGTTGACCGTCTTGCCCGTCGCGGCATTCTTGTCGCTGAACGCCCCCGATGATGTCGCCACCGTCAGCACATCGCCGCTCACCTTGCCGTTGAAGCTGGCGCCGGTCAGCACCAGCGTGGCCGCATCGGTGCCGTCATAGGTCTTGTTGCTGGCGGTGATGCCGGAGATCGAGGTGATCACCGCCTTGGCGATGTCGGCCGTGGTCGAGGCCGTGGTCGAAGACAGCGTGTAATTGCCCGCATCGGTGCCGCCGAGCGACAGGCCGGTGATGTTCACCGTCTTGCCGGTTGCGGCGTTCTTGTCGGAGAACGCGCCCGACGATGTCGCCACCGTCAGCACGTCGCCCGTGATCTTGCCGTTGATCGTCGCGCCGGTCAGCACCAGGGCGGCTTCGTCCGTGCCGTCATAGGTCTTGTTGGTGGCGGTGATGCCGGAGATCGACGTGATGATCGCCTTGGCGATATCGGCCGTGGTCGAAGCCGTGGTGGTGGACAGCGTGTAATTGCCCGCATCGGTGCCGCCGAGCGTCAGGCCCGAAATATTCACCGTCTTGCCGGTGCCGGCATTCTTGTCGGTGAAGGCGCCGGTGGCGGTGGCCACCGTGAGCGCATCGCCCGACACCATGCCGTTGAAGGTAGCGCCAGACAGCACCAGCGTGGCCGCAGTGGTGGCGTCATAGGTCTTGTTGTCGGCGGTGATGCCGGTGATGGCGGTGATGGTCGCCTTGGTGATGTCCACCGTGCGCGTGCTGCCCGTCAGCGTGTAGTTCGAGGCGAGACCCGTGCCGTTGCCGAGCGCCAGCGTGCCGAGCCCGAAGCCGAGGCCGGTGCCGACATTCTTGTTGGACAGCGTGCCGATGCCCGCGAGCGTCAGCGTCTCGCCATTGGCGAGATTGCCGATGGTCAGCACGCCCGCGCCGACATTGGTGGTGCCGTCATAGGTGCGCGTGCCGTCCAGGCTCACCACGCGCTTGTTGATGGTGAGGCTGCCACTGCCGTAGTCCACATAGTAATCACCGGCCGCTCCGGTAGAATAGCTCAGCGACAGCACATTGCTGCCGCCATAACCATAGGTGCCCGCATTGGTGGTGGCGCCGATGGCGCTGCCCCAGCTCACGCCCACATTGCCCGCGCCGACGCCATCGACCGCGATGGCGGACGTATCGATGGTGTCGCCATAGGTGGTCGTGCTGTCGCCGGTGAGGCGCACATAATAGGTGTAGACGGGGTCCGTGGTCAGGCTGCGCAGCACCGGCGCGCCGCCGGTCTTGAGCGATGCCCAGGTGGAGGCGAAATTCCAGCCGCCGTCGATATACTGGAACGGATCGGCCATCTGCGCCGTGGTCAGGCCGGTTGCGCCGCAGGTGGCCGTGCTGTGCATGCCGCCGCAGCCACTCGACTGGCCTGTGGTGGTGACATTCCAGAAGCTGTTGCTGACGGTGGCGCGCAGGCCAGCATAGCCGACCAGGCCTCCGACATTCGATGTTCCGGTAACCACGCCGCTCGCATAGGCATTGCTTACGGATATAGTTCCAACAGCCGCGGTAGCGCTTCCCAGCGAGCCGACGAGGCCGCCAACCCTGTCTGCGCCGGTCACGTTGCCGGTCGCATAGACATCGCTGATCGACGCCCACGCAAAGCCAACCAGACCGCCGACATAGTTAGAGATGGGAGCGATGACATCGCCCGTCGCATAGGCATTGGTGAGAACGGTATATGAGGTCGCAGCGCCGATGAGCCCGCCAGCACCGCCACCGCTGGTCGTTGCCGTTCCGAACGAGCTGACATTCCCCGTTGCATAGACGTTGGTGATGGTCGCCGTATCCGAAGCGGAATTGCCGCCCGAGCCGCCGATCAGCCCACCGGCAATGTTGCCAGCGCTGTCGAAGAACACATCGCCGGTGTTGTAGGCGTTGGAGACCGTGCCGGTCTTCATAGAACCGATCAGGCCGCCGACATTGGTTTGGCCCGTCACCGAACCGCCGACGAGCCCGATATTGCCGATGCTTGCGCCCGTGGTCGCACCGAACAGGCCGATATAGCCCTCCGTCGGCCGGTTGATGAAGAGATTGGAGATCGTGTGGTTCTGGCCATCGAAGGTGCCAGTGAAACTCTTGCTCGGATTTCCTGGGACCAAAGTTCCCACCGGCACCCAGCCGCTCGTGCTCCAGATGTCGGCGGCATTCAGGCCCTTGGTCGCGCTGGCGTCGAGATTGACGGCGAGTTTGTAGTTGCCCGACAGGTTCGCGCCCATCAGCGCGAGCTGGTGCAGATTGCTGATGGTGATGACGCCGTTGCTGTCCGCCGTCGCCGCTTCCGCGCGCAGGATCGGCCGCATGTCGCCGGACTGGTACCAGACACTGGTGAAGTCCCAGCCCGTATAGCTGGCGGCGCTGCGCATCTGCGCGGTGGTCAGGCCGGTGCCGCCGCTGCTGCTGGTTTGCCCGGTGGTGTTGATATCCCAGAAACTGTCGGTGACTGAAGTTTGAGTTAAACCGACCAAGCCGCCGACATAGCAGTCCCAACAGGATGCTCCAGTCACCGCACCCGTGGCGTAGGCATAGCTTATCGATCCGCCCAGCATATAGCCGACCAGTCCGCCGACCGAGTCGGAGCCGCTGACGGCGCCAGTGGCATAGACATAGTTCAGAGATCCGTCCTGCCCAAACCCCACCAGCCCCCCCACAAGGCTGCTGCCTTGAACGGCGCCGGTCGCATAGGACGAGGTCACCGACCCGCCCGTCAGCCAGCCCACCAGCCCGCCAACGCCAAATTGACCGTTGACTGTGGAGGATGACCACGATCCGCTGATCGTCCCGTCATTCGTGCCGACCAGCCCGCCGACATTGTTGTTTCCGTTCACCGTACCCGATGACCACGATGCGCTGATCGTGCCGCTATTCACGCCGACCAGCCCGCCGACAGAGTTGTAGTTGGTGGCGGTGACGGTGCCGGAGGTCCAGACATTGGTGACGGTGCCATCGTTCCCGCCGGCAAGGATACCGGCCGTGTTGCTGCTGATGACCGTGGCATCGGTGATGCCGAGATTCTTCACCGTGCCGCTGCTGCCGATCTGGGCGAACAGGCCGGCATTGCCGAGCGGCGCCAGAATGGAGAGATGGGAGATGACATGATTGTCACCGTCGAGCGTGCCGGTGAAAAGGGCGTTCTGCTGGATGGGCCTGAAGCCATCGCCGGCATTCCAGTTCACCGTACCCGACGCATCGATGTCATTGGCGAGTTTCCAGCTGGCCGCGAGATAACCCGCCGACGAGCCGATGCCCTGCACGCCATAGATATCCGTGAGCAGATAGGGCGTGGCGCTCGATCCGTCGCCGCCGGTGACGCGCAGGAAGGAGCCGCCATTGAGCTGGAAATCCTTGGCGTAGAAGCTCGGCAGCGTCGCCGCAGTCTGCTGCCAGCTGCCGCTGTTGAGCACGAATGTGCCGAGCGAGATGGCCGCTGTCGCGGTAATCGTGCCCTGCGCATTGATGGTGAGGCCGCCGGATGCGGCCGTGATCGCCGCATTGATGGCAATGTTGTTGTTCGCCGTCAGCGTCAGGACGTAAGGCGACGTCCAGCTCATTGCGGCATTGATGGCGATGTTGCCTAGCTCACTACCGGCTGCCGGCGTCTGGATAATCAAATTACCGGTAGCAAGACCGGATAGATAGCCACCCACATTGCCGGCATTGATTTCGATATCCGTTGGATCGATCAGCCAGGTGCCGCCTTGTGTATCGACCTTCAAATCCTTGTCGATGGTGACTTTTGCCGCCGATGTCTCGACGAATTTCGCCTTCAGTTTGCCCGCGGCTTTCACCTCACCATGCTGCATGTCGCCGAGCAGCAGGATGCGGCCGTTCCTGGTGCCGATGCTGTTGGCCTCGATGGTGCCGGTATTGTTGACCACGCCCTTCATGGCCGCGGAGGCGCCCTTGGCGGTGAGGATGGCCACGCCGCCATCAGCGCGGATCAGCCCCTTGTTCTCCACCAGCGTCGCCATGGTGGAAGCCTTCACCTCCACCGACAGCAGACCATCGCCATTGAAATCGAGCTGCACATCGGTGCCGGCGGCCAGCGCCGTGTTGCCGGTGATGGTGCCGCTGTTGGAGACGACCGGCGAGATCAGCGCGACGGTCTTGCCGCTGACGCTGCCTTCATTGGTGATGCTGCCGGACGTGCCGGTGAAGCGATAATTGCCGGCGAGGAAATTCGCGTCGGAGATTCCGAGCGTGGAGGCGACGAACGCGCCGGTCTGCACCGAGCCGGTCTTGCCGATGGCGATGCCGTTGGGATTGACGAGGAACACCTGGCCATTGGACGTGAGGCTGCCGAGGATCTGCGAGGCATCCTGCCCGGTCACGCGGTTCAGCGCGACGGAGGATGCGCCGGGCTGATTGAAGGTGACGGAATTGCCGGCGCCGATGGAAAAGCTCTGCCAGTTGGCGATCATTTTGTCCGACGACTGGTTGATCGTCATCGCGGCGCCATTAGTGGCGACGGATGCCGCGCCGGAGACCACGGTGCCGCCGGTCGGCAATACGCTCTGCGCCAATGCGGGGCTCGCGAGCAGCGTCGCAGCAATGCTTGCTGCTGCACCGAGCTTCGCCT
>WPCJ01385017.1_pt1 | contig 32504 bp, 26 predicted proteins | sample 5399831 | NCBI WGS metagenome assembly WPCJ01 (sample SAMN12869470, study PRJNA574797) | sludge metagenome | isolation source: wastewater treatment of pH10 | place: China:Beijing | collected 2019-05-20 | reverse complement strand
TCGTACTTCTGACGGATCGGCGCCTTGAAGGCCTCGGCCTCTTCCGGCGTCCACGTATCCGCGTCGCGGTGGACGGTGGCCAGGACGCTGGCCGCCTGCTCGCCGCCCATCACGCTGATGCGGCTGTTGGGCCAGGTGAAGAGGAAGCGCGGGCTGTAGGCGCGTCCGCACATGCCGTAGTTGCCAGCCCCGAAACTGCCGCCGATCAGGACGGTGAACTTGGGAACCTCAGCCGAGGCGACCGCCGTGACCAGCTTGGCGCCATGTTTGGCGATGCCCTCGGCTTCGTATTTGCCGCCGACCATGAAGCCCGAGATGTTCTGCAGGAACAGCAGCGGGATCTTGCGCTTGCAGGCCAGTTCGACGAAGTGCGCGCCCTTCTGGGCGCTCTCGGAGAACAGCACGCCGTTGTTGGCCAGGATGGCGACCGGCATGCCCCAGATGCGGGCGAAGCCGCAGACCAGCGACGTGCCGTACAGCGCCTTGAACTCGTCCATCTCCGAGCCGTCGACAATGCGGGCGATGACCTCGCGCACGTCATAGGGAGCGCGGACGTCCTCGGGGATGATGCCGTACAGCTCGGCCGGATCGTAGGCCGGGGCGCGCGGCTCGCGCACGTCCAGCGGCTGGGGCTTGGTGGTGTTCAGATGGGCGACGATGGACCGAACGATCTCCAGCGCGTGCTCGTCGTTTTCAGCCACATGGTCGACGACGCCGGACTTGCGGCCGTGGGTCTCGGCCCCGCCCAGCTCCTCGGCCGAGATGACCTCGCCGGTTGCAGCCTTCACCAGCGGCGGCCCGGCCAGGAAGATGGTGCCCTGATTGCGCACGATCACCGTCTCGTCGGACATGGCCGGCACATAGGCGCCGCCCGCCGTGCAACTGCCCATGACGCAGGCGATCTGCGGGATGGCCTTGGCGCTCATCCGCGCCTGGTTGAAGAAGATGCGGCCGAAGTGGTCGCGGTCCGGAAACACCTCGGCCTGGTGCGGCAGGTTGGCCCCGCCCGAATCGACCAGATAGACGCACGGCAGGTTGTTCTGTTCGGCGATCTCCTGCGCGCGCAGGTGCTTCTTCACCGTCATGGGGAAGTAGGCGCCGCCCTTCACCGTCGGGTCGTTGGCGACGATCATCACCTCGCGGCCCGACACCCGGCCGACGCCGCAGATCATGCCCGCGCCCGGCGCCTCGTCCCGGTACATGCCGTTGGCGGCCAACTGGCCGACCTCGAGGAAGGGCGAGCCGGGGTCCAGCAGGCGCTCGACCCGATCCCTCGGCAACAGCTTTCCGCGCGCCACATGGCGCTCGCGGCTGGCGTCCGAGCCGCCCCGCGCCGCCTTGGCGACCTTTTCATAAAGCGCGTCCCGCAGGGCGCGATTGTGCGCATCCAGCGTTTTGAAAGCAGGACTGTTGCGATCGACGGCGGAAATCAGCTTGGGCATCAGCTTCCCAGAAGCTCGCGGCCGATGAGGAAGCGGCGGATTTCGTTGGTGCCGGCGCCGATGTCGTAGAGCTTGGCGTCGCGGACCAGGCGCTCGACCGGCCATTCCTTGGTGTAGCCGGCTCCGCCCAGGGCCTGGACGGCTTCCAGCGTGACCTTCACCGCGTTCTCCGAGGCCAGCAGGATGGCGCCCGCCGCATCATAGCGGGTGGTCAGGCCCTGATCGCAGGCGCGGGCCACGGCATAGACATAGGCGCGGGCGCTGTTCAGGGCGACGTACATGTCGGCCACCTTGCCCTGCATCAGCTGGAAGGAGCCGATGGCCTTGCCGAACTGCTTGCGGTCGCGGACGTAGGGCAGGACGACGTCCAGCGCGGCCTGCATGATGCCCAGAGGGCCGGCGGACAGGACGGCGCGCTCATAGTCCAGGCCGCTCATCAGCACGGCCGCGCCGCGCCCTTCGCCGCCCATGATGTTCTCTTCGGGGACCTCGCAGTCCTCGAACACCAGTTCGGCCGTGTCCGAGCCGCGCATGCCCATCTTGTCCAGCTTCTTGGAGACGCTGAAACCCTTCATGCCCTTTTCGATCAGGAAGGCGGTGACGCCGCCGTTGCCGTCGCCGGTGCGGGCGTAGACGACCAGGGTCTCGGCGTGGGGGGCGTTGGTGATCCAGAACTTGGTGCCGTTCAGGACGTAGCGGTCGCCCTTCTTCTCGGCGCGGGTGCGCATGGACATGACGTCCGAACCCGAACCGGCCTCGGACATGGCCAGGGAGCCGACGTGCTCGCCCGAGATCAGTTTGGGCAGGTATTTGGCTTTCTGCTCGGGCGTGCCCCAGCGACGGATCTGGTTGACGCACAGGTTGGAGTGGGCGCCGTAGCTCAGGCCGATCGAGGCTGAGGCGCGGGAGACTTCCTCCATCGCCACCACGTGTTCGAGGTAGCCGAGGCCGAGGCCGCCGAACTCTTCTTCCACCGTGACGCCGTGCAGGCCCAACTCGCCCATCTCGGGCCACAGGTCGCGGGCGAACTCGTTCTTTTCGTCGATTTCGGCGGCGCGGGGGGCCAGCCGTTCGGCGGCCCAGCGGGCGGTCGTGTCGCGGATGGCGTCAGCGGTCTCGCCGAGGCCGAATTCCATGGATTGGGGCGCGAAGGGAATGCTCATGAAGCGTGCTCGAAATCAGATGTGAAGGGCGTGACCGAGCGCCTTCAGGGCGCTCTCGTGGACGGCCTCGCCCAGTGTGGGATGGACGTGGATGACGCCGGCGACGTCTTCCAGAACGGCCCCCATCTCCATCAGGGTCGAAAACTCTCCCGCCAGTTCCGAGACGTGACGGCCCACCGCCTGAAGACCCAGGATCCGGTGGTCGGACTTGCGCGCCAGGACGCGCACGAAGCCGCCGTCGTCGCCCGCCTCCATCGACAGCGCCCGGCCATTGGCCTGGAAGGGGAACTGGCCGACGATGGTCTCGACGCCCTCGGGCGACTGGTCGGGCGTCAAGCCGACGCTGACGATCTCGGGCTCGGTGAAACAGACGGCGGCGATGGCGACGGGAGCGAACCGTCGCCTGTGACCGGCGATGAGTTCGGCGACCATCTCTCCCTGGGCCGACGCCTTGTGGGCCAGCATGGGTTCGCCCACGAGATCGCCGATGGCCCAGACCCCGGTCGTCGACGTTGCGCACCGGTCGTCGACCTTCACGAAGCGGCCTTCCAGCGCCAGCCCCATCTGTTCCAGCCCCCAGCTTTCCGTCAAAGGCTGACGCCCTACGGTGACCAGGATGCGATCGGCGGAAACCAGAAGCGGTTCAGGCCCGTCGGACGTCTGGATCAACAGTCCCGCATCATCCTGCCCCAGGGCCCTGGCCCCTAGGTGGACGTCGACGTCGTGCTTCGCCAGCCATCGCGACACCGGCTCAGTCAGTCGGCTGTCGTACAGCGGCAGGATGCGATCCTGGGCTTCGACGATGGTCACCTTCGACCCCAGCTTGGCGAAGGCGATCCCGAGCTCCAGCCCGATATAACCGCCGCCGACCACCGCAACGGTCGCCGGAACCTCCGTCAGAGACAGGGCGTCGGTCGAGGAGATCACCCGACCGCCGAAGGGTAGGAAGGGCAGCTCAACCGGGGTCGATCCTGTCGCCAGGACGACGTGTTCGGCCTGGATCGAGATCCTTCCGCCGGCGGTCTCGACAATGCAGGTCTTGGCGTCGGAGAAGGTCGCCCATCCCGTGACGACTTTGACCTTCGCCCTGCGCAGGAGGCCGCTCACGCCGCCGCTCAACCGATCAACGATGCCGTCCTTCCAGCTCATGGTCTCGTCGAACCGAAGGCTTGGCGGTTGGCTCAGGCGGATGCCGAACCGCCCCGCCTCCCCCGACGCCGCCACGGCCTCTTCATAGAGGCCGGCGGCGTGGATCAGGGCCTTGGATGGAATGCAGCCGCGCGTCAGGCAGGTGCCGCCCAGTCGCCCGGTTTCGACCAGAACCGTGTCGAGCCCAAGCTGTCCGGCGCGAATGGCGGCCACATAGCCGCCCGGTCCCCCGCCGACGATGAGGACCTTGGGTCTGAGGGTCTCGGTCATCGCATCAGTCCATGAAGATCAGGGCGGGGTGTTCGAGCAAGCGTTTGACCCGCTGTACGAACAGGGCGCCGTCGTAGCCGTCGACGATCCGGTGATCGAAGGCGGACGACAGGTTCATCATCTTGCGCACCGTGACGAAGGCCCCCTGCACCATCGGCCGGTCCACCAGCTTGTTGGGGTTGAGGATGGCCACCTCGGGATGATTGATCACCGGCGAGGATGAGATCCCGCCGAGCGGTCCCATGCTGGTCAGGGTGATGGTCGAGCCGGAAAGTTCCTCGCGCGCGGCTGTTCCGTCGCGCACGGCCTTGGCCAGCCGCGCGACCTCGCGGGCGCAGTCCCAGAGGTCGCGCGCCTCGGCATGACGCACGACCGGCACGATCAGACCGTTGGGCGTCTGCGTGGCGATACCGATGTGCACGCCTTCGTGGGCGTGGAGCACCCCCGCGTCGTCGTCATAGCGGGCGTTGATCTGGGGGTAGTCCGGCAGGGCCTTGACCATGGCGCGCATGATAAAGGGCAGCAGGGTGAGCTTTGGCTGATCCTCGGTCCGGTGCTGGTTAAGGTCGAGACGCAGGGCCTCCAGCTCGGTCAGGTCGCACTCCTCGACATAGTTGATGTGCGGGATGCGGCGCTTGGCCTCCTGCATCTTCTCGGCGATCTTGCGCCTCAGGCCGACGATACGGGTGTCGTTCACCCCATGGCGGGCGACGAGAGAGGAGGCTCCTCCCCCTCCCCCTCCCTCGCTGTCCGCCACCAGATAGGCTTCAAGGTCGTCGGGCGTGATCCGGCCCGCCGGCCCCGTGCCGGGGACCTGGATCAGGGACACGCCGAGATCCAGGGCCCGCCGCCGGGTCGAGGGCGAGGCCAGCGGCGCCTCCCCGGCAGAACGACCCGATGAAACGCTGCGACGCAAGGCGCCGGACGGCGCGGCCGTCCTTTCCGCAAGAGCCGGCGCGGGGGTCGGGACCGGGGCTGGCGACGGGGCGGCGTCCATCGTCGCTTCAGCCGGAACGGGCGCCGTCGCGGCACGCGTCTCCACGCCCGCCTCGCTTTCGAATTCGACCAGGACGGCGCCTACGGGCAGCATGCCGCCCACCTCGCCGTGGACGGCGACAACCACCCCAGCGACCGGCGAGCTGATCTCGACCGTCGCCTTGTCGGTCATGACCTCGGCCAGGTTCTGGTCTTCCTCGACGACGTCGCCGACCTTGACCAGCCAGGCCACGACCTCGGCCTCGGCTACGCCTTCGCCGACATCGGGCAATCGGAACAGATAACGCCCCATGGCCTAGTCCTCCATCGTGCGCTTGAGGGCCGCCGCAAGCCGGGCGGGCCCCGGGAAATAATCCCACTCGAAGGCGTGCGGATAAGGCGTGTCCCAACCGGCGACCCGCTGGACGGCGCTCTTCAGGTGATAGAAGCAGCGTTCCTGGACCAGGGCGGAAAGCTCCCCGCCAAAGCCCCCAAAGCGCGATGCTTCATGCAGGATGACGCATCGTCCGGTCTTCTTGACAGAGGCGACGATGGCGTCGACGTCCAGGGGCACGATGGAGCGAAGATCGATCAGTTCGGCGTCCACGCCGCTGTCCTCAATCCCCGCGAGGGCGACGTGGACCATGGTTCCGTAGGCCAGCACGGTCGCCTCGGTCCCCTGGCGCACGATGGCGGCCTTGCCGAGCGGCACGGTGTAGCGACCAGCCGGCACCTCGGCCATGGGATCACCCGCCCAGGTTTTGAGCGCCTGTTCGTGACGTCCGTCGAAGGGTCCGTTGTAGAGGCGCTTGGGCTCCAGAAAGATGACCGGGTCGTCATCCTCGATCGAGGCGATCAGCAGGCCCTTGGCGTCATAGGGGTTGGACGGGATGACCGTCTTCAATCCGGTGATGTGGGCGAAGATGGCCTCGGGGCTCTGGCTGTGGGTCTGGCCGCCAAAGATGCCGCCGCCATAGGGCGAGCGCACCGTGATCGGAGCCCAGAACTCGCCGTTGGAGCGATAGCGCAGGCGCGCCGCTTCCGACACCAGCTGATCGAAGGCCGGCAGGATATAGTCGGCGAACTGGATTTCCGGGATGGGCCGCAGCCCGAAGGCCCCCATGCCGATGGCCGCGGCGACGATGCCGCCCTCGGAGATCGGAGCGTCGAAACAGCGGGTCAGGCCGTGCTTCTTCTGCAGGCCGTCGGTGACGCGGAAGACGCCGCCGAAATAGCCGACATCCTCGCCGAAGATCAGGGTGTCGGGATCCTCGGTCAGCATCACGTCGAGCGCCGAGTTCAGCGCCTGGATCATGTTCATGGTCGGCATGGTTCAGATCCCCAGTTCGCGGCGCTGTTCGACGACCCGCCAGTCGGGGTCCTTGAAGACGCCCTCGAACATCTCCTTCACGCTCGGCTTGGACTTGCCCAGGGTGCCCACGGCCTCCGCCTCCTTGACGGCGGCGCGCACCTCTGCGTCCAGCTCCGCCTGCAAAGCCGCGTGGCGGTCCTCATCCCAGACGCCGAGCCCAATCATGTGGCTCTTGAGCCGTTCGACCGGATCCCCCAGGGGCCAGGCTTCGGCCTCGTCGGCGGGCCGGTACTTGGTCGGGTCGTCGGAGGTCGAATGCCCGGATGCCCGGTAGGTGTAGAGCTCGATCAGAGTCGCGCCGAGATTCATCCGCGCCCGCTCCGCCGCCCATTCCGTGGCGGCCCAGACGGCCAGGAAGTCATTCCCATCGACCCGAAGGCCTGGCAGGCCATAGGCCAGCGCCTTGGCCGCGAAGGTCGTCTCATCAGCCCCGGCGATGCCCGAGAAGCTGGAGATGGCCCACTGGTTGTTGGTGACGCACAGGATCACCGGCGCCCGGTAGACGCTGGCGAAGGTCAGGGCCTCGTGGAAGTCGCCCTCCGCGGTCGTGCCTTCGCCGATATAGGCCAGGGCGATGGATTGCCCGCCCTTGAAGGCCGAGGCCATGGCCCAGCCGACGGCGTGGCCGAACCGGCTGCCGACATTGCCCGAAAGCGAATAGAAGCCGTAGTCCCGTGCCGAATAGAGAATGGGGAGCTGGCGCCCCTTGAGAGGGTCCTTCTCGTTGGAGAATATCTGGTTGCACAGGTCAATCAGCGGATAATTCCGCGCCATCAGCCAGCTCAACACCCGATAGGTGGGGAAGCACATGTCGTCGCGATCAAGGAAGAGGGATTGGGCGGCGCCGATCGCCTCCTCCCCCGTCGACTTCATGTAGAAGCTGGTCTTGCCCTGGCGGTGCGCCCTGAACAGGCGCTCGTCGAAGGCGCGGGTCAGCAGCATGGCGCGAAGGCCCGCCAGAAGCGTTTCCGTCGGAAGCTTGGGATTCCAGGGCCCCGACGCCTCCCCGCTGTCATCGAGCACCCGCACGAGGCCGAACGGCAGATCGCGCATATCCGCCTCCGCCGAAGTCGTCTCAGGCCGACGGGTGTCGCCCGGCTCGGGAATGAGCGAGCGGTCAAAGGCGGGCGCGTCGCCGGGGCGGGCGGCCGGCTCGGGAATATGGAGGCGCAGTGGAGGACGGTTTTGCATGATCTCGACCGAGGTTGAGCCGCGATACTGGCCCATCCCGTCGGGCGCCCCGTTCTCGAAATCGCGCCAAAAAGTTCTAAGATCGAAATGAAAATCTATTACAGAAATAATTTCTGGATTAGAAATCCTCACTGGCTGTTTTCGGGAGCGCGCCCCATGTCGACCTTTGAACCCGACGAAATCGACCGCCGCATCCTAGACGTGGTCCAGCGCGTCTTCCCCCTGACGACAGCTGAACTCGCCGACCGCGTCGGACTGTCTCAATCCCCATGCTGGCGTCGCCTCAACCGATTGAAGGCCGAGGGCTATGTCGTGGACGCCAGACCGCGTCTGGTCGCGGAAAAGCTCGGCCTCCACACCACGATCTTCGCCAACGTCAAGCTTTCCGCCCATGGACGGAGCAATCTCACGGAATTCATCGACGCCGTCTCCCGGCTGCCGGAGGTGATCGAGATCCACCCCACCATGGGACCGTTCGACTTCCTGCTCCGGATCATCACCGGCACGGTGGAGGACTATCGCGAGCTCGCCTTCGGCCGCCTGCTGACCTTGCCCACCGTGCAGGAGATCAACTCGACCATGTCCCTGGGCGCGGCCAAGATGACGACCGCCCTGCCCTTGCGTTGACGCTCGCCTGTCCCCTTCGCCGGGCCTCCGCGTCAGCCCGGCGGCCGCCTACGCCTGGTCTGGCCAGGATCAGGGCGTCGTCCCGGCGGGTTCAGGCCCGATGTCGAGATCCGGAGTCTCGTCCCGCCACCGCACGGAACCGGCCGGTCGCTCCAGCAGCCGCCGGACCTGGACCGGCGCATCGGGATCCAGAAGCGCCCGGCTTTCATCCAGCCCCTCCCGTCCCGAGCCCTCGCCGCGATGGACCAGATGCTGGTAATCGTTCCAGGTCGGGGCGTGGAACCGTTCGGTCCAGCGCGTGGCGTCGGTGATATCCCGGGCGATGGACCATCCGTAGCCGCCAGTGCGCAGGCGATAGCGGCGGACCTTCTGCATCACGGCGTAGAAGGCGCGTGCATTGCGCCCCGGTACCACATAATCGATCTCGATGACGATCGGACCGCTGCGCGGCGTGATCTCGAGTCCGACGGCGGGCCTGGCCCGGTCGAGCCGCCGTTCCTCGGGCGGCTGGGACATGTTCGGCAGCCCCAACCACAGGCCCGCAAGAGCCGACGTCGCCATCAGCAGTCCCGCGACAAGAAGCGTGTCGCCCACGCCGATCTGGTCGGCGCAGCGGCCCCATCCCCAGGCGCCCAGGGCCACGCCTCCAGCGATCGTCGCCTGGAAGATGGCCAGGGCCCGCCCGGCGACCCAACGCGGGGCCGAGATCTGGATGGAGATGCTGTAGAGCGTCAGCACGCTGGTCCAAGCCACGCCGGCGACCAGGAGCGCCATCAAGGTCGCGGCCTCGTGACGGCTGACGGCGACGACGACGATCGCCGCCCCCATGACGACCGCTGAAAGGCGGCTGGAGGCTTCAGTCGTAAGACGGCGGCGGATCGACGGCAGGATGACGGCGCCGATCACCGCCCCCAGTCCGAAAGCGCCCAGAAGCAGACCGTAGACCGGCGCATCACCCTGCAGGAGCTCGCGGGCGATCAGCGGCATCAGGGCGGGAACGACGCCGCCGATCAGGCCGAACAGCAGGGTTCGGACAATGAAGGCCCGATGGGACGGGGCGTAGCGGATGAAGCGAACCCCCGACACAAGGGCGCGCCAAAAGGATTCAGGGGCCAGTCGCGCCGGCTCCTGCTTGCGCTTCCACAACAGCAGAACCGTCAGCAGCGGCAGATAGAAGACGGCGTTTGCGGCGAAGGCGCCGATCGCCCCCACCGCAGCGACGATGACGCCGCCGATGGCGGGCCCGAAGCTTCGAGCGACATTATAGCTGATCCCGTTAAGCGCGATGGCCGACGGCAGGGCCTGGCCCGGCACCTGTTCGGAGACCGAAGCCTGCCAGGCCGGGCCGAAGACGGCCATCCCGCTGCCTACGACGAAACAGAAGGCCAGCAGTATCGGCGGCGTCAGGAGCCCGAGAATCGTCACCACGCACAGACCGACCGCCCCGGCGAGCGCGAAGCTCAACGCCCCGATGCAGACCAGGCGTCGGTCGAACATGTCCGAGATCGCCCCGGCCGGCAGGGCGAAGAGCATGATGGGCGCCATCAGGGCAGTTTGGACCAGGGCCACCATCATGGCGTCGTCGGTCAGCCGGCTCATGCTCCAGGCGGCCCCGACGCCCTGTATCAGGATGCCGAAATTGGACAGAAGGCTCGCCAACCAGATGCGTCGGAATACAGGGACGCGCAGGGGAGCAAGCAGGCTCTCGTTGCGGGCGGAGGTGGTCATGGGCGCCTCCGCATGACACGCTGCTCGTGGGACAGGAAAAGACGCCGCGCGCGCGCCGCATCCCCGGCGGCGAGGGAGCCGGCGATCAAAGGGCCAGGGCCGAGACGGTCATGGTCAGCAACCGGCGCAACCGCATCGACGACAGCGCTGAAAATCTCAATGGCGGCGTCGCCCGATAGCGCGCCCAACCGGGCGAGCGACAGGCCGGGCCCATTCCCCTCCAGCGCCAGGGCGCGGCGCTCAGCCGGCATTTCGGCAATGGCGCTGAGCGCCTTGAGGCCCAGCTGGCGCCGAAGGGAGGTTGCATCTTGGGGATCGATCTCCGTCCGCCCCAGATAGTCGAGGGCGCGCCCCATCGCTGCAGAGGGCTCGGGAACGGCCACGAACAGGCCGCCGGCGCGGCCGCGCTCCATGCGGACAACGGAATGCTGCTCCAGCATGCGGACGGCCTGGCGCAGGGTGCTCACCGTGACGCCATATCGCGCCACAAGATCCCCGGCGCCGCCGATCCGGGCGCCGGCCGACCAGCCCAGAAGCCGCACATCGCGCAGCAACTCGCGCGCCAGGCGCTCGGCCGGATAGCCGCTCCCTTCAGGCAATTCGCTCTCGATCACCGGCACCTGCCGTTGGTCGCGATCGATGGCGCCCCAATTCGCCTGACTGTCACGAAGCAAGGCGAGTTGGCGCTCTCGGAGTTCGAACAGGGCTCCGACGTCGCCGGCGATTTGCGCCTCGATCATTTCGAGAAGGGAATCCCACCAGGCGCCACGGTAGGCCAGACCGCCCGCCAGGACGCTGTAGGGCACCAAGTCCTGACCATACTCGGCGATTGTCTGGTAGGCGAGGCCGGCCAGCGGGTCCTTCACAAGGCCGCGAACAGCGTCCAGCAGCTGTCGAATCTCGCCCATGCACGGCAAGCTGGTTTCAGCGTCGCGCTTCAGTCGCCGGGCGAGCTGACGCACCTGTTCGCATTCGTCCGGGTCGAGGCGGGGCGTCGCGGTCAGAAAGACATGGGTGTCGACGGCCTTCAGGAGCCGGTCGGCGGCATAGGGCCCCTGCATCCGGCTTTCCAGCAGGATGGCGAGGGCCCGCCCGGCGGGCTCCGGATCCGGCGGAGCGACGATGAGTCCGCCGCCGATTCCTCGCTTCATGAAGGCCACGCCGCGCGCTTCGAGAATGCGGACGGCCTGACGCAGCACCGAACGCCCGACCTCATGGCGGGCGCGCAGGTCCTGCTCGGACGCGACCAGGGCGCCGGACCTCAATCCGGCGCCCCGGATCATGTCCGAAAGGGTGTCTGCAAGCTGAACTGCGGCGGGATCAGTGGCCATTCCTGCTCTACTTCCGTCCGCCGTTCCGGCGTCTCGGTTGGCGGGCATGTGTGAGACGACGCCGTCCCTTCGGAGCCCCCGGGCGATCGAAACGACGCAAGCGCCGCCGACCGATATCCGATCCCAGGGCCAGCGGGAAGGGAATGTCGTTCGGCGACGCTCGGCCGGGCGGCCGACCGGCGGTCAGGAGCCGAAGGCGTATCTCAGCTCCACCCCGAAGAAGCGGGGCTGCCCGTACAGATAGGTGGCGACGCCGAACTCGCTTGTGAGCTGATTATTGGTGCCAGTGACGTAGGTCTCGTCGGTGGCGTTGCGGATATAGGCGGCCGCGCTGACGCCCGTCCCCCTGATGTTGCGCCAGTCCGCCCGCAGGTCGATGCGGGTATAGCCCTCCAGATTGGCACCCTGACTGGATAGTGCGACCAGAGGATTGCCGTTGGGCACATTGGCGGGATCGGTGGCGATGCCGCTCTGGTGATAGATGCTGGCCAGGGCCGAAAGCTCGCCCATGCCCTGCGGCAGCGGAATCTCGATCCGCGGCGTGAAGTTCAACTGGTGCTCAGGGGTATTAGGGAATTTGCTGTTCGACAGATCGCCGAGCAGGGCGTCCGTGTAGCTGTCGTACTTGGCGTCCAGATAGGTGTACTGGAGCGAGGCGCTGAACCAGTCGGACGGTGCGACGGTGAGATCAAGGTCCAGCCCGGCGATGGAGCCGGCGGCGGCATTGCGGGTCACCGTCGAGGCCGGCACTGTGGCCAGATTCACAAACCTCTGGATATTGGTGTAGTCGTCGTAGAAGACGTCGACGGCGTAGCGCACCTGCCAGCCGCCCAGGGCGGAAGACCCCTTCACTCCGGCCTCGTAGTCGGTCACCTCCTCGGGCTGGAAGAACCGGTCGGCGGGATTGATCGCGGTGCCGTTGAACCCCCCGCTCTTGAAGCCCTTGCGAACGGTCGCATAGACATTGAGGTCGCGGCTGAACTGATAGTTTGCGGCCAGGTTCCAGGTCGTGGCGTCGAAGGAAACGTACATCCTGGCGCCCGCGCCCGCGTCCAGCTCGGTCGGATAGGGTTGGAGCGGCGAGAAGAGGACAAAGGTCTGGGACGGTCCGCTGGACCTCTCATCCGTCGTCTTGCGCAGGCCGCCGGTCAGGGTCAGCCTGTCGGTGACGGCCCAATCGATCTGGCCGTAGATGGCTTCGCTGCCCGACGAGGACTGGGCGATATTGACGGCCTGGATGACGCCGCCGTCGGGCAACAGCCCTGGAATGCGAACGAACTGGCGCGTGTCGAAGCCGTAGTTGAGCGGCGTTTTTGCGTCCTCGGTGAAATAGCCGACCACCCCGTCGATGTTCCAGACGTTGAACTGGGCCTGGAACTCCTCGCTGGTGTGCTTGGACTTGCTGCCGAGGGGATTGGTCACGTGCAGGACCGTCACCGGGCTGCCGTCGAGGTCGTAGGACTGGCCTGCGGTGGAGCGTCGCTGGCTGTAGATGTTCTTGAACGTCAGATGTTCATTGAGGGCCCAGGTCGTGGTGTTGATCCATCCCTGACTGTCCAGTTTCATGTAGTCGGGCTCGTAGTTAGTGGCGATCGCACGAGGGCCGCGCGCCTTCTGGGCCGCAAGCGCGGCCTGGAGCTGGCCGTAGATGGGCTGGTTCGAATAGGTGGGCGCGATGACCGCCAGAGAGAGGCCGGAACCGGCCTCGTCCACATTGACGTCCTGATACAGGAGGGTGTTCTCGAAACCCTCGAACGGACGCGCCGTCAGGCTGATCCTCCAGGCCTCACGATGCTCGTCGTCCAGCTTGTCGCCGTTCGTGACATTGTCGGTATAGCCCTCGCGTCGCAGCACTTGGCCGGCCACGCGGAACATCAGCTTGTCGCCCAGGATCGGGCCGCCGAAACCGAACTCGAGGTCGCGACGCTCATAGTCTCCGAAGCGGCCCAGAACATAACCGTTGAACGCCTCGCTGGGCGCGCGAGGCGCGAAGAGGACGGCGCCGCCGGTGGTGTTGCGTCCGAACAGGGTCCCTTGCGGCCCCTTCAGGACCTGGATGCCCTGAAGATCGAAAATTGCGTCGCCGAAGGACGGCACCTCCGCGAAATAGGGAACGACGCCCGGAGAATTCTGGCCGAACGCCTGGCCCTGCCCCCGGATCGAATACGTGATGTTGTTGCGGTTGGCGGTGGTGTTCTGAACGCTGAGACCGGGCGCGACCTGGCCGAGATCGTTGGCGTCGCGAACCCCCTTCTCCTCCAGGACCTCCTGGCTCAGGGCGGTCACGGCGAGGGGCACCTCCTGCAGCCGCTCCTGGCGCCGACGCGCGGTCACGACGACGTCGTCGATGGCGGAGACCTGATTAGGGTCACTGGTTGAAGGCGTCGGCGACTGCGCGAATCCGAAAGTAGGCGCGGTCATACAGGTGGCGAACAGCAGGCCGGACAGGCCGATCCTGCGAATTGGGCGCGCGGAATTAGCGCCAGAAGCGTGGTGCGTCATCGTTCCCTCCAATGCCGGCCGCGCCCATTTTTGGGCGCTGGTGAGAAATCTCCCTGCCGTACATTGAACAAATCAGTCTCACATGTGCAGAATATCGGCAAGAACTTTCATCTGAGGTCAGAATTATCGTTTCTCCACGAAAGCCGAATGCGCTCGCATAATGGTCACGGAATGACGCAAATTCGGACAAGAGAACGATTGACTGATTTCAGAATACACAGATAGATGAGACGTCCGGCCGGAGAACCAAGACCCAAAACTGGTCACACATTAGGATGAGCGCGCCCATGCCGACCCCGGCTGAAACACCCGCTTTGGACATCTGCGGCTACGCCGTGCGGGACCCCTATTTCGGCGCGCCCTACATCGACCGAGACGAATGGCGCGAGGCCCCCTACCCCCATCGCAACATCCATGGCGGCTTCGAGAACACCGACACCCGCTTCACTTTTTACTTCCCCGCCGAGGAGGAATGGGGCGGCCGGATGTATCATCCGCTCGAAGGCGCCCACGCCGGCCATGAGGAAGCTTTCGCCGGCGCGATGGGCGCCCTGCTCGGCGGCCTCGACATGATGGTCAAGCTGGGCGGCTACATGGTCGAATCCAACTCGGGCCACATCGGCGACGACGTCGACCCGCGAGCCGGGATCGATCCCGGGCTCTACGGCTATCGCGCCAGCGTCGAGAGCGCGCGCTTCTCCAAATACGTCTGCCGCCAGGTCTTCGGCCGCGAGCCCGACTACAGCTACGTCTGGGGCGGCAGCGGCGGAGGGCGGCGCTCGCCCCTCTGCTTGGAGTACGGCGATGGCGTCTACGACGGCGCCCTGCCCTTCATGGGCGGGGGCAACGTAGAGCCGCACGGCACCAATGCGCGCGTCCGCAGTGAACAACCCTTCTCTTTCGGCAGCATGTTCAACGTCCAGCGCCTCTTGCGCGGCGACAAGCTGGACCGGGTCATCGACGCCATGGCGCCCGGCGGGGGCGGCGACCCTTTCGTCGGCCTCTCCCAGCACGAGCGCGAGGAACTGGCCAACCTGTACCGCCTCGGCTACCCGCGCGGCGACGAGTTCATGATCGCCAAGCCCATGGGCCAGATCTGGCTCTGGTGCTCGATCGCCGGCATGCTCCTGGAAGAGGACGCCGACTATTTCGCACGCTTCTGGGACACGCCCGGCTATGTGGGGCACGACCGCCCGGAGGTGGTGGCGGAAGACCTCATCGACGTCGAATTGCCGATCAGCCGGATCATCACCGCCCAGGACCTGATGGGCGAGGAATTCAGCGCGCCCGAGTACGCCGATGCAAAGGCCATGATCCTGCTGATGGCGTCGAGTTCCGGGGCCTGGGACCTGCCAGTGGCGATCGAGGTCAAGGGCCTCGAGGGCGGCTACCGCACCGGCTGCGGCGTCCTGATCCAGGGCGGAAGCGCCGCGGGCCGGCAACTGTTCTGCACCCGCGCCGTCGGAGACATCTGGTTCTGCGACGGCCGCGCCGACGCCAATATCCTGCGCTTTCGCGGGGTCGATGTCGGCGACAGGGTCCGCCTCGACAACCACGCCTTCCTGGCCTTCTGCTATGCCTACCGGCACCATATTTCGGACGACCCGCTGAACGACTTCCTTCGCGTCGACGGCCGCCCCGTCTATCCGCAACACGGCGTGCCGGCCCAGTCGCCTCTCATGGGCGTGCCCTACTCCGGCCAGTATTCGGGCAGGCTGCTCTGGATCCACCACACCCACGACGCCTCGCTGTGGCCGCCCCAGGGCGTGATCTACAAGCGCGCGGTCGAGGACGCTCAGGGACCGGAGGCGGCCCGAGAGAAGTTCCGCCTGCAATGGACGCAGAACGCCGAACATGTCCCGCCCATGCTCCTGCCCAGCTGCGCCGAACGCGCCACCTCGACCTGGCTGATCAACTACATGCCGATCATCGAACAGGGCCTGGTCGATCTCGCAACCTGGGTCGAACAAGGCGTCCCGCCGGCCGAGACCGCCTATGAGTTCGCCTATGGCAAGATCAGCCTGCCGTCGTCGGCCAAGGCGCGCGGCGGCGTCCAGCCGGTCGTTGCGGTCACCGTCGACGGCGCCGTCCGCTTCGACGCCAAGGTCGGCCAGCCGGTGACCTTCACCGCGCAGGCCGAAGCGCCTGAAGGCGCCGGAACCTTCACCCAGGCCCAATGGGACCTGGACGCCACAGGCGCCTTCGCCGTCGAGGCGGAGGTCCCGCCCGGACAGACCGAACTGATCCTCAGGACCACGACCCGCTTCGACCGGCCGGGCGTCTATTTCGTCACCTGCCGTGTGCGTCTGAACCGCGAGGGCGATCCGACGGCGCGGCGTCAGCTCGAGAATCTGGCGTCGGCCCGCGTCGTCGTCGCCTGATCCCAGGCCGGCGCGTCATCGACCCGCCGCCCGCATCCGCCCCAACCGCCGGGACGGCCCGAACCACAACACCAAGGGAGGACTAGCGTGACCTTATCTGTGAAATCCAGGCTTCTCGCCTGCGGCGCCGCCGCGGGCGCCGCCGTCCTGTTTCATGGCTCCGCCGCCTCGGCGGGGACTTGCGAAACCGCGGCCATCCAGGCCGCAGCGCCGGCCGACACTGTGATCACCTCGGCGACCCCGACAGCGGCCCCCGTGCCGCACTGCCGCGTCGAGGGCTATGTCGTCACCACCAATCCGGGTCCCAACAAGGTCAATTTCCGGCTCCAGCTGCCGGATGAGAACTGGCGCAACCGCTACTACTTCATCGGCATGGGCGGCGCGGCGGGCTACGTCCCGTCAGACTCCCAGATTCCCTCCGGCAATCCGCTGGTGCAGGGCTTCGCAGTCGCCGGGACCGACACCGGCCATACCGGCCATATCCTCGACTGGAGCTTCCTGTCCGATCCCGCCCAGGCGCGCGACCATATCGACCGGGGCGCCCACGTCACTGCGGTGGCGACCCAGCAGATCACGCGCGCCTACTACGGCGGCGCGCTGTTCTATCGCTACACCTCGGGCTGCTCCGGCGGCGGGCGCATGTCCACCGAAGCCATCGAACGCCACCCCGAAGACTATGACGGCGTCCTGCTCGGCGCCCCTGGCGGCCGCAGCTCGGCGACCATGCTCGCCTTCATCAACGCCGCGCAGCAGATGGCGCGCGAGCCGGGTTCCTGGGTCTCGCCCGCCAAGTTCGTCATGCTCGACGCCAAGGTCACCGCCGCTTGCGACGAAATCGACGGCGCCAAGGACGACATCATCCAGGACCACACCAAGTGCAGCTTCGACTTCGACGCCCTGGCCTGCAAGGATGGCGATCGTCCCGACTGCCTGACCCAGCCTGAGCTCAAGAGCATCAAGGCCATCGTCACCGGTCCGCGCAGCCCCTCCGGCCTCATCAAGGTCGGCTTCCCGATCTCCAACATGAGCGTCTGGGCCGGCTTCATGGGTCAGGTCCCCCCGCCCTGGTCCGACGCGGCCACGGTGGAGAACATGGCCCGCTCTTCGCCTGGCTATGTGATCGGCAGCTCCCTGGCCAAGGTGCTGTTCGGCCCCGACTTCGACGTGATGACCATGGACTTGAACGACCAGGCGACCATCGACGCCTGGTGGGAAGCGACCCGCAAGCTGGACTTCGGCGCCCCCTACAGCGCCAACCTCGCCCCCTACCGCGACCGCGGCGGCAAGGTGCTGATGTGGAACGGGGTCAGCGATCCCTGCTGCATCGACACCGAGATGGAGCAGTACTACGCCGACGCCGCCCGATCGGTCGGCGGCATGGATGATCTGCGCCAGTTCGCCAGCTTCTACCGCATCCCCGGCATGGGCCACTGCGGTTCGGGCACCGGCCCCGGCGATGCGCCGGACGTCCTGATGACCGAACTGATCAACTGGGTGGAAAAGGGCGAGGCGCCCGGTCCGGTCGTCGCGCACCGCGGCGCCGAGCGCCTGCAGCTTCTGTTTGCCGATCCGGCGACCAAGACGGTGTCGGGCGTACTCGTGCCGCCGCCGACCGGATCCTCGCGCGACTTCCTGCTCTGCCGCTACCCTGAAGTCGCCGTGTTCGACCCCTCCAAGGCCGAAACGCCAGACGCGGTCTACGATGCCGCAAACTGGACCTGTCGCGCGCCAGCTCAGGCCTGACACGGTTCGTCCAGAAGGCGCTCGACCTAGACATGAATACGCCGCCCCGCAAATGCGAGCCGGCGTATTCGCTCTCCCGGCCCGCCGCCTCCGATCGGACGGGGCGCGTCAGAACCTGCCAGAGCCGACAACAACAGGGAAGGTGTTCGTCATATGCGCGTATTCCACCGGACGATGCCGCGGGCCGACTTCAACTATCAGGTGCTGGTCGCGCCGATGGAGGTCAGCGCCCAGGCGATGAACGACACCCGCGGCTTCTTCGGCCTGGTGATGAACAAGACCATGCCCTTCGGCGTCCTTCGGGACGCCGAAGGGCACCTGTATGCGCCGGTCCGCGCGCTGATGGCCCCGACGGGAACCCCTAATCCCACCACCTTCTTCTATCAGTCCACGCGTCTCGGCGAAGACAACCTGGTGATGGACAGGCCGCGCATGGCGCAGCAGGCCCAGACCGCCCTGCCCGTCCAGACGCTGGAGGGCGACGCCGTCGTCTGGCACTCACCGGATTCGGACGCCGGAAACCCCTGGCGGGTCACGGCCTCCGCGACGGCTTTCAGCTGGACCGAAGAGGGACTGTTCGACCTCAAGGGCAAACTGCTGGGCGTGGGCATGCAGTGGTATCTTCCAGGGGTCGACTGGGGCACCTTCTACACGGTCCAGATGTACGAGGTGACCGGGATCTGCGACGGCCACGCAGTCAAGGGCGTCATCTCGCTGGATCAAGCCTACCTCGCCGAGGGGGGCGCGATCCACTACAAGAAGGACCTGATCGTCAACAACGGCATGCACGTGATCTGGTGGAACTTCGCCACCGTGTATGCGGACGGCACCTTCGACGTCGGGTCCTTCTGCGTCGGCCACGACATGCTCGGCTACGCCATCTTCCAGAACGAGAAGGGCGAGATCCGCACCACGACCAAGATTGAAGGCCTGTCGCGTCATCCCGAGGGGTCATATTTCTGCGACAGCGCCCGGATCATTCTCGACGACAGCGAGGAATGGGAATTACTCCCGGATCCGAAGGGCCGCATGGTCAGCTTCCTCGGCGGCTTTCCGATTACAGCGCAGCAGGAAGGCCGCTGGCGCCGTGTCGGAGACACACGCGCGCCGTCACACTGGCTGGGATGGGGCGAAACGGATCGGCGAAACGGCACGGCGCGCAACATCCGCGGATCGGACATCGCATGACCATCTCACAAGCCGAAATCGAGCGTTTCCTGCACGGCCAGTTGCACGCCTGGAACGTTCATGACCGCAACGCCTTCTTCGGATTCTATCGCGAATTCGCGCCGAACGGCCTGACGATCGAATACGTCGGCAAACCCCGCCGCGATCCATGGAACATCCTCGAAACCATGTGGTCCGACCACAACGCCCACATGCGCCTGGAGGCCGTCAAGACGATCGTCAACGGCCACGAAGCGGCCTGCCATCACCGGAACCATATCGAGGCCGCCGGCGTCGTGGTCGAGACAATGGAACTCTATGACTTCGGCGACGGAACCCTTTCCATCCGCTACTTCATCGAGGAGTGACCATGGCCGATCGTTACGACGTCGTGATCGTGGGCGGCGGCCACAACGGCCTGATCGCGGGGGCCTATCTCGGCAAGGCCGGCAAGCGGACGCTGATCGTCGAGCGGGCCGCGATGGCGGGCGGGCTTTCGCAGTCCGACTATGTGATCCCCGAAGCCCCGGCGCACATGATCAACACCGGCACGGCCGAACTGATCCATATCCGCGCCTCGCCGGTGATGCAGGAACTCGATCTAGGCAGCCACGGCTGGAACACGATCGAGACCGATCCGATGTACGCTTACCTCGCTCCCGATGGCGGCTCGATCGCTGTGTTTCGTGACCCGCGCCGAACCGCAGAGGACATCGCCCGGTACTCCAAGGCGGATGCGAAGGCCTATCTGGATTTTGTCGAGCTCATCGACGCCTTGATGCAGTTCGCCGGAGCCCTGGGCAAGAGCGATCCGGGAGTGAGGACCGCAGCGACCTATCTGAACCTGGCAAAGGTCGCCATCCGCAACCGTGCGCTCAAGGACCGTCTGCAGCTGCTTAGCACCGCCCCGGCGGATCAGTTGGCGGCGGAATGGTTCGAACATCCGGCGACACAGGCCCTTCTGCTCGGCGTCGTCGCCGGCGCCGGACCGTTCGACACCGACGGCAATGGCATAGCCTATGCCCTGTTCGGACTGCTGCACCGCGTCGGCGTTTCGAAGGCGGTCGGGGGAATGCGGATGTTCGCCGACACCCTGCTCAGCGCCTACGCCGCCTCAGGTGGAGACCTGAAGCTGAACGCCGAGGTCGATGAGATCCTGATCCACAACGGCGCAGCCCGTGGCGTGCGGCTCAAGGACGGCCGCATTATCGATGCCGATGTCGTCATCGCGACCTGCGACCCCATCACCACAGCGCGCTTGACGACGCCGGGCGGGCTCGACCGAGTGACGCGCACGCGCCTTGAGTACGCCCCAGCGCACAGGGCCAATGTCGGGCCCTCCCTGGTCAATGTGGCGTCTTCACTTCCATTTCGCCTGAAACGCCACCAGGACCTGCGCAAGGACGGCGTCGACCTGAACCTCGCAGTAGGCTTGATCGGCGAGGCCGAAGAATTGAAGCGCGCCCTTGTCCAGGCCCGGCGAGGACAGGTTCCCGATATGCCGGTCTTCTCGGTGTCGCCCATGACCAACTGGGATTCCTCCATGGCCCCGGAGGGACAGGGCGTGGCCTACATCTATCTCCCGGTCTTCCCCGTGGACGTGAACGAGGGCTGGGCGACCGCCAAACCCGCCGCAGCCGAAGCCATCATCGCGCGTGCCGCAAACTATTACGAAGGCTTCGACGCTGAACTCGGGCGCTGGTTCGAGACCTGTCCGGATCGCGAAGCGCGAACCAGCCTGACGAGAGGCTGCGTCACCCATGTCGACTTCGGCGCGCAACGAACGGGCGCAAAACGTCCGGCCTACGGTCTTGGCGGACCCGCCCCCTTGGCGCCGGGCCTCTTTTTAGGCGGAGCCGGAATTCACCCTGGCGGCGGAGTTTCCGGAGGCCCTGGCCGTCTGGTTGCCAAGCGTGTGCTAGACTATCTGGCGTGAACGTCCGCGATTACGTCATCACACCGGAATGCAGCGCCAGCTGCCCCCCGTCGGCATTCATGATCAGGCCCGAGACGTAGGAGGCTTCCTCCGACGCGAGGTAGGCGATGGCTTCCGCCTGCTCGTCAGCCTCGCTCATGCGCCCCAAGGGGACGCGAGCGATACGCGCCTTGAGACGATCAGGAGCCATGCCGCTCGCCCCGGTGGTCAGGTCGGTCGCTGTGATGCCGGGGCAGACGCAGTTGACGCGAATCCCATGCCGCCCCCATTCGACCGCAAGGGATCGGGTCAGACCGATGACCCCGTGCTTGGACACGACATAGCCGATCTGGTTCGGCACCGCCGCGAGACCGGCGATAGAGGCCACGTTGACGATCGCCCCGCGCCCAACGGGAATCATGGCCGCCTTCGCGACGGCCTTGGACCAGTAGAACTGGGAATAGAGGTTGGTCCGCACCACCCGGTCCCAGGCGACGAAATCCTCCGCCGGGGCCACGACCGAAATCCCGACATTGTTCACCAGGACATCGATTCGGCCGTAAGCCAGCATGACCTCAGCGACCGCCTCAGCGGCGAAGGCTTCGTCGGCGGCGTCGCCCGCCAGCGCCAGGGCCCGCCCGCCGGCCGCCTCGATCTCGGAGACGACGGCCGCAGCCATGACCGGATTCACGTCGTTCACCGCCACGATCGCGCCCTGACGCGCCAGCAGGAAGGCTGCGGCCCGGCCTATTCCCCCGCCCGCGCCGGTGACGACAGCCACCCTGCCCTTGAACCTGACGGACGCCGGGTCCGATGAATGCGACGGGATCATGCAAGCTCCGTGTCTAACGAGGTGATTTCAGGGCGGCGGGCTCCACGACCCGATCCTGGCCCGCGATCAGGCCTGACGCCACAAGACCCAGGCCGATCACGGCCACCAATCCGGTCACGGCCTCGAATCCGCCGGTCCACTGGTGCAGCAGACCGACACCGAGCGGCGACAAGGCAGCGGGAACATAGCCGACGCCCTGGGCCATGCCTGACAACTGCGACGCCACATCACTGTCTGCCGAGCGCAGGAGCACCAGGGTCAGGGCGAGAGAGAACAGGCCGCCCTGCGCCAGGCCCTGGACGACCGCCCAGACCCAGACGCCCGACAGAGGCGCCAGCAACAAGCCCAGCAGCCCTCCCGTCGCAGCCAGCGACAGGACCAGGGCCAGGCCCCGCTGGTCTGGCCGCCGCGCGGCGACTGCGGGTATGGTCAGGGAGGTGGCCAGTTGGACCAGAATCAGAACGGACAGGACCAGGCCGGCGGTCTCGGCGTTGAGGCCCCGCTCGCGCAGGATGGGCGCCAACCAACCCAGGACACAGAAGGCCAGGGCCGATTGAAACCCCATGAAGAGGGCCACGCTCCAGGCCAGGGGATGGCGCCAAAGGCCCGGCACCGGCGCGGCGCCCGCCCTAGCCCCCGGAGCGGCGCGCCCCGCCAGAGGCAGCCATACCAGGCAGACGACGACGACTGGCGCGGCCCATATCGCCAGGCCCAGGCGCCAACCGCCGCCGAGCGCCGTTTCGACCGGAATAGTAGCGGCGGCCGCCAGGGCCGCGCCGCCGGAGATCGCCGTGACATAGGCGCCCGTCAGCCATGCGGAGCGGTCCTGGAAATCGCGCTTTACAAGCGCCGGCAGCAAGACGTTGGCGACGGCTATGGCTGCGCCGGTCAGGATCGAAAACGAGAACAGAGCCCACGCCGGCCCTAGCGCGCGACACGCCGTTCCCAACGCGATCAGCACCAGGGCGCCCAACAGGCTGCGCTCCGCGCCCCAGAGCCGCGCCAGCCGCGGCGCCAAAGGAGCGAAGGCGCCGAGACACAGCACCGGCAGGGTCGTCAGCAGACCAACCTGCCAGGGCGCCAGGCCCGTCGCCAAAGCGACCTCCGGCAAACGCACCGAGAGGCTGGCGAACACCAGCCGCAGGCAGAAGGCGGATCCGACGATTCCGACCGCCAGGAGACGTCGATCGGGCCCTCCGGCCGCGAACTGGGACATCATTCAGACTCTGCCCCTCCTCCGACGTGCAAAAGAATATCGCCACGCGTCTTGCAAGATATCATTCGACAGTGAGAATATGATTTCAATGACAGACACGCAAGGCAGACCATGCTGATCGACGTCCATGCGCACCTCTTCACCCCAGGCATGCTGAATCGGCATCCGTTCTGGGGCCCCTTCATGAAGCCGCAAGGCCTGACGGTTGGGCATTTCTCCCTCGGCACCAAGCAGCCCGCCAAGGCGACGACCGATGCGGAGGCCGAGGCCAACCTCCTGGCGCGGATGACCCACGAGGCGCGTCTGGCCGTGATGGAGCAGCGCGGCGTCGACAAGCTGATCCTGTCCACCCCCTCCCACGCCTTCATGTACTGGGCCGGGGAATTCGGGACCGAATACGCCCGGATCTGCAACGACGAACTCTCCGCCTTCTGCCGCGTCATGCCGGACAAGTTTGATTTCTGGGCCCATGCCAACCTCGCCGATCCGGAAGCCGCGGTGGAAGAGATCGACCGCGCGGTCCGGGTGCTGGGGGCCAAGGGATTGTGCGTGGGCGGCACCAATTTCGACGGTATCCAGACCTATGATGAAAGACTGTTTCCGGTCTGGGCCAAGCTGGTCGAACTCGACGTGCCCATCATGGTCCACGGCTTCAACCAGTCGATCTATCTGGGCGAGCGCCATCATGAGGATCGGTTCGAAACCACCTCCATCGTCGGCGACTGCGTCGATGAGACCCTGTTCTTCTGGTACCTGATCTGCGGCGGAGCGCTGGACGCCTTCCCGACCCTGAAGACCTACATCACCCATGCCGGCGGCATGTCGGTGTTCCAGCTGGGCCGCCTCTCGGAGCTGAACGGCGTCATGGCGCCGGACGCCCGCAACCAGCGTCCGTTGATGGACTACATGAAGAACTTCTACTTCGACCTGGACGTGCACCATCCGGCCCTGCGCCGCGCGGTCGCCGAGGTCGTCGGGGCCGACCAACTGGTCTACGGCACCAATTTCGGCGGGGCCTACGACTATGGCGACCTGACCGACGGGATCGATCTGTCGGACAGCGATAGAGAGAAAATTCGCAGTGGCAACGCCATCAGACTTCTCAAGCTCGACATGAGCCTACTGCCTTCAAGTCTATGATTTTCAAAAGCAGACGGGCCGAATTTTCGCGCCAGTCGCCGCTCAAGGTTTGCTTTGACGGCCAAACGCCATTCGCGATAGAGAATAACTGAACAACTTCTATCGATCCGTTCAAAAATACCGCGCCGCCCGCGACGCGCACAATGGTTCAACGAGGCCCCAGAGGACCTCGACAGGAGGAAATCACATGCTGATCGATCTTCACGCCCACGCCCCGCTGCCCGGCTATTACAATCAGGACCCCCACTGGGGGCCCTTCTTCGAAAAACACGACGACGGCCATATCCGCCTGCGCGTGGGGGATTGGATTCTGTCCCTCGGCTCTCCGGAGCGACGCGCCGCCGTCAATCGCGGCGAAACGATGGAAGTCGCCGAATTCATGTCCAAGTGGAATGATCCGAAGCACCGCCTGGCCGGGATGGACGCCCTCGGCCAGGACGCCCAGGTCCTGTCGGTGCCCTCGCATTGCTACATGTATTGGGCCGATCCCGCCTTCGCCAACCGCTTCTCGACCAAGGTCAACGACACCCTCGCCGACTACTGCGACCGTTCGGACGGCCGGTTGATGATGTGGGCCACCGCCGCCCTCCAGGACCCGGTCAACGCCGCCAAGGAGATCCGTCGCGCCTGCACGGAACTGGGTGCCAAGGGCCTCAGCGCCGGTGGCTCCAACTTCGGCGGCATGGAGTTCGACGACCCGCGCATGGACCCGATCTGGGAGGTCCTGTGCGACCTCGACCTGCCGATGTTCGTGCACGGCTACAACCAGTCGGTGACCTGGGGGCCGAAGGCCAACACCGACAAGTACGAGACCACGGCCATCGTCGGCATGAACTACGACGAGACCAAATGCTTCTGGTACCTGATTTGCGGCGGGGTCCTGGACCGCTTCCCCAACCTGAAGGTCTACATCACCCACGCTGGCGGCTTCGTGCCCTATCAGCTGGGCCGACTGGCGCAGACCATCAAGAACCTCGACGTGGTCCACAACAAGAAGGACCTCGAGGAATACCTGCCGAACTTCTGGTTCGACCCCGAACTGCACGAACTGCCGATGCGCCAGGCCCTGGTGGAGGTGATCGGCGCAGACCGCCTGGTCTACGGCACCAATTTCGGCGGCTCCGACGCGATCCGCGGTGATCTGACGACCGGCCTGCGGATGTCGGCCGAAGACCTCGAGAAGGTGCGCTGGAAGAACGCCGTCGACCTGCTCCACATCGACCTCGACAAGATGGGACGCGCCAAGACGCTCGTCGCCGCCTGACCCCGTCGGCTGACGGCGGCGCCCGAGCCGTCGTCAGCCGACCCGCCCCCACCGCTGCCGCTTGCAACCGTCAGGACCCCCGATGCCCCGCCATGCCGACTGCAAGATCTGCACGATGCTGGAGACGGCTCCGCCCGAGAACCTGGTGCTCGACGGCGAACACTGGGGCGTGGTCGCCATGCGCGAGGCAGCCGGCGTGCTGATGGTCTTCACCCGCGACCACGACCAGGGCGTCGGCTCGATCTCGGACGCCGCCGCCGCCGGCTTCGGGCCGCTGATCAAGACCCTCTCGGCCGGCCTCTCCGCCTCCGGTTTCGAAAAGACCTCGGTGATCTCGCTCGGCGACAACGCCGTCCATACCCACTTCATGCTCGTGGGCCGCAAGCCGGCGGACGCGCCCATCTTCGACAATACGCCGCTGATGGCCCGTCTCGCCTGCAAGGAGGGCGAGCGCGCCCGCGCCGTCGCCGGGCGCCTGCGCGACGGGCTGAAGAACTCAGGACTGACCGTATGAAACTGGCCCTTTGCAGCGACGGCGGCGCCCCCTTCTGGGCCGTCGTCGATCCCGAGACTGACGCCGCCCGTCCGATCTCCGGCGGGATCGGCGAATGGGGTCCCGGCGTCACGCGCGGCGAGGGCGAAGCCGCCCTGAGGTTCGAGGGCCCTGCCCGCGCCCTGTCGACGCTGAGGCTGCTCGCGCCGTGCGAGCGGACCAGCAAGGTCGTCATCGCCGGGGCCAACTACAGCAAGCATCTGGTCGAATTCGGCGTCGCTGCGCCTGCCCAGCCGATCGCCTTTCTCAAGGCCTTCGGCGCCCTGATCGGCGCGAACGATCCCATCCGGTACCCGCCCCTCACCGAACAGCTCGACTATGAGTGCGAACTGGTCGTGGTGATCGGCACGGACGAGATCGACCTGGACGCCCCCCTCGCCTGCGTCCTCGGCTATACCGCCGGCAATGACGTCAGCGCCCGCGACCTGCAACGCAGCGGCCCGCCGGGCATCGGGATGGATCTCTACGCCGCCAAGAGCCAGGACCGGGCCACCCCGGTCGGCCCCTGGATCGTCACGCGCGATGAGTTCCCGGTCGGCAGCCCCGCCCTGCGCCTGTCCACCACGATCAACGGCGAAGTCCGTCAGGATGGAACCACAGCAGACATGACCTGGGATGTTTCGGAACTGATCCGCTTCGTCCAGGCCCGGGTGAGCTTCGGCGTCGGCGACCTGTTGTTCACCGGCACGCCCGAAGGCGTCGGTCAGGGCTCCGGGCGATATCTGAACCCGGGCGACCTCGTCGAGGTCGTGCTGGAGGGCGTCGGCGCCCTGCGCAATGTCGTCGGCCCCAAGACCCCGACCTGAACGGCGGCGCTCCGCCGCGGGACGTGACGGCGAAAGCCTAGGCCGGCTTCATAGCCCTGAGGACGGCGTCAATCGTCGCCTGAAGGCGCAGCGCCAGGGGCTTGCCGTCGCGCGCCGACACAATGGTTTCGCTCAGCGCCAGCCGCACCATCATTTCGGCGATGGCGCTCCGGTCCACCACCACGCCGATGTCGCGCTCCCAGGCGTCGAACACCGACTCCAGCGCCGTCAGAACCCGCGCAATGAAATGGTCGAAGTTCGACTCGAAATACTGCAGCACGAAGGCTGGCTCGACATGCAGGAACTGAGCCCCGCGGTGAGTTTCATTGTTGGAGACGCTGTACTTCAGAAAGGCGGCGAACCGCTCCGCCGGCGTTTTGCAGCCCGCCATGGCGTGGCTGAGCTCTTCGTCGGTCTCGGTGCGAAGACGCAGGACTACGGCCTCCAGCACCGCCTCCATCGAGGGGAAGTAGCGATAGAGGGTCCCGCGGGAAATCTCGGCGGCGTCGCAGACCTCCTGGGCGGTGATCCGCGGCGTGCCGTGATTCATCATCACGTTCTGGGCCGCGGTGATGATGTTCTCGATCGTCCTGGCGGCGCGCGGATCCGCACGGCGCTTGCGCGCAGGCGCGCCCGGCGGTGCGGCGTCTGTGAGGGCCGAACGCTCGACCGGAGCCTCCGGGCGAGCCCTTCTGGCGCTAACGGTCATACGTATCTTGCTCCGGGAGTTCAGGCGGGACCGTATCCGGTCGGGACCGATCACGCAAACCGCGCCCGCCTGTCAGGACGATATTTCGATACATAATAGCTAATCCTGTATAGAAAATTACAGGAAGATCCGCCTGTTTCATGCCTTGGAGGACCGTCGCACATGCATATCGATCTCAGCGCCAAACGGGTGATCGTAACCGGCGCCAGCCGCGGAATCGGTCGGGCCGTCGCAACAGCCTTCGCCCGGGAAGGCGTGCGCCTGGCGATCTGCTCGCGCAGCGCCGACACCCTGGAGGCCGTCGCCGGAGACCTGCGGGCCCTCGGGGCCGCCGAGGTGATCGCGGCGCCCCTGGACGTGCGCGACACTGCTGCGGTGCGCGCCTTTACGGCTCAGGTCGCCGAGGCCTGGGGCGGGGTCGACGTGCTGGTCAACAACGCCGGCCAGGGCAAGGGCGGAAGCCTGGAGACCCTGGAGCCCGAGGACATCCTCGACCACGCCGACAATATCCAGGTCGCTCATTTCCGCTTCGTGCAGGCGGTGGTTCCGCACATGCGCAAGCAGAAATGGGGCCGCATCATCAACATCAACGCCCTAGCCGGGGCCCTGCCGACGCCCGACGGCATTCCCTCGGTGACCAATCGCGCGGCCGGCATCGCCCTGTCCAAGCTGCTGGGACAGCAGCTGGCCAAAGACAATATTCTCGTGAACAGCCTGAACATGGGCTGGATCGACACCGGTCAGTGGGATCGCCACTACAAGGAGATGCCCTCGACCATCAGCCGCGAGGAGTTCCTTGAGATGGTGGTCAAGATCGTGCCGCTGGGCCGCTTCGGCCGACCCGAGGAGGTGGCCCATGTCTGCCTCTTCCTGGCCAGCGACCTGGCCAGCTTCCTCAGCGCGGCCTCGATCGACGTGTCGGGCGGGCTCCAGGGCGCGATCGCCTACTACCCCACGCTGAAACGCGAGATGCAGGATCTGGGGCGAGCGCGCGAGGCCGCGCTCGCCGCCGAGTGACCTAGTAGGCCTCTCCCTGGGGATAGAGCGCCAACCGGGCGATGTTCGCCCGGTCCGGCTGCTCCAGCATGAAGCGGATGGCGCGAGCGATGTCTTCGGGATCGAGCGCGACCGGGTTCTCGACCTTGGCTGCGGCCATCATCTTGTCGAACATTTCGCTCGAGGTCGAACCCGGCGCGATGGTGCCGACCTTGACGCCGGTGCCCGCCAGTTCGATGCGCAGCGACTGGGTGAAGGCCTCCAGCCCGTGCTTGAGCCCGCCGTAGACCCCGCCCGCCCTCGAGATGAGATAGGCGCTGATGCTGGAGACATTGATGATCGCACCCGACGACTGGCTGCGGAATTCGCGGGCGAAGACGTAGGAACTGCGCACCACCGCCTCGAAATTCACACGGATCATGTAGCTGACCGCGTCCAGGTCGATGGTGTCCATCGTCCCGACCGCCATGACGCCGGCATTGTTGACGACCACGTCGGCGCGTCCGAACCCTTCCTTGGCCAGGGCCAGCAACTGCTCCGGCGTCCCGGCCTCGGCGATGTCGGCGGCCAGCAGGACGCTGGGCCCAGGCAGGGTCGACGCCAGGGCCTCCAGCTTCTCCAGGCGGCGGCTGGTCAGGACCAGGTTGCAGCCGGCCCGGCTGAGCTCCAGCGCCGTCGCCGCGCCGATGCCGGTCGAGGCGCCGGTGAGAACGACCGTCTTTCCCTTCAGGTCCATTGGCCCGGCGCCTTCTTCATGCTCTCGATGGTGGGACGCATGTCGGCGACACTGGGCAGATGGGCGGTGAAGCCGCCATCGACCGAGAGGATCTGGCCGGTGACATAGCTGCTCAGCTCGGAGGCCAGGAAGACCACCATGTTGGCGATGTCGCGCGGCACGCCCAGTCGCGGCACCAGGCAGTGACTGAGGAAGATGTCCTGGATATGGGCCGGCAGCCGCTGCTCCATACCGGGCTGGATGATCAGACCCGCGGCTATGGCGTTCACCCTCACCCCCCTCGGACTGTAGGCCGTGGCCATATGCCGGGTCAGGGCGTTGATCGCCGCCTTGCTGGCGGCGTAGGCGAAGTTGCTCACGTCGCCGGACAGGGACTGGCCCGACGAGATGTTGATGATCGATCCCGATCCCCGCTCCAGCATGGAGGGAATGGCGTATTTGCAGAACAGCATCGGGCCGCGGGCGTTGATCGCCTGGACCTGGTCCCAGAGTTCGACCGGCATGTCCGGGATGTCGAGGTCCCGCGAGGAAAAGCCCGTCGCCCCCGCGTTATTGTCAAGAATATCGACGCCGCCGAAGGTCTTCACGCAGGTTTCGACCACCGTCCGGATGTCGTCCTCGCTAGAAAGGTCGCCGGCCTTGCATGCGACGTCGTGGCCCTGCCCTTTCAGCCGCTCGGTCACCGCTTCAAGTTCGGCCGCCCGGAGATCGGTCAACAAAACCCGCGCCCCCTGCTCGGCCAGGGCCAGGGCCGTCTCTGACCCGATGCTCCCCGCCGCGCCGGTGACCAGCGCGACCTTCCCATCCAATAACGCCATACCCTCGCCTCCCTCTCGTCGTCGGCTTCAGCCGCCCTGTTGTTCCATTTCAGCCACGTTGCCAGGCCGCGACTGATACCCCGGCATATGCAGGCCGCCGTCGACATTGATCAGTTCGCCGGTGACGAAGCGGGCCATGTCCGACGCCAGGAAGACCGCCACCGGCGCGATATCCTCTTCGGGATCCCCGTTGCGCTGAAGCGGCTTCATCGCCGCGACCCGCTCGGCGAACCCCGGGGAGTCCGCCGCCATCTTCTGAAACACCGTGCCCATGGCCGCCGGCGACAGCAGGTTGACCCGGATGTTGAACCGGCCCCACTCGTGCGCCGCGCTGCGGGTCAGGCCGCGCAGGGCGGACTTGGTGATGCTGTAGTCCGAGTTCAGCCAGGCCCCGGTTTCGACGTCGATCGAGTAGAAGTTGACGATCGAGCCGCCGCCCCTGGCGACCATGTGCGGCCGTGCAGCCTGCATCGCCCACCAGCCGGCCCACAGGCCTGAGTGCAGGGTCGCGTCGAGCATCTCGTCTGTCTTGTGCTCGAGAAGGACCTTGGGGCTCAGAGTGAAGGCGTTGTTGATCAGGATGTCGATGCCGCCGAACCGCTCCACGGTCGCCTCGACCGCACCCTGGATCTGTTCCTTCACCCTGACGTCGGCCTTGAGCACCTCGGCCTGACCGCCCAGCTCCTCGACCAACTCCTGACGGATCGTCGCGCAGTAGTCGTCGTTGTACTCCGCCACCATGACCGAGGCGCCCTCGCGGATGAATTTGCGGGCGATGCCTCTGCCTATGCCGCCGCCCCCGCCGGTGACCAGGGCGACCTTGCCGTCGAGCAATCCCATCAGAGCAGTTCCTCGGGGGTGCGCACCGTGGTTCCGAGAATCGGACCGACCAGTTCATGCCCCCAGTAGCTGAGACGCTCGGCGTTGAGTTCGAACGGATCGCCCGGCCAGGGATGGGTTTCGGCGATCACCTCGACGGCGAAGCCGGACGGCGAGAAGTGATAGAAGGAGAAATGGGGATCCTGGGTGTGCTGGCCGAGGGTCATCTGCACCGGGATGCCGCGCTTGTTGACGATGTCCCAGGTCTCGCCGACGTCGCGCAGATCGCCCGTCAGCAGGCCCATATGCTGGACCCCCATCCGGCCCGGCGCATGGCCGTAGCCGATGTCATGACTGGTCAGGTTGTTGAGCCCGGCGCGGTAGAAGCCGGTCTTGCCCTTGCCCGCGCCCGAGCCGTACCACTGGAAGCCCATGATGTTGATCAGGAAATCATCCAGCTCCGGACCGTATTCGGGGGTGATCACCACGACATGGCCGAAGCCCCGGCCATGGGTGTTGAAGCCGCCGTGGCGACGTCCGGGGATAAAGGAGTCGGGCTCGCCCTTCTGGCCGTAGAAGAGTTCGTACTGGTAGCCCACGGGATCCTTGAACCGGACCACGTCGCGCACGGCGCGGCGCGCCCGCAGATCGTCTGTCCCGTGTTCCACGGCTATGCCGGCGTCCTCGAGCTTCTTGACGGCCTTCTCGAAGGCGATCCGGTTGACGCATTCCCAGCCGATATAGGCCAGCTTGTCGATGGGGCCGGGCTGGAAGGCGAACCGGTAGCGGCGGTCGTCCATGCGCAGATAGAGGGACTCGGGCTCGTCCTCAGGCGACGGGGCGACAGCGAGGCCGAGCACCTCGGGGCCATAGGTGCGCCAGGCGCTGATATTGGGGCTCTCAAAGCCGAGATAGCCGATGCCGCGGATATCCATTGTCCTGATCCTTGTCTTGCAGGTTTTTCAGCAGGCGGTGGTGCCGCCGTCGATGATGAAGTCGGCGCCCGTGATGAAGGCGGCCTCGTCGCTGGCCAGGAAGGCGGCCATGCCGACGACGTCTTCCGGTTCGCCGGGCCGGCCGAGCGGAATTCCGCTGGTCAGCTGGGCGCGCACCGCCGGATTCTCGACAAAGGCGCGCGTGCCGGGGGTGATGATGAAGCCCGGGCTGATGCTGTTGGCGCGCACGCCGTGGGCGGCCCCCTCCAGCGCCGCCTGGCGCGTCAGGGCGATGACCCCGCCCTTGGTGGCGTTGTGGGCCGCGGTGCCGTTACCGCGCGACCCCTGCCATCCGGCGGCCGAAGCGACGTTGATGATCGCTCCGCCCTGCTTGGCCAGATAGGGCCAGGCGAACTTCATGCTCAGGAAGACCAGGTCGAGTTCGTTGCGGATGGTGAAGCGCCAGTCCTCGACGGAGAGTTCGGCGATCGAGCCGAACCGCGCCGCCGAGGCGTTATTGTAGAGGATGTCGATGCGGTCGTGCTCGGCGACGGCCTTGGCGACCCAGGCCGCCGCACCCTCGGGCTGGCCGAGATCGCAGACCATGGTCGTCATGACGCCGCCGGCCTCGGCGACCAGCCGCAGGGTCTCGGCGTCGGCCTCGGCGTCGACGTCGCATCCGACGATGACGGCGCCGTCGGCGGCGAACCTCAAGGCCGCCGCC
>WPCJ01146360.1_pt1 | contig 32516 bp, 33 predicted proteins | sample 5399831 | NCBI WGS metagenome assembly WPCJ01 (sample SAMN12869470, study PRJNA574797) | sludge metagenome | isolation source: wastewater treatment of pH10 | place: China:Beijing | collected 2019-05-20 | reverse complement strand
CCTTTCATCTTGTGCCGACCGATCGGTCAGTTGCCTTCCTTGACGGGCTCGCCCTTGCTGCGAAGCTGCTGGACGAGGCCGGCAGCAACGCGCACCTGCACCTTGGTCGTACCGTCGCCCACGTCGAGCAGAAGCTCGTTGTCGTCGACGACTTTCTGAATCTTGCCGATCAGGCCGCCCTGCATCACGACCACGTCGCCGCGCCGCAGATTCTTCAGCATGTCGCGGTGCTCCTTGGCCTTGCGCTGCTGCGGGCGGATGAGCAGGAAGTACATGATCACGAAGATCAGGACAAACGGCAAAATACTTACCAGCATGTCCGGGCCTGCGGCACCGGCCCCCTGCGCATATGCGGGTGTAACGAACATGAAACGCTCCAGATTGGGGCCCGACCGGCCCGGAAAGTGGCCGGAATATAGAGTGTAAAGCTATGTTTGCAACCGCATATCCGGCCTGTCCCGGCGCTTTCCCATCTCACGTCCGCGTGTTACAGCGCCCGCGCCCGCACGGCCGCAGGAAGACATGCATATGACAGCGAATACAGCCGAAACACTTGCGCAAAAGCTCGACAGGCTGATCGAGGCGGTAAGCCGCCTGTCGCCGCCGGCGGCGGCGCCCGCCGATCTTTCGGTCGCGGACTGTTTCGTCTGGTCGGCAGAACAGGGCATCCTGGAACCCGTGCACCGCGTGAACCGCGTCGATATCGGCCTCATCCGCGGTGTCGACAGGGTGCGCGACATCCTGTCCGACAACACGCAGCGTTTCGCCGACGGGCTGCCCGCGAACAACGTGTTGCTGTGGGGCGCGCGCGGCATGGGCAAGTCCTCGCTGGTCAAGGCCGTCCACGCCGCGATCAACCGGTCGCGCAAGGACGGCGAGGCTCCGCTGAAGCTCGTCGAGATCCATCGCGAGGACATAGACAGCCTGCCGAAGCTGATGGGACAGCTCAAGTCGAGCAACTACCGCTTCATCCTTTTCTGCGACGACCTTTCGTTCGACCATGACGACACGTCCTACAAATCGCTCAAGGCGGCTCTCGAAGGCGGCGTCGAAGGGCGGCCGGCCAACGTCATCTTCTATGCGACATCGAACCGCCGGCACCTGCTGCCGCGCGACATGATCGACAATGAGCGCTCCACGGCGATCAATCCCGGCGAGGCCATCGAGGAGAAGGTGTCGCTGTCCGACCGCTTCGGCCTTTGGCTCGGCTTCCACAAATGCTCGCAGGACGACTATCTCGACATGGTCCAGGCCTACGCGAACTATCACGAACTGGAGACCGACCCCGACCAGCTGCGCGCCGAGGCGCTAGAATGGGCCACCACGCGCGGCAGCCGCTCGGGCCGCGTCGCCTGGCAGTTCACGCAGGACCTCGCCGGCCGGCTCGGAAAACCGCTGCGGGACTGAGCGCGGCCCGCGCCGGCTGAAACAGCCCCTCACCCTTAACCTCTCCCCGCGAGCAGGGAGAGAGGGGCGTCGGTGCCGCGTCATCTTCGGAAAAGTTTGGGACGGCGGCGTCTGTTCTCCTTCTCCCCGTCCTTCACGGGGCGAAGGTCCGGCAGGGGATGAGGGCAGCAGCCCGCCACAACCTACCCGGCCGCGATCAGCCCCCGCACCATGTCCGGCAGCTCGGCCGGGCTGGCCGCGATGCGCGCTGCGCCCGCGCCTTCCAGCTCGGCCCTGTCGCCGAAGCCCCACAGCACGCCGATGGTCCGCACGTCGTTGCCCGCCGCGCCATGCACGTCGTGCAGGCGGTCGCCGATCATCACGGTTCGCGAGGCATCGAGCCCTTCCGCCTGCAGGATGTGGCGGATCAACTCGCTCTTGTCGGCCCGTGACCCGTCGATCGCCGAACCGTGCACGCGGATGAAGAATCGCGCCAGATCGAAGTGCTCGATGATGTCGACCGAATAGGTCTCCAGCTTCGAAGTCGCGACAAACAGCCGGTGCCCGGCGTCCAGCATCGCTTCGAGCACGGCCATCGTTCCGGGAATGAGCTCGTTCTCGAACTTGCCGATCTCGCCGTAGCGTTGCCGGTAGAGCGACACGGCCTGCGCCGCCCTCGCCTCGTCGCCCAGCATGGCCATGAAGGTCGCCTGCAAGGGCGGGCCGATGTAGCGCCGCAACTCCTCCGCCTGCGGCGGCTCCGCGCCCAGTTCCCGCAGCGCGTACTGGATCGAGCCGGCGATGCCGACGAAAGGGTTCGTCAGCGTGCCGTCGAGATCGAAAAGAACGGCCGTCATGCCTCAGGCAAATTCCATGATGACGGCGTCCACCGACAGGCTGTCGCCCTGCTTTGCGATGATCTTCGATACGATTAGGTCGCGCTCGGCGCGCAGCACGTTCTCCATCTTCATCGCCTCCACAACCGCAAGCGTCTCGCCGGCCTTCACCTCCTGACCGGCCTCGACGCCGATCGAGACGACGAGCCCCGGCATGGGGCATAGCAGTAGCTTCGACGTGTCGGCGGTGGCCTTCTTCGGCATGAGCTGCGCCAGCCGCGCCACATGCGGCTCCATCACGAAGGCGTCGACCGACATGCCACGCCATGCGATGTTGACGCCGTTGATGCGCGGCCTGATCTGCGCCGCGACCGTCCCGCCCCCGACCGTGCCTCGCCAGACCGCCGTGCCCGGCCGCCAGTCCGACGACACCGCGACCGGCGCGCCGCCATCGATTGACACCTCGCAGCCGGACGATCCGCAGTGCAGGACCGCCGGCAGATAATCGTCCGCCAACCGCACGACATAGTCATGCGTGTCCGTCGCGGGCTTCGGCCGCAGCCGGCCGGCAAGGCTGCCAATGCGTTCGGCGCCCGCCAGAGCTACCGTCGCGGCGATTGCCGCGAGCGTGTCGCGCTCGCGTGCATCGGGCGCGACAGGATGGAAGCCGTCGGGATATTCCTCCGCGATGAACCCGGTCGACAGCTGCCCCTCGCGCCAGCGGGGATGGCGCATCAGCGCCGCGAGGAACGGCATGTTGTGCTGGATGCCGTCGACCACGAAGCCGTCCAGCGCGTCCGACATGGCGTCGATCGCCCGTTTGCGCGTCGGCGCCCAGGTGCACAGCTTGGCGATCATCGGGTCGTAGTACATCGATATCTCGGAACCTTCCGTGACACCCGTGTCGTTACGCACGATAACGTCGCCGTCGCGGCCCTCCGGCGGTGGCCGGTAGCGTGTCAGCCGGCCGATGGACGGCAGGAAGTTGCGGTAAGGATCCTCGGCATAGAGCCTGCTCTCCACCGCCCAACCATTCAGCTTTACGTCCTCCTGCCGTATCTCCAGCCGTTCGCCCGCGGCGACCCGGATCATCTGCTCGACGAGGTCGACGCCGGTGATCAGCTCCGTCACGGGATGCTCGACCTGGAGCCGAGTGTTCATTTCGAGGAAGTAGAAATTGCGGTCCTTGTCGACGATGAACTCGACCGTGCCGGCGCTCTGGTAATCCACCGCCCTCGCCAGCGCGACCGCCTGCTCGCCCATGGCGCGGCGCGTCTTCTCGTCGAGGAAAGGCGACGGCGCCTCCTCCACGACCTTCTGGTTGCGGCGCTGGATGGAGCATTCGCGCTCGCCGAGATAGATGCAGTTGCCATGCGCGTCACCGAGCACCTGTATCTCGATGTGGCGCGGATCGACGACGAATTTCTCGATGAAGACGCGGTCGTCGCCGAACGAGCTTCTCGCCTCCGAGCGAGCCCGCTCGAAGCCATCGCGCACCTCCGCCTCGTTCCAGGCGATGCGCATGCCCTTGCCGCCGCCGCCTGCGGACGCCTTGATCATCACGGGATAGCCGATCTCGCCCGCGATGCTCTCCGCATGCGCCGCGTCCTCGATCACGCCCAGCCAGCCGGGCACGGTCGATACTTTCGCGGCATTGGCGAACTTCTTGGATTCGATCTTGTCGCCCATCGCCTCGATAGCCTTGGGCTTCGGGCCGATGAAGACGATGCCTTCCCTCTCCAGCGCCTCGCAGAAAGATGCGCGCTCCGACAGGAAGCCGTAGCCGGGATGAACGGCCTGTGCGCCCGTCTCCTTGCAGGCCGCGATGATCCTGTCGGCGACGAGATAGCTCTGCGAGGCCGGGGGCGGGCCGATATGCACCGCCTCGTCCGCCATCTCCACATGCACCGCGTCGCGGTCCGCGTCGGAATAGACGGCGACCGTCGCTATCCCCATCCTCTTCGCCGTCCTGATCACCCGGCAGGCGATCTCGCCGCGATTTGCAATCAGTATCTTCTTGAACATGGGTGCTTTTGCTCCGGGCGATGGAATCGTTCTAGAGCAATTCCAGCCAAAGTGCGAAGCGGTTTTGCGTCAGGAATTGCGCAAAAAACAAGGAGATAGAGCATTGAAGGTGATCGCCGGAAATGCTCTAGGCACTGCCTGTCATGCGCTTGAGCCGCTCCTTGCGCCGCTTGATCTCGCGCAGGATTTTTGAAACCCTGCCTCAAAACTGGAGGATGCCATGAAAACCCGTGCCGCTGTCGCCGTTGCCGCCGGAAAGCCCCTCGAAATCATGGAGGTGGACCTCGAAGGTCCGCGCGCAGGCGAGGTGCTGGTCGAGGTCAAGGCGACCGGCATCTGCCACACCGACGAGTTCACGCTGTCGGGCGCGGACCCGGAAGGCATCTTCCCGGCCATCCTCGGCCATGAGGGCGCTGGCGTCGTGGTCGATGTCGGTCCAGGCGTCACCAGCGTGAAGAAGGGCGACCACGTCATCCCGCTCTACACGCCCGAGTGCCGCTCCTGCCCGTCGTGTCTTTCCCGTAAGACGAACCTGTGCACCGCCATTCGCGCCACGCAGGGTCAGGGCCTGATGCCCGACGGCAGCAGCCGCTTCTCGATCGGCAAGGACAAGATTTTCCACTACATGGGCTGCTCGACCTTCTCCAATTTCACGGTCTTGCCCGAGATCGCGGTCGCCAAGGTCAACCCGGACGCGCCCTTCGACATGATCTGCTACATCGGCTGCGGCGTGACGACCGGCATCGGCGCTGTGATCAACACCGCCAAGGTCGAGATCGGCGCGACGGCGGTCGTCTTCGGGCTGGGGGGCATCGGCCTCAACGTGATTCAGGGCCTGAAGCTAGCCGGAGCCGACATGATCATCGGCGTCGACTTGAACAACGACAAGAAAGCATGGGGCGAGCGCTTCGGCATGACGCATTTCGTCAACCCGAAAGAGATCGACGGCGACATCGTCCCCTATCTCGTCAACCTCACCAAGCGCGGGGCGGACCAGATCGGCGGTGCGGACTACACCTTCGACTGCACCGGCAACACGACCGTCATGCGCCAGGCGCTGGAAGCCTCGCATCGCGGCTGGGGCAAGTCGATCGTCATCGGCGTCGCGGGCGCAGGCCAGGAAATCTCAACGCGTCCGTTCCAGCTCGTCACAGGACGCAGCTGGATGGGTACGGCCTTCGGCGGCGCGCGCGGCCGCACTGACGTGCCCAAGATCGTCGACTGGTATATGGAGGGCAAGATCCAGATCGACCCGATGATCACGCACAAGCTTTCGCTGAACGAGATCAACAAGGGCTTCGACCTCATGCACGAGGGCAAGTCGATCAGAAGCGTGGTGGTCTACTAAGACCGCCGCACGGTTTCCTGTCCGGAAAAAGCGTTCCGGACGGGCCATAGCTGGATTTGGCGACAAGCCGCCGGCCGCCTGGCCGGTGACTGGTTTGCAACGGTTCAACCACAGGGAGGACTACGCATGCCGGAAAAACTGCACCCGAAAATCGACAACGGCCTGCCACGGGAGAGCGCGAGCTTTGCCGGCGGCACGCTGGTCTGTGCCTGCACCAGCAGGCCTGTGAAAGTGAAGATCAAGGGCCAGATCGCCCACAACCACGCCTGCGGCTGCACGAAATGCTGGAAGCCTGAGGGCGCGATCTTCTCGGTCGTCGCCGTCACACCGCACGAGAACGTCACCGTAGCCGAGAACGGCGACAAGCTGAAGGTGGTCGACCCGAGCGCGCTCATCCAGCGCCACGCCTGCGTGGAATGCGGTGTCCACATGTACGGGCCGGTCGAGCGCGACCATGCCTTCAAGGGGCTGGACTTCATCCACCCCGAGCGTTTCGAGGAGGACGGCTGGTCGCCGCCGGGCTTCGCCGCCTTCGTCTCCTCGATCATCGAAAGCGGCGTCGACCCGTCCCGCATGGACGGCATCCGCGCGCAGCTCAGGGCCGCCGGCCTCGAGCCCTATGACTGCCTGAACCCGCCGCTCATGGACTACCTCGCCACGTGGGCGGCGAAGAAATCCGGCGCGCTGGCCGCCTGATCACGCAATCGCCGTACCGCATCCCCGCCGATGCGGTACGGCTTGTTCCGATGGATATCCGCTTGGACGAACTTCCCTCCCCGCCCTCTATCCTCGTCGATGCCGACGCATGCCCGGTCAAGGACGAGGTGGTCCGTGTCGCCGAGCGTCACGGCCTCGTCGTCACCTTCGTGTCCAATGGCGGCATGCGCCCTTCGCGCGATCCGATGATCCGCAACGTCATCGTGCCGAAGAGCGCGGACGCGGCCGACGACTGGATCGCCGAAAACGCCAGGGCCAACGACATCGTCGTCACCGCCGACATTCCGCTTGCCGCTCGCACGGTGGCGCTCGGCGCGCATGTCATCGGTCCGACCGGACGGCCCTTCACGCCTGAAACCATCGGCATGGCGGTCGCCATGCGCGACTTGAAGCAGCATCTTCGCGAAACCGGCGAGAGCAAGGGCTACAATGCCAGCTTCTTGCCGCGCGACCGGTCGGCCTTCCTGAGCGCGCTGGACCAGGCCGCAAGGCGCGCGCTACGAGCCGCTCAGGGGTAGGGACTTGCCGCATGGGCGCTTGCATCTATCTATCCGTGTCTGGACGTCGACGTGAAGAAACCCGCTTCTGAACCTGACAATGACGATGCGAGCGCGGGCCATGCCAATCCGCTGCGCCGCTACGCGCCGTTCTATACGGCGTTAGCCTGCGCGCTCGTCGCCCTGGCCGCCGCGTTCGGTTTCTGGCCGAAACTCGTCGTGCAGATACCGGCCAACGTGTTCTTCGTTGTCTATCTCGTCCTGGAATATGCGAAGTTCCGCCGCCTCACGCCGGCCTTCCTGAAGAAGCATGCCGCCAGCACCGATGAGCCTGCATGGGTAATCGTCGCAGTCACCTTCGCGGCGGTCGTGGTCTCGGTGGGGTCGCTGTTCCTGCTGCTCAATTCGGGCAGGCCCGCGCCCGCGCAACTCGCGCTGTCGCTCACCTCGGTAGCGCTCGGCTGGGCCACCATCCCCACCATGGCGGCGGTCCACTACGCGCATCTCTACTGGCAACCGGACGACAAGTCGCCGGAAGGTTCCGGCACGCATGGCGGTCTGGACTTTCCCGGCGAGAACGAGCCCGGCGGCGACGACTTCCTCTATTATTCCATGGTCATCGCCATGACCGCGCAGACCGCCGACACCAACATCACCAAGACCGCGATGCGCAAGCTCACCATGCTGCACTCGGTCGTCTCGTTCTTCTTCAACACGGTGCTCGTCGCGGCCGCCGTCAATGTCGCCGTCTCGCTGGCGTCGAACTAGAAATATTCTCGCGCGCTTCTGGAAAAGACCAATGACGACATTTTCCGGGGCAGGTGACAAGATCATCCGGATCGTCTAGCTTGGATTCGTCCAGGCTCCGCGAGGAGTCTAGCTGTTTGCGGGAGAGAGCAGCGCAAAGCTGCCGCCGAAGGGGAAATCGCCCGAAATCTCTCAGGCAAAAGAACCGCTGACGGTATGGACACTCTGGAAAGTCGGGGGCAACTCCGCGCCGAAGGTGTAAGCGCCGCCGACAGGGTTCCGGTTGCGCGAGTCTCTCAGGCTTCAGACAGAGGGGCACGGAACGGCCGCATCAGCGGCCTGTGCGTGCAATTCTGGAGAGGTCATGAACGGGCAACATCTGAATTCCCTTCCGCTGGAAGATCTGCACAAGGCGGCCGGAGCGCGCTTCGGCGGCTTTGCCGGCTGGTCTATGCCGCTCACCTACCCCGCAGGCGTGATGAAGGAGCATCTTCACACCCGCGAACATGCCGGCATCTTCGACATCTCGCACATGAAGCTGTTCGAGGTTGCCGGGCCGGGTGCTGCCGGCCTGCTTGACCGCGCCTGCCCGCTGGATGCGGCCGCTATCGCGCAATCCCAGTCGAAATACACCTTCCTGCTCGACGAGCAGGCGGGCATCCTCGACGACCTGATCGTCACCCGGCTCGCCGATGACCGCTACATGGTGGTCGCCAATGCCGGCAACGCCGCCGCCGACGAGGCGCATCTTCGGGCCGTCGCGGGCGATTTCGACGCGGTGATCACGCCGCTCGACCGTGTTTTCCTGGCCATACAGGGACCGGAGGCGGCGGCGGTTCTGGCCGGAGCCGGCATCGAGACGGACGCGCTTTCCTTCATGCACGGCATCGAGCCGCGCAAGGACTGGTTCCTCAGTCGCTCCGGCTACACCGGCGAGGACGGTTTCGAGATCGGGTTGCCCGAGGCCGATGCGCGCTCGCTTCTGGCAACGCTTCTCGCCGACGGCCGCGCCATGTGGATCGGGCTTGCCGCGCGCGACAGCCTTCGGCTGGAGGCCGGGCTCTGTCTGCACGGTCAGGATATCACGCCCGACATCGACCCGGCCTCGGCCGGTCTCATGTGGGCGATCCCCAAGGATATCCGCGCCAACGGCTCGTTCATCGGCGCCGAGGCGCTGCGCAAGATCATCTCGGACGGCCCCGCCGAAAAGCGCGTCGGCCTCAAGCCCGAGGGGCGCCTGCCCGTGCGCGCCGGCACGCCGCTTGCCGACGAGGCCGGAAATCCGGCGGGACGCATCACCTCGGGCGGCTTCGGCCCCTCGGCAGGCGCGCCGGTCGCTATCGGCTACGCGCCTGCATCGCAGTCAAAGCCCGGCAACCGCTTCTTCGCCGATGTCCGCGGGACGAAAGTTCCCGTCGATGTCGTCGCCTTACCCTTCATCGCACATCGCTACCGCAAAGGATAACGTCTGATGGCAACGACCTATTTCACCGAAGACCATGAATGGATCAGCGTCGAAAACGGCGTGGCGACGGTCGGCATAACCGACTACGCGCAGGAACAACTCGGCGATCTCGTCTTCGTCGAGCTGCCGGAGGCCGGCAAGGTTCTCAAGAAAGGCGACGTCGCCGTTGTCGTCGAATCCGTCAAGGCGGCGTCCGACGTCTATGCGCCCGCGGACGGCGAGATCGTCGAGGCCAACGGAGCGCTTTCGGGCGATCCGTCGCTGGTCAATTCGGCAGCCGCCTCGGACGGCTGGCTCTGGAAGATGAAGCTCGCCGACGAGGGCCAGCTTTCCGGCCTGCTCGACGAGGCCGGCTACAAAGCCCATATCGGCTGAACGGGGGTTTTCATGACTGCGTCCACCTACGGTTTTCTGGGTCGCCATATCGGCCCCGGCCTCGCCGATACGCGCGCCATGCTCGCGGTCGTCGGCGTGCCTTCCATCGAGACGCTGATCAGCCAGGCCGTGCCTGCCTCGATCCGGCTCGACCGTCCGCTCGCATTGCCCGAGCCCGCCACGGAGGCCGAGGCGCTGGCCGAACTCGCCGGCAAGATGGACGCCAACAAGGTCCTGAAAAGCTTCATCGGCACCGGCTATCACGGCACCATCGTGCCGCCGGTCATCCAGCGAAACCTGTTCGAGAACCCGGCCTGGTACACAGCCTACACTCCCTATCAGGCCGAGATCAGCCAGGGCCGTCTGGAGATGCTGTTCAACTTCCAGACACTGGTCACCGAACTCACCGGCCTGCCGGTCGCATCCGCCTCGCTGCTCGACGAAGCGACGGCTGTGGCCGAGGCGGTGGGCATCGCGTTCCGCCATCACCGCGAGAAGCGCATGAACGTCGCGCTCGCCGGTCCGCTGCATCCGCAGACCGTCGACGTGCTGCGCACGCGCATGGACCCGCTCGGTGTCTCGATCGGTGGCGACGCCGTCGACGACAACACAGCCGCGCTCCTGGTGCCGTGGCCTGACACCCACGGCGTCTATGCGGACCACGGCGCTGCCATCGAGAAGGCGAAGGCTGCGGGCGTCATCGTGGTCTTCGTTGCCGATCCGCTGGCGCTCACCCTTACCGAGCCGGTCGCCGGTCTCGGAGCGGACATCGCGGTCGGCTCCATGCAGCGCTTCGGCGTGCCGATGGGTTTCGGCGGTCCGCATGCGGCCTATTGCGCCGTTTCCGACAAGCTCACGCGCCTCATGCCGGGCCGTCTCGTCGGCCAGTCGGTCGACGCGCATGGACGCCCCGGCTTCCGTCTGGCGCTGCAGACGCGCGAGCAGCATATCCGCCGCGACAAGGCGACCTCCAACATCTGCACCGCGCAGGCGCTCCTGGCCAACATGGCGGCGGCCTATGCCATCTGGCACGGCCCCGAGGGGCTCCAGGAGATCGCCGCGCGCGTTCACGGCCTTGCGGCCCGTTTCGCGGCCGCGCTCAAGGCTGCGGGACAGACGGTTTCCGGCGGGCATCGCTTCGATACAGTCACCGTCGAGGTCAAGGGCAAGGCTGCCGCGATCGCTGCTTCGGCCGAAGCCGATGGCAGGCTGCTGCGTATCGTCGATGCCGACCACGTCGGCGTGACCTTCGACGAAACCTCGACCGAGGCGGACCTCTCCGCCATCGCCGCTCTGTTCGGCGCGAGCGTGCCGGCCGAAGCGGGCAGCGCTCTGCCCGGCAAGCCGCGCGGCAAGGGCTTCCTCACGCAGCCGGTGTTCCACGAGAACCGCTCCGAGACTGAGATGATGCGGCTCCTGCGCCGCCTCTCCGACAAGGATCTGGCGCTCGACCGCACCATGATCCCGCTTGGCTCCTGCACGATGAAGCTCAACGCGGCAGCCGAGATGATGCCTGTCAGCTGGGCGGCGGTCGGGAATATGCACCCATTCGCACCGAAGGCCCACTCGGCGGGCTACCGCATGATGTTCGCCGACCTCGAGGCGTGGCTCGCGGAGATCACCGGCTTCGACGCCGTGTCCCTCCAGCCCAACGCCGGCAGCCAGGGCGAATATGCGGGCCTTCTCGCCATTCGCGGCTGGCACCTCGCGCGCGGCGACGCAAACCGCACGGTCTGCCTGATCCCGTCATCGGCGCACGGCACCAATCCGGCGAGCGCCGCCATGGCCGGCATGGATGTCGTGGTGGTGAAGTGCACTGACGAGGGCGACATCGACATCGACGACCTAAAGGCGAAGACTGCGGAGCATGCCGCCAACCTCGCCGCCCTGATGATCACCTACCCGTCCACCCACGGCGTCTTCGAGGAAGGCGTCAAGGACATCGTGGCGATCGTCCACGAGCATGGCGGGCAGGTCTATCTCGACGGCGCGAACCTCAACGCGATGGTCGGTCTTGCGCGCCCCGGCGACATCGGCGCCGATGTCTGCCACATGAACCTGCACAAGACCTTCTGCATCCCGCATGGCGGCGGCGGACCGGGCGTCGGGCCGATCGGCGTCAAGGCGCATCTGGCCCCGCACCTGCCCGGCCACGTTTCGGAAGGAAGCGACCACGCGGTCGCGGCAGCGGCCTTCGGCAGCGCGTCCATCCTGCCCATTACATGGATGTATATCCGCATGATGGGTCCGGCCGGACTGAAGCACGCGACCGAGATGGCGATCCTCAACGCCAACTACATTGCCGCACGGCTTGGCGCGCACTATCCGGTCCTTTTCAAGGGTCGGAACGGGCGCGTCGCACATGAATGCATCCTCGATACGCGCGTGTTGAAGGATTCGGCGGGTGTTTCGGTCGAGGATATCGCCAAGCGCTTGATTGATTACGGTTTTCACGCGCCGACAATGTCCTGGCCCGTCGCGGGCACCCTCATGGTGGAACCGACCGAATCAGAGCCGAAGGCGGAGATCGATCGTTTCTGCGACGCCATGATCTCGATCGCCGCAGAGGCCGCGCGCATCGAGAAGGGCGAATGGCCGCGCGAGGACAATCCGCTCGCCAATGCCCCGCATACGGCGGCCGAAGCGCTCGCCGCCGACTGGAGCCATGCCTATTCGCGGCTGGAGGCGGCCTATCCGGTCGGCGACGCGAACGCCGCGAAATACTGGCCGCCGGTCTCGCGCATCGACAACGTCGCGGGCGACCGCAACCTCGTCTGCTCCTGTCCGCCGCTCAGCGACTATATGAGCGCCGCCGAATAGGCTGGACCCGTTCAGTTTTTGACGGAAACAGCCCCTCACCCTTACCCTCTCCCTGCAAGCGGGGAGAGGGGTGCGTCAGCGTTGCGGCCCAACTCGGCTTCCGATACCGGGAGCGGATCGCCATTATAGCCTCCTTCTCCCCGTAAACGGGGGAGAAGGTCCCGGCAGGGGGATGAGGGGCGCTTCTTCCTAAAGCTGAATGGCTCTAAAAAGAGAAGGGCGGCTCAGGCCGCCCTGATCCAAACCTTGTTGTCGTGCACGGCCGCCCCGCCATAGGGCGCGGGAGCATCCGCGCCGGTCAGCACGTTGATGCCCTCGCCGCGCTCATGCGCGTAGTTGGGCCATATGCCTTCGGCGATCACCACGCCGCGCTTCAGCCCGTCGAACAGTTTTGCGTGCAGCACGACCTCGCCGCGCCGGTTGCCGATCTCGACGCGGTCGCCGTCGGACAGTCCCAGCGCCTCGGCGTCCTGGGGGTGGACGAGCAGTTCCGGCCTGCCCTCGCGCGCCTTCGACTGAGGCGTCTCAGCGAAGCTCGAATTGAGGAAGCTGCGGGCCGGCGATGTCGCCAGCCGGAAGGGATGCTCCGCATCCGCCACCTCGATCAGGTCGACATGATCGGGGAATTCCGGAAGCTGCTCGTAGGGTCCGAAGGCGACGCCCATCTTTCGCGGCGGCTTGTTGGGAGCCATCCCGCCCACCCATTGCGGTTTGAAGCGGAATTTCCCGTCCGGGTGGCCGAACCCCTTCAGGAAATGCGCCGTCTCGAAATCCGGCTGCACGTCCAGCCACTTCGCTTCCCGGAGACTGTCGAAGCTGCCGGTTTCGTGCCGGCCAAGCAGGATGTCGATATGCTCGCGCTCGGTCATTCCGAAGCCCGGCAGGTCCGCGACGCCGAGGCGCTTGGCCAGTTCCTCGATGACAAAATGGTTGGTGCGCGGCCCCTCGGGCGGCTCGATCAGCTTCGGGCCGAGCGTGATGTGCTGGTTGCCGCCGCCCTTGTAGATATCGTCATGCTCCAGGAACATGGTGGCGGGCAGCACGACGTCGGCGAGCTTCGCCGTATCGGTCATGAACTGTTCGTGCACGCAGGTGAAGAGGTCGTCGCGCAGGAAGCCCTGCTTCACCAGCCTCTGCTCGGGCGCGACATTGGCCGGGTTGGTGTTCTGGATCAGCATCGCCGTCACTGGCCGGCCGCCGAAAAGCGCGTCCTCGTGCCCCATCAGCACCGGGCCGATACGCGAATGGTCGAGATAGCGGATCGAGGGATCGCGCAGCCGATCGCCCTCCAGCAGGCTCTTGTCGAACTTGAAGCCGCTGATGCCCGAATTGGAGTTGAGCGCGCCGCCGCCTTCATACTGCCAGCAGCCCGTCACCGCGGGAATCGACACGACGGCGTGCATGTTGACCGAGCCGTTGCGCTGACGGGCAAAACCGTAGCCGAGGCGGAAGAAGGTGCGCTTCGTCGTGCCGACCAGCCGCGCGAAGGCCTCGATCTCCTCAACGGACAGGCCGGTGATGGCCGACGCCCATTGCGGCGTCCGCGTCGCAAGATGCGCCTCAAGTCCCTTCGGGTCGTCGGTGTATTTCTCCAGATAGGGCCAGTCGGCCAAGCCGTCCCGAAACAGGACGTGCATCACCGCGCAGGCGAGCGCGCCGTCCGTGCCGGGCTTGAGCACCAGCCCCATGTCGGCTTGCTTCATCGTCGCATTGTCGTAAATGTCGATAACGACGATCTTCGCGCCGCGCTCCTTCCGCGCGCGCACCGCATGCGTCATGACATTGACCTGCGTCGCCACCGCATTGGTGCCCCAGATCACCACGCAGTCCGATTTCGCCATCTCGCGAGGGTCGGAGCCGCGCAGCGCGCCCGTGCCCATGACATAGCCCGTCCAGGCGAGATTGGTGCAAATCGAGCCGAAGAAGCCTGAATACTTCTTGGCATGGCGCAGCCGTTCGATACCATCGCGCTGCACAAGCCCCATCGTGCCGGCGTAGAAATAGGGCCAGACGGTCTCGCTGCCGAGCCTGTCCTCGGCCGCGATGAATTTCTCCGCGACGAGATCAAGCGCGGCCTCCCAGCTCGCCTCCTTCCAGTTCCCCTCGCCCTTCGCGCCCGAGCGCACCAGCGGCTTGAGCAGCCGGTCGGGGTGGTGGACGCGGTCGGCATAGCGCGCGACCTTGGCGCAGACGACGCCCGCCGTGTAACTGTTCGCCTTCGCGCCATGCACACGGCCGATGCGGTTGTCGCCGAGCAGCTCGACGTCGAGCGCGCAGGTGGAGGGGCAGTCATGCGGACAAGCCGAGTGGCCGATCTGGATACCCGCCTTCTTGGTGGCGACTTGCTGGATGGTGGCGTGCTGGTTCATGGGCGGAATTTAACGCCATTTCGCGGCTGAGAACAGGGCCAGCAGGCTTGTTGCCTGCCTTCCAGAACGGTTTCCCGGTCGTCGGGCGCGATAAAACCTGTCGGGAAATGCCCTGCCCGTTCGTCCTTGGGCCAGCACAGCCATACCGGAGCCCTGCCATGATCCCGACCATCACCGCCTTCAAAGCCTCGCCCGATCATGGCAAGGGACAGGCACGCGACATGCGCGTCCGCTGGGCGCTCGAGGAGGTGGGGCAGCCCTATGACGTGCGCCTCGTCTCGTTCAGCGAGATGAAGGAAGCGGCCCATCGCGCACTGCACCCGTTCGGCCAGATCCCGACCTATGAGGAAGGCGGCCTCGCCCTGTTCGAGTCCGGCGCCATCGTGCTTCATATCGCGCGGAATCACCCCGGCCTGCTGCCGCAGGGTGCGGATGCGCAGGCGCGCGCCGTCATGTGGATGTTCGCCGCGCTCAACACCGTCGAGCCGACCGTCGTCGAACGCGAGCAGGTACGCTACACCGAGTGCGACAAGCCCTGGTACGAGGCGCGCCTTCCCTTGCTCGACGAGCGCGTGCGTGCCCGGCTCAGAGAGCTTTCGGACTGCCTCGGCGAGGCCGAATGGCTCGATGGGGCCTTCAGCGCTGGCGACCTGATGATGGTCATGGTGCTGCGCCGGGTGGGAATGGGACTGCTGGAGGAATTCCCGAATCTCTGCGCCTATGTCGCTCGCGGCGAGGCACGACCGGCCTTCATGCGGGCCTACGAGGCGCAAGCGGCTGTATTCAAGGCAGCGTCAAAGGAGGAATGAGCGCGTTGGGCGTCAGAGTCCCTATTGCACCCGCAGGATCTTCTCCATCGTCTTGCCCTTGGCCAGTTCATCGATAAGCTTGTCCAGATAGCGAATTTCCCGCATGGTCGGCTCCTCGATATCCTCGACGCGTACGCCGCAAACGACACCCTTGATCAGGGATCGCGCGGGATTGATCCGGGGAGCTTCCGCGAAAAAGGTTTCGAAGTCCGCCTGTTTTTCCAGTTGGGTTTCCAGTCCTTTTTGACTGTAACCCGTCAGCCAGCGGATGATCCGGTCGACCTCGTCCTTCGTGCGGCCTTTCCTTTCGGCTTTCGTTATGTAGTGAGGATAAACGCTCGCGAAGCTGGTCGTATAAATTCGATGCTTTGCCACGGTTTCTACTCCCTGCCTGCCGCGAACAACAGTCGGCGCGAACGGCACATGGCCTTGACGATCAGGCCGAAACCAAGCCTGGGAACATCGTCAGGCGAATTTGCGTTCCGCGTCAAGCGCAAGGCCCAGCCCGACGCTGCCGAAGGCGTCGCCCTGCACCACATTTGCCTGCGGCAGCAGGGCCAGGATGCTTCGCCGGGCGAGAGGGACAGCGGTGGAACCACCGGTCAGGAAGACGGCGGTGATCTTTTCCGGGGCGACGCCGCCGTCACGCAGCGTCTCGCCGACGGTCGCGACGACGCGCTCGACCTGCCCGCGCAGCGTGTCCTCCAGCTCCGCGCGCGAGAAGCCGACCCTGATCGGGGTATCGGACGCCCTGAGTTCGAAATGCGCTCTGTCGCTGTCGGTCAGCTCGATCTTGGCCTGCTCGATGCGGCTCGCCAGCGCGTGGCCGAGACGATGGTCGACCAGATCGATGAACCTGTCGACAAGCTCCGGCTGCGCAGCCTCGTAGCGGATCTGCCGCAGTTCGTTCATGGCCTGCGGGGTGTAGAGCCGGTTGATCCGGTGCCATGTGGCGAAGTCGATGAAGTAACCCGCCGGCAGGTTGCGCTTCCCGTCCTTCGTGGCCGAGAGATAGCCGAGCTGCGGCATGGCGTAGGCGATGTTGAGCAGCCGGTCGAAATCCGTGCCGCCGATATGGATGCCCCGGTTGGCGAGGATGTCGGCCTTGCGATCGCTGCCGCGCATGCGCTCCGGCGAGACTCGCACCACGGAGAAGTCGGACGTGCCGCCGCCCATGTCGACGATCAGCGCGAGCTCCTCGCCCGAGATGCCCTGCTCGTAGTCTAGCGCGGCGGCGATGGGTTCGTACTGGAACTCGACATGGCGGAATCCCTGCTTCCTTGCCGCCTGCTCCAATTGATCCTGCGCGGCGCGATCAGCCTCCGCGTCGTCGTCCACGAACCGGACGGGTCTTCCCAGCACGGCCGTGTCGACCGGCGCGCCGGTCTCAGCGTCCAGCCGAACCTTCAATTCGTGGATGAACATGCCGATGATGTCCGAGAACGGAAACGACCGCTTCTTCACGCGGGTCTTCTCATGGATGAGCGCGCTGCCGAGCACGCTCTTGAGCGCCCGCATCAGGCGGCCCTCGACGCCGTCGCCGTAGAGCGACAAGGCGGCGCGGCCGACCGCGGCCGTGTCGTTCTCGAAGTTGAAGAAAAGGGCGCTGGGCAAGGTGGGTCTGCCGTCCTCGAGCGGGATCAACCGCGCCCTGCCGTTTCCGGCGACACCGACGGTCGAGTTCGACGTGCCGAAGTCCAGGCCGGCGAAGGTCCGTTGCATGTTCTTGTCCATTATGGGTAGCGGCAAATGACGGAACAGCGCGATTGCCTATTCCGCCGTCGCCTCCTCATATTCGGTCGACATTTCCAACCACTTCTCCTCGTGGCGGGAAAGCTGCGCGCCGAGTTCGGAACGCTCCTTGGCCAGCCGCGTGGCCTTGACCGCGTCCTTCTCGTAGAGAGCCGGATTGGCGAGCTCATCTTCGATAACGTCTATGCGCTTGCGCAGCCGGTCCATCAGCGCTTCCGTCGCGCGGATCTCCTTGGCCAGCGGCTCCATGACGGCGCGGCGCGCGGCGGCTTCGCGGCGGCGGTCGGCCTTGGATGCCTTCTCGGCCTCGCGCTTCTCCCGGCGGTCGCCGGAGACGCCCGTCACCAGCGTCGTGTAGTCGTCGAGATCGCCGTCATAGGGGCTCACCGCACCGTCCTTCACCAGCCACAGGCGGTCGGCCGTCGCTTCCAGCAGATGGCGGTCGTGTGAGATCAGGATCACCGCGCCCGGAAACTCGTTCAGCGCGAGGATCAGCGCCTCGCGGGAATCGATGTCGAGATGGTTCGTCGGCTCGTCGAGGATGAAGAGATTCGGCCCCTCGAAGGCGGACAGCCCCATCAGCAGGCGCGCCTTCTCGCCGCCAGACAGGTCCTTCGCGGCCGTGTTCATCTTCTCTGTGGCGAGGCCGAACTGGGCGACACGCGCGCGCACCTTCGACTCGGGCGCTTCCGGCATCAGCCGGCGCACATGCTCGTAGGCATTTTCTTCCGGCCGGAGGTCGTCGAGCTGGTGCTGCGCGAAGATCGCGACCTTCAGGCCCGGCGCGATCGTCATCGTGCCGGCCTCGGCCTTGAGCCGGCCGGCGAGCAGCTTGGCGAAGGTCGACTTGCCGTTGCCGTTCGCGCCGAGCAGCGCGATGCGGTCGTCGGCGTCGATGCGCAGCGTCATCTTCTTCAGGATCGGCTCGCCCGGCGTATAGCCGACATTGACGCCGCTGAGCGCGACGATGGGCGAGGCCACCGTCTTCACGGGCTCGGGAAAGCTGAAGGGCCGCACCGTGTCGTCTACCAGCGCAGCGATCGGCTTCATCTTCTCCAGTGCCTTGATGCGCGACTGCGCCTGGCGCGCCTTGGAGGCTTTTGCGCGGAAGCGGTCCACGAAGGATTGCAGGTGCTTTCGGGCGGCCTCCTGCTTGACGCGGCCCTTCTCCTGCAGCTCGCGCTGCTCGCCGAGCTGGCGCTCGAACTGGTCGTAGCCGCCGCGCCAGAAGGTCAGCTTCTTCTGGTCGAGATGGACGATGGAGTTGACCGCGCGGTTGAGCAGGTCGCGGTCGTGCGAGATCAGCAGCACCGTGTGCGGATACTTGCCGACATAGTTCTCCAGCCACAGCGTGCCTTCGAGGTCGAGATAGTTGGTCGGCTCGTCGAGCAGCAGCAGGTCTGGCTCGGAGAAAAGCACGGCCGCGAGCGCCACGCGCATGCGCCAGCCGCCGGAGAAGGACGAGGCGGGGCGCCTCTGCGCCTCGTCGTCGAAGCCGAGACCGGCGAGGATGGTCGCCGCGCGCGATTCCGCCGAATGCGCATCGATATCGGCCAGCCGCATGTGGATCTCGGCAATGCGGTTGGGATCGGTCGTCGTCTTCTCCTCGGCCAGGAGGGCGGCGCGCTCGACATCGGCCTTGAGCACGATGTCGAGCAGCGGCTCCTCGGTGCCCGGCACTTCCTGCGCGACCTGGCCGATGCGCGTGTTCTTCGGCAGGCTGATCGAACCCGTCTCGGAAGGCATGTCGCCGGTGATCGCCCGAAACAGCGTCGTCTTGCCGGTTCCGTTGCGCCCGACGAGACCGGCCTTCGTACCGGCAGGCAGGGTCAGCGACGCATGGTCAAGCAGCAGGCGTCCGGCGATCCGGAGCGAAAGGTCGTTGATGATAAGCATGGCCGGGGGCTTTTGCACTGCCCGGAGGCCGACCGCAAGGGCCGGCGCCGCCCGGATCAGGCGAAGGCGCGTCCTTCCTCCGTCCTCTGGAAGTAGACTAGGTCGAGCACCGGAGCTTCCCGGCCCAGAATAGTCAGGATCGTGTGCGCCTGTCCGCGATGGTGCGTCTGGTGATTGAAGACGTGGGAAAGCGCCGGAGACAGGCGCTGCGAGATGGTCCGCATGTCCGTCACGGTCATGTAGGTGAAGCGTCCGGCAAGCGTCTTCTCATTCTGCGCGCCGATCCAGTCCATGAAGCGGCGGTCCTCTGCCTCGCGCGCTGTCCGAAGCTTGTCGAAATCGATATAGAGCGTGGTGTCGAGCGAAGCCGGGGCGTCGCCCTCTCCGGTGAAGCGCTTCAGCCAGATGCGGTCGGCGACGAGAAGATGGTTCAGCGTGCCGCGCATCGACTTGAAGAACGCGCCCACATCGCGGGCGAACTCGTCCTTGGTGAGTGTTGAGGACACCTCGTAGATCTGCCGGTTCGCCCAGGCGTTGTACGCGGCAAACATCATGAAGTGCTGTTTCATCGGTTTCCCCTCGCCCGGCACCGCCAGAAAGGCGCGCCTCTTCTTAGAGGCAGGAAGCGGCTCAGCCAATGGGCCAGACACGCGGCTGCGCGCGTGTCGGCGCTTGGCAAGGCTTTCCCGGGCCTGTATAGACCCGCCACCTTTTCAAACCATACAGGAACACAAAATGGCGATCGAACGCACCTTCTCGATGATCAAGCCGGACGCGACCCGGCGCAACCTGACCGGCGCGATCACGAAGATGCTCGAGGATGCCGGGCTGCGCGTCGTCGCGTCCCGCCGAGTCTGGATGAGCCGTCGCGAGGCCGAGGGCTTCTACGCGGTTCACAAGGACCGCCCGTTCTTCGGCGAACTCGTGGAATTCATGTCGTCGGGCCCGACCGTCGTCCAGGTGCTGGAAGGCGAGAACGCCATCGCGAAGAACCGCGAAATCATGGGCGCGACCAATCCGGCCAATGCGGCCGAGGGCACCATCCGCAAGGTGCACGCCCTGTCGATCGGCGAGAACTCCGTGCACGGCTCGGACGCTCCCGAGACCGCGGCCGAGGAAATCCGCTACTGGTTCTCCGGCACCGAGGTCGTCGGCTGACATCTTTGTGAACCGCGCAAGCGGCTGATCGGAAAGAAAAAGCCGGTGTCCCGCGCCGGCTTTTTCTTCAAAGCGGATGCGGTCAGTTCGTGACCCGCTTCAGGACGAGTTCGACCGGTACGGGCTTCAACGGGTCGACGGCATGGCGCTCGTCGTTGATGAACCAGAGACCGTCATCCACCGTGATCTTGGCCTGTATCGCATAGCTCATCTTGGGCTGCAGCGCGGCCGGATCGACCTTCAGAGCGAAACGGACCGGAACCTGTCCGGCGGGATCGAAAACCTGCTCGGCGACCACCGCGCTCGGCGCGTCCGCCAGCGATACATCCGAAAGCGTAACCGTCAGGACCGCGTTCGGAGGCAGCGCGATACGTTCCCTGTAGGTCACCTCGCCGGAGATGGTGATCTCCTCGGCGGCGATGGCGCCCGGCATCAGCAGCCCGCCGAAAACGAGCGGCGCGAGCCCGAACAGGAAAAGCTCAGCCAGTTTGCCCAGCATCGGAAATCTCCTCTTTTCGGGCGCGAGCCTCCGCGCCGAATGAGTCGGTTCCGTGACGCGGCACGGTCGCCTTCGCTATTTTTTCCAGCGGGCGACCGCCTCGTCGTCGCTTTCCTTGGCGTCCACCCAGTTGCCATGGCTGCCGTCGGCTCGGTGCTCCTTCTTCCAGAAGGGCGCGGCGGATTTGAGATAGTCCATGAGGAACTCGGCTGCCTCGAAGGCGGCGCGCCTGTGTTTCGAGGCAGCGACGACCAGCACGATGTTCTCGCCCGGGCGGATCATCCCGAAACGGTGGATCGCCGTCAGGCCGGCAAGCGGCCAGCGCGCGGCCGCCTCCCCCGCCACCCGTTCGATCTCGGCCTGCGCCATCGCCGGATAATGTTCGATCTCAAGAGCGGTCAAGGTGCCGGCCTCGTCGCGGCAGAGACCGGAAAAGGTGACAATCGCGCCGATGTCGGCGCTTGCAGCGCGCAGCCGGCCGATCTCGGAGTCAAGGTCGAAATCCTGCTCCTGCACCCGCACCAGCGGTACGACCGGGCCGGCCATTGCCTTCATCCGCCCGTCATCGGCGGAAACAGGGCTATCTCGGCAGCACCGGCGATCTTCGTCTGATGGCCGACATGCTCCTGGTCCACCGCCACGCGGATGACGTCCTGATGGCGCAGCGCATGCTCGTATTCCTCGCCCCTGCCCTTCAGCCAGAGCAGAAGGTCCGCCACGGTAACGACTTGCGCCGGCAGGGAGACCTCCTCCTCCTGCCTGCCGATGCGTTCGCGCACCCAGGCGAAATAGACGAGCCTTGTTACGCGGTTTCCTGTCACCTCATTCATCCATGATGTGCTTCGCGCCGGCGCGGAAATAGTCATATCCGGTGTAGAGCGTCACGAGGGCGGCGATCCACAGCAGCACGATGCCGGTCTGGGTAGCGTAGGGCACGATCTTGTCGAGAGCGGGGCCGGCAAGCAGCACGGCGATCGCCACCATCTGGATCGCCGTCTTCCATTTGGCGAGCCGCGTCACGGGCACGCTGACCTTGAGCGCGGCCAGATATTCGCGCAAGCCCGAAACGAGAATCTCGCGGCACAGGATGATGATGGCCGCCCACAGCGTCCATCCCGCTATGGTGCGGTCCGTGTCGGCGGCGAGGAGCAGCAGGCAGGTCGCCACCAGCAGCTTGTCGGCGATCGGGTCGAGCATGCGCCCTATGTTGGACGTCTGCTTCCAGGCCCGCGCCAGATAACCGTCGAAATAGTCGGTGATGCTGGCGACGATGAAGATCGCCAACGCCGACCACCGCGCGAAGTCGCTAGACTGGAGCCTTCCCTCCAGAAAAAAGCAAAGCACCACCAGCGGAACCGCGAGGATGCGCCCGTAGGTCAGCATGTTGGGGAGGTTGAATGCGCGTCTGGCCATCGTTCTTTCAGCTCTACAGCAACTTCGGGAAAGGGGCAGCAATCCGCGCCCGCAATTGCATAAAGACAAAGAGATAGGGCGCTTCGGCTTTTCCGCCACGTACAAGCGCCCCGTCCGATCGTACTGAAATCAGATGGGCATGCAGGGGGTCAACCGTGTCTAGTCGATGGACCACGCTCTTTTCACGCGGATGCGGTCAATTTTCGTGGAAATGGTTGTAGACGAGCCGCGCGACGGTTTCGGAAATGCCATCCACGGCCATCAAATCCTCCATGGCGGCGTTGCGCACGGCCTTGGCCGTGCCGAAATGCAGCAGCAGCGCGCGCTTGCGCGTAGGGCCGATGCCGCTGATCTCGTCGAGCGGGTTGCTCACCATCTCCTTCTTGCGCCGCGCACGGTGCGAGCCGATGGCGAAGCGGTGCGCCTCGTCGCGCAGGCGCTGCACGAAATAGAGCACGGGATCGCGCACCGGCAGCGTGAAGGCGCTTCTGCCCTTGGTGAAGAAGCGCTCGCGCCCCGCCTCGCGGTCCTGCCCCTTGGCGACGCCGATCGCCGCCACGCGGCCCTCGATGCCGAGTTCCGACAGGATGGCGTGCACGGAAGTCATCTGCCCCTGCCCGCCGTCGATCAGGATGACGTCCGGCCATGCGGGGAAGGACGCATTCTCTGTTTCGCCATCGCCCGCTTCCTCGGCGGCAGCAGGCTTCTCGTCGCCATGGTCCTTCAGGAGACGCGAGAAACGCCGCTGCATGACCTCGCGCATCATGCCGAAATCGTCGCCCGGCGTGATGTCGCTCGAGCGGATGTTGAACTTGCGGTACTGGTTCTTCACAAAGCCTTCCGGGCCGGCGACGATCATGCCGCCGACGGCGTTGGTGCCCATGATGTGCGAATTGTCGTAGACCTCGATGCGGCGCGGCGGCGCGGCCAGCCCGAACGTCTGTGCGAAGCCGGCAAGCAATCGGGTCTGCGTCGAGGTTTCCGCCAGGCGGCGTCCCAGCGCCTCGCGGGCGTTCTGCAAGGCGTGGTCGACGAGGTCCTTCTTCTCCCCGCGCTTCGGCACGAGGATAGAGACCTTGTGGCCGGCTTTGGTCGAGAGCGCCTGCGCCAGCAGTTCCTCCTCCTCGATGCTGTGAGACAGCAGCAGCGTGCGTGGGCATGGCTTGTCGTCGTAGAACTGGGCGATGAACGAGCCCAGCACCTCCTGATCCTCCAGCGCGGGATCGGCCTTGGGGAAATAGGCGCGGTTGCCCCAGTTCTGCCCGGTGCGGAAGAAGAACACCTGGATGCAGACCTGCCCGCCATGATGGTGGATGGCGAACACGTCCGCTTCCTCGACGCCTTGCGGATTGATGCCCTGATGGCTCTGCACATGCGACAGCGCCGCCAGACGGTCGCGATAGATCGCCGCCCGCTCGAAGTCGAGATTTTCGGCAGCATCCTGCATCTGCCGCGAGATTTCCGTCTTCACGTTCTGGCTCCGGCCCGACAGGAAGTCCTTGGCCTCCGCCACGAGCCCGGCATAGTCCGCCGCCGATATCTCGTCCGTGCAGGGCGCCGAGCAGCGCTTGATCTGGTAGAGCAGGCACGGGCGCGTGCGGCTTTCAAAGACCGAATCCGTGCAGGTGCGGATCAGGAACGCCCGTTGCAGCGAGTTGATGGTGCGGTCCACCGCCCCCGCCGAGGCGAAAGGGCCGAAATAGTCGCCCTTGCGCGAGCGCGCACCGCGATGCTTGAAGATACCGGGTCGCGGATGGTCGCCCGTCAGCACGATATAGGGGAACGACTTGTCATCGCGCAGCAGCACGTTGAAACGCGGCCGCAGCCGCTTGATGAGGTTCGCCTCCAGCAGCAGCGCCTCGATCTCGGTGCGCGTGACGACGAACTCCATCGTCGCCGTCTCGCGCACCATGCGGCCGATGCGCACCGTATGGAAGCGGCCGTTGGCATAGTTCGTGACGCGCTTCTTCAGGCTTCGCGCCTTGCCGACATAGAGAACGTCGCCGGCCGCGTTCATCATGCGGTAGACGCCCGGCGCGTTGGGAAGGCGCTTCACCAGTGTCTGGATCACCTGCGGCCCGACCATGCCGTCGGCGTCGCCGGCATGCGCGGTCCAGTCGATCGCCGTGAAGGGAATGTCGACGCCTGAGGCCGGCGCAGCCGACGCCTCGTCCGGCTGGGCTTCGTCCTCGTCGCCGGACGTATCGTCAGCGGCCTCCTCGCCGTTCACATCGTCGTCGATTCCGTCGCCAGCCTCGTCGCTGACCTCGTCACTGGCGATGAAGCCCGCGATGTCGTCGGCGGCTTCGGTGTCTCCGCCATGACCGGCGGTGCCATGACCGGATTTTGGTTTCTGGCTCATTCAACCATGCCTGACACGTCGGGCGTCTGCCACGCAAGATGCTGCCCGCCGTCCAGCGCGATCATCTGGCCAGTAACCGAGGAGGCCTCCCACAGATAGCGGATCGTCGCGCCGATAGCCGGAAGTTCGGGCCCGCGCTTCAGCAGGAGCCCGTCGAGCTGCGCCTGGAAATCCTGCGGGGCCTGCCTGGCGTTGGCCAGCGTGGGACCGGGGCCGATGGCGTTCACCCGGATACGCGGCGCGAGCGCCTGCGCCATCGTCATGGTTGCCGTCCACAGCGCCGATTTGGACAGCGTGTAGGAAAAATAACGCGGCGTCAGACGCCAGACCCGCTGGTCGATTATGTTGACGATGAGCCCTTCTTCATCCGCCGGCAGCGCCTCGGCGAAGTGCTTCGCCAGCAGCAGGGGCGCGTTGACGTGGATGGCGAAATGACGCCCGGCCAGTTCCGGATCGAAGGTCTCGACCGAATCGTCGCGGAAGATCGAGGCATTGTTGACCAGCAGCCCGACCGGACCCAGCTTTCGCGTCGCCTCTGCGATCACCGCGCCCGTCTCGTGCATGTCGGTGAGGTCGGCCTGAACCACCTCGGCCCTGGCGCCCGAGCGGCGCAGGTCGGCGGCCAGAGCGTCGGCATCCTCGCGCGAATTGTTGCAATGGATTGCAACCGCGAAGCCGTGCGCTGCAAGGTCTTCGACGATCGCCTTGCCGAGTCGTCTGCCGCCGCCCGTCACCAGCGCCGTTCTAGCGGCCATGGTCATGATCAACTCCCCGCATTCCCGATTTTTTCCGCCGCCGCCCTGCCGTGGACGGATATTCGTTAAGGATCGATTCTTTCTTTTGTCGGCTTTGTGGCAGACAGGCCGCCTGTGGCGGAAGACTCATCCGTCCGAGCATCGCCACGTTGACCATATAGGGCTCGCAACGCCTTGTTCAAAGCGGGTGCCGTGGCGTCAGACGGCACTCTCCTGACAGCATTTGTTGCATCCGGGCAACATCAAGGTTCGGCCTCATTCGTGCCGGCCAATCACCTCATTTCAGGTTCGTTGGGGCCACAATTCGACACGAGATTGGCAGGTGTCAGGTCGCCGGCCCATTCCTCCCGCATCGGGCCAGGCCCCCTAAAGTGGAACCACGTGTCTTGTGGTCATGGAGTAAAGAATGAAGAACACGATCAGAAACGCACGGCCGGCTCTGGTAGCCCCCACGCTGGCAGCCATCGGGTTTGCAGCGCTTCTGGGTTCGGCCCCGGCCTTCGCCGCCGATGCCATCATGGACGTGCCGGAAGCCCCTGCGGCCCCCATGGAAGAACCACCGCTCGCCACCTGGACCGGCGGATATGCCGGCGTGTCACTCGGATACGCCTTCTCCGGCGACTCCGATATCGGCGTGCCGCTCGACAACTCGATCGGCACCGACGGCTTCCTGCTTGGCGGCTTCGCCGGTTACAACTGGCAGGTCGGCAACATCGTGGCCGGTGCCGAAGCCGACGTCGGCTATAGCTGGGAAGACGGCTCCAACGCCGGCTACAGCTCGGAGTCGGGCGCCGAAGGATCACTCCGCGCACGTCTCGGCTACGTCGTGTCGCCCAACATCCTGCTCTATGCGACGGCAGGCGGCGCGGCCAAGAGTCTCGAAGTGTCCGGCGGCGGCCTGAGCGACAAGAACACCATGGTCGGCTGGACGGCCGGTGCCGGTGCCGACATGATGGTGACCGAGAACATCTTCGGCCGCGTCGAATATCGCTACACCGATTTCGGCAGCGACACCTTCGACATCGGCGGCGGTCCCGCTGACGTCGACGCAAAGAACCATCGCATCAACTTCGGTCTCGGCTACAAGTTCTGACCGAAGCGACAGCGAAACGAAAACGGGCGCCGATCGGCGCCCGTTTCTGTTTGAGACGTTTCCGTCTCCAACAGGCTCAGGACGGCGTCAGGCCCTTGAGCTCCGGGAACTTCTCGTCGAAGCGTGCGACCCAGCGCGTCAGCTTTCCCCTGCCCTTTTCCCATTCGCCACCGAAGCGCAGCATCAGGTAGCCGAGCGTAGCGCGCAGCGCGATGTGGCCGCCGTGGATCTTCTTGCCGAGCTTCGGCGGGTTCGCGTTCAGAAGGTCGAGCGCGCGGGTCACCTTGCTCCACTGCTTGTCCAGCCAAGGCTGGTGGACGATGTCTTGCGGCCGGGAGCGTCTTTCGTAGACATGCGCCAGAAGGCAGTCCGAGATGCCGTCGGCAAGAGCCTCCAGCCGCTCCGCCTCGGTGCGCTTCGCGGGGTTGCGCGGAAACAGCCCGTTGCCGGTCTGGCGGTTCAGGTACTGCATGATCGCACGGCTATCGAATATCGCTTCGCCGTCGTCGGTGATCAGCACCGGTATCTTGCCGAGCGGATTTGCCTCCAGCAGGACCGGCGGCAGGGCGGACGTCTCGACGGACACTGTCTCTGCCTCAAAACCGGCATGGACCGCGGCCATGCGGACCTTGCTGCTGTATGGCGAGGCGGATGATATCAGGATCTTGGGCATGGCCTTCCTTCGCGGAAAAATGCTGACGGGATGAATTAGGTTTTGCGCCCGCGCCTTCGCAAAGACAAGACGGCAGGATGCCTTATCCGCCCCGCACCGGCGGCATGACGACCTTGGGCAGGCGGCAGTCGCGCCGGTCCAGTTCGGGGCAGGAGCGGAACTTCAGGTCCCTTGTCATGCAGATGCGCACCTCGCGCAGATAGCGCCGGTCGCAGGTCACGGCGACGGCATCGGCGGGCAGCGCGGAGTTTGCCTTGATGAAGGCGCGTTCGGCATCGTCCGGGTCCAGCGTCCGGTAGGCGGCAAGGCGCTGGAATTCCGGCGGGATGGCGACCTTTTCGCGCGCCGCGCGAAGAACCTTAAAATATTCGTCCTGCGAAAGCCCGGCGCAGGCGCCGTGCTTGCGCCACTGGTAGCGGATGAGGCCGGAGGACGGCATCAGGTCATACAGCGCGCGCAGGGTCTCGTTAGGGACGTCCTGCTCGTCGGTGCGGCAGCGTTCGGGATAACCGCTCCGGAATTGTGGCCACAGCCCATGGACGACAAAGGCATAGGGTCGGCCCATCCCGCATTGCTGGTGATTGGCGTCCGCCCCCTCGGCCTCGCAATAGCTGGGCGACCATGACAGCGCGAGCACATAGAAATCGAAGCCCTTGCCAAGGGGAATCGATGCAGAATTGGGTGCGGACTGCGCGATTGGCGTGGGCGCGTGTTCATCCGTCGCCGCGCCGTTGCCGGCTTCCTGGCTGCATCCCGCCAGCAGGAGCGACGCGAGAAACGACAAGGCGAGCGTGCAGCGCGATCTCCGGCGCGCCATGATGAGGATCAGCGAAGAACCCGGCAGCGGCCGTTATAGACGTACCAGCGGTCGAAGCCCGAAACGCAGAACTCGACATTGTTGCCGATCGAGGCGTAGCCCTGCCCTTCCTCGATCAGATACCAGATGTCGCGGCTGCCGCCGTCCGAAAGCACCACCGTCGCACCGCAATAGCGCCGTCCGATCGGGCGGTCCTCCTGCGAGGGCAGGTAGCGATTTTCGTGAATGCCGTGGAAATCCGTGATGGCCACGTTCGGCAGGTTCGGCACGTTGCGCACCTGATGGGCGAAGTTGCGCGTGATACGGTTCAGTACCCAGCGTTCGGCGCACACGCCCGAATCATCCACATAGCCGCCGAGATCGGCGGCGCGGACCGGGGCCGAGGTGCCGAAGGCCGTGAAAGCCAGCAGCGCGGCAAAAAACGAGCGGGCAAAGCGATGCATTTCAGGCCTCTCTCAAAACAGGCGATCCGGATAGGTCCCAGCCTGTCCCCATAATCCGATCAAGGCGTATCACGGTCAAGCGGCGCTGTCTCGCCCGCGAGCCATTCCAGCGACCATCGTGCATCGCCGTCCTCGGCCAGCGCCGTCTTCAGTTCCGGGAGAATCACGCGCATCTCTTCCTCGAACAGATAGGGCGGGTTGACGACGATCAGGCCGGTGCCATCGAAGCGCTCTTCCCGCGAAGGCCGGCGTATCTCGAAGGCCATGTCGAGCACCTTCGGGATGTCTGCGTCCTTCAACTGCTGGCGGAAGCGGGCGACGGCGGCGCGGTTCTTGACGGGATACCACAGCGCATAGATGCCGCCCGGCCAGCGCCGCCATGCGCGCGACAGGCCCTCGACCAGCCTGTCGAACTCGCCGTCCTGCTCGAAGGGCGGATCGACCAGCACGAGGCCGCGCTTCTCCTTCGGCGGCAGATGCGCGCCGAGCGCCAGCCAGCCGTCCAGCTCGATGACGCGCACCTGGAAATCCCCGGCGAAAAGCCGGCTCAGCCGCTCGTAATCTTTCGGATGAAGCTCGATCGCCGAAAGCCGGTCCTGCGGGCGAAGGAGATGCCGAACGATCAGCGGCGAACCGGGATATTTCCCGATGCCGCCATCCGGATTGACCGCTTTGACCGCGTCGAGATAGGGCACAAGCAGTGCCCCGGCCTTCGGCGACACGCTCGTATCGAGCAGCCGGCCTATGCCGCCGCGCCATTCGCCGGTCTTCTGCGCCTCCTCCGACGAGAGGTCGTAGAGGCCGACGCCGGCATGCGTGTCGATGACGCGGAATGCCTTGTCCTTGCGCTTGAGGTACTCGACCAGCCGCGACAGCGCCACATGCTTGACGACATCGGCGAAATTGCCGGCATGGTAGACGTGGCGATAGTTCATGTGCCGGACGCTCCCCCATTCGGCCCCCTGCCCCAGCGCGGTGGCGGCGGCTGGGAGTTCGGATTGCGCTCGCGCCGACGCCGGCGCAGCGACAGGACGAGCCCGATGAAGCCGATCGCCGTCAGCATGTAGCCGACCGGCGGGATGCGTTCGTCAACGGCACCCGCGCCGGTGCGCAGGACGAGGTCGACCGAGCGCATCCTTATGCCCTCCACATCGCCATTGCCCAGCACGAAGGTGTGGTCTCCCGACTCGATGTCGGAGATCACCCCGGCCTCGTCGCGATAGAGTTTCTCGCGCAGCTGCGGATTGCGCTCCTGCGGCTTCGTCTCGGCAAAGGACAACGTCTCGGACAGGATCGTGCGCCCCGTCGGCGATGTCGCCGTCAGCGTCAGCACCGTCCTGCGCGGCGAAAATTCGGGCGGCGCGACCGCCGTCATGTCGACGAGAACGCGCACCGGCGCATCGTCGCGGTCGAGCGTCACCGCGACCGGCTGGAACGAGCCGCCGAGCTCATAGACGCGCCACGGCCCGAGTTCGCGGCCCGAGAAGTTCGTGACCGCCCATGGGTAGCCGAAGGCCGATCCGAGGCCGGCGATGAGGATCAGGAGAAAAAGCGCGCGCATCGTTCGGCTTTCCAAAGAAGAAATCGGCGCTTCACGCCTTGCGTTCCCAGCGCTTGTCGGGCGTCTGCTGCCAGTAGGTGACCTCGTGGCCGGCCGCCTTCACCGCCTTCCAGTGCTCGCGCGCGCCTTCCAGCTGCATGGCGTCGTGGCCGTCGAACATGAAGACGGCGCGCTCATAGGCAGACAGGTCTGGCGACGTCGCGCCATCGACGAGGAACCTGATCTGCGCCCCGTTCGGGTTCGCGTCGGTCGTCGTCAGCAGAACCGGCTGGTGCGCCGCATGCGGCTCGCGGTCGGTGCCGTGCGCGAGGAAGGAATCGTCGCGGAACGTCCACAGATGTGTGTCCAGCGCGTCGCGGCGCTCCTCGCTTCCGGTTTGCACGACTGCTCTCCAGCCGCGCCCGAGGCTGCGTTCCAGCAGGCCCGGCAGGGCATCCTGCAGGGTGGATTCGGTCAGATGGTAGAAAAGCACTTCAGCCATGTCGGGACGCTTAAAGCACCCTTTGACGAAGACTGCACCAGTTTCCTGTCCAGCCATCGCCGAACCCGAAAACAGGTCAGGCCGAACGACGCCGCAAGACTATTCCTTTTAGGAGCATTCCATTGGAATGGTTTTCTCGTTTCCTGTCGCATCCTCCTGGCGGCCGTCCTTGTCCGCCGCGGGCTTCGGCCTAGATTCCCGACCATCTTCACTCGGAAAATCGGACACGATCATGAACTGGTTCAAGACGATCCTAGCGGCAGCCGCAATCCAGGCGGTCGCCGCACTGCCCGCACACGCGGGCGAAAACCTCGACGCCATAAAGTCGGCGGGCGTCCTCAAGATCGGCACGGAGGGCACCTACGCGCCTTTCACCTATCATGACGCGGACGGCAAGCTCGTCGGCTTCGACGTGGAAATCGGCGAGGCGGTAGCCGAGCGCCTCGGCGTGAAGCCTGAATTCGTCGAGGGCAAGTGGGACGGGTTGATAGCCGGCTTGGACGTCAAGCGCTACGACACCGTCATCAACCAGGTCGGCATTACCGAGGAGCGCAAGGCGAAGTTCGACTTCTCCGATCCCTACATCGCCTCCAAGGCCGCTCTCATCGTGCGCGATGACAATACGGACATAAAGGGTTTCGCGGATCTCTCCGGCAGGAAGGCCGCGCAGTCGCTCACCAGCAACTACGGCAAGATCGCCGAAAGCGCGGGCGCCGAGCTCGTCGGCACGGACGGCTTCGACCAGTCGATCGCGCTCGTCGTGCAGGGCCGCGCAGACGCCACCATCAATGACAGCCTGTCTTTCCTCGACTTCAAGAAGAAGCAGCCCAACGCGCCGGTGAAGATCGCGGCCACCGAAGACGACGCGGCCTATTCCGGCATCATCGTGCGCAAGGGCGATCCTGAACTGGTCTCCGCCATCAACAAGGCTCTGGCGGACATCAAGGCCGACGGCACCTACCAGCGAATCTCCGAGAAATATTTCGGCCAGGACGTTTCGCAGTAATATCACGCATCTCAACCAGACGCTCCCGCGCACCGGCCTGCCGGTGCTCGGTGGGCGTCTTGGTTGTTGAAACGTTCACCCGAGGGGGCAATCGTGCCGTACTGGCTGCAACTCATGCTCGATTCGTTCGGCCCGCTCCTGTGGGCCGCGCTGCGTTTCACCATACCCCTGACGCTGCTTTCCTTCGCGCTCGGGCTCGGCGTGGGGCTGGTCGCCGCGCTCATACGCCTGTTCGGCCTGCGCCCACTGGCGGCTGTCGTGCGCTTCTATGTCTGGATCATCCGCGGCACGCCTCTGCTGGTGCAGCTTTTCCTCATCTTCTACGGGCTGCCATCGGTCGGCATCCTGATCGACGCCTTTCCGGCAGCCCTCATCGGCTTCACGCTCAACATCGGCGCCTATTCCTCCGAGATCGTGCGCGCCGCGATCTCGTCGGTCGCCAAGGGCCAGTGGGAGGCGTCCTATTCCATCGGCATGTCGTGGAGCCAGACCATGCGCCGGACCATCCTGCCGCAGGCCGCGCGGGTGGCCGTCCCGCCGCTGTCGAACACCTTCATCTCGCTGATCAAGGACACGTCGCTCGCAGCCGCGATCACCGTGCCGGAGCTGTTCCAGGCAGGCCAGCGCATCGTCGCCGTAACCTATGAGCCGCTGATCCTCTATATCGAGGTGGCGCTGATCTATCTCGCCATCAGTTCGGTGCTTTCGGCGCTGCAATCGCGGCTTGAAGTCCGGCTCGGCCGCTATGGCGGGTTCATGGAGGCGCGGTCATGATCGAACTCTCGCACATCGAGAAGAAATTCGGCGACAACACTGTGCTGAACGATGTCAGCGTGACCTTCGCGGAGGGCAGCGTGACCGCGCTGGTCGGGCCGTCGGGCGGCGGCAAGTCGACGCTCCTGCGCTGCATCAACCTGCTGGAGATACCGACGTCGGGACGCGTGCGGATCGGCACCGAGGCCATCGACTTTCATCCCGGCGCGAAGATCGGCTGGTCCGCGATCCAGAAGCTGCGCCGCCAGACGGGGATGGTGTTCCAGAGCTTCCAGCTCTTTCCGCACCGCACGGCGCTCGACAACGTGTCGGAGGGCCTCACCACCGTCCTCAAATGGCCAAAGGACAAGGCCCGCCAGCGCGCGCTCGAGCTTCTTGAAAAGGTCGGGCTGGCGCACAAGGCCGACGCCTGGCCGGCGACGCTCTCGGGCGGCCAGCA
>WPCJ01129338.1_pt1 | contig 32522 bp, 29 predicted proteins | sample 5399831 | NCBI WGS metagenome assembly WPCJ01 (sample SAMN12869470, study PRJNA574797) | sludge metagenome | isolation source: wastewater treatment of pH10 | place: China:Beijing | collected 2019-05-20 | reverse complement strand
TGGTCGCCGCCAGCCGGCGCGTCACGGCGGCGGCCCAGCCGGACTGGCGGCTGGCCAGCGGGCGACGGTCCTCAGGATCGGTCATGGCCTGCCTTTCGAGACCGCCAGAGCGTGGCCGAGTAGAGGGAGGAATAGAGGGCGGTGACGCTGACCGGCACGATGATCGTCGCAAGGATTTCCGGCGTACCGGCAAGCCCGTGCATTGTCGTCAACAGCGCAATGGACAGCCCGATTGCGGTCACGGGCGGGAGAACGAGCGCGGCCAAGCCCGGAAGGCGCGCCGCCAGACCCTCGATCATGCGTTTCAGCACTAAGGTGATAGCCGCCGACAGGGCGCCCTGCACGACGCCGGCGACAAGGGGCGCGGGGAAGGCATGCGCGCGGTTCGCGAAGAGCGCCCAGCCTCCCATCGCCAGGAAGGCGACCGCGACATGGACGAGGGAACTCCCCGCAAGACGAGCCGCCGCCGCGCTCAATCGACGGCCCACCAGAAGCGGACGAGATGGAAGAAGATCGGCGCGGAAAAGACGACCGAATCCAGCCTGTCTATGAAGCCGCCATGGCCGGCGATCACATGCCCCCAGTCCTTGACGCCCCGGTCGCGCTTGATCGCGGACATGACAAGGCCGCCGAAGAAGCCGAGTATGGCGATGACGAAGGCGAGCAGCCCCGCCTGGACCACCGTGAAGGGCGTCATCCACCACAATCCCGCACCGATCGCCGTGGCGCTGATTATGCCGCCCGCAAAACCCTCCACCGTCTTGGAGGGCGAAAGGCGCGGCGCGATCCTGTGCTTTCCGAGGAGCTTTCCCCAGACATATTGCAGCACGTCGCTCATCTGCACCACGACGATGAGGAAGGCTATCAGCATCACGTTGCGTCCCTCGAAGCCGGGAATGTCGAGATTGAGCAGTGCCGGCACGAAGGAGGCGCAGAAGATGCATATCATCAGCGCCCACTGCACCTCGGCGATGCGGACCAGATAGCCCTCCGTTTCGCCGCGCAGCGCCGACAGGATCGGCAGCAGCAGGAAGACGTAGACCGGGATGAAGATCGAATAGAGCCCGTACCAGTCGATCCAGATCAGGTAGTACTGATAGGGGAGGACGAAGAAGAATGCGGCCACGAGCGACCAGTGATCGGCGCGCCGCGCATTGGTGAGCGTCAGGAATTCGCGCAGCGCGGCGAAGGAACAGAAGCCGAAAAGCAGGATGACGCCGGTCCGGCCGCCCATGAAGGCGAGCGCCAGCAGGACCGCCATCACCCACCATGCGCGGATGCGGTCGTTCAGGTTCTCGATCGCCTCGTTCTTGCCGTCGGGCGACAGCCGGCGCTCCAGCACATGACCGACGATCGAGGCCGCCGCCAGCACGGCGCCGACGCCGATGAGCAGGTTGAGCAGGTCCGGATGGATCATGCCGCTCCCCCGTTGCGAGCGGGTCTCAGGCGAAGCAGGGACCGGGCGGCGCGGGCGAGGAAAACCTCGGCCGTTTCACCCTTCTCGACCTTAAGGGCCGGACCGAAGGTCACGCTGCATATCATCGGAACGGGGATGAACTCGCCCTTCGGCATGACGCGGTTGAGGTTCTCGATCCAGACCGGAACGAGCTCGACATGCGGGCGCGATCGCGCCAGATGGTATAGCCCGGCCTTGAAAGGCTGAAGCGGCTCCTGCGTCTCGTTGCGGGTTCCCTCGGGGAACATGATGAGCGAGGAGCCACCATCGAGCGCCTCCTGCATGATCTCCACCGGATCGCGCGTGCGCGTCTCGCGGTTGCGGTCGATCAGCACGGCATTGAACACGTCGCGGCCGATAAAACGCCGGATCGGCGACTTGAGCCAGTAGTCGGCGCCCGCAACGGGCCGGGTGCGGCGGCGCAGGCGCAGCGGCAGCACGACCCAGATCAGGATAAAGTCGCCATGGCTGGCATGGTTGGCGAAATAGATACGCCGCCTGCGCGACGGGGCGTTGTCGATCCATATGCCGCGCACGGCAGTGACGAAGCGGGCAAACAGGGCAACGACAAGGGCGACCGCTCCCGTGGCCCAGCGCTTGATCGCGGTTCGCACGGATGCAGGGGCAGCACTGTCGGCGGAGCTTGCCGGCATCCGTCACGCGGTCCTTCTGGAATGGCCTCGAAGAGAGGCACGCAACATTTCCGCAATGTCGCCAAGTGAGAGGCGCTGTCAAGAAATGTCGGCAATTCAACGCCAATGGAGGCGCATTCTACATGGCGCTGTATTGCTAAAATCGCGGAAGAAGAACGAGACCCCGACGTTTTCGAGGCGGACATCGCGCATCTTTTCGGCAACGCCTCACTCTAGGGAACGCTTTTCTTAAACCCGGCATTAAATAGTATAGAATAGTTTCGGCCGGTCTTCGCGGGGGGCTACCGCAGGCACCTGGATTGAACAAGGCATATAATACCCTGCGCAGCGTGCTGCGGCTGATCTGGCAACCGACGAACGTGCTGGCCGCGCTCGCGCTGATCGTTGTCGTCGCCGCGGGACTGCTTGCCGAATATCAGAACAGGCGCGTCAACGACGAGCGCCTGCGTGCGGAGGTTTCGAGCCAGGTCAGCCTCATCCGCGCCAAGCTCGAAGGCTCCATCCAGGGCAATGTGCAGTTGCTGCGCGGGCTCGTCGCGACGACTGCGACCGAACCCGGCATGACCCAGGACAGGTTCTCCCAGCTCGTCGCAAACCTGCTGGCGGAAAAGACCCAGATCAGCAGCATCGCCGGCGCGCCCGATCTGGTCGTCTCCTTTGTCTATCCCCTCAAGGGAAACGAGCCGGTGCTCGGGCTGGACTATCGTCGAAACCCCGTCCAGCGCGAAGCCGCCCTGCGCGCGCGCGACACGGGCGATCTCGTGCTCGCGGGCCCGCTGGATCTCGTGCAGGGCGGGCTGGGACTGGTCGCCCGCTTCCCGGTTTTCGTCGACAACGGACGCGCGGCAAAGCGATTCTGGGGCATATTGTCGGCCGTCATCGATATCGAGGGACTCTATGCGGCAAGCGGCCTGAGCGACCCCGACCTGCCGCTCGATGTTTCGATCTCGGGTCGTGACGGCGAAGGGGGACAGGGCGAACTCTTCTACGGCAAGGAAAGCACGACAAGAGACAATCCGGTCGTCGCGGACATCGCGCTGCCGTCCGGCACATGGCGCATATATGCCGTACCGAAAGAGGGCTGGAACCAGACGCCGCCGAACGCCTGGGCGTTGCGCCTTCTCGTCCTTGCCGGCGGCATACTCATCCTCGTGCCCGCTCTGGCGACAAGCCGCCTGATCGGCGAGCGACTGAAGAATGTCGACGAGCTGCGCCGCCGCGAGATCGAGCTGGAGCGCCTGTCGCGCAGGCTCGAACTTGCGCTGGGAACGTCCAAGATCGGCGTGTGGGAGCTCGACCTTGAAACCGGAAACCTCTTCTGGGACGACCGCACGAACGAACTTTTCGGCATGCCCGCTGATGGCGGCCCCCGCAACTACACGGATTGGGAAAACGCGGTGCATCCGGACGACCGGAACGTTGCGCGCCAGGAATTCCGGAAGGCCGTCGATGCCATGGGCAGCTACAATGCCGAATACAGGCTGCGCCTGCGCAACGGCTCGGTCCGGCATATACGCGAGGCGGCCATCGCCTATCAGGACCCTGACGAGCCCAAGCGCATGGTCGGCGTGAACTGGGACGTCACCACCGACGTCGTCCTCGCCGACAAGCTCAAGCACGCCAACATGCTGACGAAGGCGCGCAACCAGGAGCTGGAGGCGGCAAAGGAACGCATCGAGTTCAACGCGCTGCACGACTCGCTGACCGGCCTGCCCAATCGCCGCTATCTCGACGAGGTGCTGGCTTCGCATGTGGAGAAATATTCGAGCGAGGGCGAGCGCGGCGGGCTGCTGCATCTCGACCTCGACCGCTTCAAGCAGATCAACGACACGCTCGGCCATGCCGCGGGCGACGCCATGCTGGTGCATGCGGCGCGTGTTCTGAAGTCGAACCTGCGGTACGGCGACTTCGTCGCCCGCGTCGGCGGCGACGAGTTCGTCGTCCTGTGCAGGATCGAGGAAAAGGACCGGGACCGCTGGAGCGACGTGCTAGCAGGATTGGCGAACCGCATCATCGCCGAGATGAACGAGCCGGTTCCGTATCAGGGCCATGAATGCCGTTTCGGCGTGTCGATCGGCATCGCATGCGACCTCGATCAGGTGGGCGACCCCGGCCGGCTTCTGGTCAATGCGGACCTCGCGCTCTACCGGGCGAAGGGGCGCGGCCGCAATCGACTCCAGTTCTTCAACGGCGCGCTGCAGGCCGAGATCACCACAACCAAGCGCATCGCCGACGACATATTATCGGGGCTGGAGCGCAATGAGTTCGTCGCCTACTACCAGCCCCAGTTCGACGCATCGACCCACGCCATCATCGGCGTGGAGGCGCTGGCGCGCTGGAACCACCCCACGGCGGGCCTGCTCAGCCCGGCCGACTTCATGAAGATCGCCGAGGAGCTGAACGTCGTCGCGACGATCGACCGGATGATCCTCGAGCAGACGCTTCGGGACTTCCAGGACTGGGAGGACGAGAAGCTCAGCGTTCCCAAGGCCTCCGTGAACGTGTCGGCCAGGCGTCTCAACGACGAGGAGCTGATCCGCAGCCTGCGCGAGCTCTCGATCAGGCCGGGCACGATAGCCTTCGAGCTGGTTGAATCCATCTTCCTGGACGAGGATGACGGCCAGGCCGGCTGGAACGTCGGCGAGATCAAGGCGTTGGGCATCGACATAGAGATCGACGATTTCGGCACCGGCTATGCGTCGATCGTGAGCCTGCTCAAGCTGAAGCCGAGCCGCCTCAAGATCGACCGGCAACTCATCATGCCGATCCTCGAATCGGCGCCCCAGCGTCAGCTGGTGGGCTCGATCATCGAGATCGGCAAGTCGCTCGGCATCGAGGTTCTGGCCGAAGGCGTCGAGACCATGAAGCATGCGAGGGTGCTGAAGGCGCTCGGCTGTCACGGCCTCCAGGGCCACGCCTTCGCACAGGCGATGAGCGCAACGAAGTTCAAGGAGTTCGCACGCGGCCGCAAGCTGCAGGCCGCGTCCTGAGCACCGCGCTCCTTTCCATATGCACCGCCGCAAAATCACGCTATAGACGCCGCCGTTACGGCGAGGCCCAATGGCACGGATTTCCCTCAAGCTCGAAAGCGTGGTCGACGGCGCGGCATTGCGCGGGAAGCTCGCCGCGCTGGCCAGCGTCAAAGCCCCCGAACGGCGGGCGCGGGCGCTTGCAGTCTTCAAGGAAACGCTCGCAGCCGGACGGACGACCGCTGAAAACATGCTCCGCGAGGATGGCGCCGGCGGCGCCTGCACGGCGCGGCTTTCGCACCTGATGGACGAGACGATCCGCGCGCTGCATGACTTCGCCCTCGCCGAAGGCGAAACGGACGCGAAAGCCGCGAAAGGCGGTAAGGCGGATGACGCCAGCATGGCGGTCGTCGCGACGGGCGGCTACGGGCGCGGCGCGCTGGCGCCCGCCTCCGACATCGACCTGCTGTTCCTGCTGCCGTCCGGACAGACCGACAGGGGCGCGGCGGTCGCCGAATACATGCTCTACATGCTTTGGGACATGGGCCTGAAGGTCGGCCACGCGACACGCGACGTCGAGGAATGCATCCGGCAGGCGCGCGCCGACATCACCATCCGCACGGCACTGCTGGAAGCGCGCCATTTGTGGGGAGACAAGGCGCTCTACGACGCGCTGATGGATCGCTTTGATAGCGATGTCGTACGCGGAACGGGCGCGGAATATGTGCAGGCCAAGCTCGCCGAGCGCGACGCGCGCCACGCGCGCGCAGGCGACACGCGCTATCTGGTCGAGCCCAACGTCAAGGACGGCAAGGGGGGCTTGCGCGACCTGCAGACCCTGTTCTGGATCGGCAAGTATTTCTATCGCGTCCGCAGCGCCGCAGAGCTGGTCGACAAGGGCGTCTTCACGCAAGGCGAGCTGGACCAGTTCCGCAAGGCGGAGGACTTCCTCTGGGCCGTGCGCTGTCACATCCATTTCGTGACCGGCCGGGCGCAGGAGCGGCTGCATTTCGACATACAGCCCGAAATCGCCGAACGCCTCGGCTATACAAGTCATCCGGGCCTTTCGGCGGTCGAGCGGTTCATGAAGCACTACTTCCTGATCGCCAAGAATGTCGGCGATCTGACGCGCATCTTCTGCGCGGCGCTGGAGGAGGAGCAGGCCAAGCATGCGCCGGGCTTCAACCGCGTCCTCCAGTCCTTCCAGCGCCGGCAGCGCAAGCTCGCCGGGAGCAGCGACTTCATCGTCGACAACCACCGCATCAACATAGCCGATGCGGGCGTCTTCGAGCGCGATCCCGTCAACATGCTGCGGCTCTTCTGGTTCGCCGACAAGCACGGGCTGGAATATCATCCGGACGCGCTGAAGCTGCTCACCCGCTCGCTGAAGCTCGCCAGCAATAGCCTGCGCCGCGACCCCGAGGCGAACCGGCTCTTCCTCGACATCCTGACCTCCGACCGCAACCCGGAGCTCAACCTCAGGCGCATGAACGAGGCAGGGCTGCTTGCAAGGCTCATCCCCGACTTCGGCAAGATCGTCGCGATGATGCAGTTCTCCATGTACCATCACTACACGGTGGACGAGCATCTCATCCGCTGCATCGGCGTGCTCGCGGAGCTGGAGCGCGGCGACGGCGAGAGGGTGCACCCGCTGTCGCATTCGCTGATGCCGGGCTTGAGAAAGCACCGCGAGCTGCTCTACGTGGCGGTGCTCCTGCATGATATCGCCAAGGGCCGCCCCGAGGATCATTCGATCGCCGGCGCACGGATCGCGCGGCGTCTTTGCCCGCATATGGGCCTGTCGCCGACCGACACCGAAACGGTCGCATGGCTGGTCGAGAACCATCTCGTCATGTCGATGACGGCGCAGACGCGCGACCTCAACGATCGCAAGACGATCGACGATTTCGCCTCGATCGTGCAGTCGGTGGAGCGGCTGAAGCTGCTTCTCGTGCTGACCGTCTGCGACATTCGCGGGGTCGGGCCGGGCGTCTGGAACGGCTGGAAGGGTCAGCTGCTGCGTACGCTCTACTACGAGACGGAGCTTCTGCTCACCGGCGGCTTCTCCGGGGTCACCCGCGCCGAGCGCGCGGCCGAGGCGCGCGAACTGCTCGCGCAGGGCCTCGTCGACTGGCCGGAAAAAGCGCGCCGCAAATATGTCGGCCTGCACTATGAGAACTATCTCCTCACGGTCGACCTCAAGGACCAGCTGCGCCATGCCGGGTTCATCCGCGACGCGGATGCGCAGAAGAAGAAGCTGGCGACCATGGTGCAGACCCATGCCTTCGAGGCCGTGACCGAGATCACAGTGCTGGCGCAGGACCACCCGCGCCTTCTGTCGGTGATCGCGGGGGCCTGCGCGGCGGCGGGCGCCAACATCGTCGATGCGCAGATCTTCACCACATCGGACGGACGCGCGCTCGACACCATCCTGATCAACCGCGAATTCGATCTCGACGAGGACGAAAGACGGCGCGCCGAGCGGGTCGGCAAGCTGATCGAGGACGTGCTTTCGGGCAAGATATGGCTGCCGGAAATGATCGCCACGCGCACCAGGCCCAAGCGCGGCCAGAAGGCTTTCAGGATCAACCCGCGCGTCGACATCGGCAATGCGCTGTCGAACCGCTTTTCCGTCATCGAGGTGGAGGGGCTGGACAGGCCGGGCCTCCTGTCTGAGATAACCGGCACGCTGTCCGACCTTTCTCTCGATATCGCCTCGGCCCATATCACCACCTTCGGCGAGAAGGTCATCGACACCTTCTACGTGACGGACCTGACAGGCTCCAAGATCGAGAATCCCACGCGGCAGGAAGTCGTCAAGGCGCGGCTGATCGCAACCCTCGAAGGCACCAGCCAGGAACGGCCCGCCAGGGCCAGGACGGCGGCGGAGTAGACTGGACCCCATGAGCCTCGTCAGGAAATTCGCAACCGTCGCGTCCGGCACGATGATGAGCCGCCTGCTCGGCTTCACGCGCGAGATGCTGATGGCGGCGGCGGTCGGGACCGGTCCGGTCGCAGACGCCTTCTATGCCGCCTTCCAGTTTCCCAACACGTTCAGGCGGCTTTTCGCCGAGGGCGCGTTCAACGCCGCCTTCGTGCCGCTCTTCGCCAAGGAGATCGAGGCCAACGGCGTCGAGGGCGCCAAGCGGTTCTCGGAAGAAGTATTCGGCGTCCTGTTCACCGTGCTTCTGGTGCTCACCATCGTCATGGAACTTTCCATGCCGCTGCTGGTGCGCTACCTGCTTGCGCCGGGTTTCGGCGACCAGCCGGAAAAGCTCGACCTCACGGTGGCGCTCGCCACCATCATGTTCCCTTATCTCATCTGCATGTCGCTCGGCGCGATGATGGCGGGCATGCTGAACTCGCTGCGTCGCTATTTCGCCGCCGCCGTCGCGCCGGTCTTCCTCAACGTCATCCTCATCGGCGTGCTTGCCTATGCGTGGTACGGAGGAATGGACGAGATGGCGGTCGGCTACGCGCTGGCCTGGGGCGTGCTGGCGGCCGGCATCGTGCAGCTTGCCATCGTCTGGGTGGCGGTGCGCCATGCGGGCGTCGTCATCGGCTTTCGCCGGCCGCACATTACGCCCAACGTCAAGCGTCTGCTCTGGCTAGCGCTGCCCGCCGCGATCACGGGCGGCATCACGCAGATCAACCAGCTGATCGGCACCGCGATCGCCTCCGGCGGCGAGGGAGCGGTCGCATCGCTCAACCTGGCCGACCGCGTCTACCAGCTGCCGCTCGGCGTGGTGGGCATCGCGGTCGCCATCGTGCTTCTGCCGGAACTGGCGCGCGCCCTGAGGTCCGGCAACATGATCGAGGCCGCCAACCTGCAGAACCGCTCGGTCGAATTCACGCTGTTCCTGACGCTGCCCGCGGCGGCCGCCCTCCTCACCATGTCGGAGCCGATCGTGCGCGTCCTCTACGAACGCGGGGCGTTCACGCCCGAAGACACGATGCAGGTGGCCCGGATTCTCGCCATATTCGGCCTCGGCCTGCCGGCATTCGTGCTCATCAAGGCGTTCACGCCGGGCTATTTCGCGCGCGAGGACACACGCACGCCGATGGTCTTCGCGGGCCTGTCCGTCGCGGTGAACATTTCCGTCGCGCTCTGGCTGTTTCCGACGATGGGCGCGGCCGGCATCGCCACGGCCTCGGCCATCGCCGGCTGGGTCAACGCCGCCCTGCTGCTCGGCATCCTCATCAGGCGCGGCCATTGGGACAGCGATTCAGGACTGATCCGCAGGACCCCGAGGCTGGTGATCGCCTCGGCCGTCATGGCCGGCGCCATCTACGCCGCAGTCATGTATTTCGACCCGCAACTTGCGTCCGCCTCGCCGATCCACACCCAGGCTGCGGCCATGGGCGCGATCGTGCTCGGCGCGATGGTCATCTATTTCGCAGCGGCCTTCGGCCTGGGCGGCGCCGATATCGGCATGATCCGCCGCAGCGTCCGGCGCAAAGGGGACGGATCGGCGGCGGCACCGCCAGATCCGGAATGATCCGCCGAAAGGCTTGATCGCGCCCGACGGCTCGTTCATAAGCGCGCCGTCGAAAGACTTTCGCCGCGCGCGAAACGGCCGTCCATAAGCCAGGGGAAAAGCATGTCCAGCTTCAAGCAGCTCGTCTTCTCGGGCGTCCAGCCCACCGGAAACCTCCATCTCGGCAACTATCTCGGCGCGATCAAGAAGTTCGTCGCGTTGCAGGATACGTCCGAATGCATCTATTGCGTCGTCGACCTGCACTCGCTGACGGCGCAGCTCGTCCATGACGACCTCTCGAACCAGACGCGCTCGATCACGGCGGCTTTCCTGGCCTCGGGCATCGACCCGAAGAAGCACATCGTCTTCAACCAGAGCCGCGTGATGCAGCATGCGGAGCTTGCCTGGATCTTCAACTGCGTGGCGCGCATCGGCTGGATGAACCGCATGACGCAGTTCAAGGACAAGGCCGGCAAGGATCGCGAGAACGCATCGCTCGGCCTGCTCGCCTATCCGAGCCTGATGGCCGCCGACATCCTGCTCTATCGCGCGACCCATGTGCCGGTCGGCGAAGACCAGAAGCAGCATCTGGAGCTTACACGCGACATCGCGCAGAAATTCAACAACGACTTCTCCTCGCGCATCGCGCAGCTCGGAGCGGGCGTCGAGATGCAGGTCGGAGAGGAGACCGTGAACGGCTTTTTCCCGATCACCGAGCCGGTCATCGGCGGCCCCGCCGCGCGCATCATGAGCCTGCGCGACGGCTCCAAGAAGATGTCCAAGTCTGACCCGTCGGACCTGTCGCGCATCAACCTGACCGACGACGCCGACGCGATCTCCAAGAAGATCCGCAAGGCCAAGACCGATCCCGCCCCGCTGCCGAGCGAGGTCGAGGGGCTCGAAGGGCGGCCCGAGGCGGAAAACCTCGTCGGCATCTATGCCGGGCTTGCCGACAGCACGGCCGAAGCGGTCCTGAAGGAGTTCGGCGGCCGCCAGTTCTCCGAGTTCAAGCCGGCGCTTGCCGATCTCGCCGTCGAGAAGCTCGCTCCGATAGCCGGCGAGATGCGCCGCATCTCCGCCGACAGCGCCTATGTCGATTCCGTCCTGCGCGACGGCGGCATGCGGGCACGCGAGAAGGCGGAAGCCACGATGAAGACCGTGCGCGAGATCATCGGCCTGCTCGACGACTAGAGGAATTCCAGCAGCGGTTTTGCGAATGGAATTGCGCAAGAACAAGGAAGGGGCGCATCCAGGATTCCATGAAAAGTGGAAACGCTCCGGGCAACCCGGCATGCGTGGAGCGATCTTGCGGGGTTCGGCCGCGAGTGCCAGATTGATGCCTACTGGAGGAATGAGCTGATGGTCTCCAAACGTCTCAGCCGAGAAGCCGGGCACCGACGCAAGTTCCTCGCCATCATCGACGAGACGCCGGAATGCGAGCGCGCCGTCGCCTATGCGTCCAAGCGCGCCAAGAGCACCGGCGGCGTGCTGGTCCTGCTGTTCGTCATAGAGCCGGGCGACTTCCAGCACTGGCTCGGCGTCGAGAAGATCATGCGCGACGAGGCGATGCAGGCCGCACGCGCGGCGCTCGACGTGCATGCCCGCAAGGTTCGCGAGACGATCGGCATCGAGCCGGAATTCGTGGTCCGCGAGGGAAAGCCCACGGAAGAGATCCACAGGCTGATCGAGGAGGACCAGGACATCGCCATCCTCGTCCTCGCAGCAGGGGCTGCGAAGGAAGGGCCTGGGCCGCTGGTCGCCTCGATCGCCGGCAAGGGGGCCGCCTTCCCCATCCCCGTCACCGTCGTGCCGCAGAACCTGTCGGACGAGGATATCGACAGTCTGGCATAGCTTCGCAAACCGGCATGCAGTTTTGCTTGAACGGGGCCGAAAAGAAGCCTATTTAGAATTATTCCAAAGAACGGGCCGCGCCACAGGCGGGCATGGAGACTGAAATGTTCATCCAGACGGAATCGACACCCAACCCGGCTACGCTGAAGTTCCTGCCCGGCAAGGAGGTTCTCACTGCGGGTACTGCGGATTTCCGCGATGCAGAGAACGCCGCGGCCGCCTCGCCGCTCGCCGGCAAGCTGTTCGCCATTCCCGGCGTGACGGGCGTCTTCTTCGGCTACGACTTCGTCACCGTCAGCAAGCAGGACAGCGTCGAGTGGCAGCATCTGAAGCCCGCCATCCTCGGCGCCATCATGGAGCATTTCATGTCCGGCGCGCCCGTGATGGCCAGCGGCCAGCAGGCGAAGGACGAGCGCATCGAGCAGGAAGGCGAGTTCTACGACGCGGCGGACGAGGAAATCGTCGTCACGATCAAGGAGTTGCTTGATACGCGCGTGCGCCCCGCTGTGGCGCAGGATGGCGGAGACATCACCTTCCGCGGCTATGAGAACGGCACCGTATTCTTGAACATGAAGGGCTCCTGTGCCGGCTGCCCGTCGTCGACGGCGACGCTCAAGCACGGCATACAGAACCTGCTGCGGCATTTCGTTCCCGAGGTCCAGCAGGTCGAGCAGATCAGCTAAGCAATTCCACGAAGCGGTTTTGCGTTACGCCTGAACATCGATCCTGAGCATGTGATTGTCCCACACATGCTCGGAATCGTCCCTTGATGCGCCGTCGGGTTCGACGATCCTGCCCGCGCCCGTCGTCACCATGAAGCCGGAGCGATCGGGTGCAACGCCGCACACTTCGACCAGCCGCTCCACCGCTACGACCCTGCGGCTCGCCGCCTCGATGATCGCATAGCAGTTGCCCTGCGGCGACGTGACGGCTACGGTTCCCGCCCCGCAGTTGGCCGCGACCGACCCGATATAGTTGCGGAAGCCCGCCAGCACCGTCGGCTCCATGGCGATCAGTTCGAGCCCGCTGCCGCGTACCGCGCGGCCCACCAGTGCCGGTCGCTCCGTCGCCGCTCCCTCATGCTGGCAGCCGAACCAGACCGAGCCTGTCTCGTCCGTGTCCATGTGGCGAATGGAGAGCTGGTGCAGGTCCTGCGGCAGTTCGTGCTTCTCGATGAGATCGCCGGTCTGTCGATCCACCAGCACGAAGGACGGCTTCATGGTCGACAGGTTCAGCTTGGCGCGGCCGAAATCGGGATGCGTCTCGATCCCGCCATTGGCGATTGCGATCGTGCGGCCGTCACCGAGCAGGAGCAGTTCGTGCGGCCCTACGCCATAAGTCGGAAATTCACCGATCCGGGCGAAGTCGTTCCCTGCGTCGTAGACGCCGACCATTCCGGCCGCATTGTCGAAATCGTTCTCGGTCGTGTAGAGCAGCGCGCCGTCCCGCGAAAAGACGCCGTGGCCGAAAAAGTGCCGGCCGGTCACGCTGGCGACGGTCACCGGGGGCGTCCGTTCCCTGTGGTCGAAGGCCGTGAAGAAGGTGCCGGGCTGCCGCGCGAAGACGACCGAGCGGCCCGAAACCGGATCGAAGGTGATGTCGTGCCCCCGGTCCGGCAGCTCGACCGTGTGCAGGATCTTGCCCGCCTCCGACAGTATCGCCGCCCCGTAAGCGCCGTCGCGGCGCTGATATGCGGTCGCGAAGACGGCGTCGGCGGCAAGCGTCTCGGCCAGGGCGGCGGGGGCGAGCGAGGCCATGAAGCTCACCCCGGCCGCCTTCAGGAAATCGCGCCTGTCGATCAATCCGCTGCGCTTGGCCGTTGCCATGCCTAGTCTCCGTCCAGCGAGGAGAAGCCCGACGTCAGGCCGAGCGCGCCCGACATCTGCGTACCGAAAATATCGGAAAGGCTCGAGGTGACTAGCCCGAAATAGGCGAGCTTGGCGCGTTTTTCGGGATCCGCGAGCACGTCGGTTATCGGCCCCCGCGCCCCTGCCGCCGCTTTGGCGGCATTGGAGAACTCGAAAAAAGCCTCCTTGCCCATCCAGCCCTGATCCGCCGGCAGCGCGCCCGAGAGCCCAGAGGCTTCCAGCAGCGCGCGCATGCCGTCCAGATTGCCGGCCAGCGCATCCATCGTCCTGCCGGAGCGCCAAAACAGCGCCTGGCGCGGCTTGTCGTCCTTCGCTTCCTTGCCGAGGAAGCCGCCGAGGCGCACGTCGCGCACGAGTTCGGTCCCGGTCACGAACACGTCCATCAATTCGGTCACGGCCTCCGTGCCGTCCCGAAAGAGCGGATTGTCAGGCGAGGGATTGGACCAGACCTTGGCGAAACCGTTCGGCGCGGCCCATGCGGCTTCGAGCGTGGAGGCGATCGTCTCGATGTTGCCGGAGATAGCCGCGCCATAAGCGCAGCGATAGGCGTCGCCGGTCGCGAGCGCTTCCGATCCCGTGCCAAAAAGCACGAATTCCATCGCGCCGAGCCCCTGCATGGCGACGCTCTTGTCAGCCAGCTGGGCAGCGTCGGCCGCGCTCGGGTCCTGGCCGGCAAGGGCCGCCTGCACCTGCTTCAGCCCCGTGCCCTTGCGGTCGGGCCAGAACAGAATGCGCTCCAGCCTGTTCTCCTCCGTCACCGGACCGAAGCGGATGATCTCGATGCGCGACCATGCGTCGACCGCCGCGCCAAACGCGGTCCGGGCCGAGTCCAGCGCAGGCTGCGAGGGGGCGGCGCATAGCGCGGCACTCGCCTGCAAAAGCTGCGCCGCGCTGTCGTGAAACGCGCTGTAGCCGGGGCGGATGAAGCCGTCGATGCTGGCGGTGACGATGTCGCTCGCCCTGCTGGCGAGCGCGGGCGTCGCTCCAATCGCGAAAGCGGCAAGGCAGATAACGAGGCGGCTCATCATCACAGCGATTCCAGGAACTTTATAAGGGCTTCGCGGTCCTCGGCCGGCAGCGCGGCGAAACCGTCACGGGCGGACTGCGCCTCCCCGCCGTGCCACAGCACCGCCTCCGTCAGGCTACGCGCGCGCCCGTCGTGAAGAAAGAACGTATGGCCGCTGACACGCTTCGTCAGTCCTATGCCCCAAAGCGGCGGTGTGCGCCATTCGGTGCCGCTGGCGTCGCCGACCTGCTGGCCATCGGCAAGCCCCTTGCCCATGTCGTGCAGGAGAAAGTCGGAATAAGGCCAGATCAGCTGGAATGCATGCGCCTTGTTCGGCGCGTCGCGCCGCGTCACATATTTCGGCGTGTGGCATGCCGTGCAGCCGGTTTCGTAGAATACCTGCTTGCCTCTCAGCACGTCGGTCTTGCCCATGTCGCGCCGCGCGGGCACCGCGAGGTGCTGCGAATAGAAGGTGACGAGTTCCATGACAGGATCGGGCGCCTCGGTGTCGCCCAGCCGCTCCTGGACGCCGGTCGGCATGTCGAAACAGGCCGCCTGCGCCTCAGTACAATCGCCCCAGGAGCGCGGCACGTCGGGGTTAGAGATACCGAGGTCGCCGACGAAGGCCTCGGCGGATTGCTGGCGAATCGACGGCACGGACGCTTTCCAGCCGAATCGTCCCAAACTCAGCTCGCCGCTTCGTCCGTCGCGGACGATCGACGCCTTGCCGGATATGCCGTCGCCGTCGCGGTCGTCCGGGTCGGCATGGGCGAGGATGTCCGCCGGATGGATCTGCTCCACGAGGCCCAGTCCGATCATCTGCGGCGTGACGCGCGGTGAAAGCGTCGTGCCGGAATGGAGCGGGCCATAGGACGGGTCTTCCACCGAATAGGCCGGCTTGCGCAGCGAAACGGTCGTGCCGTCTCCCAGAACGACGGGGGATTCCTCGTAGGTGATCTTCATGCGGCCTTCGCGGGCAAGGCCCGGAACCGCCAGATCCTGCAACTGCTTGCCATAGACCGGATCAGGATAGTTGAGCACCTTGCGGTCGGCCAGCGCGGCCTCCTCGTCGGCGGTCTGCGCCGCGCGGGCCAGCCGCAGGAACATGGATGTCGCGTCGGGATTGTCCTCGGGCGGATGGCCGCGGCCGTCCTTCAGATGGCAGCTCTGGCAGGCGCGCGCGTTGAAGAGCGGCCCCAGCCCGTCCGATGCCTGCGTGGACGAGGGCGAGGAAACCCACAGCTTGCGGAACAGGGCGTTGCCGAGCTTGAAGGTGGCCTCTTCCTCGAATGTTATGTTGGCGGAAGAATGCGAGAAGGCGTCCTGGTTGGGACGCTTCTTCGGCGTGCTGGCGCCGCCCTGCATCAACTCGAACGGCTCGGGCGCGGAAAAATCCTGCGCGGGCTTCGTGATCGCCTCGACGCGGGCGAGGTCTTCCGGCGTAAGGTCGTCGCGCGTGGCAGGGATGTTTGCCGGGTCGCCCGCAAGGACCGGAACGGCAAGCAGGCAGGACAGCAAGGCGAATGCGGGGCCGCGCAAGCCGGGATGAAGCCCCTTTCGCTCTCCGGCCCTTGCTTTGCGGCTCCTTCCGCCCGCGTACGGGAAGAAGGAAAGGCGCAACGCGTTACGGAAGCTTGCTATTGCGCGCCGCATCTTGTCGTGGTCCTGATATCCGGTCCTGGAGCATTTCCGGCGAATACCCTATCGCCTTCAACGACCCATCTCCTTGCTTTCAAGCAATCCCGGACGCAAAACCGCCGCGCGTTTCTGCCGGAACCGCCTAGTCCTCGCCGCTCTCGGCCTCGTCGGCCGAATCCGCATTGAGCTGTCCGTACTTGGCCTCGCCCAGCTTGTTGAGCAGGTCGAGCTGCGTTTCCAGGAAGTCGATATGGCCTTCCTCGTCCGCGAGCAGCTGTTCGAAGAGCTTCATCGTCACATAGTCGCCAGCAGCGTGGCAGATTTCCCGAGACTTCTTGTAGGAGGTACGCGCGTCATATTCGCCCGCAAGGTCCGATTCCAGCACTTCCTTGACGTTCTGCCCGATGCGCAGCGGCGCCACCGACTGGAGGTTGGGGTGACCTTCGAGGAAGATGATGCGGGCGACCAGCTTGTCGGCGTGCTGCATCTCTTCGATGGATTCCGCGCGCTCCTTCTTCGCCAGCTTGGTGTAACCCCAGTCCTCCAGAAGCCTGTAGTGAACCCAGTATTGGTTGACCGCTCCCAACTCCAGGAACAGAGCTTCGTTAAGCCGCTCGATTACCTGCTTTTCGCCTTTCATGGCTTCTGCTCCCATATTCGGACCGGAGTCCACGCACCCGGTCCAGGTGTGAAACGATATCCTCCCCGCTCGCCTCCGAGCCGGAGTGATAGTGTTCGGTGACCCGAATGATCGTTTCCACCACATTTGGGAAACAGCCGCAACAGCGGCCGCGCTTCTGAAGCGCATGATAGACCTTCGCCGGCACGATAAGCTGCCAGGGGTCCTTCTCGAGCAGCTTGATGATGGTCTCCTCGATCTCCTTCTCGGTAATCAGGTTGCAGTGACAGATCAGCATCCGAAACTCGCAATGGCTGACGGCGCGGCCATTGCGCGCCGTCCGGCTGGGTCAATCGGTTATTCGAACACCTTGTCGGGAGCGTCGAGGCTGTCGGAGCCCTCGAAGGCGATGGCGTCGAGCTTGAGCGCTGCGACGGCGCGCTCGATCGACTTCGTCTGGTCGACAAGAGCGTCGATCGCAGCCTGCACCGTCGCGTTGCCTTCGGCGTTGCCCTCGCCGATCTGCTGGTCATAGGCCTCGCCGCCGACCGCGCGCGCCTGGATCGCCTCCATCTTGGCGACCGTGACGTCGAGCTTGCCGGACAGTTCCGAATCGACCCCGGAATCGGCCGCCTTGACCAGATCGGAGACCGATGGGCCCTCGACCTTGGAGCCGTCCACGCGGGTGTAGCTGCCGTGATAGACGTTGCGGATGCCGACCGTATCGTAGAGATGAGAGATATGCGTGTTGTCGGAGAAGCAGTCGTGCTCCTCCTCCGGATCGTGCAGCAGCAGGCCGAGCTTCATGCGCTCGCCGGCCAGTTCGCCGTAGGACAGCGAGCCCATGCCCGTGAGAATGACGGAAATGCCGTCTTTCGGGTCGCCGTCGAGCAGGGTCTTGCGCGCCTCGCCGTCGGCACCCCAGTTGCCCACCATCTCTTCGAGATCGGCGACCAGCAGCCCGGATGCGGCGGCAAGATATTCGGCGCGGCGCTCGCAATTGCCGCCGGTGCAGTTTGCCTTGTCGTAGTCGGTATAGGGGCGGTTGCCTGCGCCGGGCCCCGTGCCGTTGAGGTCCTGGCCCCAGAGCAGGAACTCGATGGCATGGTAGCCGGTGGCGACATTCGCCTCGATATCTCCGGCTTCCTGAAGCGTGCCGGACAGGAATTCCGGCGTGATCTTGGAGGCGTCGACCTTCTCGCCGTTGATCTCGATTGAGGGATTGGCGATCACATTTGCCGTGTAGAGCGTGTTCTCGTCGGATTCGGTGCCGTAGGCCGGATCGACATAGTCGATGAGGCCCTCGTCCAGAGGCCAGGCGTTCACGCGGCCTTCCCAGTCGTCGACGATCGCGTTGCCGAAGCGGTAGACCTCGGTCTGCTGGTAGGGGATGCGGGCAGCCCTCCAGGCGTCGCGTGCCGCGTTCAGCGTCTGTTCGGACGGCTGCGCGATCAGCGCGTCGACCGCGGCGTCGAGCGCCTTGGCGGTCGCCAGCGAGTCCTCATAGCCGGCGAGCGCGATGTCGGCATAGGTGGCGATCACGGTCCTGGGGTCGGTGTCGGCCGCCGCCGGCAGCCCGGTCAGCGCCAGTACGCTGGTCGCGGCGAGCGCCACCCGGAAGCCTTTCAAGCCATTGGCCCTGTTCATGTTTCTCTCCTCAAAAGGGCGCGCCAACGCGCCGGAAATCGGTTCTCTGCGGGACTGGGGGCGGGGCTTTCTCGACAGGTCGCGCCCTCGGCGGAACCTTGGCGCGGCGCGCCACGCCGGCGCTGACGGAAAGCCTCCGGAATTCCTCCAATCGAAAGGGTTCAAGGCCCAGACATCAAGGAAATGTGCTGGAAGGCTCCAGACTGATAGGACCAGAAAAGCTCCCAAGTCAACGAGAATCACAGAAAAGGTCAATTCTATCAATACTTTAGAATTATTCTAAACTATTGCAGTCAGGTTTTCCGTCCACACTGCGCTCTCGACCCGCATTTCAGGGTATCTTGACAGCGAGACCCGGCGGATGCGACCCGAACGGGGCCCGGCCACGCCGCATCCGGACATTCCCGGCAAGGCGGCGCGATGTCAGGCAGCGGGAAGAACAATGAAAAACGGCATCGTCATCATCGGCGCGGGTCACGGCGGCGTCCAGGCCGCCGCGAGCCTGCGCGAGGAAGGTTTCGACGGGCGCATAACGCTCATCGGCGACGAGGCGGAGCTGCCCTACCACAAGCCGCCGCTTTCCAAGACCTTCATCAAGGACGCCGCCGCGAAGCCGCAGATATTGCGCGCGGAAGCCTTCTATTCGGGGGCCGGCATCGATCTCATGCTGGGCGAGAATGTCGTGCGGCTCGATCCGGCAGCGAAAAGGATCGAGTTCGCCTCCGGCAGTGCGATTCCCTTCGACCGGGCGATCCTTGCGACCGGGTCGCGGCCGCGCGAGATCGCGATCGAGGGCGGGCCGCTCGGCGGCGTGCTGTCGCTGCGCTCGGTGGCCGATGCGCGCGTAATCCGCGATCTTTCCGCGACCGTCGAGGACGTCGTCGTCATGGGCGGCGGCTTCATCGGGCTGGAGATCGCGGCGACGCTGGTGGCGGGCGGACGCCGCGTCACGGTGATCGAGGCACAGGACAGGTTGCTTGCCCGCGCGCTCGCACCCGCCATAGCCGCCCATGTCGGCGAGCGGCTCGCCGCCTCGGGCGTGCGGATCCTGACCGGCACGACCGTACGCAGCATCGAGGGCGAGAGCGGCCATGTCAGCGCCGTCATCACCTCTACCGGAGAGCGCATTCCCGCCCGGATGCTGATCGTCGGGGTAGGCGTGGTGCCGAATGCCGAGCTTGCGCAGGCGGCCGGGCTCGCGACCGGAAACGGCATCATCGTGGACAGCCGGATGCGCACGAGCGCGCCCGACATCTTCGCGCTCGGCGATGCCGCGCGCTACCGCCACTGGGCGACCGGAGACGAGGTCCGGCTGGAATCGGTGCAGAACGCGACCGATCAGGCGAAGCTCATCGCCCGCACCATTGCCGGCCACGGCGAAGACTATGCCGCCGTGCCGTGGTTCTGGTCGGATATCGGCGACATGAAATTGCAGATGGTCGGCCTGACCGGCGGCAGCGACCGGACGATCCTGTCCGGCGAGCCGGCGGACAACAAGTTCTCGGTCTTCCATTATCGCGGCGGGAGACTGCTCGGCATCGAATCGGTCAACCGGCCCGCCGACCACATGCTCGGCCGCAAGATGATGGGCCTGGGCTTCTCCCCGGACCCCGCGACGGCGGCGGCAGGCGGCGATGCGCTGAAAGCCGCTCTTTCCGAGTGGCAGGCACGGCAACCTGTCTGACCGCGTCAACGCCCTCTTAAAGGGTTCGCGCCTATTCTGGCCGCATGGCAGGACTGGCGCTTCCAAGATTCCGATGGCTCATTCTCGGTGCGATCGCGGCCGGGTCATGGGTCGTCTATCAGGACACGAAGGCGCCTCGCCCGCCCCAGAAGGTCGGCCATATGCGCGCCGAACGCACGCAGCCCTCTGCTGCCAGACCGCAAAAGCCGGTCGTCGCGAAACGCGAGGCCGCCGGGCCGAATCACGCCGTACAGAGCGCCGAAAGGCCAGTGCCGCCCGCGCCGGTCGGCACGAAGACGGCAGTCGGAGCCGAACAGGACAAAAGCGCACCGAACCGCACCGCGCTTGCCCTGCCGAAGACGGTCCAGCGTCCGCCGCCCAAGCCGCAGCAGATCGTCACAAGCTCGATCAACAAGCAGTCGACGAGCGCATCGGCCACGCAGGCTCGCGCCGCCCCCGCGGCCTCGCCGCCGAAACATAGCTTCGTCCAGACAAGGACCAAGGTGCAGCTGCGCGCCCAGGCGAGACCGGATGCGGCGGTCATAGGAACGCTCGAGCCGCGCACCATGATGCGGGAGCTGGCGAGGTCGGGCGACTGGCGGCTGGTGATGGGCGACGGGCGCAAGGGCTGGATCCGGTCTGAGCAGATCGCCTCGCCGACATTCCTGCCGCGCAGGCCCAAGTTGCCGCTGGCCGAGGCCAAGCAGGAAAAGGCGGGTAAGCAGACAGGCGCTCAGGCGAAGCTGACGACACGGTGAGCGGCTGAAACGGCGCTGCCGGTCTTGCTTGGCGTTCAGGCTATTTTGTCCTGTGCGGGATCGCCCCTCATCCCCCTGCCGGGACTTTCCCCCGCAAACGGGGAGAAGGAGGCTGGCCGCCATGCGGCGATATGCGCTTCCAGCGTTGGCGAAGCGGAGTGGCTCTTGCGTGAAAGGCCCTAAAACGCCCGGAATGTTAGGGTCGTCAGCGAACGAACTATGCCGGGGACGTTGGCGATCTGCTCGTTGATGAACTTGCCGATATCGTCCTCTGCCTCGACATAGATCTTCATCAGCAGGTCGTATTCGCCGCTCGTCGAGTAGAGTTCCGAAACGATCTCGCGTTCGAACAGCTCGCTGGCGACCTCGTAGGTCTTTCCTGGCTGACACTGGAGCTGCACAAAAACGGCTCTCATGGCGGGTCTTTCCGTTGTCGGGGCTGCGGGGCAGCCGCCTTGTTCCGTTCGATCGTCCTGTTCGATCAGTCGATAGCTCTTTAGCCCTTGCCTATCAATCCGCCAGCAGCGTGCGCGTCAAGGGGTGGGATGGATCCGCCAGCCCGTCGATGATGTTGAAATGATGACGGTCGGGCTCCACCACCAGCGCGGTCGCACCGTCGACGCCGATCCAGGCATTGGCGAGCAGCGCGCTCTGGCGGATGAATTCCGACCTTTCGCCGCCGCCGACCCAGCAGCTTATGCGGAGATTTCCAAGGGGTTCGAGGAATACGGGGCCCTCGGCCATCGCCTCGGCGGCATCGATCCGCAGGGTTTCGTTCATGGCCGTGCGCATCAGCGGCCGCAGGTCGTGCAGGCCGGAAATAGAAACGACGTTGCCGAAGCGCTTGCGCACCGCTTCAGGGACGGGAGCGCTGGTCGACGCGATGCGGGCGGCGAGGTGCCCGCCTGCCGAATGGCCGGCAAGGTGGACCGGACCGCCGACCATGTCCGCCGCGGCTCCGACCGCCGCGGCGACCTCCCGGACGATGCCCGCGATCCGCGCCTGCGGGCAAAGCGTATAGGTGGGCATCGCCACCGCAAAGCCGCGCGCGACCGGCCCGCTCGCGAGATGCGACCATGACGTCTGGTCGAAGCGCATCCAGTATCCGCCATGGATGAAGACGACGAGCCCGCGCGGCTCCGCATCCGGCAGGAACAGGTCGAAGCGGTTCCGCTCGCCCGGCCCGTAGGAAAGGCCGAGCCGCGCCTTGCCAGCGGCCTCGCGGGCCTGACGGTACGACGCTGCGGGCGCGGCCCAGGCGTCCGGCCACCTGTCGCCGCCGGGGATATGGGCGCCGTTCGTATAGGCGTCGTCCCAGTTCACGATGCGCTGATGATACATGATTTCCTCCACATTCCTGAATAGCGTCACCGCAGGGAGCTGTCATCCACCCGCCGCATCAGGTAAAACGGGCCATGCTCCGGGTCAGCCCGATGCGGTCGCGCCGCAGCCAGCGCACCAGCAGGAGCGCGGCAACGACCGCAAGCCCCGTCGACAGGCCGATCCATATGCCGTTGCCCTCGAGGCCGAGCGGAAAGGCAAGCAGCACGCCCAGCGGCAGGCCGATTCCCCAATAGCCGATCAGCGCATAGACCATCGGCACCGTCGTGTCGTGCAGGCCGCGCAACATACCCCCGGTCACCGCCTGCGACCCGTCGACCACCTGGAATAGCCCGGCAAAGGCGAGGAAGCCCACAGCCAGGGGAACCACGGCGGCATTTTCGGGTGCATCCAGGTCGATGAAGGCCGCGATCAGCGGATACGGCGCCAGGATCATCGCCGCCGCGGCCAAGGCCATGAAGCTTACGCCGATGACATAGGCCGTCCAGCCGGCGCGCGCCACGCCCGCCGGATCGCCCGCGCCATGCGCGAGCCCGACCCTGACCGTCACCGCCTGGCCAAGGCCGAGCGGCACCATGAAGGAAAGCGTCGTGAGCTGGGTGGCGATGGCATAGGCGGCGATCGAGGCGGCGTTGATCAGCCCCATCAGGAACGCCGCGGCATTGAAGATCGACACTTCGAAGGTAAGCAAGGCCGCGATCGGCAGGCCGAGCCTGATGAGCGAGCGGAAGCGAGGCCAGTCGGCGCGCCAGAACCGGCCGAACAGGTGGTAGCGCCGGAACCGCTTCTGCCGCGTGACGACGACCGCCATGCCGAGGAACAGCATGAGCGAGGACAAGGTCGTCGCAAGCCCGGAACCCGGCAGGCCAAGCGCCGGGAAGCCGAGATTGCCGAACATGAGGCACCAGTTGGCGAGCACGTTGAAGGCGACGCAGCCGAACACGATGATAAGCGCCCATCCCGGCCTTTCAAGCGCGGAAATGAAGGTGCGCAGAACGATGTAGCCATAGAAGGGAAGCACGCCCCACATCAGCGTGTGCACATAGGAAGCGGCGAGCGCCGCAAGATGCGGCTCCTGCCCCATCAGCCTCAGGATCGCTTCCGTATGCCACAGCAGGAACCATGCCGGGACCGACACCATGATGGCGATCCAGAGGCCCTGGCGCACCGTGCGCCGGACATCGCGCACGGAGTGGCGCATGCGTCCGAGCTGGGTGGCCATCATGGGCGAGGTCGCTATCATAAGACCAAGCCCGAAGATCATGGGCAGGAAATAAAGGTTGGCGCCGAGCGCCCCCGCAGCGAGCGCTTCCGGCCCGAGCCGGCCCATCATGAGAACGTCGGTGGCCGTCATCGCCGTCTGGCCGAGATTCGTCAGGACCATCGGCCAGCTGAGATAAAACATCGCGCGAATTTCGGCGCGCCATGGGTTGGCCGGGGCCGTACTCCCGGTATCGATCGCGGACATCGTCTCGCCTGTCATTGCGCGATGCGTCGGGACGGAAAGCCCGGAAACCGCGATTTTTAGCCACCGCGAGGTTCGCTGCGGGGACCACTATCTGGCCCACCGGCATGCGGAAGGCAAGTGGCCGGCGCACGACGCATGCCGATCCGGCATGCGTGGCGGGGGGGATGTGGCGCGGGTGTTGCCGCAGACCGCCGATCGCTACACGTAGGCGATCGCCCGGCCCGGTCCGCCAGAGGAATTGTTGATCTTCATAGGCAGGAAGATGAAGAAGCTCCCCCGCACCGGCAACTCATCGAGCTTCGTCAGGCTCTCTATGTAGAGGACGCCCTTGGACAGTCCGGCCCGATGCGCCGAGGCGCCTTCCTGCACCGCGCCTATGCTGGGGGCATCCATCCCGAGGCAGTGGATTCCCTTGCCGGCCAGATAGTCGACCATGCCCGCATCCGGTGCCGGCCAGCCGGGAAAATCCTTTTGCACGATGGCGCGTTCCACATATTTCCTGCCTTCGGGACCGGTCGTGTAGAAACGGTCCCAGCCCGTCCTCAGCAGCACCACCTCGCCCGCGTTCAGCGGACCGTGCAGCGCTTCCCAGTCGCGGACATGCTGTTCTGTCACCCATGGGCTGATGCCGTCCTGCTCGCTGGGGATGTCGCTCACATCGATGACGACCGCAGGCCCCTGCAGCCATTCGAGCGGCACCTGCTCGCCGGTCATCGTACCCAGCGGGCCGGCAGCCGGCAGTCCGGAGTCCGGCGGCGGGATGAAATGCACCGGGGCATCGTAATGCGTACCCGTATGCTCGTCGATGATGAGGTAATTGGTGCGGTAGGGCGCAGTGCTGGCAATCTTCTCGCCGGCAAAGCCATCGAGCGGCGTGTACCAGTTCCACAGGCGATGCTGGTAGGGCATGTGACCGGGCCAACTCGTCGGCAAGTCTTCCGACAAGGTCTGGGTGAGGTCGACCATCCGGCGCGAGTGAAAGGGATTGGGCGATTCCATGCTGCGACCTCCTCACAAAAATCCTGTGCCGTCTTCGGGGGTGACGCCGGCAGGCGGGCCGCGCCCCTGCGAACCGGCTTCTCCCCTGAAAATTGCACGTAGATAACTAGCGACCGCACACCGCCTGTGTCGAGCACTTTTGCCGACCCACCCAGGGAGACAGGCTTCAGGCCTTCGCCAGCAGCGCGCGCGCCGCACCCGGTCCCAGCGCCTCGGGCCGCTCGCAGCTCGTGCGCATGGCCACGAACCGGCCCGTCTCGCCGGACTTCAGGATGCCAGTCATCACCTCCACGGCATGCAGGGCAAGGTCCAGCGAGCAGCGATGCGGTCGGCCGGACCGGATGGCGAGCGCCATTTCGGACAGGCCCGCCGTGCGGTAATTGGCGATCGCGCCGCCGCCCTGCTCGCGGTTGGGCATGCCGAAGGGATGGCTCCAGGCGGGAAGCTTCGCATCCTTCGCGCCCTGCGTAAAACGGACCTCGCCGCCGAAATAGTTGGGGTCGGGGAGGAAGACGGAGCCCTCCTCGCCGTAGAGCTCCATCGGCGCGTGGCCATTGCGCCAGACATCCCAGCTCGCGCCCAGCGTGACGACCGCACCGTTCCTGAAATTCAGCAAAGCGTGGACGGTGGTCGGGGTATCGACGGGGATCCTCTCGCCTTTTCGCGGGCCGTTGGCGATCGTGCGCTGCCGGCGCGGCGTGGCCGTCATGGCCGCCACGCTCTCCACCGGTCCGATCAGCTGGATCAGGTTGGTGACGTAATAGGGACCGAGGTCGAGCACCGGCCCGGCGCCGGGCCGGAAAAAGAAGCCCGGATTGGGATGCCAGTGCTCCATGCCCCGGTCCATGACGTAGCAGGTGCCACCGGTGATGGTCCCGAGCCTGCCCGAATCGACCAGGTGGCGCGCAAGCTGGTGCGCGCCGCCGAGGAAGGTGTCGGGCGCGGAGCCCACGCGAAGGTTGGCCTTCGCGGCGCGCCTCTTCAGGTCGAGGCCCTCCCTGACCGACAGGACGAAGGGCTTTTCCGAATAGACGTGCCGACCGGCGTCGAGCGCCCAGCGCGAAATCTCGTAGTGGGCCGCCGGCACGGTCAGGTTGACGACGATGTCCACGTCGTCGGCTGCCAGCAGCGCCTCGACGCTCTGCGCGCGCACGCCGAACTCGGCCGCCCTCGCCCTTGCCGCCGCCGGGTCGAGATCGGCGCATGCCCGCACCTCGATACCCCTGAACAGTGGCGCGAAGCGGAAATAGGTGGCCGAGATATTGCCGCATCCGACGATGCCTACACCGAGCCTGCGTGCCATCGATCCGCCCTCCCTGCCGCCGTCAGTAGCCCTGCACCGATGCGATCGACCGGCGCGCGAAGCGGTCGAAGTCGTTCGGATTGTCATGTTCCATCACATAGTGGCGGGCCGCCGTCTTCTGTCGCAACACGCCCGCGCTCGGATAGTCCTTGCCGTCGGGATCGCGCATGACAATCTCGTTCCGGCCGCCGGGCCTCACGTCGAGGGCGGCGCCCGACGTGGTCCAGGGCAGAGGCGCGAACCACTGCTTGACGAGCATCGGCTCGGTCCAGGCGCGATAGACCTTCTCGCGCGGCGCGTCGAACATGCGTTCTATCACAAGTTCGCGCTCGGCCGGGAAATCGTCATCTATCGTCAACGGGGCGTTCATGTGTCACTCCTGAAATATCGTTTCGCGTCTTCAAGACGCACAAGACCCCCGCGCACCGACAGCGGCCGCGATTTTTCAGGAGGAAGGCCGGTTCGATTCCCCTGAAAGCCGGTCGAGATGCATGCGGATATGCGCGGCCTCGGCGGCCGAATTGGCGAGCGAGATCGCACGGTCGAACGCCTCGCGCGCCTCGGCATGGCGGCCGAGCTGCATCAGCAGGCCGCCCTTGACGCCGAAGAAATGGAAATAGGAGGAGAGTTTCGGCTCCAGCGGTTCGACCAGGGCGAGCGCGGCCTGCGGGCCCTGCGCCTTCGAAACGGCGACCGCGCGGTTCAGGGTGACGACCGGCGAGGGCTGCATCGCCTCAAGCGCGCGGTAGAGCAGCTCGATCTGCCGCCATTCCGTCTCTCCCGCATTTCGGGCACGGGAGTGCAATGCGGCGATCGCGGCCTGTATCTGGTAGACACCGGACCTGCGGTGGCGCATCGCCTTGTCGATCAGCGCCAGCCCCTCGGCGATCCGCTCGCCGTCCCATTTCGAGCGGTCCTGATCCTCCAGAAGGACCACCGCGCCGCCCCGGCCGAAGCGCGCACCGGCTCGGGCATGCTGGAGCAGCAGCAGGGCGGTGAGGCCCATGATCTCGGGCTCGGCCGGGAAGAGGCGCAGAAGCAGCCGCGACAGGCGAATCGCCTCGTCGCACAGGGGTATGCGCATCGGCAGGTCGCCGCCGCTGGCGGAATAACCCTCGTTGAAGACGAGATAGATCATGGCGGCGACCGCGCCGAGCCGTTCTGAGCGCTCGACCGGGCCGGGCGTCTCGAAGGGAACGGCGGCGGCCGCGACCTTCGCCTTGGCGCGGGTGATGCGCTGCTCCATGGCGCTCTCGCCGACAAGGAAGGCGCGCGCGATCTGGCGCACCGACAGGCCCGAGACGATGCGCAGCGCCAGCGCGATCTGCTGGGTCGCGGGAAGATCCGGATGGCAGCAGATGAAGAGAAGCCGCAATATGTCGTCGCGATAGTCCGCCCCGTCGAGCCGTTCGGCGAGCGCCTCCTCGGCGTCCTCGACATCCGACAGCACATGCTCGTCCGGCAGCGGCGCATCGCGGGAGCGGCGGCGCACCGCGTCGATGGCGGCGTTCCGCCCGACGAAGATCAGCCAGGCGGCGGGATCGCGCGGCGGCCCGTTGCGGGGCCAGTTCTTCAAGGCGCGCAGGCAGGCATCCTGGAAAGCCTCCTGCGCCATGTCGAGATCGCGGAAATAGCGCAGCAGCGCCGCGACGGCCTGGGGACGCGCCGCGGTGACAAGCGGTTCGATCCAGGCGGTGTCGCTCATAGCGTCGCGGCGACCGGATTGAGCACGCCGACCGGGCGTATCTCATACGACCCGCCGGCCGGGTTCGCGTCGGAAATCTCGCGCGCGAAGGCCACCGCCTTCTCCAGATTCTCGCAATCGACCGTGTAGAAGCCGAGGAACTGTTCCTTGGTCTCGGCAAAGGGGCCGTCGATCACGACCGTCTCGCCCCGGACCTTGCGGAGCGTGGTGGCGGCGGTGGTTGGCAGCAGTCGGGCCACCGGACCCAGCTTTCCGGCCCTGGCGTATTTTTCCTGCACGGCGGCAAGGTCCTTCATGACCTGCTCGTCCTTTTCCCTGCTCCAGGACGTGACGACGTCCTCGGACGCATAGCAAAGTACGGCGTAGAGCATCTTTCCGGTCTCCTCTTTCCAAGGACGCGAGATGTAGGGCAGCGCCGACATCGCGTCGAGAAAAAGTCAGACCAGGGAAATCCGGACCAGGGGTAAATGCGAACGCCAACCGGACGCAGGACGAGCGACGTGGATGCCCGCCATGCGACAGTTGTCCTCTACCGGCTGCTGCGATTGACCGAGGCTGCGGGAAGCGGGTCTCGCTACACGGGCCGGCCTTCGATCCAGACGCCCGATACGGACAGGTCGGCCGACAACGCCACGATGTTGGCCGCACTTCCCGGCGTAAGCATGCCGAGATGCCCCGCCCGGCCGATCGCCTGAGCCGGATAGAGCGACGCCATCCGCAGGGCTTCATCAAGGTCGATGCCGATCGTGCGATGCATGAAGCGGACCGCCGAGATCATGTCGAGATCGGCCCCGGCGAGCGTGCCGTCGCCAAGCGTCAGACGGCCGTCCTTGCGATGGATCGTCCTTCCGTTCAGCGTGAAGGAGGTCATGTCCGTGCCTATCGTGGCCATCGCATCGGTGACCAGGACGATCCTGCCGGGCGCGCGCTTGGCGCGCAGGGCATTCGCGATGTTTGCGGGATGGACATGGATGCCGTCGGCGATCAGCCCTGCATGGAATTCCGGCACATCGAGCGCGGCGCCCACCATTCCCGGCTCGCGGTTCGCGGTCTGGCTCATGGCGTTGAAGAGATGCGTGACATTGGTGGCGCCAGCTTGTGCATAGGCGCGCGCCGTCGCGTAGCTCGCATCGGTGTGGCCGAGGCTGACGACGACGCCGGCCCCCGCAAGCGCCGACACCTGTTGCGGCGTGACGGATTCCGGCGCGACGGTCGTAAGCAGCGTTGGCAGCTCCCGTTTCGCTGCGAGCAGCGCCGCAAGGTCGTCGTCGCCCATGGGCCGGATGAGGGCCGGATCGTGCGCGCCCTTGCGCGCGACGGAAAGATGCGGCCCTTCGAGATGAAGCCCGGCAAAACCGGGCACCCGCCTGCGCGCTGCATCCCCTGCGGCCGCGATCGCCCTGGCCGTGACCTGCGGGGTATCCGTGATCAGCGTCGTCAGGAGCGCCGTCGTACCGAACGGCGCATGCGCCCGGCAGATCGTCTCGATGCCCCCGACCGTCGGGTGGTCGTTCAGCATCACGCCGCCGCCGCCATTGACCTGGAGATCGACGAAGCCGGGTGCCAGCATTTCCCCGTCGAATTCCAGCCCTGCATCGCCGGGAACCTGCGTGCGACCGACGATGGCGGTGACGACGCCATCGCGCAGGAGCACTGCCGCATCCTCGTGCCATGCGGCGCCGTCGAAGACGCGCTTCGCGGCAAGGGCGACGGTGCCGCTCATAACGTCTCCGTGACCTTGCGCAGGTTTCGCGGCTGGTCGGGGTTGAGGCCGAGCTGACGCGCGAAGCTCTCCACGAAGGCGTAGTAGGACACGATCAGCGGCAGCGGATCGGTGAGCGGATGGCCCGTCGCCGCGAAGGGCAATTGCGTGGCCTTCGCGGCCATGCCAGAGGTCGCGAAGACGGCGGCGCCCTTGTCCGCCAGAAGATCTGCGGTCTGGGCCATGGACGGCTCGGACGCATCGCGCGCGGCGAGCGCCACGACCGGGAAGCCAGGTCCGACCAGCGCCAGCGGCCCGTGCATCATCTCCGCGGCGCTGTATGCCTCGGCGTGCATGCCGCACGTCTCCTTGAACTTCAGCGCCGCCTCGTTGGCGATGGCAGCCGAAGGCCCGCGCCCGAGGATAAAAAGCGAGTTCTCGCCCGTCAGCGCAGGGGCGATGCCCATCCAGTCGCAGCCGACCGCCTTGCGCAGATGCTCCGGCAGTGCGCGCAGCGCGCCGAGCAGCGCCGCATCGCCGGTCCAGTGGGCAAGCAGCAGCAGCCCCGCGACGGCCGAGTTGACGAAGCTCTTGGTCGCGGCGACGCTCTTCTCCAAGCCGGCCAGAATATCGATCGCGTGATCGGAAGCCTCGGCAAGCGGCGAACCGGCCGTGTTGGTGATGGCGATCGTCAGCGCGCCGCCGGAGCGCGCCGTTTCGGCCATGGCCACGATGTCGGGGCTCTTGCCAGACTGCGAGATGGTCAGGCAGGCGGCCCGGTCGAGCTTCAGTCTCGCGCCGTAGATCGACGCGATGGACGGACCAAGCGATGCGACCGGCACGCCGGCCGTCAGCTCGATGGCGTATTTCAGGAAGGACGCCGCGTGGTCGGACGAGCCGCGCGCCACGGTCGTGACCACGGCGGGCGACAGGTCCCGCAACCGCCTCCCGGCGGCGGCAAGCGTGGCGTCCGAAGCCTCGACCAGCCGGCCGGCCGCTTCCGGGATCTCCAGAATCTCGCACCGCATATGCGTATCAGTCACGCTCTCTCCAATCCTTCACGGGGGTCGGCGAGCCTGAGCTCGACGACGAAATCATATGCATCGCCCCGATAGACGGAGCGGGTGAACTCGACGACCTTGCCGGTCGCGAGATAGGAAATGCGCTCGATATTCAGGCTGGCCGAGCCGGGCGCGGCGCCCAGAAGCGCCGCCTCCGCATCGCTCAGGTTCTTGGCCGAAAGCCGTTGGATCGCCCGCACGGGACGATTGCCCGTCGCTTCCAGCGCGCTGTAGAGCGACTCGCCGATGCCGCCGGGGTCCGGCAGGACCGTGGCGGCGAGCGAGGCCCGCTCTATGGCGAGCGGCATGTCGTCGGCGATGCGCAGCCGCGCCACACGCGCCACACGCTCGGTGGGCGAAAGGCCGAGCGTCATCATCTCCTCGGGCGACGGCGCATAGAGGCCGCGGTCGAGCCATTGCGAGCACACATTCATGCCCCGCCGCGCCATGTCCTCGGTGAAGGAGGTCAGTCGCGACAGCGGCTGCTCGACGCGGTTGACGCGCGGTGCGACGAAGGTGCCTGAGCCATGACGCTGCACGAGCAGCCCGGCGCGCACCAGATCCTGCACCGCCTTGCGCACGGTGACGCGCGACACATCGGCCTTGACTGCAAGGTCGCGCTCGGATGGCAGCGCGTCGCCGGGGCCGAGCACGCCGGCGTTCACCGCCTCCTCGATGCTCTTTTTCAGCTGTAAATAGAGAGGCAAGCCTTTCTGCGGGGTCTCGCGCATGGCGTAGAAGATGCGCTCCGCGGCGTCAGCCATCGACGCGCCCCGATCGGGCGAGCAGCCGCACGGCCATGGAAACCGCGCCGCCCAGTGCGTCCTGGCGCGGCTGCCTGAGCAGGGCGCGCAAGCGCGGCGACAGGCGTCCCGCATGAAGCGGGGCGAGGCCGCCGAGCAGGCAGAGCGGCATGTTCCCGTCGAGATCGAGCGCAGCGAGCGAGGATTCGACGGCGGCCACCGCGCGGCCGAGGATCGCCTCGGCCACCGGGTCGCCCTTTGCCGAGAACTCGAGAACCTTCGGCGCGAAGCCGCCGAAATCACCGGGCTTCGCACCGACGGTGAACTCGACCACCTGCTGCGGATCGTTCCCGAAGGACGCCAGCACCGCATCTGTCAGCGGCGAGGCGGGGCGGATACCGTCATGGGCCAGCAGCGTCTCCTCCAGCAGGTCGCGGCCGATACGAGCGCCGCCGCCCTGATCGCCGATCTGGAAGCCCCAGCCGCCAATGGCGCGCGTGCGGCCGCCCTTGCGCTGCAGATAGGCCGTGCCCGTGCCGAGGATCGCGATCGCCCCGTCGGCTTCGCCCACCGCGCCCTCCAGCGCGATCAGCGCATCGCTAACCACGCTGCTGCGTGCAAAGGGAAGGCTCGCCTCGAGCTGCTGCGTGTAGGTGCCGACGTTGGTACCGGCGAGGCCGAGCACCGCGTATGTTTCGTCGATCAGCTTCGCGTCCAGCCCGGCTTCGGCGAAAGCCTGCCGCGCGGCGTCCACGATATTTTCGCGCGCGCTGTCGAGATCAGTACGGATATTGGCTGCGCCGCCCTTCCCACGCCCGATGACGTCACCCGACGCGGTCGCGATCGCCGCCCTGCAACCGGTCCCGCCGCCGTCTATGCCAAGCACAAAAGCCAATCTGGTTTCTCCTGAATTGGATAATACCAATAAAATACCAATAGCCAAGCCTTAATTATTGTTGCTGAAGTCTTAAGGGATATTTTATTGAAAAGTCTACGCTTTATGGAGGTTTCGTCGGATCCGGGGCGAAGTTTTCTTAACGCCACTGGACAAGTGGTATTTTTTTGGTATCGTCCAAAACAGGGAGACGAGATGATGGCGCAAAAACTTACAGAAGCATTGCACCAGCATGCCGCTGGGCTGGACGAGCAGCCGCCCGCGACCGTACTGCGAATCCTCGCCGATGCACAGATCGAAGCCGCCGGAGCCGTTCGGGACGCTGTTCCCGCACTCGCCGATGCGGCTGCCATCATGGCCGAAACCCTCGCTTCAGGCGGCAGCATCGCCTATGCGGCGGCGGGCAGTTCGGGCCTGATGGCGCTGGCAGACGCGCTTGAACTGCCGGGCACCTACGGCATTCCTCTCGATCGCATAACCGTGCTGTTTGCCGGCGGGGACGCTGCCCTGCGCGACATGGCGGGCGCGCCGGAGGACGATGCGGCCGGAGCGGCGCGGGAAGTGGCGGATGCCGGGCTCGGCAAGGGCGACTGCCTGATCGCGGTCTCTGCGAGCGGCTCGACGCCCTATGCGGTCGGAGCGCTGGAGGAAGCGATGCTGCGCGGCCTGCGCACCATC
>WPCJ01311223.1_pt1 | contig 32545 bp, 24 predicted proteins | sample 5399831 | NCBI WGS metagenome assembly WPCJ01 (sample SAMN12869470, study PRJNA574797) | sludge metagenome | isolation source: wastewater treatment of pH10 | place: China:Beijing | collected 2019-05-20 | reverse complement strand
GCAAGGCGCGCGGGCCGTGGAACCCCGGCCTGTCGCCCGACGCGCTGCGGGCCGGCTTGCGCGCCATGCTCAAGACGCGCGCCTACGACGCCCGCATGACGATGATGCAGCGCCAGGGACAGACGTCCTTCTACATGCAATGCACCGGTGAGGAGGCGATCGCCTGCGCCTTCCAGTCGGCGCTGCGGAAGGGCGACATGAACTTTCCGACCTATCGCCAGCAGGGGCTGCTGATCACGCAGGACTGGCCGGTGGTCGACATGATGTGCCAGGTGCTGTCCAACGAGAAGGACCGCATGAAGGGCCGGCAACTGCCGGTGTTCTACTCGGCACGCGATGCCGGCTTCTTCTCCATATCGGGCAATCTCGGCACGCAATATATCCAGGCCGTGGGCTGGGCGATGGCCAATGCGATACGCTGCGAGCCGAAGATCGCGGCCGCGTGGATCGGCGACGGCGCGACCGCCGAAAGCGATTTCCACGCGGCACTCGTCTTCGCATCGGTCTATTCGCCGCCGGTGATCCTCAATGTCGTCAACAACCAGTGGGCGATCTCGACCAACCAGGCGATCGCCGGCGGCGAGCACGCGACCTTCGCCGCACGCGCTCTGGGCTACGGCATCGCGGGCCTGCGGGTCGACGGCAACGACTATCTCGCCGTCCACGCGGCCGCGTCATGGGCGGCGCAACGCGCGCGCAGCAACCTCGGCCCGACCCTGATCGAGTGGGTGACATACCGCGTCGCCCCGCATTCGACATCGGACGATCCGGCGAAGTACCGTCCGAAGAACGATCAGGCGGCATGGCCGCTCGGCGACCCCATCGAGCGCCTCAAGACGCATCTCGTCAGGCTCGGGGAATGGAGCGAGGAGCGGCAGGTCCAGCTCAGGGCGGAACTCGACTCCGAGATAGCGGAAGCCGCGCGCGAGGCGCGAAGCCACGGCACGCTGCAGGAAGGATCGCGGCCGAGCCCCGCGACCATCTTCGACGACGTCTACAAGGACATGCCGCGCCATCTGCGCGAGCAGCGCCAGCAGATGGGGTTCTGAGCATGACCGCGAGAACCATGATCGAGGCCATACGCGACGCGCTGGACGTGACGATGGCGCGCGACGCGAGTGTGGTCGTGTTCGGGCAGGATGTCGGCTTTTTCGGCGGCGTGTTCCGCGCGACCGAGGGCCTGCAGAAGAAATATGGCAGCGCCCGCTGCTTCGATACGCCGATTTCCGAGACCGGCATCGTCGGCGCGGCCGTCGGCATGGCCGCAAACGGCCTGCGACCGGTCGCCGAAATCCAGTTCGCCGACTACATGTATCCGGCCTACGACCAGCTCGTTTCCGAAGCGGCGCGGCTTCGCTACAGGTCGGCGGGAGACTTCACCGCGCCCATGGTGGTGCGCATGCCCTGCGGCGGCGGCATATTCGGCGCGCAGACGCACAGTCAGAGCCCGGAAGCGCTGTTCACGCACGTCGCCGGCCTCAAGACCGTCATTCCCTCCAATCCGGCCGACGCCAAGGGCCTGCTGATCGCGTCGATCGAGGACGACGACCCGGTGATCTTCCTTGAACCGAAGCGGCTCTACAACGGCCCGTTCAACGGCCATCATGACCGGCCGATCGTGCCATGGTCGAAACACGAGATGGGCGAGACGGCGGACGGGCACTATACCGTGCCGATCGGCAAGGCGGCGATCCGCCGCACGGGCGAGGATGTCACCGTTCTGTCCTACGGCACGATGGTTCATGTGGCCGAGACGGCCGCCGCCGAGACCGGCGTCGACGCGGAAATCATCGACCTGCGCACGCTGGTGCCGCTCGATATCGAGACGATCGTGCAGTCGGTGGAGAAGACGGGCCGCTGCGTGATCGTGCACGAGGCGACGCGCATTTCGGGTTTCGGGGCCGAGCTTGCCGCCGAGGTTCAGGAACGCTGCTTCTATCATCTGGAAGCGCCGATCCTGCGGGTGACGGGCTGGGACACGCCCTACCCGCATGCGCAGGAATGGGACTATTTCCCCGGGCCGGCACGTGTCGGGCGCGCGCTGCGCCAGGTCATGGAGGCGTAGATGGCGCGGAGGATCGTCAAGCTTCCCGACGTGGGCGAAGGTGTCGCCGAGGCGGAAATCGTCGAATGGCATGTCGAGGCCGGACAGGATGTCAGCGAAGACCAGATCATCGCCGCCGTGATGACCGACAAGGCGACGGTGGAAATCCCGTCGCCTGTTGCTGGCACAGTCATCGAGCGCGGGCCCGATGTCGGGACGCGGGTCTCCGTCGGATCGATGCTGGTGACGGTCGAGACGGCAGGTGCCTTCCATGTGCAGAAGGCGGAGGAGCCGGCGCCGGCCGAAGCCAGACCGATGGCGCAGATTGCGGCGGCGGAGGTCTCTAGGCCGAAGCCGGTGGCCGCGCCTGTGGCGGTGCGTGCGGAGAAACCCCTTGCATCGCCATCCGTGCGGCGACGCGCGCTGGAGCTCGGGCTGGACCTGCGCCTCGTGCCGCCCCGGCATGAAGACGGGCGTATCCGCCACGAGGACCTCGACGCTTTCCTTGCCGTGGGCCGTCGCGGATCGCCACCGCAGAAGCCGGCGCGCGCCGACGAGCAGGTGAAGATTACCGGCCTGAGGCGGCGCATCGCCGAGCGCATGGCGCAATCGACCCGGCGCATCGCCCATTTCTCCTATGTCGAGGAAGTGGACATGACCGAGGTGGAGGCGCTGCGCGAGCACCTCAACGCGCGCCATGGCGAGGAACGCGGCAGGCTGACGGTACTGCCCTTCATCCTGCGCGCGCTGGTGGCGGCGATCGAGGATTTTCCGCAGATGAACGCCACCTATGACGACGAGGCGGAGATCGTCACGCGGCACGGGAGCGTGCGCGCAGGCATCGCGACGCAGACGCTGTCCGGCCTGACGGTGCCGGTGATAGACGGCGCGGCCGGCCTCGACCTCTGGCAAAGTGGCGCGGAAATCCGCCGGCTGGCGGCAGCGGCCCGCAACGGCACGGCGAGCCGCGACGAACTGACCGGCTCGACCATCACCATCACCAGCCTGGGCGATCTCGGCGGAATCGCGACGACGCCGGTCATCAACTGGCCGGAAGTGGCGATCATCGGCGTGAACCGCATGGCGATGCGGCCTGTCTGGCAGGACGGCCAGTTCGTGCCGCGCCGGATGATGAACCTGTCGTCATCCTTCGACCACCGCGTGATCGACGGATACGACGCGGCGCGCTTCATCCGACGCATCAAGGAATTGCTGGAAATGCCGGCCACGCTGTTCATGGGTGACCGACATGGATGAGATCGCGACCCGACTGCTCGTAATAGGCGGCGGACCGGGCGGCTATGTCGCCGCCATCCGCGCCGGGCAACTGGGCATCGAGACCGTGCTGGTCGAGGAGCACGCGCTCGGCGGAAGCTGCCTCAATGTGGGCTGCATCCCCTCAAAGGCGCTGATCCACGCGGCCGACGCCTATCATGACGCGCGCTCGCGCGAGAGCGGCTCGCCGTTCGGGCTCAGCGTGGGCGGGGCCGCTCTGGACTTCGGCAAGACGGTGGCGTGGAAGGATGGCATCGTCGGGAGGCTGACCTCGGGCGTCGCCGGGCTTCTGCGCAAGAACAGGGTCACCGTCATCCGGGGCCGCGCCGATATCATCGACGGCAAGACGGTGGCGGTGGACGGGCAGAAGCGCATCCGCGCGGAGCATCTGCTGATCGCGACCGGATCGAAGCCGGCGGAGCTTTCCGCCCTGCCATTTGGCGGCAAGGTTATATCCTCGACCGAGGCGTTGTCGCTTGCCGAAATCCCGCCGTCCCTCGCCGTGGTCGGGGCAGGCTATATCGGGCTGGAGCTGGGGACCGCCTTCGCCAAGCTCGGCAGCAGGGTCACGATCGTCGAGGCTGCCGGAAAAATCCTGCCGGGCTGGGACGAGGAACTGACGCGCCCGGTCGCGGCGCGGCTTCAGGCCCTCGGCGTCGACTTGGTGACCGGCGCGAAGGCGCTCGGCATCGACGCGGCGACAGGGAAACTGCGCATCGCCGAAGCGCAACAGAACGAGCGGCTGGTCGATTGCGACAAGGTGCTCGTGGCGGTCGGGCGGGTTGCGTGCAGCACCGGATTCGGGCTGGAAGGACTGGACCTCGCCATGGATGGCGGCTTCATCCGGGTGGACGACAGATGCGCCACCACCATGCGCGACGTCTGGGCCATCGGCGACGTGACCGGCGAGCCGATGCTGGCGCATCGCGCGATGGCGCAGGGCGAGATGGTCGCCGAGCTGATCGCCGGACGGAAGCGGCGCTTCGACCCGGTCGCCATACCCGCGATCTGCTTCACCGATCCGGAAATCGTATCGGTCGGCCTGTCGCCCGCGCAGGCGAAGGCAGCGGGCCACAACGCGCGCGTCGCGGCTTTCCCGTTCGCCGCCAACGGCCGCGCCATGACGCAGGGCGACGATGGCGGCTTCATCCGCGTCGTCGCGGATGAAGCGGATGGAACGCTGCTCGGCGTGCAGGCTGTCGGACACGGCGTGTCGGAGTTGTCGGCGGCCTTCGGGCTAGCGCTCGAAATGCGCGCCCGGCTGGAGGACATCGCCGCCACGATCCACGCCCACCCGACACGCGGCGAGGCATTTCAGGAAGCGGCCCTGCGCGGCCTCGGGCACGCGCTTCACATCTGAACGGTGTCGGCGACGGCTCGTGCCGCGGAAGCATAGAAGCTGCTTATGGAATACCCAAAAAACATATAAGTGGACCGTCTGGACCGGCGCGGCGATAGTTTTTCGCGGTGGGAGGAAACCATCGGAATCTGCCGGACGATCCGCCTTGCCTTCAGCGATGAAGGCAATTGCACCGGCGCGCGATGTCACTGGTGCAGAAATACCGGCATATGCTCAGAAGCAGTCTTGAAAACATAAGGGTCGCCGACTTCAGCCAGATCGGCGCGGGCCCTACCTGCTCGATGTTTCTGGGCGATCTCGGCGCGGACGTCATCAAGGTCGAGTCGCCTTCCGGCGACATAGGCCGCGCCCTTGGCCCGCCCTGGATCACGGACGATCTGAGCTCGATCTTCGCGGCCTTCAACCGCAACAAGCGCAGCATCTGCATCGACCTGAAATCCGAGCGCGGGCTGGAAGCCGCGATCCGGCTCGTGCGCTCGTGCGACGTGGTTGTGGAAAGCTTCCGGCCCGGCGTGATGGACAAGCTCGGACTGGGATATGAGGCGGTCCGCGCCATCAATCCGGGTGTCGTCTACTGCTCCGTCTCGGCCTATGGGAGCACGGGCGACGGCGCGCGTCTCGGCGGAGTCGACGGCATCGTGCAGGCGGCTTCCGGCCTGATGAGCCTGATCGGCGACGAGGGACAGCCGCCGAGCAAGGTGCAGGCGCCGGTGGTCGACGTGACGACAGGCTACATCGCCACGGTCGCGGTGCTGGCGCAGCTTCTCCAGAAGCAGCGCACGGGTGCGGGCGGCTATCTCGACGTCAGCATGTTCGCATCCGCAGTGGCGCTCCAGCAATCGTCGCTGACGGGCTTTCTCGGCAATGGCGAGGTGCCGGCGAGGCTCGGCAGCGCGGCTCCCTACTCGGCCCCGAACGAAGCCTTCCCGGCAAGCGACGGCTGGGTCATGGTGGCTGCCTATCAGGGCGGCCGATGGGAGCGGCTCTGTGCCCTTCTGGAGCGCTCCGACCTGCTCTGCGATGCGCGCTTCGCGACATCGCCGCTGCGCGTGCGCAACCGCGCGGAGATGCGCGCGGAACTCGCCGACGCGTTTTCCAGGCGTTCCTGCGCCGAATGGCTCGAACTGCTCATGGCCGAGGACATCCTGTGCAGCAAGGTCTGCGACTATGCAGACCTGATGAGGGACCCGCATCTCGCGCATCTGGGCCTGATCACCAGGCTGACCGACGATCTGGGGCGGAGCTATCAAGTGCCGGGATTTCCGGTAAACAGCAGGGAGAGCCAGTCGCTGCCGCATCGCGCGGCGCCTCTCCAGGGCCAGCACACGGTCGAGGTGCTGACGGAACTCGACTTCTCAGCCGCGGAGACGGCGGCATTGATATCTGCGGGCGCAGTCAAGGCAGGCTGCGCCTAGCCCGGTTTTCGCAAACAACATCCAGGAGGAACCCAAATGTCCGATTTCACCGCCCTGCCGGCCAACGACACGGTGCTGGTGCTGACGCATCTGCAGAACGAATTCGCCCATCCCGACGGAAAAGGAGCGAGCATCGTCTACAAGTTCCTCCAGGAGTCGGGCTCGCTCGAGCGCATCAAGCGCGTGCTGGATGTCTGCCGCAAAGCGGGCATTCCGGTGATCTTCCACAACGAGACGTTCCGGCCCGGCCATCCGGAGCTTCGCTCCAGCCGCGGCGGCTATGTGCGCGGAACCGGCCGCGTGCTCGGTCTCGCCCGTGACGGAATGGCCGTGCGCGGCCAGTGGGGCGCGGAGGTGATCGACGATCTGGCGCCCGATCCGAACCGCGACGAATTCGTGCTGCACAACGCCAAGGTCGACCCCTTCACATGCAGCGAATTCGAGGTGCTGTTGCGCAACCTCAACCGCAATATCATCCTAGTGGCCGGCCTTGCCTGCAACTTCGGCATCGAGATGACGGCGCGCAGCGGCAACGAACGCGACTACGGCATCTGCGTCCTTTCCGACTGCATCGACCGCTTCCTCGGCGAATACAGCGAGAAGACGGTCACGGAACTGCTGCCTCTCTATGGCCGCGTCGCCACCAGCGACGAGATCATCAAGGAACTGGAAGGCCAGCTCTAGCAAAGGCGGGAATAACCCATGCAGCAATACGGTCTCTGGATCGACAACGAGGAGCGCGCCTCCGCGTCGGGGCGCTATTTCGACAGCATCAACCCCGCGACCGGCGAAGTCTGGAGCCGTGTCGCGGCGGGCGGCAGCGAGGATATCGACCTCGCCGTCGCTTCGGGCTGGAAGGCCTTCCGCGATCCTTCCTGGTTCGATATGGAGCCGTCCGTCCGGCGCAAGCTGCTGCTGGCGATCGCGTCGCGCATCCAGGAAAACCGCGCGGTGCTGGCCGAGACGGAAAGCACGGATTCCGGCAAGCTGCTGCGCGAATGCCTGCTGCACGTGGACGCCATGTCGGAGTGGTTCGAATATTTCGCGGGCATGACCGACAAGGTCTGCGGCGACACGATCCCCTCCGACCGGGGCGTCTTCAACTATACGACGCTGGAGCCCTATGGCGTGGTGGGCGCGATCGTGCCGGGCAACTCGCCGCTCCTGCTGTCGACCTGGAAACTCGCGCCAGCGCTCGCGGCCGGCAACACGGTCGTGATGAAGCCCAGCGAATATACCAGCGCATCGATCCTGGTGCTGATGCGGCTCCTGAAGGACCTTTTGCCGCCGGGCGTCGTCAACGTGGTGACGGGAGACGGCATCGAGGCCGGGGCAGCGCTGGTGGACCATCCGGAGGTACGGAAGGTCTTCTTCACCGGCGGGCCGGCGCATGGCGCGGCAGTGGCTTCCGGAACGGGCCGGCGGCTTGCTCCGTCGATCCTCGAACTCGGCGGCAAGAGCGCCAATATCGTCTTCGAGGACGCGATCTATGAAAAGGCGCTGGCAGGCGTGATGGCGGGGGTATTCGCCGCGACCGGCCAGACCTGTATGGCCGGCTCGCGCGTGCTCGTGCAGGACACGATCTTTGATCGCTTCGTGAACGACCTTCGCGAGCGCACCGGCAAGGTCGTCGTCGGGCACCCCGCAGACAACAGCACGCAGGTTGGGCCGCTCGGCAACCGCAAGCAGCTCGAACGCGTGACGGCGCTCGTCGAGGGAGCCGTGGCAGACGGGGCCACCGTCGTCGCGGGCGGCGGCAGGGCCACGGTGGCCGGCCATGAAGGCGGCTACTATTTCCAGCCGACGATCCTGACCGGCGTGACGAACGACACGACGATCTGCCGCGAGGAAATCTTCGGCCCCGTCATGACTGTGATGCCTTTCTCGACGGAAGAAGAAGTGCTTCGCATCGCCAACCAGAGCGATTTCGGGCTGGTGGCGGGACTGTGGACCAGCGACCTCTATCGCGCGCACAATCTGTCGCGCCGCCTCGACGTCGGCACGATCTTCCTCAACCTCTATCGCAAGGTCGCCCCGCAGACACCGTTCGGCGGCCGCAAGGCAAGCGGCTACGGCCGCGAAAACGGCTTTGCCGTGATGAACGAATATCTCCAGATCAAGAGCGTGCTGATGGATGTCGAGGCCGGGCGCGTGCAGGACCCGTTCGTCATGCGCGTGGGCAGCTCGCGATAATCAGGAGCGCAGAATAAAAAACGCCGCCGAAACCCGGCGGCGTTTTTGTTTGACCTTACGGGCGATCAGTGGACCGCTGCGTACATGATCTTTTCCTCGGTCACCTTGAGCGGCGAGAATTCCTCTACGATGCGCCCCTTCTGGGACACAAGAATCCGGTCCGACAGGTTGATGACCTCGGGCAGGTAGGAGGATATCACCACCACCGCGAGGCCCTCGTCGGCAAGGCGGTTGATGAGCTGGTGAATCTCGGCGATGGCGCCGACATCGACGCCGCGGGTGGGTTCGTCGAAGATGATCAGCTTCGGCTTCTGAACCAGCGACTTGGCAATCACCACCTTCTGCTGGTTGCCGCCCGACAGCTCGATCACATGGGCGTTGCTGTTGATCGCCTTGATGTTCAGTTTCTTCGTCCATTCCTCAGCAAGCGTGTGCATGTCGGACATCCGCACGACGAAGCCGCCACTCTCCGCCGAGGCCATCTCGCCGATATGAAGGTTCTCCGCGATCGACATGGTCTCGAAGAAGCCTTCGACCTTGCGGTCCTCGGTGACATAGACGATGCCGTCGAGCACGGCCGGACGGGGAACGCGGTAGCGCACCGAACGATCGTTCAGGCGCACCTCGCCGCCATGGAAGAAATTGCGCTTGATGACGCCCGAGACGATCTTGGCGGTCTCCGTGCGCCCTGCCCCGATCAGCCCGAATATGCCGGTGATCTGCCCGGCATAGACCGTGAACGAGTTGTTGCGCACCAGCTTGCCCATGGAAAGGTTCTGGACGCTCAGGACGCGCTTGCCGGGACGCCTTACGGACTCGCGGCGATGGTAGAGCTCCTGCGAAAGCGTGCGGCCGACCATCGCGCGCACGATCTTCTCGCGGTCGAAGTTTTTCGTGTCGTCGGTGATGACGTGCTCGCCGTCGCGCAGGACCGTGATGCGATCCGATATGGCAAGCGCCTCCTCGAGCGCATGGCTGATGAAGATGATGGAGACGCCCCGCTCCTTGAGACGTTCCAGAAGCGCGAAGAAATAATGCTTCTCCTCCGGCGTCAGGGTCGCGGTCGGCTCGTCGAAAATGATGACGCGGGCGTTCTGGCGCACGGCGCGCGCGATCTCCACCATCTGCTTCTTGGCCGCACCGAGCGTGGCGACCGTCGCCCATGGGTCGACGTTGAAGTTGAGCGACTGGAGGAACTGCTGGGCGGCGATGTAGAGGCCGCGCAGGCGGTTGAAATACTTCTCGTCGCCGAGATAGAGGTTCTGGGCGACCGTCATGGACGGGACCAGGCTGTTTTCCTGAAACACCATGTTGACGCCGTTCTGCAGCGCCTCGGAGGGAGAGCCGAACTGCGTCGGCTTGCCGTCCAGCAGCATCTCGCCAGAGGTTGGCGGCGTCACGCCGGCCATCATCTTGGTGAGGGTGGACTTGCCGGCTCCGTTCTCGCCGACAAGCGCATGGATTTCTCCCTTCTCCAGCGTGAAGGAGACGTTCCTGACAGCGGGAACACCGCGATATTCCTTCGTCACGCCACGCATTTCGATGAGCGGTGCCATGGCTATTCTCCGAAATCTTCTTCGGCAGGCAGGGATACGATGACGTTTCCGCCCTTGCTCGTCGCATAGAGGCTGCCCGAAACCTCGAGGCAGGATGTGATGCCGTGCCGGCGTCCATCGGCGCGGCTGTGCATGCTGAACATCGGCTGGAAAGCCTCGTCCAGACGCAGCACGAGCCCATAGGAGCGGCTGGGCGCCCATGGCTTCATGATGCCGAGATGCTTCAGCCCGCCGCCCTGCAACGGCTCCAGGAATGTCAGCGGCGCGGAAATGGACGGCGCGACCCACAGGCCGTCCGGGATCTCGGCCATCATGCTTCGGCGATAATCATCCTCGCGCAGGACGAACTCGATCAACTGGCTGCGCGGCGCAAAGACCGCCAGCCATGCGCCGCCATCGGAAGCCGGCGAAAGGCGCGAAGGATAGCCCGCTATGTCGCCCAGTTCCACTACAGGCGCACGGCCGGCGGCGATGCGGATCAGCCTGTGCGACCAGCTTTCGGAGACGATGACGCTTCCGTCCTTCCGGGGAAGCAGGCCGTAGGGATAGGCAAGCTTTTCGGCCAGACAGGTCGCTTCGCCGCCGCCGAGGGGCACGCGCCAGACCGAGCCGCTGGCGTTCTTCTGCATCAGGTCGTGCTTCCAGCGCGACGGCGGATTCCGCGCCGAACCGTTGGCGATCAGCAGCGTGTCCTCGTTTTCGAAGGCCAGCGCGGTCGGGCAATTGATGGTCTGGGCGCCGACTTTCGAAAGTGTCCTGCCATCATGGCGGCCGCCTTTGATGACGACACGGCCATCGTCGAGGCCGATGGCGAGGACACCGCCCTGAAAAGCCGCGAGCGCGGTGACCGGCTTGTCGAACGCGACCACCGGTTCGGACGGGGTACCTGCGGACGCGCCGAGCGCCTTGACCTCGCCAACCGTGGAGAAAAAGTTCCTCTCACCGTCGGAGACGAGGTTGTCCGGCGCGACCGATTCCAGCAGGAGCGGCGATTCCTCGATGACCTGATTGGGGCTGAGCGCGCCGTCCATGGGCGGAACGGTGACGGAATAATCGCCGGCACCGCGCCAGGCGTCGAACATGTTGCGGATGGCCGTGATCATTTCTGCTTCCCCCAATAGCAGTCCTGATTGGTGAAATTCGGGTCGGCGCCCGGGATTTTGTATTTGCCGACCCGGTTGTTGTAGATGCCGCCGAGATACAGATAGCCCTTGTGTTCGTTGCACGAGGTCAGCATCGGATGGTTGACGCCGCTCTTGTCCCACAGGCAGTCGACGATCTCGCCCTGCTCGGTGAATTTCACGACATTGCCCACGTTCATCTGCGGGAATATCCACTCGTCCTGTGCGACGCGCGCGACCATGCGTTTGCGGAAGCCTGGCTTGCGCAAGGCGAGGTCGAAGGCCGGCGTGCGCATGCCGACCAGAGCCAGCCAGTAGCCGCCGTCCGACGAACGGTTGATGTTGTCGGCGTAGCCGGGAAGGTCCGCGATGAGCGTCTCGACCTTGCCGGCCTTCGGGCCCTCCAGCCAGTAGCGCTCGACGGAGCAGCCCCATGTGGTGGCGTAGAAGACGGACTTGCCGTCATGCGCCACGCACACACCGTTGGGGAAGCGCAGGTTCGACACTACGGTCCTGGTGCTCCTGTCGCGCGGGTCGTAGCAGAGGATGCGGCCGTTACCGCGTCCTTCGAGGGCATCCACCATCCATTCGTCGGGATCGAAGCGGATCGTGCCCTCGCTGAAGAAGATGCGTCCGTCCGGCGCGATGTCGAGGTCGTCGGCATAGCGAAGGCGGGAGTCATCGATGATGGAAAACAGCGACCGGCTGGTTTCGTCGGTCAGCTTCACCACCTCGCGGGTGTCCTTGTGGATCTGGTAGAGACCCATGCCCGCCACGCAGCAGGTGAGATGACCTTCCTTGTCGAAGGCCATGCCGAGCGGCGCGCCGCCGATATGGGCATAGACCTCCCAGCGCTTATGGTCCGGCCCGAAATAGCGGATGATGTCGCCCTGCCGGTTGCCGAAATAGATGTTGTCGTCGCGGTCGAGCAGCGGGTCCTCGCAGCCGTCGATCTCGCCGAGGCCGATCAGCTCGACGTCGCGCAGCTTGTCGTTGAGCGCATAGGGAGAGTCCGAGCCCTCCTCGGTGGACGGGCACGGGACCATCTTGAAATAGGTCGGCGACACGTAGACCTGCGACAGCACCTTGTGGCGGTTCTTGAGCCAGCGCACGTCGATGGCGACGGCGGCGAGCAGGACGATGCCGAGCACCATCGTGTTGGCGCCGCTGGTCAGGCCGAGGCGAACGAGGCTGTTGGTGATGATGAGTACGATCAGCGCGCCGAGCACGGCCTTGGCCACCGAACCACGCCCCCCGCCCAGGCTGATGCCGCCGAGGACGGCCGCCGTCAGCGCGGTGACTTCCAGCCCGATGCCGGTGCTGGCGCCCGCGGAACCAAGCCGCGAGGCGTAGAAGATGCCGCCGGCGGCGGCCAGTATGCCGGACATGACATAGGTTCCGGCGACGGTGCGGCGCACGTCGATGCCTGCATTGTGGGCCGAGCGGCGCGAGCCGCCGACAGCCAGTATGTGCCAGCCCGGGCGCAGGCGCGTCAGGAAGACATGGCCGAGAAGCGCTATGACGGCGGCGAGCAGGAACGCCACCGGAATGCCGAACGGCCCGTTGCCGGAGATGAAGTCCCAGACGGCCGAGGTCTGCGTCGGCAGGCCGACATAGATGGAGTAGTTCAGCACCAGCGTATCGTCGATGGCGCGCACGATGATGAGCGTCACCAGCGTGGTCAGGAAGGCGCGCAGCCGCAGGTAGCCGACCAGTATGCCGTTCACCAGCCCGACTGCGGCGCCCGCGAGCAGAGCGCAGCCGACAGCCGCCCAGATCGGATAACCGAGCCAGTTGAACATCGCCAGCATGACGAAGTTGCTGAGCGCGAAGGTGGAGCCGACGCTGAGGTCGATGCCGCCGGCCAGCATGACGACCGTCATGGCAAGCACGACGAAAAGGATCTCGCCGAGCTCGCGCGCCTGGTCGCTCACCCCTACCCCGCCGAGGAAATTCGGGATCAGCGACCAGAAGGTGGCGATCGTCACCAGCATGATCAGGAACGGGATGGCGTTGTCGATCCAGTTCTTGGAAAGAATCTCGCCGACCACATGGTCGGGTATGAGGCGTGTGCGCCAGCGAGAGTAGGTTTCCGAGGCCGACATCAGCGGCGCCTCCTGCAAAATTCACAACTCAAAGGATGGCGCGGGGTGCGCCATCCTTCGTTCCGGTGTCCGTCGAACGCGATCAGTCCTGCGTCCAGCAGGAGGTCGGCGTGATCGTGTCCTTGGTCAGGGTGGTGATGGTCGAGTAGAAGCCGAACGGATTGGCGCCGGGCTTCTCGGGCGGGTTCTGGAGCAGAAGGCGAACGGCCAGCGCGAGGTCACGGCCCTGCTCCTTGGCGCTGTAGCCTACATAAGCGTCGAACGTCCCGTCCTCGACGCGGTCGCAGGCCGCTTCCTTGCGCATGCCGCCGTCCGTGATCAGCCTCACCTTGCCGGTCTTGCCGGCTTCCGCGATGGCGGCGGCGGCGCCCATCTCCTGGCTGTCCCAGAAGCCGACGATGGCGCAAAGGTCCTCGTTCTGCTTCAGGATTGTGGCGGTCACGTCCTTGGCCTTGGTGGCGTCCCAGTCGGCGGACTGCGTCGCGACGACCTGCAACTCGGGATAGCGGGTCAATGCATCGTTGACGCCCTGAAGGCCGATCATCACGGTCGGCGTGGTCGGCGTGCCGATCAGGAGCGCGATCTTGCCGGACTCGCCCGTTCCCGCGCCGCAATATTTCGCCGCGGCGTCGATCTGGGCCGTCAGCAGGTCGAACCAGTCGACGCCGACATAAGCGTCGCCGGTGTTGATCGACTTGAGGTTGATCTGCACGACGGAAATGCCTTCCGCGTTCGCACGGTCGACCAGCTTGGAATAGGCGGTCATGTCGAGCGGATGGAGGACGAGGACGTCCGGCTTCTCGGCGATGAGCTGCGTGACGGCCTGCGCGCCTGCCGAGACGTCCCAGCTCGGATCGCGGATTATGAGCTCGTAGCCGAACTGGTCGGCATCGCGCTGGAGTGCCGCTGCCCATGCCTGGGTCAGGTCGATACCCATCGACAGCGGCACGAAGGCGACCTTCTTGCCCTTCAGCGATTCCAGCGTGGCGACGTTCTGGCCGTCATTGAAGCGCTCCGCGATCGCGGATGCGGGCAATGCGATGGACGCTGCGGTCAGCAGGCCCAGAACCAGTTTCCTAAGACGCATGACATTCCTCCGTGGTCATTCGTTTAATTTTCAGTCGAAAGCAGGACCTAGATGTCCCCCTGCTGGGATGTCTGCTCGTCGCGTGGATTGACCAGCGAATCCACGACGATTGCGATCAGAAGGATGGAGCTCTTGATAATGTTCTGGATGGTGTAGGGTATGTCCATGATTGTCATGCCGTTGAGCAGGATGCCGATCAGCAGCGTGCCGACGATGACGTTGCGCACGCCGCCCTTGCCGCCGCTGAGGCCCACGCCGCCGATCACCACCACCAGGATGATGTCGTAGACCATCGTCGATCCCGCGCCGGCGATGCGCGCGTTCATGGCGCTGACGGCGGTGGCCATGATGATGCCCGCCGCAAAGCCGATGCAGGACGAGATCACATATTGCAGCACCATCATCGGGCGCACCGGAATGCCGGCGACACGCGCCGTCTGCGGATTGTCGCCCATCGCGAAGACGAAGCGGCCCGGCCGGGTCAGTTGCAGGAACAGGAACGCGACGAAGGCGACAAGGGCGAACAGCAGGACCGGGTTGGGAATACCGAATATGCGGCCGCTGCCGATCTCCCGGAAGGCGGTCGCCGCAGCCGGCATGAAGGTCACGTCGTTGGCGACCAGGAAATAGCGTCCGAAACCATAGATCACGAGGCCCATGGCGAGGGTGGCGAAGATGGCCGGAATCTCGACATAGGCGATCAGGACGCCGTTGATGATGCCGATGGCGAGGCAAAGGCCGAAGCCGTACAGGAGCGCGAGGCCGAGCGGCGTGCCGCTGTTTGCCAGGGTGAGCACCCAGGCGACCGAGATCGCCATGGTCGCGACCATGGACAGGTCGATGCCCCGCCCGATGATCGCCAGCGCCATGCCGATGCCGAGCACGCCGAGGATCGACACGCTCCGCACCAGCGAAAGCAGGTTGTCGGCCTGCAGGAAGCCCTTCAGCGTGATCGCGAAAAGCACGAACATCGCCACGGCGATCGTGAAGACGATCTTCTCCTGGCTGAAGTGAAAGCCCTTCACCGTTTTCGTTCCAGCAACGCTCACCGCCCGACTCCCAAAGACGCGCTCCGGAAGGAAACCGGCCACGATCGCAGCCGTGCGGCTGCCGGCGTTCCGACATCATGCATCCGCATGAACCCTCCCTTTCGTACCCGTCCGCCCTTCGGCGATACGGTCCTCTACCTGCCAGTTCCGGCCTTCATTCGACCGTTCTGATTCTGGCTGGTCACGACTGATACTTGTCAGTTTTATTATGTTCTGGAAAGTATCCAGCTTTCCCGTCCGCCGCAAGCCGTTTCCACCTCACATGCCATTGCAAATTGACTGCCTGCGATCCACTCACGGATCGGAAGCTCGCGCTTCGGCAATCGCGATCCCGTCACCCGTCCATCCCTCACGGTCATGCGCCGCGAAACCTCGGCTTGCGCTTTTCCGAGAAGGCGCGCCGCCCTTCCACGCGGTCCTCGCTGGCGTAGAGATGGCCCCAAAGCATCTCCTCGAAATCGACGGCTTCCGACAAAGGCAGCTCCGCCGCCTTGTCGGCCAGCCGCTTGGCCGCTCGCACGGCCAGGGGAGCATTGTCGGCAATGCTGCGCGCTATCTCGCGGGCCCGCTCCATGAGCCGTTCGGGCGCGACGATCTCGCTGACCAACCCCCATTCGAGGGCCTTGGCGGAATCGACGATCTCGCCGGTAAGAAGGAGCTGCATCGCGGCCGGGCGCGGCAGCGAGCGCAGCAGGCGCTGGATGCCGCCGATTGCCGGTATCGAGCCGATACGGACTTCGGTGAGGCCGAACCTCGCATTCGTCGAGCCGATGCAGAGGTCGCAATTCAGCGCGATCTCCATGCCGCCGCCCACTGCGACGCCGTTGACGGCCGCGATGACCGGCTTGCTCAACGCCAGCCTGTTGAACGCGATGTTGCGGATGTAGAGGGGATGGGACGCGTCGCTGCGACGGTCGAAATAGCCTTCGATGAAGCTGCCGGTCGGCAAGGTTTCATGGATATCCGCGCCGGCGCAGAAGGCGAGCGGACCGGCGCCGGTCAGGATCGCTACACGCGCCTCGCGATCCTCGTCGAAACGCTGCAACGCTTCATTGAGGGCGACCATGGCGGCTGGAGAAAGCGCATTGCGGCGTTCGGGACGATCAATGACGATAGTCGCCACGCCTTCGGCAACGCTCATGTCTATCATCCGCCCAGCCCCTCCCATGGCCTTGTGCCGGAGGGTGCAGGTCGATCGCCTTCCTGTCTAATCGCAACTTTTTTTAAGAATAGGAAAGCGCGGGCTTTGGATCAGCCTATGCGCAATTCTCGCGCGCGCTTGAGTATCTCGAGGACGATGGGCTCGTTCTCGCCCTTGCGCACCACCGCGAAGAAGGGAATGGGATCGGCCGTCATCCCCCGCACGGGGACCAGTTCGCCGGAACTGATGCGCTCGCGCACCAGTATCTCCGGCAGAATCGCCATGCCGCCGGAACTGGCGACGATGTCGATCAGCGAACGCACGTGATTGCAGGTGTTGATGACGGGGCGCGCGAGGTTCGCCTGACGAAGCGATTCGGCCATAACCTGATAGAGATGGGACGGCCGCGACAGGCACCAGACCGGCACGTCGGGCACATCGGCCGGCGTGCCCGCCTGTGCTTCGGGCTTTATTTCAGCCTTCGGCAAGCGGGACGCCAGTTCGCTGCTCATGAGCCATTTCATCTCGACGGTGCCTATCGGCCATGCGTCGAGGCCCGGGCTGTCTATGGGGCCGACCAGAAACGCGAAGTCGATGACGCCCGATTCCAGCCGATGGCGCAGGTTTATGGTCAGGTCGATGTCGACCTCCAGCGTCACGCTGGGCATGAGCTGCTTCACATCGGCCATGAAGTCCGGCAGGCACTCCACCGCAGCGATCTCGCCGCAACCTATCTTCACGATGCCCGTGGCCGTCGAGAAGGCTTCGGTCGCCAGCAGCACGTTCTCGAGCTGAGCCCAAAGAGATTCGCACTGTTCGGCGAACTCCCTTCCCTTGACCGTCAGCAGCATGCGGCGCCCTTCCCTGCGGAAGATGGCGAAGCCGATATGGTTCTCCAGCTCGCGCATGCGCGCGGAAATGGACGGCTGCGTGGTGTTCAGCCGCTCGGCAGCCGCGTTGAACGTGCCGAGCCGGGCGATCCAGAGCAGCGTCTCGATGTGGTAGAGGGCGATACGGTTGATCAAGAGAGCCGGCTCTCCCTGTGCGCATGCCGCTGCCGCGCAACGGCTTCCCGGCTCTCTTCTATCCGATTATGCGCAATTGTCAGTATTCAGCGGCGGCATGCGGCTTTTCGCGCATGTCGCGATCCTGCGGCGGCTCAGTGAACCGCCGCGTACATGATGCGCTCCTCGGTCGCCTCGCCCGGCGTGAATTCCTCGACGATACGACCCAGGCGCGAGACGAGGATGCGGTCCGAGAGGTTCATGATCTCCGGCAGGTAGGAGGAGATCACCATCACCGCCAGACCGTCATCGGCCAGCCGCCCGATGATATCGTGAATCTCGGCTATCGCGCCGACGTCCACGCCGCGCGTCGGCTCGTCGAAGATGACCAGCTTCGGCCTCTGCACCAGACCGGATGCGATGACGACCTTCTGCTGGTTGCCGCCCGACAGCTCGATCACGCGGGCATTGGAGTTGATGGCGCGGATATTGAGCTTCTTGGTCCATTCGTCGGCGAGAATCTTCGCGCTGGCCTGGTTGACGACGACCGTGGACTCCAGATCCGCCCCGAGCAGGCCGGCATAGAGGTTGTCGGCGATGGACATGGTCTCGAAGAAGCCTTCGAGCTTGCGGTCCTCGGTGACGTAGACGATGCCGTCCTTCACCGCCGGGCGCGGCACGCGGTAGCGCACCGGCTCGCCGAACAGCTTTACCTCCCCGCCGTGGAAGTAGTTGCGCTTCTGGACTCCGGCGATGACCTTGGCTGTCTCGGTGCGGCCCGAGCCGATCAGGCCGAAGATGCCGGTGATCTGCCCGGCATAGATGGAGAAGCTGTTGTTGCGGACCATCGACCCCATGGAGAGGTTCTGGACGCTCAGCACTTTCTCGCCCGCCTCGCGGTTGACGCGCGGAGCGTTGGAATAGAGCTCGTTCGACAGGCTGCGCCCGACCATGGCGCGGATGATACTGTCGCGGTCGAACTCGCTGGTGTCGCCCGTGACCACCAGCTCGCCGTCGCGCAGGATGGTGATGCGGTCCGAGATCGCCAGCGCCTCCTCAAGCGCATGGCTGATGAACACGATCGAGACGCCACGCTCCTTGAGACGCTTGATGAGCGAGAAGAAGTAGTACTTTTCCTCCGGCGTCAGGGACGCCGTGGGCTCGTCGAAGATGATGACCCGCACGTCCTGGCGGACCGCGCGCGCGATCTCGACCATCTGCTTCTTCGCCGCGCCGAGGGTCGCGACATTGGCCCACGGATCAACGTTGAAGTTCAGCGACTGCAGGAACTGCTGGGCGGCGATATAGAGGCCTCGCAGGCGGTTGAAGAGCTTCTCGTCGCCTAGATAGATGTTCTGCGCGACCGACATGGAGGGAACGAGGCTCGTTTCCTGGAACACCATCGCGATGCCGTTGGCCAGCCCCTCTGACGGCGTCTGGAAGGAGACTTCCTTGCCATCGAGCAGCATCTTGCCACCGGAGCGCTCGGTGACGCCGGCCACGATCTTCATCAGGGTCGACTTGCCGGCGCCGTTCTCGCCAAGCAGCGCATGTATCTCGCCCTTGCGGAGCGTGAAATCGACTTTCTTGACGGCCGTGACCCCACGATAGTCCTTGGTCACGCCCTGCATTTCAAGGATCGGCATTTCGGGGGTCGGCATTTCAGGGGTCGCGGTCATGACTGCACCGCCTTGGCCGCGAGTTTCACCAGCACTCCATCGCCCTTGCTTGCCACGATCGTCTCACCGTTCCAGTCCGCCGCGCCGGTCACGCCGTGCCGCTTGCCGTCCGAGCGGCTGTGGAAGCTTTCGACCGGCTTGAAGTTTTCATCGAGGCGCACGAGCAGTCCGTAGGAGCGCGTCGGGCCCCATGGCTTGTGTATGCCGAGATGCTTGACGCCGCCGCCCTGCAGCGGCTCCTTGAAGGAAAGTCCGGCCCGCAAGGTCGGCGCCATCCAGAAGTCTTCCGGGACCTCGGCGATCATGCGTTCGCGATAGAGCTTCTCGCGCAGCACGAACTCGATCATCTGGCTGCGCGGCGCGAAGACGCAGAGCCAGTAGCCGGTGCCCGACGCCATGCGGACGAGCCTGCCCGGATAGCCGGGAATATCCCACAGGACAGGCTCCCACGCACCATTGGCCCGCTTGCGCACCACACGGTGCCTCCAGGCCTCCGAGACGATGACGTCGCCGCGCGCATCGACCGTGCCGCCCGACGGGAACGCCATGTCGCGCCCCACCTGCTCGGCCTGCCCGAACGACGAGCCGCCCGAGCCCGCAGGCACGCGCCAGACCGAACCGCTGGAGCCCAGCATCATAAGGTCGCGCTTCCAGCCCGACACCGGATTGCGCGAGGAGCCGACGCAGACCAGCAGAGATCCGTCCGCCGCGAAATTGAGCGCGGACGCCGACATCGCCTGTCCCGGAAGCTTGACCGCAACCTCGGCTTCTTCGGCCGCGACGGGCCGAATGAGGATGCCGCCGCTGTCGAGCGCGAGCGCGAGTTGCCCGCCTGCCGAAGCAGCGAGAGCCGAGATGGGAGCGGCGAAGGTCTTCACCAGCCTCGGCGCGGCATCCGTCGCGTCCAGCATCATCAGGTCGGCACCCTGGCTGAAATAGAGCCTGCCATCCACGACCGCCAAATCATCGACGCCGGCGGCTTCCAACAGCGCCGAAGCCTCGTCCAGCCGCGTGTTGGGTCGCAGCGCGCCGTCCATGGAAGGCACCGTGACCGAATATTCGCCGCGACCCCAGACGGCGTCCAGAATGCGTGTCAGGCCCATCACCCACGCCCTCCGAAATAGAGCGAGCGGTCATTGAAGTTCGGGTCCGCGCCCGGCAGCTTGAGCCGCCCCAGCCGGTTGTTGAACACGCCGCCGAGATAGAGATAGCCCTTGTGCTCGCGCATTGACGTAATCATCGGATGCTTCCGGCCCGAGCGGTCCCAAAGCGATTCGAGGATCTCGCCGTTGATGTCGTATTTCACGACGCCGCCGGTGTTGATGTTCGGATAGATCCACTCCTCGAAGGCGACCCGCTGCGCCATGCGGCGACGGAAGCTCGGCATTCGCATGGCAAGATCGAGCGCCGGCGTGCGCATGCCCAGCATGGCCACCCAGAAATGGCCGTCGGACGAACGGCGGATGTTGTCGGGGTAGCCCGGCATGTCGGTGATGACGGCCTCGACCCTGCCCTTCTTCGGCCCGGCGAACCAGTAGCGGCTGATGCGGCCGGCCCATGTCTCGGCGAAGAACAGCGACTCGCCGTCGCCGGTCATGCAGATGCCGTTCGGGAACATGCGCTTGGGCAGGACGGTGCGCGTGACGCCGGTCTTCGGGTCATAGCGCAGGACGCGCCCGTTGCCGCGGCCTTCCATGGAATCGGTCGCCCAGTCGGTCACGTCGTAGCGGATCGTCGCCTCGCTGAAATAGACCGAGCCGTCCGGCGCGAAGTCCATGTCGTCGGCAAAGCGCATGCGGCTGTCGTCGATGATCGAGAAGCGGCTGCGGTTGGTCTCGTCGGCAAGGCGGATGACCTCGCGGTTCGGCATGACCTTGTAGAGGCCCATGCCGCTGATGCAGGCGTAGAGCGCGCCCTCGCCGTCGAAATGCAGGCCGAGCGGCTGACCGCCGATATGGGCGAAGATCTCGTGGCGCGTGTAATCCGGCGCGAAGAACTTGAGGATGTCGCCGTGACGGCTGCCTGTGTAGATGTTGTCGTCCTTGTCGAAGGCGAGGTCTTCGGCGCCGTCGACCTTGTCGAGACCGATCGCCTCGGCCTCGGCGAGCCGGTCGTTTATCTCGTAAGGCGAACCGGAGCCGGGATCGGTGGAGGCCGCGACCGTCGGGGCGAAATATGTCGGGGACACGTAGACGCGCGACAGCAGCTTGTGCCTGTTCTTGACCCAGCGCACATCGGTCGCGACGGCGATCAGCAAGGCCGCGCCGAGCAGCAGTGAATTGTAGCCGCTCGGCATCTGGAGCCGCAGCAGGCTGCTGGTCAGAAGCACGACGATGATCGTGCCCAGAAGCGCCTTTGCAACCGAGCCGCGACCACCGCCCAGCGAGTTGCCGCCGAGCACGGCGGCGGTGAGCACCACCACCTCGAGGCCGGCGCCGGTTTCCGAGCCGGCGCTGTTGAGGCGCGCCGCGTAGAGGATGCCGGCGAAGCTCGCGAAGACTCCCGAGATGACATAGGTCAGGCAGACGGTGCCGCGAACGTTGATGCCGGCATTGTAGGCAGAACGGCGCGAACCACCGACAGCCGTGATGTGCCAGCCCTTGCGCATGCGGGTGAGGTAGATGTGCAGCGCCACCGCGACGACCAGCACCAGGATGAAATTGAACGGAAGACCGAACAGCGTGCCCGCCGCGAACAGGTCCCACACGGTCGATTCCGGCATGAACATCACGACATCGCGTGCATAGTGGAACGTCAGTATCTCGACGATCGCGTCGATGACGATAAGCGTCGCGAGCGTCGTCAGGAAGGCGCGCAGCTTGAGGTAGCCGATGAGCACACCGTTGATGAGCCCGCAGAACGCGCCGACCAGCAGGACGATCGGGATGCCCACCATGACGGGCACCTGTATGTAGTTCAGCAGGAAAAGCGCGAGGAAATTGGCCAGCGCGAAGACCGAGCCGACGCTGAGGTCGATGCCGCCGGCGAGAATGACCAGCGTCATGCCGAGCACCACGAAGGTCAGTTCCCCCATCTGCCGCAGCATGGTGGAGAAGGTGCCGAAGGTGAAGAAATTGTCGATGACCGTGCCGAAGAAGATCAGCAGCAGCCCAAGGATGAAAACCGGAATCGCGTTGTCGATCCAGTTCTTCGAAAGCAGTTCGCCCATGACATGGTCGGGGACCAGCCTGTAGCGCCACTTCGAATACGATTCCGATATTGCCATCTCTTGTCTCTGAACTCGCAATCACGTGAGTGGAGCGCCGGCGGAAGCTGGCCGACGCTCCATGAAGTGGCTCAGTAGCCGCGCTTGATCTCGTCGAGCGACCAGCAGGAGTTCGGGGACAGCGTGTCCTTGGTGAGGTTCTGCGTGGTCAGGTAGATGGCGAACGGCTCGAGCGTCTCGTCGGCCGGGCGCTGCAGGATGACGGCGATCGCGTCGTTGATGTGCTTCGACAGCTCGCGGATGTTATAGGAGACGTAGAAGTCATAGCTGCCGTCGGCGATCTTCTCGCAGGCGGCCTTTTCGCCCGCGCCCTGCGACACCACGAACACCTTGCCGGTCAGGCCGGCTTCGCGCACGGCGGCCGCGAGGCCGGAGTCCTGGCCGTCCCAGAGGCCGAAATAGCCGCACAGGTCAGGCGCCTGGCGCACCACGGTCGAAACCACGGAGTGCGCCTTGCTGGCATCCCAGTCCGCCGCCTGGTCGGAGACCACGATCATCTCGGGATTTGCCGCCATCACGTCGTTGAAGGCCTGCATGCCAATGAAGTTGGTCGGGTTGTTGGGCGTGCCCTGAAGGACGGCGATCTTGCCGTTGCCGCCGTTCTTGGGGCTGCAGACCTCGACCAGCTTGAGCGCATTGGTCTCGGCATTCTTGTACCAGTCGATGCCGACATGGGCGGTCGAGTTGGTCGTGGCCTTGACGTTGACCTGCAGGACGCGCACGCCCGCTTCCATCGCCTGCTTGATCACGCGGGCATAGGCCTGCATGTCGACGTTCTGGATGACGACGAGGTCGGGCTTCTCGCTGATGACCTGCGTGATCGCCTGCACGCCCTGGTCGACGTTCCAGTTGGGGTCGCGGATCTGGAGCTCGAAGCCGTACTGGTCGGCCATGCGCTGCATGCCCGCCGCGAAGCCTGCTGCGATGTCCATGCCGATCGAGATCGGGACGAACACGACCTTCTTGCCCTTGAGGCTCTCGTAGAATTTCGTCGACATGCCGTCGTCGAAGCCGCCGCCCTCGGCCTTCACGGCGGTCATTCCAATGCCGAGCGCGATAGCCGCACTGCCTATGATATTGATAAGCTTCCTCATTAGTCCTCTCCTCCGGAGTTCCTGCGTTTAAATGTCGCCTTGCTGAGATGTCTGCTCGTCGCGCGGATTCAGGAACGTGTCGATGATGATCGCGACGAGCAGGATCAAACCCTTGATAAGGTTTTGAATGGAATAGGAGACGTTCATGATCGTCATTCCGTTGAGGAAAATGCCGATCAGGAGCGTGCCGACGATGACGTTGAAGATGCCGCCCCGGCCGCCGCTCAGGACGATGCCGCCCAGCACGACGACGAGAATGACGTCATAGACCATGGTCGAGTTGACCACGCGCGTGTTCATGGTGCCGACCAGCGTCGCCAGGACCAGCCCGGCGAAAAAGGCGATCGACGCCGATATGACGTATTGCAGCAGGATCATGGGCCGCGTGGGCATGCCGGCGATGCGCGCCTTGAGTGGGTTGTCGCCCATGGAGCGGATGAAGACGCCGGGTTTCGTATAACGCAGGAAGAGGTGCGCGATCAGCGCGACGATCGCAAAGGCGATGACCGGAATGGGAATGCCGAATATGTAGCCGGCCCCGAAATCGCGCGTCCAGGAGGCGCTTTCGGGAATGAAAAGCAGGTCGATGTCGACGAAGGCGACGCGCGTGAAGCCGTAGATGGCGGTCGTCATCGCTAGCGTCGCGAAGATGGCCGGTATCTCGGCATAGGCGACCAGAAAGCCGATGACCAGGCCGATGCAGACGACGAAGATGTAGCCGAGGAGCACCGCCTGCCAGACCGGCGTGCCGTTGCCGAGCATGAAGATGACCCACGCAACCGACATGGCCATGGTCGATATGATGGCAAGATCGATGCCGCGGCCGATGATGGTCACGGCCATGCCGATGGCGAGGATTCCGAGAATGGAAACGCTCTGGACCAGTGACAGCAGGTTGCCGGGATCGAGAAACCCGCGAAGCGTGACGGAAAAGACCACGAACATGAGGGCGGCAATCGCGAGAACGATGCGCTCCTGCGAAAAATAGGCAGCACGGTTACGGCCGACGCTCTCACTGGTTGCCGTTTGCATAGTCGCTATTCCTCCCAACTCCCCCGGTGCCGGCAAGGCGGCTAGATCACCGCCGCCCGCTCCGAATAGAGTTCGTTCAAAAGCTCTGCCCGGTGTTCGTCAAGCTGCGGCGCGGGCCTTCTGATCGCACCCGGCGTCGCGCTGAGGCGCCCGACGACCGCATGCATGGGCAGGGTGCCCATCTCCGCGTCTTCCATCTCGACGAAAGTGCCCCGCTCCCGCACATGCGGGTCGTTCATCAGGGCAGCGGCATCATAGATCGGCCCGACCGTCACTTCGGCCCGATCGAAATGTTCGAGGTTTTCCTCAAGAGTCCGCCCGAGCATGAACTCGCCGATGATCGCGTCAAGCTCCTCGACATTCTCGACCCGCTTCTCGTTCGTCGAGAAACGCGGGTCCTCGCACAAATCGGCGCGGCCGATCGAGCGGAACAGGCGGTAGGCCATCTCGGGCGTGGAGGCCGACAGCGCGATATGACGTCCGTCGCCGGTGAGGTAGATGTTGCGCGGTGCCGAAAGCGCGGTGCGGTTGCCCGTGCGGGCGGGCACGGAACCGGTGGCCTTGTAGACGGCCTGATCCGCGCCGAGGATGGAGACGATCGGTTCGAGCAGGGATAGATCTATCTCCTGTCCCTTGCCGGAGCCGAGCTCTGCTTCCCGAAGCGCCACGAGAACCGCCGAAGCGCCATAGAGGCCTGCGATGGAATCGGCGAGACCGAGATTAGGCAGCAGCGGCTCGCGATCGGGAAAACCGTTCTTGTGGGCGAAGCCGGACGCGGCCTCCACCAGCGTGCCGAAGCCCGGCTTGTCGCGATAGGGTCCGGTCTTGCCCCAGCCGCTGATGCGCGTGACCACCAGCCCCGGCTGCAATCGGTGCAATTCCTTCAGATCGAAGCCGAGCCTGTCGAGGACGCCCGGACGGAAATTCTCGACGAGGATATGTGAGCTGGCGACCAGCCGACGGAAGATGTCGCGATCTTCCTCGGCCTTGAGGTTGAGGACGATGCTGCGCTTGTTGCGCCCATAGACCTTCCACTGCACCGCAAGGCCGTTGAGCTTCCAGGCTCGCAGGGAATCGCCTTCCGGCGGCTCGACCTTGACGACATCGGCGCCGAGATCGGCAAGGACATGCGTCAGCATGTTGCCTGCGACGAGCCGGGACAGGTCAAGCACGCGCACGCCATCCAGCGGGCACTTCTTGTCCACAGCATAAGCCTGCGCCACCAACTATCCTCCCAATATGCTGAATCGGGTGATACGGCAGGCGGCGGAACATCAGGAAATAGCATCTGCCGACTGGGCTATTGCGAAAAGCTTTCGCGAAATACGAGCTTCCATATGAAGAATGCCCCGCAGTGGACAAGCAAAGGCCGCCGCGAGCAGTATGCCGGCCGTTTCAGCATGAAGGTTCAAGCAAAGGTCATCCCGGCATGTTTCCATCGAGCGTCCAGGTCACCGAAGTCGGCACGCGCGACGGACTGCAATCCGAAAAGCAGTTCGTGCCGACCGAGCGGAAGATCGCGTTCATCAGGGGCTTCGCGGCGGCGGGGTTGCGCCGCATAGAAGCCACCTCCTTCGTCTCGCCACGCGCCGTGCCGCAGCTCGCCGACGCCTCCGAGGTCGTGGGAGCTGTTCGCGATCTGGGGCCGACGATCACCGCGCTGGTGCCGAACGCCAAGGGTGCGGAGCGCGCAGTCGCGGCGGGGGTCGACGAGATGATGCTGTTCATCTCGGCATCCGAGAGCCACAGCAATACGAACCTGAACATGCCCATCGACCAGGCCATCGCGGCGGCGACGCCCGTCGCCGACATAGCGCGCAGGGAAGGAAAGGTCTTGCGCGCCGCGATAGCCGTGGCGTTCGGCTGCCCGTTCGAGGGCGACGTACCGACGGCGACCGTCAGCCGCATCGCCGGGCGGCTCAAGGCACTCGGCATCAACTCGCTGACGCTGGGCGACACGACCGGCATGGCCTCGCCGCGCCATGTCGAGGCGCTGTGCGGACGGCTTCTTGAAGATCATCCGGACGTCGAACTGACGCTGCATTTCCACAACACGCGCGGCCTCGGGCTGGTGAACGTGCTGACCGGCCTGCGGCTCGGCATCGACAAATACGAATCGGCGGCGGCGGGGCTCGGCGGATGCCCCTTCGCGGCGGGCGCGACGGGCAACATCTGCACGGAGGACCTCGTCTACATGCTGTCGGAACTGGGCATCGAGACCGGCGTCGACCTCGACGCCATGACAGAGGTCGCGCTGGAAATGGAGCGGTGCCTCGGCCGCCCCCTGCCCGGCCAGCTCATGCGCGCGGGACCGCGTTCGCGCCTTCACCCGATGGATTCGGTGCGCCGCGCCGTGGGATAAGCATCGCCGGCCGCGCCTCACGCGGCCTTGCGTGCATCCTCGATCAGAAGGTCGGCGGCCTTTTCCCCGATCATGATGGTCGGCGCATTCGTGTTGCCGGTGGTCAGGTAGGGCATGATGGCCGAATCGGCGACCCTCAGCCCCTCGACGCCCCTCACCCTGAGGCGCGGATCGACCACGGCGGCGTCATCGACGCCCATCTTGCAGGTGCCGACCGGGTGATACAGTGAGGAACCCTCGCGGCGGACGAATTCCTCCACCTGCGCATCGTCGGCCACCGCAGGGCCGGGACGCGTCTCGGCAACCACGTAGGGCGCGAGGGTCGGCGCCGAGAATATCCGGCGCGCATGCGCGAGGCCCGCCGACATGATGCGCAGATCGTCGCGATCGCTTGCGTAGCCGTAGCGGATCTTCGGACGCCCCAGCGGGTCGGCACTGTCGATGAGCACGGAGCCCCGGCTGCCTGGCCGCGTCGGGCAGACGGCGACCGTCATTCCCGGACCGTCCTCTAGCACGAGCGCCTTGCCGAAGACATAGCTGGCGGGCGTGAAGAGAAGCTGGATGTCCGGGCTCTCCAGCCCTTCGCGGCTGTGGCAGAAGACCATGGCGCTGGTGACGCCGAACGTCAGCGCGCCCTTGCCGGTCAGTCCGTATTTCAGGACTTCGCGGGCAAGCCGCCAACCGCGCGCAAGCTCGTTGATGGTGGTGAGGTCGCGCAGACGCGAAACGAGACGCACTGTCAGATGGTCGGACAGGTTGCGCCCGACGCCCGGCAGGGCGACGCGCGTCTGGATGCCGACAGACGACAGATGATCGGGATCGCCGATGCCGGCAAGCTGAAGCAGTTGCGGCGAGCCGATCGATCCGGCCGACACGACGACCTCGCGCGAGGCACGGATTTCCTTCTGCCGGCCACCCTGCAGATAGCGCACGCCCACGCATCTGCCGCCTTCTAGGATGAGGTCCGAGGCCGTCGCGTTTGGGATGATCTCCACATTGCGGCGCGCGGCCGGCTGCTGGAGGTAGGTGCGATAGGTCGATCCGCGCAGACGGCCACGGCGGGTCATCTGAGCATAGCCGACACCTTCCTGCCGCTCTCCATTGAGGTCCGGCGTGTAGGCGAAACCCGCTTCCTGCGCGGCCTTGACGAACAGATGGGTGAGCGGAAGGATCGTGCGATAGTCCTCCACCTTCAGCGGGCCGCTCCTGCCGCGATAGTTCGGGTCGCCGCTGCCTTCATAGGTTTCGGAGCGCCTGAAGAGCGGCAAGACGTCCTCGTAGCTCCAGCCGCGACAGCCGAGTTGCGCCCAGCCGTCATAATCGGCCGGATTGCCGCGGACATAGAGCATGCCGTTGATCGAGCTGCTGCCGCCCAGCACCTTGCCGCGTGGCGTGTGGATCTGGCGGCCATAGGTCCCCTCCTCCGGCTCGGACGCGTACATCCAGTTGTATTTCGGGTTGTAGAGGAGGTGCCCGACGCCTGCGGGTATCTGGATCAGCGGGTAGATGTCGCGCCCGCCCGCCTCCAGGAGGCTCACCTTGTAGCCCGCCTCACCAAGTCGCGCCGCGATGACACATCCAGCCGATCCAGCTCCGACGATCACGAAATCCGGTTGCATGACGCTCCTTCCCCCCGTGCGGCTTTTCCGCACGTCCTTCGGCACGGCCCATGAAGGAGGCCGGCCTTTCCGGCCCGGACAACCCGGACCGCACCGACTGAATGGCGATGGGAAATCACACAGACGGTCATGCATGAAATATTGAACATCGCTACGGCTATACGTAAGCGTTATAGCTTGGAAAGCGGACGCCCCCCATGCAACAAGGCGCCGCAAGGAACTGGAATGGAACTCCGCCAACTACGCTATCTCATCTCCATCATCGATTTCGGCAGCTTCTCCAAGGCCAGCGGCCAGCTCAACGTGGCCCAGCCGGCGCTGAGCCAGCAGATCGCCAACCTGGAAAGCGAACTCGAGAAGCCGTTGCTGGTGCGCAGCGCGCGCGGCGTGTCGCCAACCGATGCGGGACTGAGACTCTACCGTCAGGCGCAGATCATCCTCGCCCATGTCGAGCAGGCGAAGTCGGACGTTCGCATGTCCGAATTCGCCGAGCAGTTCGTCGGACAGGTGTCGGTCGGTCTGCCCACCTCGACGGCCACCATGGTCGCGCTGCCCTACATCCAGCGCATGCGCAGCAATTTTCCCGGCATACAGCTGAGAATCGTCGAGGCCCTGTCGGGCCATCTCATCGAGATGCTGCTGAACAACCGTATCGACCTCGCAATCCAGTTCCGCAGCGAGCCGGCAGCCGGCCTCCAGGTCGAACCGTTGCTGGTGGAGGAACTGTTCTGGGTGTCCTCCGAAGCGGAGACGAAGGGGCAGCCCATTACCCTCACCGAGATCTCCAGCCGCCCCGTGACGCTGCCGGGCAAGCCGCACGCCATGCGCGCCGTCATCGACCAGGCCTGCCAGGAACAGGGTATCGAGCTCAACATCGTGGCCGATGTCGATTCGCTTCCAGCCCTGCGCGGCATCGCAGCGAGCGGATTTGCCGGCATTATCCTGCCGCAGTCTGCGCTCGCCGAATCCACGGGTTATGGCGAGATGTTCAGCCGCCCCATCATCGCGCCGAAGCTGTCGCGGCCGCTGTCGCTGTGCCGCTCCGAGGGCGCCCCGCGCAGCCGCGCCATGCAGGCCGCCGGCGAGGTGCTGCGCTTCCTCGTCAAGGACCTCGTCGAGGTCGGCACATGGAAGGGCGCCGACCTCGATCCATCGCTCATCTCGCGCAAACCCGACGCGACCCTTGCCCCGAAGGCGAAACGCAGGACGAGCGTCCGGACTTCCGTCAAGGGTTGACGGAACGACCCGGCTCAGATCACGCCGTTCGCCCGCAGCGCCGACAGGCGGTCGTCGCCATAGCCGATCTCTCGCAAGACCGTTTCCGTGTGCTCGCCGAGCGCCGGTGGAGGCAGGCCCAGTGCGGACTCGCCACCATCGAAGACGATCGGCGAAGCCAGGATGGCAACCGGCCGCCCGTCGAACGGCGTCTCGATGGCAATGTTCTGGCTCCTTACCTGCGGATCGTCAAAGGCCTCGCCTATCCCGTAGACGGGCCCGCAGGGAACGCCGGCCTTGTTCAGGACATCGATCCAATGGGCCGAGGGCCGCGTCCTGGTCCGTTCCTCGATGATCGCATTGATCTCGGCGCGATGCGTCACCCGCATCGCATTGGTCGCAAAGGCGGGCACCTGCAGAACTTCCACAAGATCGAGCGCCTTCACGAACTTTCCGTAAACCGCATCGTTGGACGGCGCGACGGCGATCTCGCCATCGCTGGTCGCGTACAGGCCGTAGGGTGCGACCAGCGCGTGATCGTTGCCGGTGCGTGGCGCAACCTCCCCTGAATTCAGATAGTTGGTGGCGTGGAAGGAAAGCATGCTCATCAAGCTCGCGAGCATGCTCACGGACAGGGTCGCCCCCTCCGTGCGTCGTTCGCGGCCGTTGAGCGCGGCGGCAATTCCGAGCGCGGCATAGAGGCCGCAGACGAGATCGGCGATCGGCACGCCGCTGCGCATGGGTGGCTCGTCCGCCCGGCCGTTGCAACTCATGAAGCCGCTCATCGCCTGCACGATGAAATCGAAGGCAGGCCGGTCGGCATATGGCCCCGAAACGCCAAAGCCGTTGATGTTGCAATGAATGAGCGACGGATTGATCTGCCTCAGCCGCTCAGGGCCAAAGCCCATCCTGCCGAGCACGTCGGGACGGAAATTCTCCAGAAGCACGTCCGCGCCGGCCAGCAGGTCGGCCAGCACAGCCTTGCCTTCGGGCGCGTAGAGGTCGATGGCGATGGAACGCTTGTTGCGGTTGTAGTTGGCGAAATAGCTGCTCATCGGGCCGACCATCACGCCCTGCTCGCGCACGGGATCGCCCTGCTCCTTCGGCTCGACCTTGATTACGTCCGCGCCGAGGTCGGCCAGCAGGACCGAGCAGAACGGCCCCGAAATCACCCGCGTCAGATCGACGACACGAACTCCACGCAAAGACAATGCACGGCTCCCCTGGACAGATTCATCTTTGGCAGGATCGAAACAGCAGCACACGCGTCCGGCAAGGAATAGTCCGTTACTTTCGAGCTTCCGGAATGAGATGACGCCGACGAGATGACCATCCGGCCAGGATAGCGAAATCCTATGACCACTTACCCGCTTCGTATTTCGCCGTTCGGCCGCGAGAGACTAAAGTGCGGCCCTGCATCGCATATCGGGAGGAATCGCATGTCAGTTGAAGCCAGATCGATGGAGGAATCACGCGCGCCGGCTGCACATGCAAACTTCATCGGCGGCAGGCAGCGCCCGGCGGCAGACGGGCGCAGCATCGACGTGATCTGCCCCTCCGACGGACAGGTATTCGCGATGATCGCGCGCAGCGGCAGCGCCGATGTCGACGCCGCCGTGCAGGCTGCGCGCAAGGCGTTCGACAGCGGAACATGGCCGCGAGCTTCCGCGACTGATCGCGGCCGGGTGCTGGCGAAGCTGTCGGAGTTGATCCTGCGCGAGCGCGAGAGCCTTGCGCAGCTGGAAGCCCGCGACGTCGGCAAGATCTATCGCTCGACCTATTCCGACGTGACCGTGCTGGCCCGCTATTTCGAGTTCTACGCCGGCGCGGCCGACAAGATCGGCGGCGATGTCATCCCGCTGCCGACCGGCTTCACCGCCTTCACGATCCGCGAGCCGCTGGGCGTGGTCGCAGGCATACTGCCGTGGAACTCGCCTACCCAGATGTTCGGCCGCGTCGTCAGCCCAGCGCTGGCGATGGGCAACACGGTCGTGCTGAAACCCGCCGAAGATGCATGCCTGACCGTGCTTCGCCTTGCGGAACTGGCCGTGGAAGCAGGATTGCCCGAAGGCGTTCTCAACGTGGTCACCGGCTATGGCCATGAGGCGGGCGCGGCGCTGTCGGCGCATCCGGCGATCGACTTCATCAGCTTCACGGGTTCGCCGGAGGTCGGCGCGCTGGTCCAACAGGCGGCAGCGGCCAACCATGTCGGCGTGACGCTGGAACTTGGCGGAAAGTCGCCGCACATCCTGTTCGACGACGCGGACTTCGCGGCGGCGCTTCCGGTCATCACCAACTCGATCATCGTCAATTCCGGACAGACCTGCGTGGCCGGCAGCCGCCTGCTCGTGCAGGCCAGCGCCATCGACGAGGTGGCCGAGCTCTTCGGCAACCACTTCCGCAACCTGTCGGTCGGGCCGCACGATGTCGAATGCGATCTCGGCCCGCTCATCAACGCCAAGCAGCACAACCGCGTGAACACGATGCTGTCGACGGCGCTCGGCGAGGGCGTGCCGGTGATCGCGGAAGGAACGCTGGCGCCCGGCAGCTCGCAGAGCGGCTATTTCGTGCGCCCGACGCTCCTCGGCCCCGTGCCGCGCGACAACACGATCGCCCGGCGCGAGGTCTTCGGCCCGGTGCTCTCGCTTCTGCCGTTCAGCGACGAGGCAGACGGGATCGCACTCGCGAACGACACGCCGTTCGGCCTCGCATCCGCCGTCTGGACGAAAGACGTGAGCCGGGCGATGCGCGCCGCGCGGCAGATCCGCTCGGGCCAGGTCTATATCAACGGCTATGGCGCGGGCGGCGGCGTCGAGCTCCCGTTCGGCGGCTTCAAGAAATCCGGCCATGGCCGTGAGAAGGGTTTCGAGGCGCTTTACGATATGTCAGCCACCAAGACCATCGTGTTCAACCACGGTTAGGTCTTTCGCGGCATAGTGCCCAAAGCCGTTGAAACAGCATCAAACGA
>WPCJ01214924.1_pt1 | contig 32589 bp, 40 predicted proteins | sample 5399831 | NCBI WGS metagenome assembly WPCJ01 (sample SAMN12869470, study PRJNA574797) | sludge metagenome | isolation source: wastewater treatment of pH10 | place: China:Beijing | collected 2019-05-20 | reverse complement strand
TGCTGGCGTTGCACAGGCCGCCGGCAGCGCCGTCACCGCGCCGTTGCGCCAGGCGGCAGCGTCTCTCGAGTCGGGTTTCTCGGATGGTAGCAAGGCTGCGTTTGCGGCAACCGGAGGGTCGTCGACGGCTGGAACCATCGGTGATGTTGCGTCCTCGACCGGCGACGCCGGGCAGACGCCTGCCGCGACCCGCGACGATGCGCCCGACTGGGCCAGGCGCATGAAACGCGTCCAGGCGATCAGCCATGGTGCCAGCGCGGCAGCCCATGCCCTGCGCTCCGGCGACAGCCACAGTTCCGGTTCCTCGGTCAACCTTTCCGAAAGCGAACGTTCATGAACCCTTTCAAGCGACCCGCCGCGCATTACGGCAAGACACCCACGCCCGTGACCCCCTATCAGAAGGCCGCCCAGGTCTGGGATGAGCGCATCGGTTCGGCCCGCGTCCAGGCCCGCAACTGGCGCTACATGGCCTTTGGATCGCTTGTCCTGTCGATGGGCTTTGCAACCGCGCTGCTCTGGCAGTCTGCGCGGGGGACGGTCGTGCCCTGGGTGATCGAGGTCGATCGCCTGGGCGAAGCGCAGGCCGTTGCCCCCGCCGTCGCCGGCTATCAGCCGACCGATCCGCAGATTGCCTGGCATCTGGCCCGCTTTATCGAACAGATCCGCTCGGTTCCTGCCGATCCGATCATCGTGCGCCAGAACTGGTTGCGCGCCTATGAATGGACGACCGATCGCGGCGCTGGCGCCTTGAACGACTATGCCCGCACCAATGATCCCTTCGCGCGGATCGGAAAGCAGCAGGTGTCCGTCGAGGTGTCGAGCGTCATCAGAGCTTCGCCGGATTCGTTCCGCGTGGCCTGGGTCGAGCGCCAGTATGAAAACGGCAAGCTGGCCGTGACACAGCACTGGACCGCGATCCTGACGATCGCGCTGCAGCCGCCGCGCGATGGCGAGCAATTGAAGGCAAATCCGCTCGGCATCTATGTCAACGCCATAAGCTGGTCACGGGAGATTGCGCAATGATGACGCTCGCCATTAGGGCCGCCAGCAGGAAATCGGCGCGGTCTTGCGACCAGTTTGCGTGGCTGTTGCTCTCAGCCGCTGTTCTGGCAGGCTGCGCCGCAAGGCCGACGCGGGAATTATTCAGCTATGATGCGTCCGTGCCGCCATTGCCGCCGATTGCTGCCGTGCTGCATGAAAAGGCGCCCAAACCGCTGCTCGTCCCGCCGGCATGGCGGCCTTCGCGTGGCGGAGCTCCAGCCAGTTCGGCGATCGGCCGTGTCGAGAGCGCCAATGCAGCGGCACGTGTCGAGCCGCGGCGCGAAGGCTATTTCAACGCCATCCAGATCTATCCGTGGAGCGAGGGCGCCCTCTATCAGGTCTATGCCGCACCAGGCCAGATCACCACGATTGCGCTCGAACCGGGCGAAACGCTGAGCGATCCTGGTCCGATCGCCGCGGGCGACACCGCCCGCTGGATCATCGGCGATACCACAAGCGGATCGGGCGACGGCCGCAGGGTGCATGTCCTGGTGAAACCATCGCGGCCGGGGATCTCGACCAATCTGGTCATCGCCACCGATCGGCGCACTTACCTGATCGAGCTGCGTTCGGGTGAAAAACCATATATGCCCTCGGTGGCTTGGAACTACCCGTCGCTGCCGGCATCGCGGCGATCGGACACTGCTGCGTCCCCCGTCATCCCCGGGCCGGCGGCGCGCAATTATCGCTATGGCCTGGCCGGCGATGCGCCGCCCTGGCGGCCGGTCGCGGTCTATGACGATGGCCGCCGCGTCTATGTCGAATTTCCGCGTGGCATCGTCCAGGGCGAGATGCCGCCGCTGTTCGTGAGCGGGCCGGACGGCGAGGCCGAAATCGTCAACACTCGCATCCATCGCAATGTCCTCATCGTAGACCGCCTGTTTGGAGAGGCGGAGTTGCGTCTGGGCAGCGGCGAGCGCCAGCAGGTCGTCAGGATCGTCCGGAATGGCAAAAGGGGAGCGATATGAGCGGGGACGAATTCACGGCGCCGATGCGGCTTCGCGCCGAGCCACCGCGTGTTACGCGCCTGTCGCGGAAATTCATGCTCGGGCTCGCAACCGCGGCTTCCCTGGGCATCGGCATTGCGCTGATCTACGCCTTCCAGGCACGCAAGGGCGCCACCGACAGCGAAGAGCTCTATTCCACATCCAATCGGCCGACAGCCGATGGTCTTGCGACATTGCCGCGCGACTATACGGGACCAATCCTTGGGCCTGCCTTGCCGGGCGATCTCGGGCGGCCGATCCTCGAGGCCCAGAACCGTGGTCAGCCGGTGATTGCCCCGGCCATGATGGCGCCATCCGTCGACGAGGCGGAGCAGCGGCGGCGCGCCGAGGAAGAAGCAGCGCGCACAAGCAGGGTGTTCTTCCAGACCGAGGCGCGATCCGGCGCGTCGATGCCCTCTGGCGGGGCTCCAGGTTTGCCGGGCAGTCTCGGGGTCGAGGGACAACCGGGTGGAACCGGCGCGAAGGACCGGCAACAAGCGTTTCTCGATGCCGACGTGTCGCGTCGCGTCGTTGCGGCGGACCGGGTGATGGCTCCGCTTTCGCCTTTCGTGTTGCAGGCGGGTGCGGTGATCCCTGCCGCGCTCGTCACCGGCATCCGTTCCGACCTGCCCGGGCAGATCGTCGCGCAGGTGACCCAGAACGTCTATGACAGTCCCACCGGCCGGTCGCTCCTGGTGCCGCAGGGGACCCGCATCATCGGCCAGTACGACAATGGCATCGGGTTGGGCCAGCGCCGCGTGCTTCTGGTGTGGAACCGCCTGATCTTCCCCAACGGGCGTTCGATCGTGCTGGAGCGCCAACCAGGTGCCGATGCGCAGGGCTATTCCGGACTTGAAGATGGCGTCGACAACCATTGGTGGGACCTCATCAAGGCCGCGGGGCTTTCGACCTTGCTCGGGGTCGGGGCCGAGCTTGCAAGCGACGACAACGACCGCCTGATCCGGGCGATCCGCGACGGTGCCCAGGACACCATCAATCAGGCTGGCCAGCAGATCATCCAGCGCCAGCTGCAGGTGCCACCGACGCTGACGGTACGTCCAGGATTTCCAGTCCGCGTCATCGTCACGCGCGACCTCATCCTTGAACCCTACGGAAGCTGACCATGGCAAAGCTGAAACTCGGGGCCCTGGCCGATGACAAGCCCGTAAAGCTCACCGTCGAATTGCCCGCCGCGCTGTATCGTGACCTCGCGGCCTACGCCGATCTCCTTGCCATGGAAACCAGGCAATCGCCCCCCGAACCCGTCCGCCTCATTGTCGCGATGCTTGAGCGGTTCATGGCCACGGACAGGGGCTTTGCAAAAGCCAGACGCGCAGTACCGGCAACGATGCCGGACTAGACATGTCAGGTTTGTCGCAGCTTCGGATTCACCCGCCTCTTTGCCGTGGCCACAAAGCGCAACAGTGCGCGCTTGGGATTGGATTCCAACCACACCGCGTTGACCTGCGCGACGCTTGCCGGGCCGTGGAGAGATTTCCAGACCGTGAAATCAGGCGCGATCGAACAGGCGCTTTCCTCGGCCAAGGCGATGCCATGGCCCAGCTGTACCTTCAGGACGAGCGTTGCATCGCTGCCGCTGCACGGGTGGAGCGACGGCGCCTTGTCAACGCCAGCGGCCGCCAGCAGAGAGCACAGCTGGGCGTGTTGTGGTGGCGAGACCAACAAGCGTTCGCGCGCCAGATCCGCCCAGCTCACAGATGGTGTTCGGCCAAGCGGATGACTGGCTGACAGCAGGACACACAGCCGCTCACGCTCGAAAGCTCCAGTCGCGCAAGTGCCGTCGGACGTGACGGCGGAGGTGAAGACAATGTCGATCTGCCGTCGGCGCAGCGCCGACATTGCCGGCTCTTGCTGGATGTCCTCGATGTTCACGGCCACATCGGGATAGAGGTCGCCGAAGCGGCGGATCGTGGCTGTCAGGAATTTGCGCCCGGCGAGCGTGGACAATCCGATCCGCAACGTCCTGATGTCACCTTTGGGCATGGGCTCTGCGGTCAGCACGTCTCGCAATCCCTCATAGTGACCGCGCGCCGCCGCGACCCATGCCTGGCCAGCTTGGGTGAGATGGACACCATGCACGTGACGATGAAAAAGCTTGACGTCAAGATGCTGTTCGAGCGCCACGATGTTGCGGCTTACGCTGGACTCTCTTACCCGCAGGACCTTCGCGGCCTGCCGCAGACTGCCATGGTCGGCCGCCGTGAAAACACAGTCGAGGCGGCGCAGGGCGTTGCTCATGTGGTGCACCGCTCCAGATCCTAACGCACCTGTTCGGTTGCAACGTCGTCAGCGGGATCACGCGGCAGCGTGGTGTCGTAGACATATTCGTGCGGAATGGCAGGCTCTTCCATCTGGCGCAGATAACGATCCAGGTTATCCTTCGCATTGCTCGCGGCAAGGCTGTAGAAATTCCCGCTGTTCCACGTCATCGCGCAGTATCTGAACTGCGAGCGGATCGCATGCGACATCTGCGCCAGCGACACTTCGTTGTTGAACATGGTGTCGAGCACCAGGGATTTTTTCCGTTCGATTTCGTCCGGCTGGAAGTAGCGCGCCTTGAAGCCATGATCTTTCTGGTTTTCGCGCCGCACGTATTCGTCCACGTCCTGCGTGCGGAACTTCTCCACAAAGACGAAGATGCCGTCGTCCTTCAGGTGCTGACCGACATATTCGATCTGTTTCGCCCTGTTCGGGGAGTACATCTGGAAGGTGGTGTCTTCCAGGATGAGATCAAACCCGTCTGCGAATTTGGTCAGGCGCGGGGCTCCCTGCAGCACATCCTTGGTAAGCCGGTGGAAGGGACCGACAAAGAACTCGGCATGGGGTGGCTCGCCATAAGCGAGGAAACACTCATGGTTCTCCCGATTCGGGCTGCATGAGAGCGTTTCGATGTGCCCACCGGCGAGTTCCGATAAGGTCCTGGCCATTGTTCCTTCTGCCGTTCCAAGGCTGTAGAGGGTGAGCGGGACGGAGCGTTGAAGCGCGTATTTCAAGACCGCATGCGCCATCCGGCACTCCTCTTCCAGCCTGTAGGGAATGCTGCTGTGATAATGCTGATCGAAATGGCCTTGCCGTGTCGCATGCAGGGCAACCAGCGTGCGAAGCAGATCCTCACGCGGAAGCAGGCGGGTGTCAGCCATCGGCTTTCGGACAGGCTTTCCACTCCTGCCTGCTGCGGTCGAGCCGAAGAAGCCACTCAGTTCGTTGATGCGTGGGCCGCGATCGCACTCGGCCAGGAAGTCGTCGAGACCTCGCATTCCAACTCGCCTCCTCGCAACCGATAGAGCGGTGAGATGCCGAAAGCCCGACCGGAAGAACCTTCAAGAAACCTGGAGCCGTTGAGTATTTCGGCTCGGTCAAGCAATGGCTGAGGCTGCTGGTAGACCTGGAAAATAGAAATCGCTTTCCTGTAATTGCAGGCTTTTCGAAAAGGTCACATGTTCCGCCCACCCTGAGTTATTTTTTAGTTGTCGAATAACCCAGAGTTCTCCACATCTCCCTGCACTGCGATTTCTACGCAAGCGGGAGAGCTTTCTTGTGGGCGAAATAGTTTGCCTTGATCCGCGACTTATCAGGCGATCCCGCCAACGCAGTTTCGTCCATCATTTCGAGGATTGGGGCAGGGTGCGCGCCGACCTCATCAAGCGGACGGGGCTTGAGCGGCAGGAAACAAGTCTTGCCCGCTCAAGCCATGTTTTCATTGTCAACCTGCAAGGTGCGGTGTCACATGGCGAGGATGTCGTTGATGGCCGACGGCTGCCGTTCGCGCCTCGGCGCGCTGGGTCGTTGATCTACGTTCCACCAGGCAGTGAGTGGCTCGGGTGGGACGAAGGCGAAGCAACGGCGGCCTATCTTCTGGTTTCGGTTCAACAAGATCTCGCGGTCGATGTGTTTGCCGAAAAAATGCGGCATCGCCTGCCCAATCCACGGCCCGCCATCGGTTTCAGAAACAGTGCCGTTGAAATGGCCTTGCAACGCATCGCGATGGAGGTCACCCATCCTGATCCGCTCAGTGTGACAATGGTCGAAAGCCAGGCCATGCAGCTTATCGTGCAGATGGCCCGGATGAACGGTTTCCCGCATAACCCTGCCAAGGGTGGCCTCTCTTCCTTCGATCTCAAGCATACACTTGAGATGATCGACACATCGAACAGGACGCCAACACTGGCAGAACTGGCCAATGCCGTTGGGCTAAGCCGCTTCCATTTCTGGCGCGCCTTCAAGCAATCGACCGGGATGACGCCATACGCTTTCATGGCAAAGCGCCGTCTGGAAAAGTCATCGGAAATGCTGCGAACGACCACCTTGTCAGCGACGCAGATCGCACTGGAGTGCAACTTCGGAAGCTCGAGCCATTTCACGACCGCATTCAAGCGGGCGTTTGGCGTGACGCCGACAGAGTTTCGAAATCTCTGCCAGACCTAGCGTTGCACGGGCGCTTTTCAGCAAGTTCCGGCAAATCGGAATGGCTCGTGGAAGCGACGCCCGCCCCAGTTGTGCCACCACTGGGGCAACTGGGGGCAAACATGTCGATCAGGAGCCAGTGCCGACCGGCTGGGAAGTCGATCGGCCATCTGTCAGGTCCGTCGCGGTACGGCCTGCTCTTCAGCGCAGCGTTGGGCGCATTCGGCCGCAACGGCTATTTTCTCACGGCATCCTGGATATTGGCTGAACGCGGCTACGGCAGTGCGGGCGTCGCGATTTTTCTTGCGATCGTCAGCGCGACGGAGTTCATCCTCAGTCCCGTGGCCGGCTGGCTGGCCGATCGCTTCGACAGGCGTCGGTTGCAGGCGGTGGCAGACCTTGGACGTTTCATTGTAAGCTTGGCAACAGCGTCTGCGCTCTCGAACGTCGCTGCTCTGCCGGCGATCTGCATGTCCGCAGTGTTGTTTTCCTTCTGCGACCGCGTCGCACTAACCGCCAGCCAGTCGATGATACCGGCAATTGTCGCCGACCGTGACAGCGCAATCTGGAATTCGATCGTCGTCCTTGTCATGCAGACTGGCAATTTCGGCGCGGCGCTTCTTATCGGAATGCTGCTAAGCGGGCATGCTTCGGCCGTGCCCTTCGCCGTGCTCGCCGCCTCCTTTCTGTTCGCCGCAATCATGGTGGCCTCCACGAACACGTCGACTGCGTCGCGCGGTTGTCGCCCACAGCTGCCAACGGTCCTGGAGGTCAAACCAGGCTTCCGACAACTGGTCGTCGCCTACGCGTTTTTCTACGCAAGTGCCGTGCTTTTCAGCGTGCTGGGATCGAGCTTCGTTTTCGCCGAGCTGAAAGGCACTGCATCGGATTTCGGCGTGCTTGAGGCGGCATGGTCGATCGGTTCGTTGCTGGGAGCCGTCTCCCTGGCGGCGGTCCGACCAAGGATCAGCGCCGACAGGCAACATCTGTGGCTATTGGGCACGATCGCGCTGATGTTCATCACATTGCGGCATTCGCACGCGCCGTGGACGACACTTCTTTTTGCATCCGTCGGTTTCCTCTACAATCTGGGACGTGTGAGCGTTGAAGTCGCGTTTCAGTCGCGTGTCGCCGCTGCTTCACTCGGCAGGGCGAAAGGCGTGATGCACAGTGTCGCCGTGGCGCTGAGCCTCATGGTCTTCGCAGTCGTTGCCGCGGTGGGAGATCGAGCCGTTCCTTCGACGATTTTCTTCGGCTTCGGCCTGATTATGCTCATCGGTATTTCCGTGTTGACCGTCTTCCATCGACAACCGCAAGAGAAGGGCAAATCGTGAGGTGGACAGCCTAGCAAACGACATCGAGAAAAAAGCGGCGATCGTCAGAACGCTGGCCGCGCTCTATCCGTGGATGAAGCCGTTTTATCCGCGCCCGCTTCGGGACTATGCGTCTCGCCTCTATGCTGCTCCGGCCACGACGCCCTCGCCAGAATGTCGGACCATGGCCCTGCACAAGCTGCTTGCCGCCATGAAAAAGGCCGCGATCCGAGCCGGGCTGCCGGCCGAAACTGCGGCGGATATCTGCAGGGACTTCAACGAGCGTCGTGTGCTGCAGACCGGGCCGCATCTCCTCCTCCTTCTCGAACCCGAGGCCTTTTACACGCACGCCTTCAGCCTCTTGGGGCTGTCCGCCCATGATTGCTCGAGCTATGTCTCCTACGCGGTTTCGACGATGAGCCTGGTGGAACGAGCGCGTAAAGGACCGGGCTGGCTGACCGTCGATGGCAAGACCATCAATGTCTTTGGTCTCAGTCGAAGTCGCATGATCGGCTACAGCCTGCTCACGGGGAACGGACCTTACCGCTTCGAACTGGCGTCCATGGACGACGGCGAGCAGGGCGACGCGCTGCTCTATCTGCGCAGCCTCCTGCCAGAAGCGCAGTTCGAGCGACCCGCTCAGGCCATCAAGACGGCGAACGTTTCGTTATGGCCGCGGCTGTTTGGAGATCGTTTCACTTTCCTGCAACTCGACGATGAAGACGGTGCCGACCTGGTGGCGGATCACCTTTCGGAGCGTTCTTCCTGGCTGCGCAGGCAACTGGTGGAAAGTCCCAAGATGGCATCGAGCATTTTGGAGATCATGGACCATTTGGCCGTAGGTCCTTGGGCCGGCTGGTTCACCCGTGGTACCGATTTTTTCTGGGCGTATGAAAATGGCAAACGTCTGCCCCTTCGTTTGGTAGGACGTGACCTGGTTCACCAGGATACGGGTGCAAGGGTGGTGCCCTTCGAGCCGGCCGAACTCGTCGAGAAGCTGCTGAACCGCAGTCTCGTCCCGAACATGTTCCTTGCTTTCCTGGTGTTGGCGATCCTGCCTGGCGTGCGGGTGCTCGGCGGGAGCCATCAGCCCATTTACTATCCTCTGATGCGCTATGTGGTGGTGCGTGCGATCGATGTTCTTGGCGTCGATGCGGAACTTCGAAAAGCCATGGAGTTAGACGATCTGCCGGGAGCGTGGGGACACCGCGTCCTCGACGACAGCACCTCTCCCGGCGAACTGCTTGGTCATGGAGGCTCGCGGAAAAGAGACGCCCTGATCGGCAAGTGCGGCGATCTCGCCTTGATCGACGCGTGCGGGGCGATGAACAGCTTCACGCAGGATGAAGCCTGGTCAAAGTTGGCGACGCAATTGGACAGGGGCGTTGTTTCGGCAACCGATCCTGAGTGGGCGCTCGCCTGACGGGTGACCAGCGACTGTCGCGCCTTACCTGTCCCGGTTCCCGGATGTGCACCGAACACATGGAAACGAGGAAATCACGCGGTGATCTTGCCGGCCCAGGCACGTATATCGCTGGCGAAGGCGTCAGGCTGTTCAGTCGGGGGAAAGTGGCCGCCACGGGAGTGCTCGCCCCAATGCATCAGATTGCACGCGCGCTCGACAAGAGAGCGTGGCGGGGCTGGATGTCGCGGGTCAGGCCAGCAGGCATAGCCCGTTGGTACCTCGATCCGCCGTCCTTTCGGCAACACCCTGCTGTTTGCTTTTTCCGATGCGGTGTAGAGCCAAGTCGATGTCACGAACGTGTCGGTCATCACATAGATCATGACGCTGGTCAGCAACCTGTCGCGACTGAAGGTCTCAAGCAGCGGTTGCCCGTGCAGATCGGCCCAGTCGTGGAACCGCTCGAGTATCCACGCGGCCTGGGCTACCGGCTGGCCGTGCATTGCATAAGCCAGCGACTGCACCCGTGTTGCTTGAAGGTGCGAATACGCGCCGAGCTGCTTATCGCGATCGGCATAAAGCTAAAACCAGCGTCGTTCTGTTTGGTCGACAGGGGCGTCCTCGGGAACGGTTCCGAGATAATCAATATGCAGTCCGCGAAGCGACTGGGCATGGTCCAGCGCTATCCATGCACCGATCAGCACGCCCCAGTCGGTCCCATGGACGAGGTAACGGTCATATCCCAAAACCTCGCGCATCAGGCGATCGAACAAGGTTCCGATGCGTGGCGGAGCCATCAGGTGTCTGGGTCTCCCGGAAAAGCCGTATCCCGGTAGCGATGGGATGATGACGTCGAACGCATCGTCAGCGTGGCCGCCATTGCGAGACGGAAAAGCCAGCGCCTCGACTGCAGGCCAGAACTCATAGGTCGAGCCCGGCCAGCCATGGATGAGCAGGAGGGGGCGCTTGCCATCAGCCTCGCCCCTGACGTGAACGAAGTGGAGTGTCTGCCCCTCGATTTCCGCCGTGAATTGCGCAAAGCGGTTGAGTTCTCGCACCATGGCTTCGAAATCGAATTCACCCGCCCAATAGGCACAGAGATCGCGGAGCGTTTGGGCATCGCAGCCGTGAGACCAGCCGCTGTCGCCGGGCTGATCGGGGAACCGATACGACCGTACCTGCGCCTTCAACGCATCGGCGGCTTTCTTCGTCCACTCCACTTTGAACGGTTTCATGGCCGGCGGTCCACTTCACGGTGAAAAACGACGGCGCTTTGCATCGATTGATAATGGTGAGTCTGGCTGCTTGTTGCGGGCAGCAAGCTCGATCACGCTGACAGCCATTCATCGGCAGCTTTTGCCGCCGCCAATTCCATTGCGTCGGGCGCGAGGATGCCCGTTTTCCTGGTGAAGGCTTCGAATGCGAGGCGTGCCAGCGGTACACTGGCGCCGGTGAGAGCCGCACGAACCGCGGACAGAGCCTGCTCGTGCGTCGGGCTTCGCGAACCGACCCATTCGTTGAGGATTTCAAAGGCCTCTTCGACGGTTTCCACATCGCGTGGAAATCCAAGGCCGACAAAAATGGAAACGGGTTTCGCGAAAGGCTTCATGGGACTTCCTCGTTTGTGAGCAACACCGAAATTATCCGGCTTGCTGAGAACGAACGATCCGCCAGTTCGTTCAAACGAATTCATCCCTTCGGAGGAAGGAGCCCGTCCCACCCCTGTCAGATTTATTTCACTCATACAGCCCGTTGGCCGTTTAAGGTTAGAAATGGCTCACACACCATCAGATCGAAGCTCGACCCCATGATTTCGTCCTCCTACATGACCGCCCGGCTGGCGACCGTCGCCACGGTGATCGCCGCGATCGTGGTTCTTTATGAGGCAAAGGAGTTGCTGCTCCCGCTGGCGATCGCGGTCCTGCTGACATTTGCACTGGCTCCGATCGTCTCCTTCCTCCGGAAAATGAAACTGCCGCGGCTGGCGGCTGTGATCGGGGCCGTTGCCTGCGCCTTCGCGGTCATCTCGATCTTCAGCCTCATCCTGGCTGCCCAGGTCAGCCAGGTCGCGCAGGATATCCCGAAGTACCAATCGAACATCGTGGAGAAGATCCGGATCCTGAAAGAAACCGGATCGGAAGACGGTGTCATCAGCCGCCTCGGGCGTGTGTTCGAGCGCGTCAACACCGAAATCAATGAATCCGCTTCCACTGCGGCCAAAGCAAACGCGCCCTCTGAGGGCGAGCAGAAGCCATTGCTGGTTCAGATATTTTCTCCCCAGCGTCCCATCGAGACGTTGCGGAACATTATCGAACCTTTGATTGGCCCCCTGGCGACGACGGGACTCGTGATCGTCATCGTGATCTTCATGCTGCTCGAGCGGGAAGAGCTGCGCGATCGCTTCATTCGCCTTGTCGGCTACAGCGATCTTCACCGAACCACACAAGCCTTGCAGGACGCAGGCAGCCGCGTCGGCAAGTACCTTCTGATGCAGTTGGTCGTGAACATCACCTATGGCGTGCCGCTGGCGGCGGGCCTGTGGCTTCTCGGCATCCCAAACGCCTTGTTGTGGGGCATGCTGGCCATCGTTTTCCGTTTCGTTCCTTACATCGGGCCGGTCATTGCAGCGGTGATCCCCCTGTTCCTGGCGTTCGCGGTGGCGCCCGACTGGTCGTTGCTGCTCTGGACGGCCGGGCTGTTCATCCTGCTAGAGCTCTTGAGCAACAATATCGTCGAGCCCTGGTTGTACGGCTCCCGCACCGGGCTGTCGCCGCTTGCGATCATCGTCGCAGCGGTGTTTTGGGCATGGCTCTGGGGCCCGATCGGTCTGGTGCTTTCGACGCCGCTGACGGTCTGCCTCGTGGTCTTGGGCCGGCACGTACCCCAGTTCGAATTCCTTCAGATACTGCTTGGCGACGAGCCGGTGCTCGATCCTCACGAACGCCTCTATCAGCGTCTGCTGGCGGATGACCTTGATGAGGCTACCGACAATGCCGAGGAAATGCTCGAGGAGAAATACCTGATCGAGTATCACGGCGCCGTCAGCATACCGGCACTGTTGCTTGGCGAACAGGATCGGGCCCGGGGAGCACTGACAAAGAGCCAATTGGCGGACCTCGCCGAAAATGCACGCGAAGTCGTAGCCAATCTGAATGAGATCGCGGCAGAAGAAGAGGAAGACGAGCAGGGCCAGCAGGAAAACGGCAAAGACAGCAAGGCCGGAAGCAAGGTCGACGAGAAGGAGGAAGGCGAGTTTGATATCGATCTTCCCGACGGTTCCGGCAAATCGGTTCTCTGCATCGGGGGACATGGCGAACTGGACGACGTTGCGGCCCTCATCCTGGCGCAGGTCATTTCCATCGAAGGGGCCGAATGCGAGGCGGTTGGCCACCGTGAACTCGTGGCCGCCAGAATGCGCAGCCTGCCTTTGGAGGGGCGCAATTCCATCGTCATCGGCTTCTTGAATCCCGACTCCCTGAAGTATTCCAGGTTTGCGGTGCGCCGTTTAAGGCGATTGGCACCTCACGCCCGCATCGGTCTCATCCTTTGGACGTCGCCCGGAAGCGAGCGGCCTTTTGATGAAAATCAGCTCGCCGAAAGACTGGAGGCCGACTTCATTGCGTTCAGTCTGGTGGACTGTGTCGTAAGAGCGCTGTCTGACGAGAAGCCGCGTGATGTTAAGCCGAAAAAGCAGAGAAGTATCCGGCGTTCGCGGCCAGCGACCTCAGCACGGACAAAGGCGGCAACCGCAGCGGAAGCATGAATAAGGGCGTAGAGGAGGCTCAAGCTCGCCGGTCCTGGTCCACGCTATCCGATGCCAAATTCCGCAGCTTTGCCGGATCATGGCCCAGGTAATCCGTGCTCAGCAAATCGCGCAGACTTTTGGCAGCCGCGCTCAGGAAACCGTCACGACGCGTAACCAGGAAAATCGGGATGGTGAGTGTCAAATCACCGACGTCGATCGTGGCGAGCGTTCCGGCAGCGCGCTCCTCGGCGATGCCACTTTCGGTCATCAAGGCAAGGCCAAATCCCGCTTCCACGAGGCGCTTCTGTGCGGTCAAGCTATCCACAGGGGTCCACTCGACTTCGCCCAGACCAAACGTCTGGAAGACGCTGAACACGTGCGATGCCCAGATCTCGCGTTGCCCCGGGATTTCCGGGAAGGCCATCCATCGCTCGGTGACCAATTCAGCGAGCGACTTGATAGAGCGGCCAGCCAAGCCATGGTCCGTGGAGCAGGCGACCAGCATCTTTTCCCTGCCAAGACACTCATAGTGCAGGTCAGGCGAACGGTCGCGGTCATAGCGAATGCCGATGGTGGCTTCGCCACGCCGCACCAGATCACTCACCTCCGTGCTGCGGGTCGTCTGCAACGCCAGGTCCACGGACGGATAATCGGCAGCGAAGCGCTTCAATATGCTGGTAAGATTTGTGCTTGCCAGGGTGCCGACCACCGCCAGCGACAAGGGGCCGGCATTCTCGGTCTTGAGGGCTCTTACAGCCGTCTCGGCATCCTGGAGAGCCGCAAGCGCGCGCTCCGCATAAGGTAGCAGGACGCGTCCCGCTTGGCTGAGCGCAATGCCGTTGGAAGTCCGCTCGAAGAGCGACATGCCGAGCTCCTGCTCAAGCAGGCTGATCCGGTGCGAGATGGCCGGCTGCGTGCGGTTCAAAGCGCGAGCTGCATTGGAGAAGCCACGCTGCCGGTAGACCATCAGAAACGTGTTCAGTGCTTCGCCATCCATGAGTTTGCTATAAATGACATCTATGGGGCTGACAAATATTAGAAATTGGACGAATGCCGTGGAGCCAAATAGAACTGTCCTCGCTCGCCAATTGCAGAGGAAATCCGATGATGGCCGTCCAGATCGAAAAGGTGAAAACGTTCAAGGCCCTTCACGCGGCGGAGCGCGGTTTCGTCATGCCAAACGCCTGGGATGCCGGAAGTGCAGTCGTTCTAGCGAGTGGTGGCGTCTCAGCGATCGGAACCACCAGCGCCGGTATCGCCTTCTCGCTTGGCAAACCCGACTTTGACATTCGCGATGCCGCCTCGGTGCTGACGCGCGAGGAAATGTTCCAGCGGCTTCGGCAGATCGTCGAGGCCGTTCCGCTTCCGGTCAATGGGGACCTGGAAGACGGCTATGGCGCCGAACCCCAGTCGGTTGCCGAAACCATTGGTCTTGCCATGGCGGTGGGCCTGGCAGGCGGAAATATCGAGGACAACAATCCGCGCGCCGAAGGCCTTTATGAAGAGGTGCTTTCAGTTGAACGCATCAGGGCAGCAAAAGCCGCGATCGAGGCGAGCGGCGGTGATTTTGTCCTGAACGCCAAGATCGACGCATTCCTCGTCGGTATGGCTGACCCGCTGGCGACGGCCATAAGGCGCGCCAACCTCTATCTGGAGGCAGGGGCCGACTGCGTTTATCCATGTGGACCCAACGACCTCGACACCATCAAGACCCTGGTCCGTGAAATCGCCGGACCGGTCAACATCGTCATCGGCTGGGGTACCGTTCCCTTGAGTGTGCCTGTCTTGCTCGACATTGGCGTGAAACGCGTGAGCCTCGGTGGCAGCATCGCGCGATCCGCGCTGGGCCTCGTTCGCCGTAGCGTCCGCGAATTGTGTGACGAAGGCACCATCAAGTTTGCCGCCGATCAGATCGGCCAGCAGGAACTGAACGCTCTCTTCTCCAGATGAGCGCTCGCCGGCAGATCAGGTAGCCAGAGCGGCTTGGTCTGCACGGGCGGCCGATCCACGCAAGACAATTCCGAGGAAACATCACGGCTGGGCAACCGCAACGCCGGACCAATGACGCGCGCATGGGTTTCACGACAGGGGGATGGAATGATGAAACTGCTGAAGCTGCTGCTCACCTTATCGCTGACTGCATCTGCGATGCCGGTGGTCGCGGGCACACTCGAAAACGTCAAGGCCGCCGGTTTCGTCAAGTGCGGTGTCAGCACGGGCGTTCCTGGATTTTCTGCTCCGGATGAGAAGGGCGAGTGGTCAGGTCTCGACGTCGATCTTTGTCGCGCCGTCGCGGCCGCGATCTTCGATGATCCCAAGGCGGTGAAATTCGCCCCCTTGTCGGCCAAGGAGCGGTTCACGGCCATCCAATCGGGCGAAGTCGATGTCCTTCAGTATAACACCACCTGGTCGCTGGGTCGGGATACTGCACTTGGCCTCAACTTCCGCGCCGTCAATTATTATGACGGCCAGGGTTTCATGATCAACTCCAGGAAGTTGCCCGCAGTAAAATCTGCCCGGCAACTGACGGGCGCTTCGGTCTGTGTTCAAACAGGCACCACCAGCGAACTGAACGTTGCCGACTACTTCAAGGCCAATGGGATGGAGTACAATCCTGTGGTCTTTGAAAAACTCGAGGAAATCAGGTCCGCATACGATGCCGGTCGCTGTGACGTCGTCACCATCGACCAGTCGGCGCTGTACAGCGTGCGCCTGACGCTCGCCAATCCAGCCGAGCACCTAGTCCTTCCCGAGGTCATTTCCAAGGAACCGCTTGGATCGGCAGTCCGCCAGGGCGACGACAAATGGTTCGATGTGGTGAGCTGGGCGCACTACGCGATGGTGACCGCGGAGGAACTGGGCATTACCCAGGCCAATGTTGGCGACATGAAAGTCAACGGCAGTCCCGAAGTCAAACGGGTGCTCGGTCAGGAGGCCGGCAGCCAGCTGGGCGCCGATCTTGGTCTCGACCGCGACTGGGTTGCCCGCATTGTCAGCCACGTCGGCAATTACGGCGAGGTTTTCGAGCGCGACCTCGGAGCCGGCAGCCCGTTGAAGATCGCGCGCGGCATCAACGCGCTGTGGGTCAATGGCGGTCTGCAATATGCGCCGCCGTTGCGCTGAGGGTGGTGTTTGCAATTCCAACTGCATGACTGCGGAGAGGCCGGATGATGGCTGATGGAGAAAGCTTCGCCAAAACTGGCATGAACACGAAGCTGGCGCATATCGGCTATGAGCCGCATGGTTACTTCGGTTTCGTCAATCCACCTGTGGTTCATGCATCGACGGTGCTTTTCCCGAACGCCCGAACGATGGCGACACGGGACCAACCATACATCTATGCGACCCACGGAACACCAACCAGCAATGCGCTTTGCCGTGCAGTCGACACGCTGGAGGGATCGGAGGGCACTGTCCTGGTGCCGTCGGGCCAGGCGGCTGTCGCTTTGCCGATGATGGCTTTTCTTGCGGCAGGCGACCACGTGCTGATCACGGATTGCGTCTATGCGCCGACCCGCCAGTTCGCCGACCTTGTCCTGAGGCGCATGGGCATCGTGGTGGAATACTACGAGCCGCGTATCGGTGCCGGCATCAAACGGCTGCTGCGGTCCAACACCCGGGTGGTCTTCACCGAGTCGCCAGCCTCCAACACGTTCGAAGTGCAGGATATCCCGGCTATTTCCAGTGCCGCTCATGCCGCCAACGCCATTGTCATGATGGACAATACCTGGGCGACACCGCTGTTGTTCACGCCACTCGACCACGGTGTCGATATTTCGGTGCATGCAGCGACGAAATATCCCGGCGGCCATGCCGACCTGCTGCTTGGCATGGTCTCGGCGAACGCCGCGACCTGGCCGCGGCTGTGGGAGATGTTCCTGGCGCTGGGCATTCCTGCCGCACCCGATGATAGCTATCAGGTACTGCGTGGCCTGCGGACAATGGGCGTGCGACTGGCCCATCATCAGAAAAGCGCAATCGAGATCGCCTCATGGCTTGAACATCAGCCTGGCATTGCGCGGGTTCTCCATCCGGCTCTTTCGAGCCATCCTGACCATGCCATCTGGAAACGGGATTTCTCGGGTGCGAGCGGGGTATTCTCGATTGTCCTGGCAAGCGCATCGCAGGCGCATGCATTTCTCGATGCACTCAGGATATTCGGACTGGGGTATTCATGGGGAAGTTATGGCAGCCTTGCCATGCAGGCGGACCTCGCGGATCGGACTGTCGCGGATAGCGCCTTCGACGGCGCGCTGATCCGCCTGCAGATAGGTCTCGAAGACATCGATGATCTGAAACGGGATCTGTCGCGTGGGCTGCAAGCTGCGGAATGCGCGGCTCAGCCCTTGCTCGATCAAGCGGTCTTGTGAGGAGATTCGAAGTGGTGAAACAGCCGGGCAAAGGAATTCCCCGCGAGCCTGCTCATGTGAGAGCAGCGCCGTCCCACGCCGATCCCTATCCCTTCTATGCACGTCTGGTGTCCGGCAAGCCGATTTATCGAGAGGGCGTGGCGGGCCCGTGGGTCGCCGTCAGCGCAGCGGCGGCGAACGCCGTGCTGACCAGCCGGCTATGTCTGACCAGGCCTTTGGTCAACCGGGTGCCCGAGCCCTTGGTTGGAACGCCCGTGGCCGAGATTTTCAGCCGCCTCGTGCGGATGAACGATGGAGAAATCCATTGCCCGCTGAAAACCGCGGTGGCGGCTGTACTCGAAAGTGTGAGCCAACAACTTATAGCGGATCTTACCAGTCATCTGGCGAAGAAGCTGGCGGCAATCCTCAGGCCAGAGGAAGACCTTGAGGGGCTGAATCAGTTCGCGACGGCCTTGCCGTCGCAGGTCATCATGACCCTGCTTGGAGTTCCGCCAGCCAGCTTTTCGGACGTTGCAGGCTGGATGGGTAACTATGGGGCGGCAGCAACAGCTGCCGTCACCGGCGTTCCTCAATTGACCCCCGCTATCTTGCAAGCAGGGGCCGAGAGTTCGACCCGGCTTCTCAACCTGTTTGGAACCATGTTGGCAGCCCTGCCTGACGATGATGGTTCGCTGCTTGCCATGCTGTCACGGCAAGCAAGCCTATCAGGCCGATTGGATGCTGGCATGGTGATTGCCAATGGCATCGGGCTGATGGCACAAGGTTTTGCCGGTACCTCCGCGCTGATTGGCTCAAGCCTTGTCGCGCTTGCGCGCCATGCTGAGGCGGCGGCCGCCGTTCGCAGCGATCGATCATTGCTCAGGGCGTTTGTTCAAGAGGTTCTGCGCTTCGATCCGGTCACCCATAGCACGCTTCGCTTCGCGGCCAGCGATGGCATTGTTGCCGGGCAAGCGATGCGTGCGAACGTCATGATCATCGTCACCTTAGCCGCAGCCAGTCGCGATCCAGCTCTCAATCCCGACCCTGATCGCTTCGAGTTGTTTCGCGACGACAGGAAATCGATGGAGTTTGGCGTGGGCGTCCACGCTTGCCCGAGCGCCTTGTTGGCGACAACGATCACCGAGATCGCCTTAAACCACCTTCTCGATCGCGGCCTCGTCTATGAAGGGCTTGAATGTCAGGTGACTTACCGCCCCTCAGCGCATGTTCGGATGCCGGTTTTTGGGCCGTAGATACAAAACGGCCCTGGTTGCAGAAACGGATCACATCCGCGACCGTCGCGCGACCCTTTCGAAACTCGGAGGAAGAACAGGCTATCGGCGTTAGCAGTGTACACGGCCCGTGAGCCATTATCGCGTTTGCGCGCCCGCTCAGTGACGGTGACCGATCGGGAGGGCGTTCTGTAAGATTAATACCGCCATCCTTGCGCTACAGCCAGTTTGCCGCTGACCAGGTTCGCGGTGCGCCGTCGAAGGGAGTTGTGGCTCCCCATGCACGCGTCGGTCTTATCCTGTGGACATCGCCGGGGAGCGAAAGGCCGTTCGACGAGAATCAACTCGCCGAACGACTGGAAGCTGACTTCATTGCGTTCAGTCTCGCGGACTGTGTTGTCGGAGCGCTGTCGGAGGACAAGCTGCGTGACGTTGAACCGAAAGGCAGCGAAGCATCCGGCGTTCGCATCCGGCTAACTTAGCGGGCACAAAGGCCACGCCGGCAGAAGCATAGCCATCTGGCAAACAAACCAGCGCGGATGACCGGGTGGCGACCTTTTGTTGAGGTAGTTCTGGCCAAACAGCTTCTTGAATGATCGATCGGTTCTAGCCGCTGGTAGCTTTCTCTCGTCGCAAATGTCGCGTCGCGGTCATCAATCTCGTCCGACCGCATTGTGTGGCCTTGACAGTGAAAATCGGCCTTCACATATTTTTCGTGATCGCTGCCAAAGTCGGCGGAGATTATCCTCAAGCATCTGAAATCGTTCAAGAAGTGGAGGTTTCTATGAGCGAGAAAACATTCGAAAATCCGGTGTTGGTCCGGCACGGGCACCGGCATAGCGCGACGTGCCAAACTGCGAAGCGGACAGGCGCCCCAGCCTTCGCTGGCAGTTCTGCGGCGATACCCTGGAATGCCAGGTCGACGACGTATCGGACCACCGATGTGACGGACTGAGCGTTGCGGAGGTATGAAACGATGCTTTCCCATCCTTTCGAAAAGCCGCTGCGCGTGTGGGTCGGGCTTGGCTTCCCGCGCCAGCTGAACTCCGTTGTGGACGCATATCAGTTCGTCACCGATTGGTGCGGTAACAGTCCTGAGCAAAAGGCGGCCATCCGCGCCTGCAAAGCCGCATTGACCGGCGACATCGATGCAGAGACGGCGCGCGGCGTCGTAATCCAATTCGCCAGGAAGAAGAACATTCTGGTGGAAGAAGACGCGATGCCGCCGATGGCCGGTCTTCGACAATGGTTGCCTGCCTGACCGAAAAATAAGCGTTGCAGCGGCGATATCGATATCGCCGCTGCCTCGGCGCGACGTTGCTCGAGCATTTTAGAAAACATCCTTTCGCGATCATGTTGACAGGAGTGCGGGGGAGGGTCTGATGGCCAGCACACCGAGCCCGATCGTGCGACCGAGAAACCACCGGATGCCGAGCTTCACGATGAACCGTTGCGAAATATCAGCCGGAACCCGGCACCCAATCCCAATCGGCGGATAATCAGAAACGTCCAGAAAGACGTCTTAGCTGTAACGCAATGTGGTAGGGCCGTCTGAACCCCACCGATCGCTGAAATATCCTGTATCTCAAGCAAGAATTGAGATGCCGAAAGCGGCCGGACAATGTCGTCATGGACAAGGCAATGGCAGCGCTGGATAAGAAGAGCCAGGAGATGATGGCGACGATGATCAGTGAGTTGACGAAGGTCACCATCATCAGAGTCGCGCACCGCGCCGAACTCGAAACATATCACAGCCGCACGATAAGGTTGGAGCGGCGCAAGCGCGGTGCCAGACTGGTCAGCGATATCGACCTCCTTCCGCGAAAGCGCAATCTGATCCCTTGTGGGCAATGCCGAGAGGAACGGAAATAGGGCAGGGCGAGTTAAAAGCGTTCTACGCTCCATCTGAGTGGCGAGTTGCGCACACGGTTCCACACACGAACGAAAATGATGCCACGCCGAAGACAACTGGCCGCACAAAACCGGCTCGGCCAGCCGAGCGGGTCTTTTTACGACGGTTGGCGCAGCGCCTATTTCCCCTGGGATTTGTCAGCCTGCATTCGTTTCGATGCCTCCGAAACATGCTGCGCTGCAAGAAACATCAGCGTGGAGGCCGCGGTGCGACGCGCCCAACCCGCGCCCTCAGCTTTGTCCAATAAATTGGCAAGCAGCGGCTTCAGAACAGCGCGGCACTCCAATTCATAATTGAGGAATTCACTTGCCTCGTGGGTCGGTGCCGAAACCAATGGCGAACCGGTCATAGCATTCATGGCGATCACCTCATCTCAAAACAGCCTGCCTCCGCGTGAACGGAGGCAGGCATATGCCAGCGTGCTCAGAAGTCCATCCCGGCGCCGGCGGGCAGGGCCGGAGCGGCTTCCTTCTTGGGCTTTTCCGCAACCATCGCCTCGGTCGTTACCAGCAGGCCGGCGACGGACGCCGCATCCTGCAGGGCCGTCCGCACCACTTTAGCCGGGTCTATGACACCCTGAACATAGAGGTCGCCATATTCACCCGTTTGGGCGTTCCAGCCATAGGCGAAGTCTGTCTTCTCCCGCAGCTTGCCGACGATGATCGACCCTTCGGCGCCTGCGTTCTCGGCGATCTGGCGAACAGGCGCCTCGATGGCGCGACGAACGATGTCGATGCCGTATTTCTGGTCGGCATTGTCGGCGGTCAGCGTGCCGAGGGTCTGGACAGACCGCAGCAGCGCGACGCCGCCCCCTGGCAGGATACCTTCCTCAACCGCCGCGCGTGTGGCATGCAGGGCGTCGTCGACGCGATCCTTCTTCTCCTTCACTTCCACCTCGGTTGCCCCGCCGACACGGATCACCGCAACACCGCCAGCCAGCTTGGCGAGCCGCTCCTGCAACTTCTCGCGGTCATAGTCGGAGGTTGTCTCCTCGATCTGAGCCTTGATCTGGGTGACACGCCCCTGGATCTTTTCCCTCTTGCCGGCGCCGTCGACGATCGTGGTGTTCTCCTTCTCGATCACCACCTTCTTGGCGCGGCCGAGCATCTGCAGCGTGACGTTTTCGAGCTTGATGCCGAGATCCTCGCTGATCGCGGTGCCGCCGGTGAGAATGGCGATGTCCTCCAGCATGGCCTTGCGGCGGTCGCCGAAACCCGGCGCCTTCACCGCCGCGACCTTGAGGCCACCCCGCAGCTTGTTGACGACCAGTGTCGCCAAGGCCTCGCCTTCCACATCCTCGGCGATGATGAGCAATGGCTTGCCGGATTGAACCACCGCTTCCAGAACCGGCAGCAGCGCCTGCAGGTTGCCAAGCTTCTTTTCGTGGATCAGCACATAGGGCTCTTCCAGTTCGACACGCATCTTGTCCTGGTTGGTGACGAAATAGGGGCTCAGATAGCCGCGGTCGAACTGCATGCCTTCGACCACTTCCAACTCGGTTTCGGCGGTCTTGGCTTCTTCGACGGTGATGACGCCTTCATTGCCGACCTTCTCCATCGCTTCGGCCAAATAGCGGCCGATTTCGGCGTCGCCATTGGCCGAGATCGTGCCGACCTGGGCAATCTCGTCATTCCTGGTGATCTTGCGTGCGTTGGCCTTGAGCTCCGAGACGACTGCTTCGACGGCCTTGTCGATGCCGCGCTTCAAATCCATCGGATTCATGCCCGAAGCGACGGCTTTGGCACCTTCTCGAACGATGGCCTGCGCGAGCACCGTCGCGGTGGTGGTGCCGTCACCGGCGAGGTCGTTGGTCTTGGAAGCGACTTCGCGCACCATCTGTGCGCCCATGTTTTCGAACTTGTCTTCAAGTTCGATTTCCTTGGCGACGGTGACGCCGTCCTTGGTGATGCGCGGCGCCCCAAATGACTTGTCGATGACGACGTTGCGGCCTTTTGGCCCGAGGGTCACCTTGACGGCATTGGCGAGGATATCGACACCGCGCAGCATACGCTCGCGTGCGTCGGAATTGAATTTGACTTCCTTGGCAGCCATGGGATCACTCCTTCAATAGGCAGTTTTCTTTGACTTGTTCAAAGACCGTACTTACGCCGCTTTCTTCAGCGTCGCGGTCGCCTCGATCACGCCCATCACGTCGCTTTCCTTCATGATGATGAGGTCTTCGCCGTTGAGCTTGATTTCAGTGCCGGACCATTTGCCGAACAGGATACGGTCACCGACCTTCAGGTCGAGTGCCACCTGCTTCCCGCTTTCGTCGCGCGCGCCAGGCCCCACGGCGACGACTTCGCCTTCCTGCGGCTTCTCCTTGGCGGTGTCGGGAATGATGATGCCGCCAGCCGTCTTTTCATCGGCTTCAACGCGGCGGACCAGGACACGGTCGTGCAATGGACGGAACGTCATATCGTTCTCCTTCAGGACAAACAGATTGTGAGAGGTTCCTCCACTCCGGACCGGGCGGACCGGAGCGGGGGCGCGCGACCCCAAAAAGGGCATCACGCGCAAGTGGAGCTAATTTTGCGAATTCTGAGTTTCAAGAGGCGATACGAAATTTTTTTGCAAGACCGGCGCATTTCACTAGAGCGCTGAAAAGCAACAGCAAAATTCGCTACTCGATCTTGAATTCGTCCGGGCTTACGTCAAAATATCGAGACCTTCGCCAGGGCCAGGCGGTCGGCAACGAACGCCGCACTGGTTGGGTTCGCAGCAAGGAGGTCGAGATATGGTTGCCACCGTGAGCAAGCAATTCCGTCAGCAGATGGAAGGATACGGCCTGACCACGGCCGAGATCCATTATCGCTTGCCCGATCACCCCAGCCTGCTGCAGCTCTATGTGTGGCAGGAATACGACCTTGCGCCGCATTTCCCGGAATTGAAGCAGTTCCTCGGCTATTGGGAACGCGAACTGGCAGGTCCGCTTCATTCGGTTCGCATCGCTCACCAACGCCTGATCCGCCCGTCTGAATGGCGCGCGGTCGACGGGGTTATCGCAATTCACTAGGCGAAACCGCGGAATGAATTCGTTCAGACGACGAGTGTCCGAAACCCGAATAGCGGAGGGTCGGTCAGCTGCTATCGTGCGGCGATTGTTTCTAACCGTTCAGGCGCAATATTTCGACATTCAGCAAAACGGCAAACCCCACCCAGGCGGCCAACGGCACCAGGCACCAGGCCGCGACGGGGTCAATCCGCCGGAACATCACGATCGTGGCAAGAATGACCATCAACTGCGGGATGATTTCGAGCAGCCCCGCAAGCGGACTGTGCAACCCGAAAAACAACCAGGACCAGAGCGCATTGAGCGCCAGTTGGAGGAAGAAAAGCGTCAGCGCAGGATGGCGCTCGGCAGGTCTCCCGGGGATCTTGAGCACACGCCATACTGCATAAGCCATCAAGGCGTAAAGCGTGGTCCAGACGGGTGCAAAAAGCCAGTTCGGTGGGTTGAAAGTGGGTTTGATCAGGCCCGCGTACCAAGAGGCGATGCTCGGGTAGGTAGCCCATTGGCCCAGGAGTGATGCCATGATCACCGGTAGCACGGCAATTAGAGCCCGCAGCCATGCCGGCCATACTTGATGCATTACCCTTGCGTCCATGCGACTGCTTTCACGTCTTTGAATTTCCCAGCCCAGACAGGCCGACATATTCGTCCCCGATATTTACGCAGTGAACGCAGGCTTGGATCAAAATCTCTTGTGTCATTGGCAGTAATGGCAGCCAGTCGATTTCGTAGCGCATTTCCGGACCCGCTAGGCGAAGTTCGCAGGCCGTAGTCTGACGGCTGTCAGACTGGTCGGCGCCTGGGGAGGTCCAACTGCGGATATTCATCTTTTGAATCCGGCTTGTTCAGTTCGATATCGCACCGGGACATAGCCTGTCCGCTTGAACAAGCGATCAACCTCTTGTCCAGAACGTTGCAAGTAATCTCGCGCGAGTTCGCAAAGAAGGCCCGCCCAGCGAAACTGAGCAGTCCGGCGCCTGAGATGCGTGCCACAACGTTGGACCCGGATCGCCAGACAGTGCGCCAATGCCGAGGGGCAAGCCTCCGCTCGAGCCTCCAATACCTCAGCTAAGTGTTAAGCTGATGAATGAATGGTACCGGGGACCGAGCGGCGCTCATGGCCGTGCTGGCGAACGGTCAGTGGGCGGATCAGCGCGCCAAAGGGTAGCCGTCCAATGCGGCCAAAGAACACGGCCGCGTCTGGTTCTGGCCGACCGGGTGGAGTTTTCGAAGCTGACCAGCCCTTGGCGATACAAAATCATCCACCGCTTTGCGCTTTGCCGTATTCGGCTTTCGCTCGACGGTGGTATTCGTAAGCCGTTCGCCGCTTACGGTCGTTTCGCCTCAGTGTTTCGGCGTCCTTCAATCGTTTCTTCGCGAAGATGAGCTTCGCGTAGGCCTTTGCCAGATCGCCATAATGTGTCGCGCTCTCGTCGAGTACCATGTCCATCTCCTCGATATCCCGAGGAATGAATGGGTGGCGGGAGCGCGGGTTCCAAAAACTGGTTAAAGTAGCCATTCGCTTGTGGTGCCGTGGGGCTTGCGGTTGCACGCCACATCAGCGATCAGCTTTTGCATCTAATGCGAGACGAGCTCTCCAACATATCGTGTTCCATTTCGGACCAACCCCTCCTCATTCTCTCAGGATTTGATCCGAACCGTGCGATGCAGCCAGCGCGACTTCCCACCGTGTGAACGCGCCTATTTCTGACAAGTTTAACAATCTGATTGGAGCAAATGTTTGCCCCGACCTTGGGGTGCATTATGGATCTTAAATCGCCGTTCAGAACCAAATCAACGCTTCCCGAACCCGGACAAACTCGCGTCGGGACAACACCGATTTTCGAAGGCGCACTCCCGGCAATCCGTTCAGAGAATGATTAAATCGACATTCCCGAAAACATTGGAATTATGGAAACAAATCGACTTCTCTCCACTCCCGACCGTGAGACATACTGCTGAATAGATTCTTGGAAAGGTCGTGCCTTGGTCGAAAGCAACCGCCGCATACTTCTTGCAAGACGTCCGGTTGGTAAACCGGGCCCCGACAGTTTCAGGCCGGACAGCGTGCCGATCGCAGAGCCAGCCGAGGGCCAGGTTCTGCTCAAGATTCTGTACCTCTCGCTGGACCCCTATATGAGGGGAAGGATGAACGCCGGGAGATCTTACGCCAAGCCTGTGGAAATCGGCGATGTCATGGAAGGTGGCACGGTCGGTAGGGTCGTCAGATCGCAGCACCCCGATTTTGTCGAGGGTGATGTCGTTCTTTCGCATTCCGGATGGCAGAGTTTCGCTGTTGCCGATGGCTCGACCCTTCGCAAGCTCGATCCGGCAGCCGCCCCCATCAGCACCGCACTCGGCATCCTCGGCATGCCCGGCTTTACCGCCTATGCGGGCCTCCTCACAATCGGCCAACCGAAGCCTGGGGAAACCGTGGTCGTTGCGGCGGCCAGCGGTGCCGTAGGATCGGCCGTTGGGCAGATCGCGAAGCTCAAGGGTGCACGCGCGGTGGGCATCGCAGGCGGCGCAGACAAGTGTGCATTCGTGCGCGATGAACTCGGTTTTGATGCCGTGATCGATCATCGTGCTCCGGATTTCGAGGCTCAGCTGAAGACCTCCTGCCCGCAGGGCATTGACGTCTATTTCGAGAATGTCGGCGGCCATGTCTGGGACGCCGTCTTTCCGCTTCTGAACGATTTTGCCCGTGTGCCGGTCTGTGGACTGATCGCCCAGTACAATGATGCTGCCGCATATCCTGGACCGGATCGCCTGCCAGGGGTCATGCGTGATGTCCTGAACCGGAGCCTGCTCATTCGCGGTTTCATCCAGCGTGAGTTTGTCGATCAACGCCCCGCCTTCTACAGCCAGATGGCTGCATGGATTGCATCCGGTCAAATCCGATACAAGGAAGACATCGTCAACGGGCTAGAGGCTGCACCAGAGGCTTTCATCGGTTTGCTGGAAGGGCGCAACTTTGGCAAGTTGGTGGTTCGCGTCGCGGAGTGACGGCATTTCCGGCTGGGTTGCACCTGGTTGCTGGGCGGTTTCGATCCCGGCGAGGTGAGCTTTGACCGTCCGGCGCCACAAAGCGCGGAACGCCATCAAAGCACTCCTGCGACATCGGTTAGGGCAAAATCCTTGCCGACAAAGAGCAAGGGGCATCCATGCTCTTTCGCAACTTCATAGGCAAAACAACCCCCGAAATTAAGCCCAGCAGGGTGCACGCCCTTGCCCCACCTTTCATAAGCACGGGCGATGCGTCGTGCCGATGCCGGTGTGATACTGACAATTTCGAAGCCGAGGCCTTCGATGAGGCGCTCCATTTCTTCGCCGACATTTCGCCTTGCAGCCACAATCAGCACTTCAGCCACAGTGCCAGCGGAAATCAGGAGCTTTTCTTCGGCTTCCAGTGCAACGGCGCAGGCATCCGCTTCGGGTTCATTCAGCACAATGGCCATTAGTGCCGATGTGTCGACCGCGATCATTTCGGAAGGCCGTCATCGCCATAGAGAAAATCCTGGCTCCGCGCGGCATTCGGTCCGGCTACCACCTTTGCGGCGGCAGATGCTCGCACGGCCGTAAGCAGCGTCCGACGGGATTTCCGGTCTGGCGTCGCCTTGATTGGCACAAGCCGTACTGCTGCGTGGCCATGTCGGGTAAGGATGACATCGTCGCCCGCCTCGGCTCGCCGAACAAGCTCCGTTAACTGTCCCTTTGCCTCTGTGACAGACACCTGCATGGTCAACTCCGTAATGGACCACTTAACGGTCCAATCTGCGCTGGTGTTTAGACTATTTGATGGTCCGCAGCAACCGCGTGATAACAATGGGCGCTTCACCGCGACAGCCCAAACCTCAATGCACTTAAAGCGGCGACATTGGCGGCGCCCCTCCAGGTTTTCACCGAAAGCGTCGGTCCAGCGGATCGCCAGTGTGTGGATGACGCGGAGGATGCCCACAGGCATCAAACTTGAATAGGCTTGAAGGCAATAGCCCTCTAAATGAGCACTCCGTCACTAGATCGTCGAATAATAGATCAGGTTGAGGCCGTTGTAGATCACGTGAAGGGTCACGGCCGGCCAGATGGAGCCTGACAGGCGGAACATCGCACCAAAGAAGAGCCCCATCACAAACGCGTCGACAAAGATGACGCTCGGCCCGTGAATAGCGGCGAACATGAGCGAACTGCCCACTACCGCGACCCATGATCCGTATTTTTGCAGAGCGCTCTGGACCACCCCGCGAAACACCAGTTCCTCGCCAATCGGTCCCAAGACCGCGCTCGTGAACAACAATAGCAGCATCCCCGCGAGGCCACCGTTTGCCGCAGCTTGAAAATCCGCTTGTGTGTTCGCTTCGGAGATAAAATGGAAATAGACCGCTTCGACAATGAAGATCAGGCCGAAGCCCACCACGCCAAGCGCTGTGCTGATCGCTATCCACTTGAGCGTCGTCGGACGAAAGCCGAATGCCCCCCAGTTTCGAACACGATAGAGATACGCGCCGAGCAATCCAGCGAGACCGAGCGCAAAGTTCGCTGCACCGGCAATGTTGACGCGGAAGACGGCCTTGTCGTCGGGCTGGAGCAGCATCCAGTAGCCAAGAAAGCCAATGCCGAGAATATACACACCAACAGCGATCGCGATCTCCGGCCATCCGGGTTGCGCGTTCATTGGTGTCTGGGCAGGTCGAACATCAGTCATTGGGCAGCCACAAGTCCACCAACTCTTCCACTGTCACGGCCGTTGTTTCTGTGAGTTTAGCATTCTCGACGGCTGGTGCTGAAAGCTGGGGTAAAAAGGCGCAATTCAATATCCCTTAGCGCGAAGCGGTAATGGGCGGCGATATCTTGCCGTGGAAAACCCGATCATTTCTCTCTGCAAGAGTTTAGGTGAAGCTTCTGGCGCTCCGACTCATCAGAACATGGCTTCGGATCGGGCGGCGACCAGCAGCCAGCCGGGAGGATAGCCCGGCACCAGTATGGAGCAAGCTCTTTACACTGGGGCCGACTTCGAATTGGATCATCCCATGGATGAAACCGACTTGAAGCACCTACGCCGTTGCGTGGATCTGGCTAAAGCTGCCTTGGACGTCGGCGACGAACCATTTGGCTCGGTCCTGGTATCGAGCGCCGGCGAAGTGCTGTTCGAAGACCATAATCATGTGGCGGGCGGCGATCACACGCAGCATCCTGAATTTGCCATCGCGCGCTGGGCCGCCAACAACATGGCGCCTGATGAGCGGGCCGCTGCGACCGTCTATACGTCGGGCGAACATTGCCCAATGTGCGCCGCCGCGCACGGCTGGGTAGGTCTCGGCCGCATCGTCTACGCCAGTTCATCCGAACAATTGACCACCTGGCTTGGCGAGCTTGGCGTTGCTCCATCTCGTGTCCGGGCCTTGCCTATCGAAAGCGTTGTCGAAGGGGTTGCGGTCGAGGGCCCGGTTTCCGCACTCGCGGAGGAAGTCCGGAAGCTGCACCAAGCTTTTCATGGGAAATGAAATGCGGGCCGAACAGGTCTGGCTCACGGATTGAGGCTGTTGAAATCTAGATCGGCAGCTTAACTAGAGCGTCCACCAGGGCGATTGTCTCTCGGAGATTTTCTGCCATGCGCTCGTGGTCTGAAAGCCGGCGCTGGGTGGTATAGGTTCGGATACCCTGCCCGTCGACTTCGTATGTCTCCATCGTCTTGCTGCGGATGGAGTAGATCAGACCCTCGCAGGTCTGCAGATCAGTTGCGAGCTTGTCACGTAGCGCTGTCATCGCTGCATTCATGGCGTCCCTCTTGATGCGAGCATTTGTTCCCGTCATCAAACGTGGAGCGCTTTGGCAGGTTCCGGGAGATTTCAGGCAGTTCAGGATCTGTCAGAAAGCAGCGGCCTAGAAGGTATCATCGGTCGAGGAAACCAAGCGTTCAATCTCCAAGAATGTAGCCACGGCTGCAGCGCAACGCTGTCTTGAAGGGCCATATCGGACAACGATGGCTCGGGCGCGAGTTTCACCGATGCCAAATTGCTCGGCGAGCGAAGCAATAAGCGCCTCGCGCTCTTTGGACGCAGATTTTTCCTTGCGCTTCTTTTTCGGCATTTCATTTCCCGACTAACGATATCGGTTTGGTAAGTTGTGGCGAGAAGTTCAAGGTTTCAACTGGATAGCACACATCCAGTGCACGACGTTTATGAGGCTGGGAGTGAATCCAGCAGCCCAAGCAAGGCGAGGGTGTTTAATAGGTCGATCGAGTTTGCGTCCGCCTCCTTTCAACGATATTCGTTCGTTGATAGGAGGTTGCGATGGTTCTTTTCTGGTTTGATCAGCAAGAACGCCTGAAGACGACGAAGGGCCAGGAACTGCTCTCCGATGACCGTCGGGGCGACATCGTCCCAACAAACGTCGCACCGGCGCCGGAGCCAGTTGAGGGCAAGATCGCAGTCAGGATTAGATCTGATGGCAGGCCTGTGGTTGTCGTGAAGGAATAGGGGCTCCAGCCAGCGACTGCACTGATGTGGCTAGCCTTCCTGTCGCTGCGTGAGGTCAGGCAAGATGCGGGGTTCGCGCTTCGGTTCAGAGGCGCGGAATTCGCGCTCTCTCTCTTCCTTGAGCGCTTTCGCGAATGCAGGATCAGCGAGCAGCCGTGCGCGGAGAGCCAGCTCTTCTTCTGTAATATTGGGCAGCACCGTCGTCATTGGGCATAAGGTCCTTGCTGTGGCGGCTTGAACTTACCCCTTGGGTCGGGGCTGTCCTTGTTTCGGAAAGCCAGCCCAGGGCTTCCAACCGAGATATTCAACCTGTTGCGAGGCGTTAATGGTGGCGCACAGCTTGTCGGTCTTGCCGCCTTTGACGTTCGTCGAGATACGCCCCGACCCTTTCACTCCCGAAAGACGGGCGAAAACACTTACCGGATAAGGGCAGTTGTTTCGAAAGGTGACGCAGGAACACTTCTCACCTGAGCCGACGCAGGAAGTCAGCGTTTTTCCGAGCGTAAGACCGCAATAATCGCTGGATGCGACATCTCTGGATGGTTTGCTGGCCTGTCGCGATACCTGCCACTTGCAGGTTTCCGCCGTTCCGGCGCGCTGCGTGTAGGTTCCTGACATGGCCGACCCATTCACAGAGCCAGTGAACGTGCCGCCGTTGCCGAACGAGTTGGAGTAGTCAAATCGGATGCTCTTGCCGGAAAGTCGGCCCGACGTGATCTGACCGTTCGTCATTCCGCCGGAAACGCCGCCGGCATCATCTATGGAAAGCTTGAGTGAACCAGACCCGTAGGAGCAGTTTATGCTGCCTATCCAAGTTGTGTCCGCATTCGCGACAGTCAGTGTCATAGAGACGGCGAACAAAGTCGCCAGAATTCGAAATAGCATACTGTGTTCCCCCAGGCCTTGGGGAATTCTGCTCTAGCTCCGTCAAACAGACAAGTCGGAGCGAAAGCTCTTCAGAGATCGCGAGGTCCACGGCAGGCTTCGCCGCCTCGCATAACCAATTGCAGGAACTCAAAAGGCTAAAATCAGGCGAGATTTACGGCTTAGTTCGTCTCATTAGCGAGGAGGCTTGGGCACTGCGTCGGACACCCGGGCTTTCGCAAACGACGACGATATTTGCATCCTTGAGTGACCTCTCTGAACTAACGCGATTGCGCGTAGACGGATTCGCGGATCATCTGCCAACCGTTGTTCTGGTGGCGCCAAATCTGGCTGAAGATCAGTTCGACTGGTTCGCCGTTGGCCTGCATGGTGCGCTTGCCGATCACCATGCCGATGTCTCGGCTCCTGCTGGCATGCAGATATTCAACGGTGTTCCCGTCTCCAGACGCCGTGTCCTTGTCACGCTGCTCCGCAAAGAACGAAATGATGGCCTGCTTGTCCGCCACCAGGGTTTCGCCACTGCCGTCGAGCCGATGGATCAGAAAATCGTCGGCATAAAGCGAACGCAGCGCGTCGGGGTCATTGCGTGCGGCGGCGTCCAGTCGCCTGCAATTTTCAATAAGCTCTTGGTCCATCACTCCCCCCTATAAGCCCGCTCGAGATCAGAGATGATGATCTTCTTCATCTTGTACATGGCCTGCATCGCGCGCTCGGCTTTGGCCCGGTCCTTGTCGGCAATCATGTCGAGCAGGATCGTGGGCGTGACCTGCCAGTAGACGCCAAACTTGTCCGTCAGCCATCCGCAGGGCTGTTCGCGGCCGCCGCCGGCCGTCAGTGCATTCCAATAATAGTCAGTTTCCGCCTGGTCGCCGGTCTCGACCAGGAAGGAGAAGGCTTCGTTGTATGTGACATGCGAGCCGGCGTTGAGGGCCTGTACAGGCATGCCGGCCAGTTCGAAACGCACAACCGACAGTTGCGGATCGGGCAATCTGGTCTGACTTAGAACCCGAGAGTCCTTGAACACCGAGCGATAGAATTCCATGGCCTCTTCGGCATGACCTTTGAACCAGAGGTGCGGGTAGATTTTCATGGCATTCGACCTTTGTGCTTTGAGGGATATTTGGGCTTTTCAGCGATTGAACGGCTGGATCGAACCGTCCCAATCCTGTTCGAAGCCGAGATCCTGAAGACGATGGACGGAGGAGCGCTCGAACCGCTTCATTGCCCGGCGATGCTGCAGTTTGACCAGCAGGTCATGGGCAGCACCTGCGATCCGCTTTCGCAACCGGGCGTTCACGTCCGCGAGATCGACTGACACCGGGGACTGCGACTTTGTCAGTGCGTAAATGTTACTCATGTGAGGGCCTTTCCGGAGTTCGTTTGATGGTCGGCAAGGGTAAAACCGTTTGCTTTCATGGGATAAGCATGTGTAATTTTGGGTTGGACGACAAACGACTAATCCTTTGAGATTTGTAAGTAGAAGTTACAGATAACCATGGCCCGCAAGCTGCCACCCTTGACTGCGCTTCCCGCTCTCGACGCGGCCGCGCGTCATTTGAGCTTCACGAAGGCTGCCGATGAACTCCTGGTGACGCACGCGGCTATCAGCCGTGCGATCCGGAACCTGGAGGAGGTTTTGGGCACCCGGTTGTTTGAGCGGCACACGCGCTCGGTGCGCCTCACGCCTCAAGGTGCTGCATATGTCGCCGAGATCGGTCCGGCCTTGGACCGCATTGGCGCTGCGACGATCGTCGCGGCGGCTTCAAGGTCGGCGAGCGTCCTCACCGTCAGCACATCTGACGGCTTTGCA